>Ga0316224_1000279_pt1 | contig 77656 bp, 77 predicted proteins | sample TBH18013metaG_FD_206254 | JGI IMG/M metagenome (GOLD analysis project Ga0316224, IMG submission 206254) | Freshwater microbial communities from Trout Bog Lake, Wisconsin, USA - TBH18013 | ecosystem: Environmental > Aquatic > Freshwater > Lake > Hypolimnion/Profundal zone | place: USA: Wisconsin... | reverse complement strand
TATCGGCCACCCGGACCCATCACCATGAGGCGGGGGCGGGAACAGTTCTATGCTATCCATCGCGGCAGGTTGCTCGGATCGACGCGGAAGAAAGATGTGAGACTCCTCTAGGGACAAGCCGGGCCGTGACAGAATTAAATGAGCGGTGGGTCGATGTCATCGCCAATCGGTATTATAGCGGTTCCGTGTCCAATGCGTAGCCCGCCGTGCGCACGGTGCGGACAACGTCCAGTTCAGCTTCGCCATTGATCGACTTGCGCAGCCGGCGGATATGCACATCGACCGTTCTTGGCTCGACATGGATGTCCTTGCCCCACACGGCGTCGAGCAGTTCCTCGCGAGAGAACACCCGGCGTGGATGCTGCATGAAGAATTCCAGCAGCCGGAACTCGGTCGGACCCAGATGCACCCGGCGCTCGTTACGGGTCACGCGATGCGACGCCAGGTCCATTTCGATGTCATGGAAAGACAGTTGCCCCTTGACGGGCATCGCGTTGGACCGGCGCAGCAGCGCGCGCATGCGGGCCAGCAGCGCTTCTATATTGAACGGCTTGGTGATGTAGTCGTCGGCGCCGGTGTTCAGGCCGCGCACCGCGTCCTGGTCCTCGGTGCGCGCCGTCACCATGATCACCGGCAGGTCGCGGGTCGAGGCCTTGCGGCGAATCTGGCGGCAAACCTCGATCCCGGACATCACCGGCAGCATCCAATCCAGCAATACCAGATCCGGCTGAGTCTCGGCGATGCGGGTCAACGCCTCCTGCCCGTCGCCGGCTTCCTCCACCCGGAAGCCCTGTTTTTCCAGATTATAGCGCAGCATGGTCGCCAACGCGGCTTCGTCCTCAACCACCAGGATCAATGGCTTGGGTAAACTGGATATGGCGTCGAGCATTACACTCTCCCGAGTTAGTTCTTTAGGCCGAACGAGGCGTATCGTGGATGGCCGGTCATCAGATCATCCAGTTCGTCAGGGTTGGGCCTTGACGGACCAACCATCGCCTCTGCCGCGAAAGGTGGCCCGGACAAGCCGGGCCATGACGATGGGTGAGCCGACGAAGACGATCGAAGGCCGAACCACGACAATCAAAGAACCGGCCATGGCAATCGTGTAAGGTCTTTAGTCCTTCGGCCGAACCACCGCATACGCGGCAGAGGTGCCCTTGGGACGAATATCCGGAATGACCTCGCCTTCGACCGCGTAATAGATCGTTTCGGCGATGTTGGTGGCGTGATCGCCGATCCGTTCCAGGTTCTTGGCGATGAACAGCAGATGCGTACAGGGCGTGATGTTGCGCGGATCTTCCATCATGTAGGTGATCAACTCGCGGAACAGCGCGTTGTAGATATCATCCACCACCTGATCCGACCGCCATACCTCAAGCGCCTTCGCGGTGTCGCTGCTGCCCAGCGCATCGATGATCGACTTCAACTGCTCCTGCACCAGCGACGCCATGTGTCCGAGGCCGGTCAGCGAGTAGGGCAGGTTGAACTGCCCCAGCACGATGCTGCGTTTGGCGACGTTCGCGGCATAATCGCCGATGCGTTCCAGATCGCCGGTGACCTTCAGGGCCGCGACGACCTGACGCAGATCCACCGCCATCGGCTGGCGCAAGGCCAGCATCCGGATCACGAATTGCTCGACCTCGTGCTCCAACGCATCGACCTTGGGGTCGTCCGCGACGGCGCGCGTTGCCGCCTCATTGTCGCGGTTCATGACCGCCGCGGACGCCATCACAAGCTGGCTTTCCACGATGCCACCCATCTCGGTCAGCATGTCGCGCAAGCGCTTTAAGTCAGTATCGAAACTTTTGACCAGGTGTTCGGTCGCTTCGGCCATCGTGATAGTCCTTTATGTCTCAGCCGAACCGGCCGGTGACGTATTCCTGGGTGCGCTTTTGCTTGGGCGAGGTAAAGATCTGCGCGGCGGGCGCACATTCCACCATCTCGCCAAGGTAGAAGAAGGCGACCTGATCGGCGCAGCGGGCGGCCTGCTGCATGTTATGGGTCACGATCGCGATGGTGAAGTCGTGCTTCAACTCGTCGATCAGTTCTTCGATCTTCAACGTGCTGATCGGGTCCAGCGCGCTGGTCGGTTCATCCAGCAGGATGACATCCGGGCGAACGGCGATGGTCCGCGCGATACACAGGCGCTGCTGCTGTCCACCGGACAGGCCCATGGCGGAGCTGTGCAGACGGTCTTTGACCTCACCCCACAGAGCGGTGCGGGTCAGCGACCATTCGACGCGTTCGTCCATCGCCGACTTCGACAGCTTCTCGTGCAGCTTCACGCCGAATGCGATGTTCTCGAAAATCGTCATCGGGAACGGCGTCGGCTTCTGGAACACCATGCCGACGCGGGCCCGCAGCGCATTCAGGTCGATTTTCGGATCGATGATGTTCATGTCGTCCATCATCGCCTCACCGGTCGCGCGCTGGCCGGGATACAGATCGTACATCCGGTTCAGCACCCGCAGCAGCGTCGATTTGCCGCAGCCGGACGGCCCGATCATGCCGGTGACCTGACGTTCCGGCAGGTCCAGGGCAATTGCCTTCAAGGCGCGATGGTCGCCGTAAAAGAAGTCCAGGTTCCGGATCGCGATCTTCGCCGGGTTCATGGTCGAAGTGGCGCGCGCCTGAATGTTGCCGAAGCTCGCATTCTGCTGTGTGGATTCGGTTGTCATGCTCATAACTGCCTCATTTCCCTCGGCGAAGAAGCAGCCGAGCCGCGATGTTGATGGCGAGGACGCCGAAGGTGATCAGAAGGGCGCCGACCCAGGCGAGTTGCACCCAGTCCTCGAACGCCGAACCGGCATATTGGTAGATGGTGACGGGAAGGCTGGCCATCGGCTGGCCCAATGAAATCGACCAGTTCAGGTTGCCCAGGCTGGTGAACAGCAGCGGCGCCGTCTCACCGGCGATACGGGCGACGGCCAGCAACACGCCGGTGACAATGCCGTCCATGGCCGAACGATAGCAGATCTGCACGATGACCTTGTATTTGGGGGCACCCAGGCCGATCGCCGCTTCCCGCAGGGCAGGGGTGATCAGGCTCAACATGTCCTCGGTTGTGCGGACCACGATGGGGATGACGATAATCGCCAGCGCGATGCAGCCGGCGATGCCGGAGAAGCCGCCGAACGGCTCCACCGCGATCTCGTAAACGAACAGGCCGATCAGGATGGACGGGGCGGACAGCAGGATGTCCGACACGAAGCGAACCGTGTTGGCGAGCGGGGAACTACGGCCGTATTCCGCCAGATAGGTGCCGACCATCAGCCCGATCGGCGTGCCGACCGCCGTGCCGATCACGGTCTGGATCAACGTGCCGACGATGGCGTTCAGCAGACCGCCGCCGGAGCCGGGTGGCTTGGTGGTATGGGTAAAGACGGTCAGCGAAATGCCCGCCGCGCCGCGCCAGATCAGGCTCAGCAGGATCGAAGCCAACAGAACCATGCCCAATACGGTCGCGGCCACACAGGCCACTTTGACAATCGTGTTGGTCAGGTGCCGGCGGCGGCCGAGCGCGCGCGCGACAGTCAGGTCTTTGCGGGCACCCGGAATACCGCGCGCGGTGGATGTGGTCGCGCTCATGATCAGACCTTCAACTTCGGGCGCAGCAGCGTGCGGGAGATCGCCAGCACGATGAACGAGATGACGAACAGAATGAACCCAAGTGCGAGCAACGATGACAGCTTCAGGCTGCCGGTGCCGCTTTCCGGAAACTCCAGCGCGACGATCGAGGCGATGGTGTTGCCGGAGGAGAACAGACTGGCGTTGATATGATCCGAATTCCCGATCACGAACGTCACCGCCATCGTCTCACCCAGCGCTCGGCCGAAGCCCAGCATGATGCCACCAACGACCGACACACGGGTGTAGGGGATGACGATCGAGCGCATCACTTCCCAGGTCGTGCAGCCGACGCCGTACGCCGATTCCTTGAACACCGGAGGGACCGTTTCGAACACGTCGCGCATGGTGGCGGCGATGAACGGCACCACCATGACGGTCAGGACCAGGGCCGCGGTGAAGATGCCGGTGCCGAACGGCGGGCCGGCGAACATGTCCTCCAGCACCGGGATGCCGTCGAACGTGTCGATCAGGACGGGTTCGACATATTGGGACATGATCGGGACGATCACGAAGAAGCCCCACATGCCGTAGATGATCGATGGAACCGCGGCGAGCAGCTCGACCGCGGTGCCGACCGGGCGGCGCAGCCAATTGGGCGCCAGTTCGGTCAGGAAGAAGGCGATGCCGAAGGCCAGCGGCACGGCCAGAACCATGGCCAGGATCGAGGTCATCACGGTGCCATAGACCGAAACGCCGGCGCCGAAGACTTCCTTAACCGGGTCCCAGGTGGTGGACCATAGGAAGCTGGCGCCGAACTGACGGAAGGCCGGCAGGCCGCCGATGAACAGGGACAGGATCAGGCTGCCTAGCAGCAGCAGAACCAGAATGCCGGACGCACGGGCGAGGCCGGCGAAAATCGCGTCGCCGGGGCTGCTGCGTCTGGTGGCCGGCGAACCGGAAAGGGCGACCGCTTGCTGCACGGGGCGGAAAATCCTTGGTTATCCAGGGTGCGGGAGACGTCCCGCACATTCCTGGTTCTTATTCGGTCGTCGTGGTGCGCCTTCGCGCACCACCTTGATCGCCATGGTGCGCGAAGGCGCACCCGTCTTCGGTCGTCATGGTGCGCGAAGGCGCACCATCCACGTCTTGATCCCGTGGAATAAAAAGACGTGGATGCCGGCCTTCGCCGGCATGACGGACAGGCACGCTCAGAGAGTCGAAGTCAAAGACGGATAGTCTTACATACCGCCGGGGACGGCCTTCCAGGCGGCGCGAATCTCATCCTGGATCTTCGCGGGCAGCGGAATGTACAGCAGGCTGGTGGCGATATCGTTGCCATGAGTGAAGCCCCAGTCGAAGAACTTCTTGACCGACGCGCTCTGCTTTTCGTCCTTCGGATCAAGCGGCAGCAGCACGAACGTGGCGGATTCGATCGGCCAGCTTGCGGCACCGGGCTGATCGTTCAGATCGATGGCGAAGTTTTTCACTTTGGACCAATCGGCATTCGCGGCGGCGGCAGCGAAGGCGGGCATGGTCGGGGCGACGAACTTGCCGTCGAAGTTGCGCATCATCGTGGTGGTCAGGTGGTTCTGTTCGGCATAGGCGCTTTCGTCATAGCCAATGCCGCCGGGGATCTGACGCACCGTCGCGGCAACGCCGTCGCTGCCCTTGGCGCCCGCGCCGACCGGCCAGCTCACGCTGGTGGACGCACCGACCTTGGACTTCCACTCGGGGCTCTGCATGCTCAGGTAATCGGTGAACACGAACGTCGTGCCCGAACCGTCAGCGCGATGAACCGTGGCGATCGCGGTGGAGGGCAGTTTGACGCCGGGATTGATCTCGGCGATCGCCTTGTCGTTCCACTTGGTGATGGTGCCGAGATAGATGTCGGCCAGGATCGGGCCGGTCAGCTTGATCTCGTTCGACTTGATGCCGGGCAGGTTGATGATGACATCGACGCCGCCGATCACGGTCGGGAACTGCATTTCCTTGTGTTCGGCCAGCTTGTCAGCCGCGACCGGCATGTCGGACGCGCCGAAATCGACGGTGCGGTTGTTGATCTGGTTGATACCGGCGCCGGAACCGACGGCCTGGTAGTTCAGTTGCAGCCCGGTGGCGCTGCTGGAGGCCTCACCCCACTTGCCGTAAATTGGCGCGGCGAAGCTGGAGCCGGCACCGGTGATCTGTTGCGCTTCGGCGGCTACTGTGAAACCGGCCAGGCTAACTGCCAGGGCCGTTAATGCGATCTTCATACTGGTTCCTCCAAGGGAGACTCGCGCTGTGCGCCGCCGGAACTTAGGAGTGAAGCGTGAAGGCTCTATTGCAGTTTTGTGACAGTTGGATGACAGCGGCCAATTCCGGAGCAGTTCATTCCCCTGACGCGACGGACCGGCTATCCGTCGCCACTGGTTCGCCGGTCAATCGCGGAACACCACCGTGCGCACGCCATTGACCAAAATCCGGCCGTCCAACTGCCAGCGCAGGGCACGGGACAGTACCCGGCGTTCAATGTCGCGGCCCTGACGGACCAGATCGTCGGGTGAATCGGCGTGGCTGATCCGCTCCACGTCCTGCTCGATGATCGGACCTTCATCGAGGTCGGCTGTCACATAATGTGCCGTCGCGCCGATCAGTTTGACGCCGCGCTGATGCGCCTGGTGGTATGGCTTGGCGCCCTTGAAGCCCGGCAGGAAGGAGTGGTGGATGTTGATGCAACGCCCCGACAGCTTGCCGGCCAGGTCGTCCGACAGCACCTGCATATAGCGTGCGAGAATGACCATCTCGGTGCCGGTTTCCTGTACCAGCGCCCAGATCCGGCCTTCCTGTTCGGTTTTCGTGGCCTTGGTCACCGGCAGGTGGTGGAACGGGATGCCGTCGAAATCGATGTGCGGATAGGTCTCGCGCGGGTGGTTGGAGATGATGCCGGTCACCTCCATCGGCAGTTCGCCGATGCGCCAGCGATACAGGATGTCGGTCAGGCAATGGTCGAATTTGGAGACCAACAGCATGACCCGCTGCTTTTCGGCGCGGTCCCGTAGCGTCCACGTCATGCTGAACCGAACCGCCACCGCGTTCAGCGCGTCGGACAGCTTCGCCACGTCCAGGCGGTCATCCGGGTGGTCGAGCACGATGCGGGCGAAGAAGCGGCCGCTTTCGGTGTCGTCGAACTGCTGCGATTCGCGGATGTTGCCGCCATGCTCGAAGATGGTGGTCGCGACGGCGGCAACGATGCCGGGGCGGTTCTCACAGGACAGGGTAAGGATGAACTGGGTCACGGAAGCGCGTCTCCTGAGCGGTGCCGGCGATTTAGGCTGTCGGCGGCGAATGCGCCACTGGGTTTATGACAGTGCGCGCCATATCTCGGGGGGCCGCGCCTTCCAACCCGGTGCCCGGACCAGATCCGCCTTGACAAACCGAAACGTTTCATTAGGGACGGGTTTCGCGCCGCGATTTGATAATGCGCACGGGCGATAATGTTGATTCGATCAAGTTGATTGCAACAACAAATGAATCCGTATATTCGAATCTGTTGCGATTGACCCTTGTAAAGTTCGCGTGATGCCTGTTATAGACGCCGAAATTGCCGAAATTCAGGAGTATCGCGGAACATGATTTTTCACGATTATATCGTCGTCGGAGCGGGTCCCGCAGGCCTTCAGATGAGCTACCTGCTCGAGTCCGCCGGCCGTGATTACCTCATGCTCGAAGGCAGCGAGCGGGCGGGAAAGTTTTTCACGAAGTTCCCTCGCCACCGCCGCCTGAACTCCTTCAACAAGCGGTTCAACTGGTTCGACGAAGCCGACTTCAATATGCGCTTCGACTGGCACTCGCTGTTGACGCATGATTTTTCGTTCCAGTTCCGTCCGTATTCGAAGGACCTGTTTCCGCTCGCCGATAAGCTGGCAGAGTATTTCGCCGATTTCAGTGAGCACTTCGCTCTCAAGGTTCAGTACAACACCCGCGTGACGTACATCGACCGGGATGCCGAAACCGGCAATTTCATCCTCACCACCGGCGACGGGACCGAATATCGCTGCCGCAGACTGATGATGGCGACCGGCCCGGTGAAGCCGAATATTCCGGACATTCCCGGGATCGAATTTGCTACCGGCTACGAGGACCACGAAACCGACCTCGAACTGTATGAGAACAAGCGCGTTCTGATCATGGGCGCCGGCAACTCGGCGTTCGAAACCGCCAACCACCTTGCCAACGCCGCCGCGGTCGTCACGATCGCACTGGGCAACAGCTTTATGAAGCATGCCTGGCAGACCCACTACGTCGGCGACGTGCGCTCCTCGGGCAACGCGCTGCTGGACATGACCCAGCTCAAGATGATGCACAGCATGTTCGGCATCATCCCGACGCGGATCACCAAGCAGGACGACGGCGTGCTGCGGGTTTATTACCGGGAGGAATTCCCGCACTGGACGTCCCCCGGTGTCGCCGAAGGCTGGATGCCGGTCGATCACGTCATTCGCTGCACCGGCTGGAAGTATATCGACGAAGAGATGTACGCACCGGCAATTTGCCCGCAGACCGTGCAGCACGGCAAATACCCGCTGATGAGTTCGGCGTGGGAATCCACGACCCCGGACCTGTTCATCCTGGGTGCGGCCATGGATGGCCGCAACAAGCGCGGCCCCAATACCTCTATCCATGGTTTCCGCTACGCGGTCCGTGCGGTGTTTAACTTCACCGAACAGCGCTATCACAGCGTCCCGACCCCGAATCAGGTGTTCCCGCTGAAAACGACGGACGATCTGCGGACGCTGGGGCTGTCGATGATCAAGCGCATCAGCATCTCCTCGGGTCTGTACGAGGGCCACAGCCTGATGTCCGACGCCCTGGTGTTCGACCCCGAAGCCGGCGTCGCTCGGGTCTTCTACGAAATGCCGATCGATTACTTCCTGGAGAACCCGTACTTCACCGGCAAGACGGTGATGCTGTTCACCCTGGAATTTGGCCATCATCAGTTCCCCGGTGCCAATCCGAACGTCTTCGTCCGCCGCAACGACCCCGAACGTCCGGGTTGCGTGGCGCATCTGCACCCGGTCTTCCGGGTCTATGAAAACGGCAAGTTCGTGAAGGGCCGTAACATCCGGAGCGCCACGACGATCCGCTACGATGCCGAGTCCAGCAGCTTCGAGGGCGATCTGAGCGATGAGGCGCCGCGCAACATCCTGCTGAACTTCATCAATGAAGTGGCGAACGTCACCGATGAGGTCTTCACCCAGGAGCATTTCCACAATACCGAGGATCGCGGTGGTTTCCGTGAGCTCGATCCGGGTGAGATGTTGCGCAATCCGGGTCTGCCGGAATGCGGGCTGGTGGTCGGCGGACCGCAGGTCATGGATTTCGATCACCTCAGCCAGGTGAGCCGGCGCGAAGACGGCACCATCCCGCCCTGGCAGCATTGCAGCTAGCCGGGTCTGCGCCGATCCGTTGAGAAGCCTGTACCGCCCGGGACTGTTTGCAGTCCCGGGCGGTCTTGATTCCGGGGCGATTGTCCGGTCCGCACGATCGCTTCACCTTGCCTTGCCTTTGCATGGCCCCGCACGGCACATTGAGCCTATGTCGATCCACATCCAGATTCGCCGTTTGCCGCATGCCGAAGGCCTGCCGCTTCCCTCGTATGCCACCGCCGGTGCCGCCGGCATGGACCTGATCGCGGCTGTGCAGGACCCGGTCACGATCGGACCGGGTCAGCGAGCCTTGATTCCGACCGGCCTGACCATCGCATTGCCGGCCGGGTATGAGCTGCAAATTCGTCCACGCTCCGGCCTCGCGCTGCGGTATGGGATTACGCTGCCGAATGCGCCGGGCACGATCGACGAGGATTATCGCGGCGAGATCGGCGTCATCATCCTGAATACCGGCAGCGAGGCGTTCGTGATCGAACGTGGCGCCCGGATTGCCCAGGCGGTGCTGGCGCCGGTCGTCCGAGCGGTGTGGCAGGAGGTGGCTGGCCTGGATGAGACGGCGCGCAACGCGGGCGGCTTCGGCAGCACCGGCGGCTGAGCGGCCGGGCGCCACACGGTAAATTGAAACCAAAACTAGTGTTAAATCGAACCTGTTCCCCTAAGGTAAGTGTATCGTCGTCGCAAGGACGGCGCGCTTTCCGCGGAGGACCCGGTGATGGACACACAGCTTGCGGACGTAGCGCCTGTCGATAGCAGAGCGGCGGCGGTGCCCGCATACGCGGGCTACGAAACCGATCCGCTGCCGGACGACGAAGGGATGACGGTGGCACGCGGCATTGTGTCCGCGGTTCTGATCGCAACCCCGTTTTGGGCACTGCTCGCTTTCACCGCCTATATGCTCATCTAGTGTGCGGGCGCATCGGTGATCGGCCGTGGCTGACGGTTCGGCGGATGCGTTCAAATTTCTGTTGACCGGAGCGGGATTTTTGGCGTTCTGAGCTGTATGCGCCAACGGGTTTCCCGGCTTGAGAGTCACGTGTCCTGCTTGTTGACATTTGGCTTTTTCCTGCTTGTCCAGGCACAATTGGCTCAGGCGCAGGCGTTGCCCGGTTCGGTCACCGACCACTTCTTTATGTCCAGCGATCGCGTGCGGCTGCATTATCTCGAAGCTGGCCCACCCTCGGCCCACACGCTGGTGTTCGTGCCGGGATGGACGATGCCGGCCTGGATCTGGATGCCGCAAATTCTGGCCTTCTCGCGCACCTATCACGTCGTGGCGTTCGACCCGCGCGGGCAGGGCGACTCCGCTGTGCCGTTGGATGGCTACGAGCCGGTGCGCCGCGGCCGCGATGTGTCCGAAATGATCGCTCAGTTGGGTCCGGCTCCGGTCGTTGTCGTCGGTTGGTCGCTGGGCGTGCTGGATACGCTGGCATCGATCCACGTCGCGGGTGACCAGCATCTGGCCGGTCTGGTGCTGGTGGACAACTCGGTGGGGGAAGAACCGGCGCCGGTGTTCAAACCGGGACCGCGACGTGTTGCACCACCGCTGAATCATGCGCAGGCGATGAGGCGTTTCGTGTCTCAGATGTTCGGCCGCAAGCCGGCCCCGGGTTATGTTGACCGTCTGACCGAGGCGAGCCTAAGAACACCCGAATCCGCGAGCCGCTTGTTGTTGGCCTATCCAGTGCCCAGGTCTTACTGGAAAGAGGCGCTTTATGCAACTAAAGTGCCGGTTTTATACATTGTGCGGCAACGCTGGGTTGCGCAGGGGGCGACACTTGTGCGAAATCGCCCGAATACTGAGATGGACGTTTTCTATGATTCCGGCCACGCCCTGTTCGTCGATGATCCGGCGCGCTTTAACAGCGTGACCGATCTTTTTCTCCGCCGTCGTGTTTGGCCGTGATGGTGAACAAGCGGGCGCTCAATCTGCTGCCATTGTTTCTCGTGTCGATGGCCGCGGTTGGCTATGAGACGGCGCTGACGCGGTACTTCGCCGTCGCCAAATGGTCGGAGTATGGCTACTGGGTGATCTCCATCGTGATGGTGGGGTTTGCCCTGAGCGGTGTGGTGCTGGCGCTGTGGCGCGACGTGTTTGCTCGGCGGGCACAGGACCTGATGGCGACGCTGCCGGCCGTTTTGGTGCTGACCGCGGCGATCGGATACCATTTCACCACCACCAATCCGTTCAACCCGCTGCAACTGCAAAATCCGGTGACGTGGCAGCCGCAGATCTGGAACATCGCCGGGTATTATGCGGCGTTGCTGCCGTTCTTCTTCCTTGCCGGCCTGTTCATCAGCCTGAGTTTCGTGCGCTACGCCGACCGCATAGGCTTGGTCTATGCGTTCGACCTGACCGGCGCCGGGGCAGGGGCGGCGAGTGTGCTGGCGGCGATGTATGTCGTGCATGCGTTCGGGCTGGTGCCGCTGTTGTTGATCCCGTTGGCGCTGGCCTCGGCGTTTTTGCGCGGGCCGCACCGGTGGCAATCGATGCTGGCGGCGCTGTGCGCGTTGGGTGTGGCGGAAGCATTGCTGCTGTTGGACAACGAGGCCGCCTACAACGATTTCAAGGCGATCTACGCGCCGCTGCATACGCCCGATGCCAAGATTGTCGCGGCGGTGAACTCCCCGCGTGGCGATTACGCGTTGCTGGATGATTTCACCGAACGCGTCGATACCGACATCTCCAACAACGCAGGGATGCTTGGGGTCGAAGGGCCGCCGCGCAGCTACGGTCTGTATCGCGACGGCAACCGGATTGCCGCGCTGCCGAAGCAGCGGCCGGTTTTCGCGGAGTATGCCGGGGCTGCGCTGGATGGCCTTCCGTATCAACTCATCCCGCATGCCAGGACGATGCTTGCCGGTGGGTCGGGAGGATTTCGGACCGCGGAAGTGCTGGCACTGGGGGCCTCGCAGGTGCGGGTATTGGAGCCGGAACCGGAACTGTTGCGGATCATGCGCGACGGTCTCGATCCGGTGACGCCGATTCCGCCGTCGCCGCGCGTGCATGTGATCGGGTCCGGACCGCTGGCTGACACCGAACGCGGCGTTTACGACGTGGTCGATCTGTCGGCCGACTTCCTGGATGCGGCGGAGACCAACGCCACCGCTTTCACGCGTGAGGCGGTCGTGTCCTATCTGCACGTCCTCGCGCCGAACGGCATGGTGTCGATCCCGGTGTCAATCCGTGACTTCCCCGTCTATGCGCTGCGGATGCTGTCCACGGTAAGATCGGCCTTGCTGGCGACCGGCATTGCAGACCCCGCCGCGCACGCGATCGTTTACCGGTCGGCGTGGAATGTCCGCATTCTCGTCTCCCGCGAGGGCTGGACGGCCGCGGATATCAGTGGTGTCAAAAAGTTTTGCGACGACCGGTCATTCGATGTGTCGTGGTATCCTGGCCTGGATGTCGTGAAGGCTCGGGAAGGACTGTACAACGACCTCCCCGCGGTTTCCTTCGACAAGGGCGAGGTTGAATCCGGCGGTCCCGACGACGCGATCGCGGATGAGGCTCAGGCGGTGCTGTCCGGCCAGACCTCACCATCGGCCGAACAGTTCAACCTGTCGCCGATGACGCTGGACAAGCCATTCTTCTACGCCGTGCTGCGGCTGGACCAGCTTGGCACCATCCTGAAGCGGTTGGAGATTCTGCCGCAGGCCGAGGTTGGCGCACTGGTCAATCTGGCGGTGCTCGCCCAGGCCGTTGTGATCGCCGCGCTGGTGCTGCTGGTGCCGCTGGCCGCCCCCGGCCGGATCGGGGCGCCGCGAACGGGCGTGCTGCGGGCGGTGATCTATTTCCCGGCGCTGGCGTTGGGGTTCCTGTTCATCGAAATCTATCTCATTGAGAAGGCCAGCTTCTGGCTTGGCGACCGGACCAACGGGTTCGCCATCGTGCTGACCGGGATGCTGATGTTCTCCGGCCTCGGCAGTTTGCTATCGGAGCGGTTCGCCGCCAGCCCGTTGCGCGGCATGGCGATCGTGACCGGCGTCGTGATGGTGTGGTGTCTGGCGGCATTGCTCTGGCTGGAGCCGCTGATCCTGGCGACCCTGGATTGGCCGTTCGTGATTCGGGGCGCTTTGCTGCTGATATTGGTGGCGCCGGTGTCGGTGGCGCTGGGTCTGCCGTTCCCGTTGGGCCTCAGTCGGGCCGGCAATGGCGGGTTTTTGCCTTGGGCATGGGCACTGAACGGGGCGTTTTCCGTTGTGGCGACACCACTCGCGAACCTGATCGCACGCGAATTCGGCTTCAGCAGGGTTCTGTTATGCGCCGCGATCGTTTATGGGGTCGCCCTTATTACATTTCCGGCTATGAGGAAGACCTCGGTTTGGCACGATATAGCAGCACCATCTCCCGCCGCGGAGTAATCTCCGCCGCGCTTCTGCCTTTGATCCCGGGGGGGGCGAAGGCCGCTCCGGTATGGACCAAAGCCGCCTATGAGCTGGCGATGCGCGAGTCCGGCCGTCCGGTCAGCCTGAGCGATGCGCAGTTCGACGCCATCCAGAAGCGCAAACCGGCCGCGATGAAGCAGATCGAGGCGTATCTGAAATCCCATCTGGGCAGCGCCGATCCGGCGGTTCTGGCGGCGTTCGAGGCGGTGCCGCGCGAATACTACCACTACGAATACCCCGAACATCGGGCGACCCCGGGGGACGCCTACGAGGAGAATCCGAAGCCCTGGGCGTTGGGCTACGGGTCGGCGTTGTCAGACTACCTGGGCCAGGCCTACATGACCCAGATCTGCAAACCGGCACCCGGCGAGATCACCCTGGAAGTCGGCACCGGCAGCGGATTCCAGAGCAGCCTGTTGTCGCGGATCGTCAAGACGTCCTACTCGATCGAGATTATCGAGCCCTTAGGCAAGGCGGTCGGCAAAATCTTCGCGCCGATCGGCTACGACAATGTGCATTCCCGGGTAGGGGACGGCTATTACGGCTGGCCGGAAGTTGAGGGCGGTTTCGACATCATCATCGTGACGTGCGCCGCCACCTTCGCGCCGCCTGACCTGTTCAAGCAGCTCAAGCCCGGCGGCCGGATGATCATCCCGATCGGGCAGCCGTTCAAGCGCGGGCAGGTTCTTTACGTTTATACGAAGGATGCCGAGGGGAAGATCCACTCGCGCCGGGATATCGGCGTGTTCTTCATCCCGATGACGGGCGCGATCGCGAAGAATGCGCCAGTGAAGCCCGAAACGGTGTCGGATCATGCCCCGGCGGCGGTGGAAAAGCCTGCTACCGAGTAGGGACTACAGGCCGGGCGGCGGAGAATCGTGCGTCGCCCGTTCTCCTCCGCTCAAGCCGCCCCGCGCAGCAATTCGCCTTCCGGGCCCAGGCTCCGCGCGACCGGCAGCAGCGTAAAGTAGCGCCGCGAAACCCGGTCGGCCACCGCGCCAATCGCCTGCTCCAACTTCTTCAACCGAGGCGGCAGACGCGCGGTCGTCGCCATCTGGTCGGGCGAGCCCAGCACCTCGGCGACGATGTCCCGGGTTTCCTGCAGCAACGGCTCCATCGACATCAGCAGCCAGTCGCTGCCCTCCACGATCTCGTGCAGCAACTCCCGCGCCGCCACAAGTTGGAAGGCCAGCCCGCGCGGATTGCCTTCGTCGGCCAGAATCAAATCCAATGCCGGTGCCGGCTGCAGCACCGCCAAATAGCGTGACCGGTAGGTGATGACCGAGTCCCGGAGTTCCAGCGCGAGGCGAAGACCGGCCTCCACCCGGCCCGGCTGGGTCAGCGCGCCGGGCTGATCCAGGACCTGTGCCAGTTCGGCGGTCACCGCCTGGGCGCGTTCCATCCGGCGCCCGAAATCCAGGAACAGCCGGCCGCCGCCGCGAACCATGTTCTCCGCCGCCAGACCCGCCACGGTGGCGGCGAATTCCAGGATTTCCGTCGTCAGGTTGGACGCATGTTCCAGCGACCGCGCGTTGGATTCCGCGGGCAGCGTCCGCATGTCCTCGCCCAGGATACGCAGCGAGCGGGTCAGCACCGTGTGCAATTCGCCGGTCAGGCGGTCGCGCAGTTGTTCGACCTGCCGGGCGACGTGGCCGAGCACGCGGCGCATGCCACCGTCGCGGCGGAAGGCGCGCATGACGGCGGACGACAGCATGCCAACGCCAAGGACGCTGGCATCCTCGGCGTCCATCATTTTCACGCTGGTCAGGCTGGCGACCAGGATCTGGATCTCGGCGATTTCGCGGGCGGTTGGAGACGGCCGCAGGATGCGTGCGATCAAGGCGCGTTGCAGGCGGGCGGCTTCTTCCAGCCGCTCCAGGTAGCGACCCAGCCAGTAGAAATTGTCGGCAACGCGGGACGGCAGGTCGCCGGCGGTGCGGCGGATCGTCAGGGTCGGGATCACCAGGCTGGAGGCGCCCTGCACCTTGCTGGTTTCGTCCTCCATCACCCAGACGTCTTTCGACAGCGCATTGCGCGGCAGACGGCCGGCGAGGGCGTCTTCCTCGGACAAGGCGCGCGCGAGACCGCCGGGAAAGGCCCGCCAGCGCGTGCCGTCGAAGGTCATGAACATGCGCAGCGCGACCGGTTTCGCCTCCAACCCATGCGGGCCGGCGCAGGGCGCCACCGATGGGGTCGGGGCGACGGAGGCGGTGAAGGCGCCGGGATTGGCCTCCATTTCGGCCGCCAGTTTTGCGCGTTCCTCTGTGGACAGCAGCATTGGCACGACAGGCGGCGTGCTGCCGTCGGTGGCCTTGCGGACCAGCCAGCCTTCGAGATCGCGCAGCACGGTGCGGACGACCGCGCCTTCGCCGAGCCAGAGGGTTGCCTGGCTGGGGAGTTGCAGGTCCTCGCCGAGCAGGCGGCGGGCCAGGGTTGGCAGGAATGCGGCCAGGCCGGGCGCTTCGGCCAGCGCCGAACCGGGGTCGTTGACCATACGGACGGAGCCGCCGCGCATCGCGTCGAGCAGGCCGGGAATGCCGCCGCCGGCTGATAATTCCAGCGAATCGACGCGGTTGCCCTCTTTGCGGCGCAGCAGTACGCCGATGCGTTGCAGGCCGCGCAGGGTTTTCAGGAACACCTGACCGTTGCGGAGCGTCAGGTCTCCCGCCTCCACAAGGCCGATCGACAGTTCGCGGGAGAGCAATACATGCTCAAACCACAGCGGATCGGAGTGGCCGCCACTGAGCAGCGCGACGCCGGCCCCGTCGTCGGGGGACAGCGCCTGGAGCGCATCGCCGGTGATTTCGAGGTGTTGGCGCAGCGGCTGGATGCGCTGAGACTGGAACAGCTCCGGCACGATGCGGGACAGGATGCGCCGGTTTTCCAGTGCGTAGGCGATCCCTTGCGCCTGACCGGTGCGATCCGCCAGTACTCGCCACGCGCCGTCCGGGCCGCGCAACATGTCGGCGGCGTAGAACGACAAATACCGGTCGGTCCGGCGCCCATCGACGGTGCGGCAGGGGCGCAGGTAGGCGGGGTTGCCGTAGATGATTTCGGGCGGAATCAGGCCCTCCGCCATCAAATTGCGCGGCCCGTACAGGTCGGCCAGAATCAGTTCCATCAGCTCGGCCCGTTGGGCGAGCCCGGCTTCGAGCGATGAAAATTCGGCGGCGGACATCAGCAGCGGGATCGGGTCGCAACGCCAGTTGACCGCGCGTTCGCCGGGCAGGATGGCGGTTATACCTTCCTCGGCGAAGGCCTGATCCAGCAGGCCGGCGCGCTGGGCCAGTGTCTCGTGGCCGAGGGCGAACATGGTGGACAGCAGGGTGCGCCAATGGGGTTTGGCGCGGCCTGAGCCATCGGCCATCTCATCAAGGGGACTCTCGCCACTCATAAAGCGCCGCCGACCTGGCCGGATTGGCTTACAAGCGCCGCCAAACCTAAGCAGGCACGCACACTTTGCTCCTATTTATGCCGCAATGCGGTAGGGTGCCATCTGGGGGGGGCGTTGTCCAGGAGGGGCTGGCACGTTTCAAACGAACCCGTGGCACGCGCGACGCATCGTTGCGCGCCGATCATGCGGCGTTCATCAAATCCGGCCAGAATCGCGCGAGCGGCGACCCTGCGACCGCCGAACGCACCGCGTCCTGATCGGCGGCTGGCATGGTTGTCCGCCATTGATTCGCGGCGACGGCGGCATCGCGGACAATCGTGTAGTATCCGGCTTTGCCCTGATGGCTGCTGCTGCGTGCGACAAAGTCCTCGGTCTGAGGGCTCCAGCTCAGGCCGGCGAACTTCATGATTTGCCGGACTAGCATGTCGGGTTGAGCGCACAGGGCTTCGTACAGCACGATATGGACGTTGGTGTGCGGGGACATCGCGGCGTAGGCCGGTTCGTTGAAGGCGCGCCAGCTCCAGGCGTATTTCGCGGCATCGGGCAGCGCCTGAAAAGCCGCCGCGCCGATTCCATGCTCCGCCGCGAAGCTGGAGGCCGCGACCTCATCGAACGGCATGTCGGTGCCGGGTGTACTCAGGTCGAACCGGCGGTGGCGATTGCCGCGCATGACGGAATCCACCTGGCCGCACGGGTGTCGCAGGATGAAGATCGTGCGGCTATCCGGCATCGTCCGCGCCAGGACGGCGGCGTCCTTCCCCCAGCCGTTCGATTTAATCGCGACCCGGGGGGCGGGCCGCCCGGCCATATCCGGTATCGGCAGGTTGGCCAGCGCCTGGAAAGGCCGGGGCATGCGACCTGCAACGCGAGCGGCGGTCGTCAGCGCGGTTCGCACCCAACGCCGCCATCGGGGCTGCCAGGATTTGGCAAAGAACGGCTGCTTGCCGACCGTGCGCAAGCTTCGGTCGCCAACCCAGAGCGCCAGTAATCCCGCCAGATCGGCTTCGGACAAAGGCGACGGGCTGGGCAATGTCATATCCGGCTCGTGGCGGTAGAGCACGTCGGGATGGCTGTCGATGATCTTCGCCAGCCACGTTGTACCGGAGCGTGGCGCGCCCAAAACCAGGATGAGCGAAGCGATGGCATCAGGGCCGAGCGAACCCGGGCATGGACGCGAGGCCGAAGCGGGGGAGGTCACGGCATGCCGCCTGAAAGGTCCTGATCGTGGGTCACATGACTGAAGGGGAGGCGCGAGATTGATGCGACCATTCAAAACTCCCCAACGGCGATCCAGCCAGGAAGGCCAGGATCAGCCGGATTCGCATAGGACCCGCAGGCCTCCGGGTCAATCGGACTGGCCGGGCAGGCCATCAATGAAGCGGTACGCTACGAACTGAGATGGCCACCGTCGTATTGGGTCGCCGTTCCCTACGGTCAAGGCTGGCGGTGAACCGGGGTGTGATGCGGATCGCCGGTTGCCGCCCCGTTCTCCGCCTTCTATAGCGTTGCTCCAAGGAGCACGCATGGCTGACTCTGCCGAGTTGTCGTTCGACCATCCCATACTGGCCCTGCAGGCCGAAATTTTGGCGCGCCCGACGACTCCAGCGCGCCGCATGGCTGACGCGATTCGCGCTCTGGCGATCGACGCCATTGAGCAGGCGAAGTCCGGTCATCCCGGATTGCCACTCGGCATGGCGGACGTCGTTACCGCGCTCTGGACCCGATTTCACAAATTCGACGCGGCCGACTCACGCTGGCCCGACCGGGACCGGTTCGTCCTGTCGGCCGGTCACGGGTCGATGTTGCTGTATGCGCTGCTCTATCTCACCGGCCATGACGGCTTGACGATCGACGCGATCCGGAATTTTCGTCAACTGCACTCGCCGGCCGCCGGTCATCCGGAATACGGGGCGCACCCGGCCATTGAAACCACGACCGGGCCGCTGGGCCAGGGGCTGGCAACCGGTGTCGGCATGGCGATCGCCGAACGCGCCATGGCGGCTCGGTTTGGCAAATCGCTGGTGGATCACCGGACCTGGGTCCTCGTATCCGACGGCGATCTGATGGAGGGCGTCAGTCACGAGTCGGCGGCGCTGGCCGGGCATCTCGGGTTGTCAAAGCTGACCGTCCTGTATGACGACAACCGCATCTCGATCGATGGCGACACGGCGCTGTCGTCCTCGGAAGACGTGCTGAAGCGCTTTGCCGCCTATGGCTGGGCCGTCAAGCAGGTCGATGGCCATGACCCCGGGCAGATCAATGCCGCCTTGTCGTTCGCCGTGCGCTCCATGAAGCCCACTTTGATCTCCTGCCGCACCATTATCGGCTTCGGTGCGCCCAATAAGGCGGGAACCAACAGCGTTCACGGCTCTCCGTTGGGCGCCAGCGAGGCGTATGGCGCGCGGTTTCTGCTGGGCTGGAACGAGGATCCGTTCGTCACACCCGCGGACCTTCTGGAACGCTGGCGGGTCGTCGGCCATCGCGGCGCCGGCGCCCGCCGGTCCTGGCTGAAGCGGCTCACCCGGCATGCGCAGCGCGGTGAATTCGAACGCGTCATGGCCGGGCGACTGCCGGATACCTGGCATGAGACCATGGCCAATCTCAGGCAGGATATCGCCGATCGGCGCCCCCGGATGGCAAGCCGAGCGTCCGGGCAGATCTGTTTGGAGGCGCTGGCAGGGGCGATGCCGGAGTTGATCGGCGGATCGGCGGATCTGACCAGCTCTAATTTGACCCTGATGCCGGGGATGGGGGCGCTATCGGCGGGCAATTATGCCGGACGTTATATTCACTATGGCATCCGCGAGCATGCGATGGCGGCCGCGGCCAACGGCATGGCACTGCATGGCGGCATCGTTCCGTATATCGGCACGTTCCTGGTGTTCAGCGATTACCTGCGGCCGGCGTTGCGGATGGCGGCGATGATGCGGCAGCGCGTGCTGTATGTGCTGACGCACGACTCCATCGGTCTGGGGGAGGATGGCCCGACGCATCAGCCGGTGGAGCACCTCGCCAGCCTGCGGGCGATGCCGAACGTGCATGTGTTCCGGCCGGCCGATGCGATGGAAACGGCCGAGTGCTGGGAACTCGCGATGCGGCGAACCGAGGGGCCAAGCCTGCTGGTGTTATCGCGGCAGGCGCTGCCGGCGCTGCGAACGGACACGGCGGAGAACCGTTGCGCCCGGGGCGGCTATGTGATGGCCGAGGCCGACGGGGCTCGGCAGGCCACGATTATCGCGACCGGTTCGGAGGTGGCGATTGCGATGATCGCGCGGGAGAAGCTGGCGGGGGACAACATCGCGGTGGCGGTCGTGTCGCTGCCATGCTGGGAGGCGTTCGTCCAGCAGGACGAAGCGTACCGCGCCCAGGTGCTGGGTGGCGCGCCGCGCGTCGGGATCGAGGCCGCCGGAGATTTCGGATGGGAGCGGTGGCTGGGACCGGACGGTATTTTTATCGGCATGACCGGGTATGGCGCATCGGCGCCGTGTGATGATCTTTATACTCATTTTGGCATCACGGCGGAGGCCGTGGTCGCGGCGGTGATGCGCCGGCTGGGCTAAACGCGCGTCAAACCTTTGATAGGCGGCGGGTGACCGTTGATCTATCTCAATGATTGGGGCGATAAGCCCGTGTGCGTTACACCTTCGCCAATGGGTTTGGCGCTGGTGGATTTGGGAAGTAGCGGAAAGGAAACAGGCCATGGCCGTAAAGGTCGCGATTAACGGATTCGGACGGATCGGGCGCCTCGTGTTGCGCGCCATTGTAGAGAGCGGGCGCGAGGACGTCATTCCCGTCGCCATCAACGATTTGGGCAGCGTCGAGGCGAACGCCCATCTGTTCGCGTACGACAGCGTGCATGGCCGGTTTCCGGGCCAGATCGAGGTGTCCGGCGACACCATCACCATCCGTCACAACGGCAAGGTGTATGGCCCGCTGAAGGTGTCGGCCGAACGTGATCCGACGAAGGTTCCGTATCAGGGCGTCGATGTCGCGCTGGAATGCACGGGAATTTTCGCCAGCAAGGCGAAGGCGTCCGCGCTGCTGACGGCCGGCGCGCGCAAGGTGCTGATCTCCGCCCCGGCGGATGAGGTCGATGCGACGATCGTGTATGGCGTGAACCACAAGACGATCACGTCCGATATGACGGTGATCTCCAACGCGTCCTGCACGACCAACTGCCTGGCGCCGATGGCGAAGGTGCTGCATGAGCGGTTTGGCATTCTGCGCGGCTATATGGTGACGATCCACGCCTATACCGGCGATCAGAACACCGTCGATACGTTGCACAAGGACCTGCATCGCGCCCGCGCGGCGGCGGTGTCGGCGATTCCGACTTCCACCGGCGCGGCCAAGGCCGTCGGTCTGGTGCTGCCGGAGTTGGCGGGCAAGCTGGATGGCACGGCGATCCGGATCCCGACGCCGAACGTGTCGCTGGTCTCGCTGGACGTGAACCTGTCGAAGCACGCGACCAAGGCCGAGATCAACGCCGCGATGCAGGATGCGTCGAAGGGCGAGTTGGCGGGGATCATGGACTACAACACGGTGCCGCTGGTCAGCATCGACTTCAACCACAACCCGGCGTCCTGCACGTTCGACGCGACTCAGACGGCGGTCGTGGACGGGGCGATGGCTCGGGTTATGGGTTGGTATGATAACGAGTGGGGCTTCTCGAACCGCATGTCGGATACGGCTGCGCTGTTCGGAAGTTTGTAAGGCTGGTGTGGTGTGCCGGGTTACCGGCACGACACCGTGTTCGCGATTCTGAGAAACGGCGCCGGTTTTCGGCGCCGTTCTTACTTAGGCCGGCTTTGTGTAGGCTTGCTCGGACAGCGGTCCGATTCGCGCCGCTTCTCGACCTCTCCAAAAGCCATTGAAGAATCGCCCGTCGCTTTTCGTGGGATAGCTTGGGGCGCCGAGCGTCCAGAGCGAACGGCCATAGGCGGGATATCCGTTCCCGCACAGGCGTCATATCGCGAGGTCCGGATCGATCCCTCTCAGGTTCAATTCAAGCTGCCATTTCGGCGCATGCGTCAATCACATCATCCATGTCGTAGGAAATTGTTGGGCGCTGCTTGACGATGCTAATCACGATCGGCTTGACCACTGCGTTTGCTGCTGCCCTTCGATTGCTCGCACCGTGAATTTTTTCTATGAGTGACTGTGTTATCGCCTTCGCGAGATTGGCGCTCAGGTTTTCCAATTCCTCGGCTGTAAGCATGAACATTTTTGCCCAATGTTCGATCTGGATGTAGATGACCTCCATTATCTTGATTCGATCTTCCTCGATCATCGAATCGGCGATAGTCTTTGAAACTTTGGCTGCCACCACACCACCCAACATGCCCCCAAAGAACTGTCCCAGGACAGTGCCGACCGGCCCGGCGCTGGATCCCACGGCGCCCCCGACGACGGCACCCGCCACACCGCCACCCACTCCAGCCGTGGTGACGGTAAGGTTCTTGAGAAACTGCCCCTGTGAAACACGCCCTCGTACAAGCTTCAACAGATCGGGGCCAGTCGAGACCGTGATAACGACAACGGAAGTGACGATCGTTCCGTGCAGCGCTCTGGAAACGCCTGTCTCGGATGTACCGAAGCCTTTCGCCAAAAACTCCCGCATGCTCGGCGAGAACGTCTTCGCATCGACAAGCCCGACGAGTCGTTGCACCCCGGCAAGGCGGTGCGATTGCTGCACGATGACATATACAGTAGCCGACTTGAGGAATGTCTTACCCGCTTGAACGACGCCCGCTCGCAAGGCGGCATTCACATCTTTGGTGTTTAGATAAAAAACGAGCGCTGTAATAGTAAAACTGATTCCAGCGGCTCCTGACCCGATAACCGCACCCTCCAAAGCATCATATGTTAGAGACTCTATAGTGCAGAATTTCGTGATATTAACTGCCTGCTGGTACGTTACACTGCCTTTGATCACTAGCTTTTTTGCCTCTTCATGGCATTGATTTTCATCGAGGTTTTCAAGGCCGGGGATCTTTCCTTCGCGAATTTTGTTTTCCATTGTTTCAACTGCTTTGGCATATTGATCCTTGGGCACCTCGACAGGCATCGGTCTTCCATTTTTATCAAAATATTTGTAGTTTCCGCTCTTCCCGGTACCGTTATCGAACATATGACCAACGCTTCTGGCCCCGGTGGCGCAGTATTTGGATTGAATTTCCCGACCGTTGACCACGCGGTCGGGGCCGTTTGCCGCATTGTTGTCTCCAAGAACACTTGCGTTTTCGCCCCTCAGGCGGTCTGCTATGTTGTTTGCCCGCTCCGCAGCAAAGCCATGTCCTGTTTTGCTGCCGTCCGCAAAAATTTTATGTCCAGATCGCCAAGCCGCTGCCCCTTCCATCACAACGAACCCCGACGCTGCGGCTTTGGCCAAAAACTGTTCGCGGGCAGCATCGCGGATGTTTTCGCAATCCTTTTCGGTCTGGCGACAGGTATCCGAGCAGCACCATTCTCCGTTGGATCCCGCTCCATCTGACTTTTCGAATGAGGCCCCGCAGGAAACGCACCTGCGCACATTCGACGCGTGCGCATAGTGGACGAAGTGTTTTCCGTCGGGGAATTCGAATATCTCCCCGAAATCGAGATGGCTCTCCATATAAGTGTCACAGGTGAACGCAGGTATATTCAATGTGCTTTCGAGAAGCTTCCGGGTGTTGTCGACATGGTGCCGGAAATCCCGGCGCAGGGTGTTGTCCAGTCTCTCGGTTTGGGACCGATGCCAATTGCTATTGAATATCCAATTGCATCCGTTGAGTTGAATCTCGACGAGGTCCCCGGACGTCAGAAATTTTACCAATATGCCCAAATAAATGGAATCGATATCTTCCTCATCAAGATCGTTTGCCGCTTTCAGCGCTCTCACATACTCGGAGGCATTGAGGATATCCAAGGATTCCATCTTGAAATGTATCTGTCGTAGATAATTCTGCTGTGCGACCTCCTGCCATACGATCCACCCCTGCGCCATGGAACAAAGCGCCACATAGATCCAACTAACCGGCCAATCATTCCAGAAGTATGTTGTCTCGGTGCAAACCGCGGCGACCGTCATGAAGAAGCATCCGAAGTAAAATTTGAAAAATTGCCGGTCCTTCTCGTCGAACAAGGGAATCGGTTCGCTCAGGGCTTGATCCTTTACCCGTTTGCCGCGCTGGACGAGCATGGCAACGAACAGGACGGCCGGAACGCAATATTTGTAGGCCTCAAATTGACCGCCGCGGATGTGCGGAATTCCGCCGATGATTGCCGCCAGGCAAAAAAACCAAATACCCCAAGTCAGCCATCTCGCAGCGGAACGCCGCAACCCGCGTTGGTCGAGCGTCTTTTCGGCGAATATGCCAAGCAACGCGGGAATGCCGGCTACGACGGCCAGCGCCCCCGCAGCTACAATCCCAGCCAACTTCAAGCCGTATTTCCACGTGTTCTGCGCGATTGCGACGCACAGACCTATCGCGAAGATTGCCACGATCAATTGAATCACGTTTTCATTCCTGTTTCGCTAGACCGGTTCGAACCGGCGACGGGCTGTACGGGTTCAATCCGGGCCAAGCCGCAAAAGCTGCCGATCCAGGCGTTGAGTTCATTTTCGGCGGTTGTCGTGACTGTCAGAACAATGCTGCCGTCATCCCGCTCTTCGATTGTCTGATCGACGCTCCAGATCCTGTCGCGTACGTAGTCGGCGGCCTTGGCGTCGATGTGGACGCTGACACGTTTCGGTTCGTGCCATTGAAGGCCGAAGGCCCCGACATCGGCATCCGCAGCGTCGAAGCGGAAATACTCGCCGGTGGGATCAGCTTCGCCGATCCGATGAATGGAAAAAACGGTTGGCCGATCCTTCAGCAGTGAGCCTTCCGTTAACCGAAAGCCCCCACAATAAAGGGTTCCGCCCGCGGCGACAATGCGACTTGGGGCATAACGATATTCAGATGCGGATTGCCGGCCGGCCGCCCTATAGACCACCCTGCAAACTTGTCTCTTTTCGATAGCCCGCTGCAAAGTCGCGATAATCGGGGCATGGCGGGAGTAGTCGATGAAACCCTTGCTGTGAAACGAGATCGGGGCGCCCGTCAGGGAACGGTTGTCGGCCTCGCCCCAATGCAGCGCAAGAGCCTCGAGGGTCCGGTTGATGCGGTCGGCGACACCCTGGGGCAGTCTCGGCGCCGCGATGTCCCGGCAAATGGCAAGGAAGTGCAGCTCCTCGAACGAGAGCCCGAATGATCCTTCATCGCTGTTCGAGACCACCCGATAGTACCGGCGCCGGTCCTCAAGTCCAGACTCGATGTCGGCGTTCGCACCGAGGTTCCTTGAGACAATGGCAATCATGCGGGTCACCGACTGCGGCGAACACCGAAGATACTCGGCAAGATCGGCTTGAAAATGTGGTTTCCCGTCAAGGGTCAACCTCTGGTAGAGGGCCAAGAGTTTGTCCCCGGGCAAATCGTCGGCGTTCCGCTTCTTCGGCATGTCCCCGCAACCTCGGATGAGGTTACCCGATGTTATCTATGCCATAACGTGCTTGGAGACAAATCGCTTCAACCCGTAGATGACAAACCCGGTGACCACAATCCAACCGACTACGTGAAACATGCTGTCCTCCATTTTCTGTCCAACGGAGGATGAGTAGCAGGTGAACTCCCCAGATTCTGACAGGTGACGCAAATTTCTTTCAGAGGCCACATTATTTGGGTGCCGTCGGAGTCCGTCCGCTTACGCATTTAGCGCAACTTTGACGTCTATCCTACTGATATCTCCTATATAAGTGGTTTTCATCCGGGGTGCCTGGATTGCTTTCTCATTGCTGCGCCCCCCTGGATGGTTGTAAGTTCCTGTCCTCGCCACCAGATGCTAGGCCGTAACCAACTTCGACATCGAAGGGTCGTGAATGCCAGTCGATCTACCTGCCGATGTCCCGTCGGCCCCGCTCACCACCGCAGAAGCACAGGATGCATACCTGCAAGCCGCGTTTGCCTCCCGGCATCCGGTCCTGATCGCAGACGCCGTCAACTCGGTGGCCCGAGCGCGCGAACAGACTGGAATCCCGTCGGACGATGAATGGGAAACCACTTTCGAGCTGTTTCACTCCGCATCGAACGCGCAGCGCCTTCTGGAATCGTCCGCCGAAGCCGAGGCTTACCGCGCTGCCACCGGTATCGACGCATTAAACGCCGCTGAATGATCGTCTTGTTCACCGTCAAAGGGTGGGAAGACCTGATGTGGTGGAACACGCAAGACCGTACCAACGTTCCCCGCGTCCTCGAGCTAATACAGGACTGCGCCCGCGATCCGTACACCGGCATCGGCAAACCCGAACCGCTGAAATACATGAAGCCGTATTGGAGCCGGCGGATCGATAAGACGCACCGTCTGATTTACGAAACAGCCGGAAAAGGCGCCTCGCATCAGATCATGATAATCGCCTGCCGGGGCCACTACACGTAGGTCCGCCATCCCGCATTGGCGTCCCGCGCAGCAGGCTGTAATAAAAGCCTGCCAACACCAAGGACCTACCCCATGCTATTCCGTACCCTCGACACCGTGGACGTCGCCGACAAGCGTGTCCTGCTCCGAGCCGACCTGAATGTTCCGGTGCGGGATGGCAAGATCTCCGACCTGACGCGGATTGAGCGTCTGTCACCCACCATTCGGGAACTCTCCGAAAAGGGCGCCAAGGTCATCGTCTGTAGCCATTTCGACCGGCCCAAGGGCAAGCGGGTGCCGGAAATGTCGCTCGCCCCGATGGCGGCCGCATTGGCGGAAGTCCTGGGCAAACGCGTCCGTTTCGTCGAGGACTGCACCGGCGTCGCGGCCGAACAAGCCGTCGATCGCATGGCCGGCGGCGACGTGCTGGTGCTGGAAAACACCCGCTTCCATGCCGGTGAGGAAAAGAACGACCCGGTGTTCGCGGCGGATCTGGCCAAGCTCGCCGACATTTTCGTCAACGACGCGTTTTCCGCCGCCCATCGCGCCCACGCCAGCACCGAGGGCGTGGCGCATCTGCTACCTTCCTACGCCGGCCGTCTGATGCAGGCCGAGCTGGAGGCGCTCGACGCAGCGCTCGGCAACCCGGTGCGTCCGGTCGCGGCCATCGTCGGCGGCGCCAAGGTGTCCACCAAACTGGAACTGCTCGGCAACCTGGTGGGCAAGGTGGACGTCCTGGTGATCGGCGGCGCCATGGCCAACACCTTCCTGGCCGCGCAGGGCAAGGGCGTCGGCAAATCGCTGCAGGAAGCCGAAATGCACGGCATGGCGGTGGATATCCTGGCCAAGGCCAAGGCCGCCAACTGCCAGATCATCCTCCCCACCGACGCCGTCGTCGCTCGCGAGTTCCGTGCCAACCCGCCAACGGAAACCGTCTCGGTCGATGCGGTTCCCGCCGACACGATGATCCTGGATGTCGGTCCCGCATCCGTCGCCGCGTTGATACAACAGCTTCCGTCGCTGAAAACCCTGGTTTGGAACGGCCCGCTCGGCGCCTTCGAAACCCCGCCGTTCGACTCCGCCACAGTGGCGCTGGCACATGCGGTCGCAACCGCGACACAACAGCACGGCCTGCGCAGCGTCGCCGGCGGTGGCGACACGGTGTCCGCCCTACGCCATGCGGGCGTGCTGGAGCAACTGACCTACGTGTCCTCGGCGGGTGGCGCCTTCCTGGAATGGCTGGAGGGTAAGACCCTCCCCGGCGTCGCCGCACTGGAAAGCTGAGCAGCACCTGTCGTCAAGGAGCGATGCGGCATGCTCGGGGTCTATCTCGCCGGCCCGGACGTTTTCCTGCCCGATGCCATCGCGTGGATGGAGCGGAAGAAGGCGATCTGTGCCGGCTACGGCCTGACCGGCGTATCGCCGCTCGACGCTCTGGCGGGTGAACCGGCGGACTGGGCGGATCTGCCGGAATGGCGCCGGATCGCGTTGCGCAATGAAGCCCACATCCGAAGCTGTGTCGCGATCATCGCCAACCTGACGCCGTTCCGCGGACCCAGCGCCGACGTCGGCACGGTGTATGAGGTTGGCTTCGCCCGCGGTCTGGGGCTGAAAATCTTCGGTTACGCCACGACCGCAGCCCCGTTCCTAGAACGGACGTTGTCGCATGTCGGTGGCGGACGGCAGGCCGAGGATGGGTCTTGGTGGGACGAGGACGGCCTGCTGGTCGAACAGTTCGGGCTCTTCGACAATCTGATGATCGAGGGCGGGATCACCGGGTCCGGCGGCGCTCTGATCCGTGAGGACCAAGACCGTTGGTCCGATCTGTCGGTGTTCGAACGCTGTGTGCAGGCAGTGGCGCTGGTGCTGCTTCCGAAGCCATACCAAGGTCCGTGAGCCCCATTTATACGATGGATTTTTAATAAAAACCATCGTATAAACTGTCCGCACCCGACCATGCGGAGGGTTTTCGTGAACCGCACCTTGCTCTCTCATCACGTCCGCGCGGCACTGAAGCGGCTGCCGCCGCCATATGCCAGCCATTACGGGGCGGTTCCGTATCCGCCGCCCGCCGCCTCGCCAGCAATTACGCCGGTCGCCGCCCGGTGCGAGGCCGCTCGAACCGCATTGGCCCAGCTTGAGGCGGTGGTAACGGAACTGGGCGATCCCTGGCTCGTCAGCCGCATTTTGATGCGGCGCGAGGCGGTCAGCAGTTCGGCCATCGAAGGCACCAACAGCACCCTCGATGAACTTCTGGCGGTGGAAGAAACCGGCCACACGTTGGGCCAGGAAACGGCGGCGCAAGTGAAGGACTACGCACTGTGCCTGGACGCCATGGTGCCGGATGCTGCGGCGGTCGGGCCGCTGATATTCACCGATCGGCTGGTGGGCGATTTGCACCGGTCGGTCATGAAAAGCGAAGACGGATACGCCGATACGCCGGGCGAACCGCGCACCAGGGTCGTCTGGATCGGCGGGCGCGGCGACATCGCCTATTCCACCTACAACCCGACGCCACCCGAGGACATCGGCCGCTGTCTCGCCGACAACATCGCCTATATGCGAGGCGATACGGACGAACTGTATGCTCCGCACATTCTGACCCGCATGGCGGTGGCGCATGCGCATTTTGAGGCGGTGCATCCGTTCATCGACGGCAATGGGCGCGTGGGGCGCTTGCTGTTGCCGTTGATGATGGCGGCGCAAGGGCATGCTCCGCTGTATCTGTCGCCGTATATCGAGGCGAACCGGACCGCGTATTACGATGCACTGAAGGCGGCGCAGCAAAGGTTACTGTGGCACGAGATGATTGGTTTCATCGCCGACGCCGTGACCGGTTCTGTCGCCGAACTGCTGGCGACACGCCGGGCCTTGCAGCATCTGCGTGCGATCTGGTTGCGGCGCCGCCGGTTCCGTGCCGGGTCGGCCGCACTCCGCGCGTTAGAGGTTCTGCCGCATTATCCCGTGATCACCGCCGCTCGGTTGTCGTCGTTGCTGGATGTGAGCGCGGCGCAGGCTTTGCTGGCGATCCGGCAATTGATGGAGGCCGGCATCCTGTACGAACGCACCGGTTACCGGCGGAACCGCCTGTTCGCTGCGACCGAGGCGCTGTCGATCATCAACCGTCCGTTCGGCGAGGACCCGATCTTGCCGCCGGCGATCCAATAACGTTGCGGCTCCTCGTCGCCCTCTTTTGCCGATCCGCCAGGCTCAGCAGCGAATCGGCAAGGTCCGACAGCGTATTGCGGCGGGGCCGGGTTGGGGCAGTTGCTGGTATTCGGATAAGCGTAATTGGCCGATGGTGCGGCGTCTCCGGAATAACCCGGGCAGCCGTTGGCGACCGTGTTGCAAGCCGTGGCGGCTGGAACAGCACTCAGGTACGCATAAATCGCCCGCAGATGCGCATCCGTCATGCTGTGATAGGTGGGCCAGGGCATGACCTGCAGTAAAGGCGTGGGCGGTCCCAGCGCGCAGATCGGATCGCTCGCGAATTTATCGCAGTGGACATCTTCGCCGGTGCGCATCACCGTTATGAATTCGTCTTCAGTCAACCCCTCGACCGGACCGTATTGGTCGGGCGTCAGATTGCGCGCCATAAAGGGGCCGAAGCACTGGCCTCCTCCCAAATAGTGCGACACGTTGAAATTCGCGACCAACTGACCGGAAATGCTCGGCGTCGATGAAATACCCTCAAAGGGGTCGCCCGCCGAGGAATTGCCGCCGGGACTGCCTTTTTCGAGGAACTGCGGAAACGAATGGCAACCGCTACAGTCTCCGACCGCGTTGACAAGGTAGCTGCCTATTCCAACGGCGGTTGTGCTTTTGCCGGTCAAATTCAGTTGGTCCCGGGGAATGGGCGAGATTTTATAACCTTGCTCCACCAGCGACGATGAAATCGTATCGTCATCGGCATAGGCGATGCCGCTGGAGGCGATCATGACAGACAAAGCCAGAGTAAATGGCAGGAGTGGCGTGGACATCTTAATCCTCCCAATATTTTTGCGTGACGAATTGGCTGCGTCCGGCGTTCCGTCCGGTAGCGTCAGCGATGATTCCAGGGCCGCAAGCAGGTGTTCGGGATGATCTGATCAGGCTGCGGTAAAGAGGTAATGATTGCTTCGTTCATGGCCTGCTTCTGACGGGGCCACCAATTATATCCTGTATTAAAATAGAGCATTATGAAATTTTACTGTCCATACTCATCATAAAGCGACAACGATAAATTGAAGGTGGTAGTCCATTCTGATATTTTTGCATCGTTCGGGATAATGCGATCCGTGGGATATCGTCGTCCTCAATCGAGGCGGGATTGAAATCTCACCCGATGAAGCGGTGCTAAATGGGCGCCCATTCTTGAGGTTATTCGTAACTATCCGCCCCATCGCACGTCGGCGGATGACCATCTCCCATGGTTGTCCATTCAAGGATCTGAGAACTGGACGTGGAGAACGTCCGGACCAGGCGGTGCGCCCGGGACCTGTAGCGACCTGCACCTGGAACCCTGCTTGAGCCGCCGCGAGGGAGCGCTGATGGCGATCCTCCCCGTTCAGATTCTTGGCACCGACCAGGGTATTGGTCTCAAACGGACACGCGTCCTTCAATGCTCGTGCGGATCGTCGCAGCGCCAGGGGCCGAAGTCTCGGCTCGGACGTCGCACCCCGATCACCATGTGGTTTCGCAGGCACGGATAGTGAACAATCCGGCAGGCACCTGGCCGCCACCAACTATGTGTCGGAGTCGCGGCCCGCGAGGCCATACGCATGGGTGGCTGCCGGGACCTCCCGGTTCATCGTCCCGGCACCGGCCAGAATGTTTGATGGCGCGCGCACGTGCCGTCCGCAACGCTCAAACCGAGCATCGCCGGCCTCGGGGTTCGATATCGGTGGTGGTTTGCGCCGGGCGGATCGCAACGGCATGTACGATCGTCCTGGTCATTGATTTTGCCCGAACCGGCTCAGCGCCTCATGCTGGACGGTCTCATGGCGGAGGGCTCCGACATCGGCCGAGCGGCCATGGATCCTGGCACCACCGGTTCCGCGCCGGACTCTGATCTCCCCGGCGCGACCGGGCCGGTCCCAAACCACCGATTTATGTCGTTGCAATTTGACCTAAGGCAACCATTTTGGCGGACGAAACCTGCCGATTCTGCTTGCGCTCCCTGGTAGTTACGCTTTATTACATGATTCAGATAGAGAACAGTCCTATTGTTTCAATTCGCAATCCTCAAGCCGGAACACACCTGTATGGGTTCGGCGGTTAGCCCAATGTGGAGTCGGTGTTGATTTTTTTGGTAGGCGCTCCCAGGTCGGGGACGACATGGCTCGGGAAAATTTTCGACAGCCATCCAGATGTCCTTTACCGGCACGAGCCGGATGAAGTCCTGCCGTCTCCTACATCGCTGGACGAAGCAGCGGCGCTGTCTCTGATTCAGGCATGGGCGTCCGCCCGCTCGGTCAGGACCGCCGCTAAACCACCGTTCTTTGCGAAATCCTGGCGAACCGCCGCAGCGAACCTGGCACATCCGCTGGTGGCCGGCCTCATTCGCGGCGCAAGCCCCTGGATCGGATCCACCATTCCAGACCTGGGCGATATCGGCAAAGCAAGCGTCGTGATCAAAAGCGTTCGCTGGAGCGAAGGGATCCGCGTGGGTACGCGCGCGGTGCCCTCCAATCGCACGATCCTGATCGTCCGTGATGCGTGCGGCCATGTCTGGTCCATGATGCGCGGCATGCGGGAGAAGCGGTTCGAACTGCGCGACGGCGGGGCGTTGCCCATCGATGCCGTTGCCGCGATGGCCTGTGCCGAACGGTATGGCGTCACAAGCCGCCAATTCGATGGTCTGCCTGACGTCGCGCGTTACGCCTGGGGCTGGGTTGCGTTCAACGAGAGCGCGCTGACCAGCCTGGACGGATTGGCGAATTTCAAGGTTCTTCGTTACGAAGATCTGTGCGAACAGCCCGAGGCTGTGACGCGTGACCTGTTCGCTTTCACCGGACTTGGATGGCATGCTCAGACTGATGGATTCCTGAACCGCAGCACCCACTACGAGGGACCGTCGCGCTATTATGGCGTGTTTCAGGACACGCAGGCGGTGGCGAATCGCTGGCGCACCGAGATGCACCCGGCGGATATCACCGCTGTCGAGGAGATCGTCGCTTTGTCTCCCGCGGCCCGCTGGTGTTCGACACTGCCGGAAACCGTGACTGTGGGCGAGCGGCATGTGGCCGAAGCTGAAAGCATCGGTTCGACCCAACTGGTGTGAGTCCGCGACGGCATTGTCGACTCTGATGCTGCGACGCAAGGCTTGGCGCGCCTTCTGATAAACGAAGGCCGGCGACCTATCCGGATGCACCAATGGGGCTGTATCCGACCCGAACCCCGATACCCGCCCATCTGACGGAACACCAAAATCCTCACGCTTACTGATCGCGTCCCTGGACGGATCTGAATCTGCTTGAGGGTTTTGCAAGAACCGGCGGCCCTGCGGGCATGGTATGTCCTTCAGGTCGACCGGCAGCGAGGGCAGGGGCTGGTTCACATAAGGCTTTATAAGTGGCGGCGAGACATTCGCCGCTTTTTTATGCCGCCTCAAACACCGGCAGCGTCAGATCGTCCTTCACCCGATCGAACACCACTTTCACCGGCAGCCCCATTCGCAACGCCGACGCCTCGATCCCGCGCGCCTGAGCGTTCATCCGCACGCCTTCCGGCAGATCCACCGTCAGCAGCACATACGGCAGATCACCCTTGAAGCCGGGATGAAAAGCGTAGTGCGTGATGGTCCAGCTATGCACCGTCCCGACGCCGGCGGCATCGACCCAGTCGGTCTTCATCGACCAGCACGCGTCGCACATCGGCCGCGGATAATGCCGGACCTTGCCGCACGCGCCGCAGCATTGCAGGCGTAACCGGTTTTCGTTCAGTCCATCCCAGTACGGCTGCGTTTCCGGACTCGGTGACGGCACCAGTTTGTCATAGGACATCGTCAGGCTCTCCGCATGATGGCCAGGGCGCCGTCGCCCATGTCGCCGTAGCCCGTCACCAATCCGATCTCGGCGTCCTTCACCTGCGCATCCGCTTCGCCACGCAATTGCCGGGCAAGTTCGACGATGTGGTTCATGCCGGCCATGTGCGCCTGCGACAGCAAGCCGCCGTGCGTGTTGACCGGCAGCCGTCCGTTCAGACCCAGCGCACCGCCTTCCACGAAAGACCCGCCCTCGCCCTTCTTGCAGAAGCCGAGGTCCTCCAACTGACACATCACGATATAGGTGAAGCAGTCATAGACCTCGGCCACGTCGATATCGCCGCGCTCAATCCCCGCCATCGCGAACGCTTTTGGTGCCGCCTTGGCCAAACCGAGCGTGGTCAGGTCCGGCCGCTGGGTGATGGCGGACGGCGAGTCCGGGTGTCCCTCCGCCACGCCCATCACCATGATCGGCCGCTTCGCCAAGTCCCGCGCTCGGTCGGGCGCGCTGATCACCACCGCCGCGCCGCCGTCGCTTTCCAGCGAGCAATCCAGCAGCCGCAGCGGATCGGAGATCATGCGGGAGGACTGGTGGTCCTCGATGGTGATCGGGGTCCTCATGGTGGCGTTGCGTTGCAATGAAGCGTGATGGCGCGTGGTGACCGCGATCTCGGCCAACTGGCGGGACGTGGTGCCGTACTGCTCCATGTGCCGCCGTGCCATCGGGGCGTAGAGCTGCGCCGGGGCGATGGCGCCGAGCGGCATTTCGAACTCGCCGATGACTTTGAACTGCGGCATCTGTTGCACGCGGGTGCCGATGCGGCCGCCGGAGTAGCCGGTGCGGCCGAGCGAGATCAGCACGTGCTTGCAGATGCCGGCCTGGATGACGGCCAGGGCGCATTGGATCGCCGCGACGGAGGAGGCGCCGCCCATCGGCGTGGTCGCGGAGAACCGTAGGTCCTTGATACCGAAATTGGTGATGAAGTCCTCGGCGACAGCGCCGTGACCGTACGGGATCAGGCCGTCGATGTCGGATGGCTTTAGCCCGGCGTCACGGATGGCGTTGAGCGAGGCTTCAAGCTGGAATGACAGCGCGGTGCGATCGGTTCCGCGCAGGTACTGGGTTTCTCCGACGCCGGTGATGGCACCTGCTTCGCGCAGCGACATGAGGCGGTTTCCTTTCCTTGGACCGCCCCAGGTTGCGCTACTTCGGCGCGTTGGTGAAGAGCGGCTTCTCGCGATGACAGCGGAGGCCGCGACTGGTCCCTTGGAGTAGCCTCGCTACGGCTTGGACATCGTTGAACGCCCCGACGACCAAACAACCGAGCCGCCGACTGAGGCCCCGTTGGAGTCAGCCTGTTCGCATCGCACAGCATGTCGTCTTGCCCGAGTTGGTGAGGGTCGCCAAAGACCGGGCACTGGCACCGCACGATCGGATCGCCGATGGTCCTTATCCCATTGCGCGTCAGGGTAACGACTTCGCCCCTCTGTCTAGGGACGGCGCGACAGCCAAAGGCCGCCGAAGCCAACGACCGTCGCAACGGCAGCGGGCCAGATGAACCAAACAATGATATAGTTCCAGGTCATTGTTTCAGACCTCCAAGGATGGACCGGGCCAATAAATGTAGCCCGATTCCAACGCCGATCCAAGCGATAGCACCAAATGTTAGCTGTCCGTTGGCTGCTGGCGCGATGAAGCCCGCGACGATAAATGCCGCCGCGAGGTTGTTCACAATGGTGGCCGTTAGCGTGGTTTGTGCATTGTGGACGGAATTCATCTGGCTCCGGGCAATTTCAGGTTGGCCGGGGAGGCAAGTGGGCGTGCGCTCATGCGGAGTATTATGCCGCAAATTGATTAATATAAAGTTAACGGCTCAAGCCGTCCTGGATTTCGAGTGCTTTCCAGACCCATTGGTATGGTGAGCCGACCGGCCCACTTTTGAGTCTCCCACAATCTGGGCTAGCCTTGATTTCATCGGCGATGGCGATCCCTGATCGCCACGATCCATCAGCAACCCGACGGCGCCGCCCTCGCAACGGTGAGCCGGTCCATGCGGCTGTGGAATACCAATACGCCAGCGTGAAACGGCAGCAGGTCTTACAACACCACCGGCTTGCCATGCGGGGTATGCTCGTAGGCGTGTTCCCAGGCTTCGGTGCGCGCGTCCAGCGTTGCCAGATCGGTCAACCCTTTGGCCAGACTGAGCTTTTCCAGCGCTTTCAGCCAGGATTCGTAATAATGCGAGCCATCGTCCTCCCCGGCCGCGCGCAATTCCGCGCCGAGTATTTCCGCCCATTCCGGCGCGGTAAAATACCCGGCGCGCTGAAGTTGCACGACCAGCGCGAAGGCCTGCGCCTGCCAGGGTTCGGCGAACACCGGCTGGCCCGGCGCTGCCTCACGCGGGATCAAGGTAGGACTCCCATAGATCGAGATAGACGGCGTCGGCTTCGTTGCGCGCCGAACCCCAGAGTTCGCGCGCGGCGAAACGGACGGTGTAGAGCGTCTGCGGCGCTTCCCCTTGGTGATGGGCGTTGGAGTCCGGCAAGACGTGCGCCCCGTGATCGCGCTCGATGGTGCCGATATGGCCCCGGACGTAGCGCGGCAGGCGGGTATGGCCCTCCGGGTGGATGTTGCGGGCTCGAACCGTGTCGCCGGCGGTAAAGCGGGGGTTGGCGCCGGTGTCGCGCTGGAAGGAGCCGACAGGGGCGATCGACTTCGCCACGTTCGCGATGGTGATGGGCGGGGTGGCGACAGGGACGCCGGCGGCGTTCCGGCCGCTGGTCAGTTCCTGAGGCGTGATCGTGCCGCTTGCGATCATTTGGTCGATCAGCGACTGGAACCATTTCTGGTAGTAGGTGAAGCCCAGATAATCGACCGGCGGCAAGCGTTCGATCGCGTGACGGCCGGCATCGATATTATAGCCCGGCCAGGCGCCCATCAGGCGGCGCATCGCGATGACGCGGCCTTCCCAGGGCGCATGGAACACCGGCTCATTCGCTTCGGGGCGCACCGGGCCGAAGCCGTGCATGCCGCCCAGATCGTGCACCCCGTTCATGGCGCGACCACCTTGGCGACGCCGACCATCGAATCACGGGTCACAAGCGCCGCCAGCGCCTCTTCGTCCATGCCTTCGGTGCCCTCGGGGCGTTCGGGCAGCACGAGGTAGCGGGTTTCGGCGGTGGAATCCCAGACCCGCACCGCGACGTCGTCGCCCAAAGTCAGCCCGAAATCGTTCAGAACGCCGCGCGGATCGATCACCGCACGCGACCGATAGGCGGTGGATTTGTACCAAACCGGCGGCAGACCGAGCACCAGCCAGGGATAGCAGGAACAGAGGGTGCAAACGACGAGGTTATGCGTCTCGGACGTGTTCTCCACCACGATCATGTGCGGCCGTTCGGACCCCGTGAAGCCGATCTCCGAGATCGCGGAGGAGGCATCTTGCATCAGCCGCGCCTTGTAGGCGGGATCGGTCCATGCCTTCGCCACCACGCGGGCCCCGTTGCGCGGGCCGATCTTGGTTTCGTAGGCATCGACGATGGCGTCCAATGCCGCCGGATCGATGAGGCCTTTCTCCACCAGGAGAGACTCCAGCGCCTTCACCCGCAGCGCGGTGGCGGAGGGGATGTCCTGGCCCCCATGATCGTGGTCATGGTCGTGATCGTGGTGGTGTTCGCCGCTCATGCCAGCGCTCCTTTTTGGTGCGGCGACTATGGATTAAAATCGAGCCGCCGTCACTGGGGGCGGACGGCCTTCCGAGTCGTCCGACCTTCAAGGGTGCGGCAACGCGGTACGATCAGTTCCGCATAGATATCGTGTGTGCGCGACGCCGATTATGGCCCGTGCCGCGCAACTCACATTCGAAATTTACCCGAAATCGCCGGCCAATTCCGCCCGCACCGCCTCGCTGACGATCGTCATGTGCCCATAGTTCGCATGACCGAACCCCAGCACCACCTCGGCATCCGGCTTCGAAAACGCCGCGATCTGTGCCGCCGTGAACGGGAAATGAACGAACTGCACCGATGACGCCTTACCGGTCGCCGAAGTCCGGTCCGCATCGGCTTCCGGCACGCCGTGTATTGTCTCGCCGCCAACACGCAGGAACGCGGTTTCCTCGATGCCGCCCAACCCGTCCAGCACGCGCTTGCGGCGGATCGGTTCGTCGATCTCGATCATGAACGTCGCGGTCAGTTCGGACCCGTTCGGAACCAACGGGTTGTAGGCTTCCAACTCACCCGGAATCTGTTCGGCGCCGCCCTTTTCGATGTGCAGCATTTCCTGCACCTGCACCCACATCGTGTCGTAGCATTCGAAGTAGAACGTAATATTCGGCCCGACATCGACCCGCCGGTGCTTTTTCTTCGCCGTAATTTTCTGCCGCCATTCCATCCGCACCTTGGCATACTCAGCCGCCGGCATGACATCGGCTTCAGTCAGAACGCGCTTGGCCATGAAAACCCCGTGTTGTTACGTTTCGCGTGCGGCAAAAAACTACACGCCGCCTTCATAGGAACGAGCCAAAATCTGGATCGGATGGGTTACTAATGTCGGCTTCGGTCCATCGCCGCCCAGGCTGTCGATGCCCTGCTGGATATGCACGCCCGCCAACGGGCACTCCGACATCACGAAGCCGGCGCCGTTCTGCGCTGCCTGACGCGCGACCGGACGCCCGACCCGCATGCCGACCTCAAAGAAGTCCTTCTTGAACCCCCACGATCCGCCGTGCCCGGAACAGCGTTCAATCACCTTGACCTTCGCCTGAGGCACCAGACGCAGCATCTCCGCCGCCTTCTGCCCCATATTCTGTGCCCTTGCATGACACGCCATATGCACGGTCAGGCTCGCCGGAACCGGCGACAGACCGGGGGCCAGACCTTCCTTTTTGGCGATATCGACCACGTATTCGCTGATGTCGTAGGTTGCCCGGGCCAACGCCTTGACATCGGGATCGTCCGGCAGGATCAGCGGCCACTCGGCCTTCAGCATCAGTGCGCAGGACGGCACCAGGGCGATCACGTCATACCCTTTGTCGATCCACGCCTTCATGCCCAGGGCAACCTCGCGGGCGTTATCAGCGACATCCGCGATGCGGCCTTGCTCCAGCAGCGGCATCCCGCAGCACTTCGGATACGCCACTTCCGTTTCGACGCCGTTCCTGGCCAACACCGCCCGGGTGTCGATACCGACGTCGGGCGAATTGTAGTTGCCGAAACACGTCGCGTACAATACCGCCTTGCGCCCGAACGCCGGGGCATCGCGGTTCAGCACCGGCGTTGCCGCAGACAGATTAACCAGCGTTTGTCCGGAAAATTTCGGCAGTTCCGCATCCGGATGCAATCCGGCCGCTGACCGCAGCAAAGGCCCGACAATCGTGTTGTCGCGTCCTGTCGCCCAGTTCGCTATCGGCGCCACCAGCCCGGCCAGCACGCCATTACGATCAGTTTCCGCTAGCTGCTTGTCCGCAAATGTAACGGACCCCTGCTTTTCCTCCATGGCGCGATACCGCAGCATCAAATGGGGGAAATCGAGGTTGAATTCGTGCGGCGGAACGTACGGGCACTTCGTCAGGAAGCACATGTCGCACAGCGTGCAGGCATCCACGACCGACTTGAATTGCGCCTTATCGACCCCGTCGAGTTCCTGCGTCGGCGATTCATCACACAGGTCGAACAACCGCGGAAACGAGTCGCACAGATTGAAACACCGGCGGCAGCCATGACAGATGTCGAAAACCCGCTCCAGTTCCTTCTCGACCGACGCGGGGTCGTAGAAATCCGGGTCCTGCCAGGCAATCGGATGCCGGGTCGGCGCCTCGAGGCTGCCTTCTCTCATGTCGGGATATTCCGTCTGTCCGGGGTCATACTGAAGGGCGTTCGCGCTGATTTTTACGCAATCGTCATGGCCCGGCTTGTCCGGGCCACCTATGCCCTGACGGTGCCGCGATAGGTGGCCCGGACAAGCCGGGCCATGACGATGGGGCGGGAGTAGTCGCAACGATCGCTTGGTAAAAGTCAGTCCTCCCCGCGCGACGGCGGGGAGGGGCTCGTCGCTTACGCTTCGAGTTCGTTCAAAGCCTTCTGGAACCGGCCAGCGTGCGAGCGCTCGGCCTTCGCCAGTGTCTCAAACCATGCCGCGATCTCGTCGAAGCCTTCATCACGCGCGGTGCGGGCCATGCCGGGATACATGTCGGTGTATTCGTGAGTCTCACCCGCCACAGCGGCGGCGAGGTTCAGCGCGGTCGGGCCGATCGGCAGGCCGGTCGCCGGATCGCCGGACTCTTCCAGGTATTCCAGATGGCCGTGCGCATGGCCGGTTTCGCCTTCGGCGGTGGAGCGGAACACGACCGCGACATCGTTGTGGCCTTCAACGTCGGCCTTCTGTGCGAAATACAGATACCGGCGGTTTGCCTGCGATTCGCCAGCGAACGCGGCCTTCAAATTGTCTTCGGTCTTGCTACCCTTGAGCCCAGACATGTCGATTTCCTTTTAGCTTCCGGATCGATGAGTCGAACGCAACCAGGCGCCTTGCGAACAAGGCGTCTGTCTGAGTCCTCACCGGAACAAGTTAGACCATATGCCGGTTCAATTGAAAGTCGCGGGTCGATGAATTTTTTCGATCATTCCAAGTGAGACGAACGATCACCGGCCATCGTTTTCCCCCTGGTCGCGCTACCATTCCCGCCGTAGTCTCCGATTAAATAAACTCTGGGGAATACGTCCATGCCCAATCTGTCTCGCCCCCATCTTTCGCGCAGGGGCCTTCTGGCCACGCTTGCCGCCAGCCCGGTCGCCATGGCCTTGCTGACCGAGGCCGCTCGCGCCGCCGATTTGGCCGCCTCCGGTCTGGTCGGGGAATTGCAGGGCCCGACCATGATCACCGACCCGGCGAAATGGCCGACAAAATTCCAGGAAGCCCCGATGCTGGCCGAACGGGTCAAGGCCGGCAAGCTGCCGCCGGTCGCCGAACGCATCCCGGCCGAACCGATGGTTTGGCAGCCGCTGAACGAAACCGGAAAATACGGCGGCACCTGGCGCCGCGCCTTCACCGGCCCCGGTGACGTGGAAAACGCCAATCGCATCAACGCCTCGGACAAATGCTTCTTCTGGAGCGCCGACGGCAGCAAGATCGTCCCCTGCGTCGCCAAGGCGTACGAACTCAGCGACGACGGCAAGACCTACACGATGCATCTGCGCAAGGGCATGAAATGGTCCGACGGTTCCCCGTTCACCGCCGATGATTTCGTGTTCTGGTTTGAGGATATTTACGGCAACAAGGAGATCGTTCCGACGCCAACGACGGATATGAGCCCGAAGGGCAAGCCGGGCCGTATCGTCAAGGTCGATGAGGTCACGGTTCGCTTCGAATTCGACGTGCCGTACTATCTGTTTGAGGAAATGATGGCCGGCGACACCCTGATCGGTGGCGGCCAGTCGGTAAGGCAGTCACAAAAACTCAGCTTCGGCGCGTATTCCCCCGGTCATTACCTGAAGCAGTTCCTGCCGAAATATTCCTCGCTGGAGGAAGTCAACGCCCGCGCCAAGAAAGAGGGTTTCGAGAATTGGCTGCAGATGCTGCACTTCAAGAAGGATTGGTCGCTGAATACGGAACTGCCGACGCTGGGTCCGTGGAAGACCGTCCAATCCATCAACAATCCCATTTGGCTGCTGGAGCGCAATCCGTTCTATTATGCGATTGATACCGCGGGCAATCAGCTTCCCTACATGGACAAGGTGCAGTTGACGCTCGGCGAAAACCTGGAGGTCATCAATCTGCGCGCCATGGCCGGCGATTATGACGAACAGGAACGCCACATCGACATCAGCAAGCTGCCGGTGCTGTTGGATAACCAGGACAAGGGCAACTACAAAGTCCATCTGGACCTGGGGTTTGCCGGCGCCGACTTCATCCTGCAGATCAACCAGAGCTACAAGGCCGACCCTGAAATTCGTAAATGGCTGACCAATGCGGATTTCCGCCGAGCGCTGTCGTTGGGTATCGACCGGGATCAGTTGAACGACACGTTCTGGCTCGGCGTCGGAACCCCGGGATCGCCTGTCCCCGGTGAATCGATGCCGCAGAACCCCGGGCCGGAATGGCGCAAGAAATGGTCCGTGCTGGATGTCAGGCAAGCCAATGCCATGCTGGACAAGATCGGTCTGGCGAAGAAAGACAGCGCCGGCTTTCGCGTCCGCACCGATAATGGGGAGCGGCTGCGCATCCAGATCGTGGCCATTCAGGCGTTCATGCCGTTTCCGAAGATGTCGGAAATGGTCGCCGATCAGTGGCAGAAGATCGGCATTCAGGCCGACGTGCGCGAGATGGAACGCAACCTGGCGACGACCCGGGTGCGCAACAACGAGACGCATATTTACACCTGGAACAATGGCGGCACCGAACTGCTGTACCTGTTCCCGCGTCACGCCATCCCGGTCGATCCGACCGAGGCGTATATGGGACCGGAATACGCAAATTATTACGCCTCCGGCGGCACCCAGGGTATGAAGCCGGATGACCCGAACATTCTGCGTATATGGGAGCTGTTCACCGAGGCCGCCGGCCTGAAAGCCGAGGGGCGCAACCATAATGCGCAGGAGATCTGGAAAATCCTGGCCGATCAGCAATACGGCATCGGTACGGTCGGGCAATCGCCCGCCGGTCTGGGCGTGCGTTTGGTCAGCAACAAACTCGGCAATATCGCTTCTCGCGTCTGCAATGCCCAGCATTGCCGAACGCCCGGCAACTCGCATGCCGAAACCTGGTATTTCAAAGCCTAATGCTGGCCTATCTCATCCGGCGCGTGGGTTTGGCGGTGATCACCATATGGGCGATCACCATCGTCACCTTCATCATCCTGCAGTTGCCACCGGGCGACTTCGTGGATGCCTACGTGGCGCAAGCGTCCGCCATGGGCACCGCGATTTCCGCCGGGGAGGCCGCGGCGTTGCGCCACGCCTATGGCCTGGATCAGTCGGTCTGGGTGCAGTATTACAAGTGGATGGCGCACATCGTGCACGGTGAGTTCGGCCAGTCGTTCGAATACGGCCGGCCGGTGACCGAGGTGATTGGCGACAGATTGTGGCTGACGATTTTGCTGTCGATCGGCGCGATCATCGTCACATGGGGGCTGGCGCTGCCGATCGGGATTTACTCGGCGGTGCGGCAATACTCGATCGGCGACTACATCTTCACGTTTATCGGATTTGTCGGGTTGGCGGTGCCGAATTTTCTGCTGGCTCTGATCATCATGTATGTCGGCCTGCGGGTCTTCAACGTCAGCGTCGGCGGTCTGTTTTCGTCGGAGTTCCAGTTGGCGCCCTGGTCGTGGGCGAAGGTCTGGGATCTGGCCGGGCATTTGCCGGTTCCGATGCTGATCCTGGCACTCGCCGGCACCGCGCAATTGGTACGAATCATGCGCGCCAACTTGCTGGACGAACTGCGTCGCCCCTACGTAGTGACGGCCCGAGCGCGCGGGCTGTCCGAACGGCGGGTGATCATGAAATACCCTGTGCGGGCGGCGCTGAATCCGTTCGCCTCCACGATCGGCTACCTGTTGCCGTACACCGTGTCCGGTAGTGTGATTATTTCCGTTGTGCTGAGCCTGCCGACGGTCGGGCCGCTGTTGCTGCATTCGCTGATCTCCCAGGACATGCTGCTGGGATCGACGATTATCCTGATGCTGGGCGTATTGACCGTGTTCGGCACCTTATTGTCCGACCTGCTGCTGATGTGGATCGATCCCCGCATCCGGCTGGGGCAGCTCAAATGAGCGCCACGACAGCCGAGAATAAGGTTGCGGTCGCATCGCAGCGGCAATTGATCTGGTGGCGCTTTCGCAAACACAAACTGGCCCTGGTCAGCGCGTTCATCGTGGCGGCATTCTATCTGGTGGCGATGTTCGCCGATACGATCGCCTATACAGAGCCGTTCGATACCCAATCCGCCCGCAGCTACATCCCGCCGCAGCCGATCACCTGGTTCGACGCGGACGGACATTTTCATCCCACAGTCAACGCGCTGAAAGGCAAGCGCGACCCGCGGACGTTCAAGCTGTCGTATGCGCCCGACCCCGGCGAAACGCGGGACCTGGTCTTGTTCGGTCACGGTTACGAATATCGCTTGTTCGGCCTGATTCCGACTGACATCCATCTGTTGGGTGTGTCCAACAGCCGTCCACAGGATGCACTTTTCCTGCTCGGTACCGACCAGCTTGGCCGGGACGTGTTCTCCCGATTGGTTTTGGCAAGCCGTACATCGCTGACCATCGGTCTGGTCGGCGTCGTCATGTCGCTGGTGTTGGGCGTTCTGTTGGGCGGCATATCCGGCCTATACGGCGGCTGGATCGACGTCGTCATCCAGCGCGTCATCGAAATCTTGCGATCCATTCCGACCATTCCGTTGTGGATGGGCCTCGCCGCGGCGGTGCCGAACAGTTGGACACCGCAACAGGTTTATTTTGCGATCACGCTGATCATCAGCCTGATCGGTTGGACCGAACTGGCCCGTGTGGTCCGGGGCCGCTTCCTGGCTTTGCGCGAAGAGGACTTCATTACCGCCGCCGAACTGGCCGGCGCGTCACAAATGAGGATCATCTTCAAACACATGGTTCCCAGCTTCCTGTCGCACATCATCGCCGCCGTCAGTCTGGCGTTGCCGGCGATGATCATCAGTGAAACGACCCTGTCATTCCTCGGGCTGGGTTTGCGGCCGCCCGCGATTTCCTGGGGCGTGCTGTTGCAAGACGCGCAGAACCTGCAAACCCTCGCCCTGGCCCCGTGGCTGCTGGTGGTCGCCCTTCCGGTGATCGTCGTCATCCTCGCCTTCAACTTCCTCGGCGACGGCCTGAGAGACGCGGCAGATCCCTATGGCTGATGAACCCATCTTGAGCGTGCGCGACCTGCACACGCATTTCTTCGCCGATGAGGGCGTGGTGCGCGCCGTCGATGGCACATCGTTCGACCTGCACAGCGGCCGAACGTTGGGGATTGTCGGCGAGTCCGGCTGCGGCAAGAGCGTCACAGCGAAGTCTATCTTGCGCATTGTCGAACGTCCCGGCCGCATTGTCAGCGGCCAGATCATGTTGCGGCGACAAAATGGCTCCACCGTGGACCTGACGACGCTTCCCACCGACGGGCGCGAGATGCGCAGTATTCGCGGCGGCGAAATCGGGCTGGTGTTCCAGGAACCGATGAGTTCGCTGTCGGCCTTCCACACCATCGGTAACCAACTGATGGAAGGTATCCGGCTGCATAAAGACCTGAGCAAGCGCGCGATCCGCGAGCAGGCGATCGAACTGCTGAACATGGTGGGCATCCCGCGCCCCTCACAACGGATCGATTCCTATTCGTTCGAACTCTCCGGCGGCCTGCGTCAACGTGTCATGATCGCAATGGCGTTGGCGGCCGAACCGCGTGTGCTGATCGCCGACGAACCGACCACGGCGCTGGATGTGACGACGCAGGCGCAGATTCTTGACCTGATCCGGCGCCTGCAACAGGAACGCGACCTGGCGGTGATGCTGATCACCCACGACATGGGGGTCATCGCCGAGATGGCCGATGATGTGGTGGTGATGTATCTCGGCAAGGAAGTTGAAAAAGGCCCGGTGGACGAGATTTTCCACGCGCCGCGGCATCCTTATACACAATCCCTGCTGCGCTCGATCCCGAGCGTTCTGGCCGAACCGAGATCGCGTCTGGCAACGATCACCGGATCGATACCGCATCCATTCGCGCGGCCTGGTGGTTGTCCGTTCCATCCGCGCTGTCCGGATCGTCATGCCGAATGTGAGACAACCGTGCCGGCTGAAGTCGAGATCGGGGAAAACCACGTCACCGCCTGCCATCTTTACACCAAGGTGCCGGCATGACGGTTCTCGACGTCCGACACTTGCGGAAGCATTTTCCCTTGCGACGGGGTCTGCTTGGCCGCACGGCCGGCTACGTGAAGGCTGTGGATGACGTTTCGTTTTCGATCGAAGCGGGGGAGACGTTGTCGCTGGTCGGCGAATCCGGCTGCGGCAAGACCACCACATCACGCTGCATTCTGCGCGCGATCAGACCGTCCAGCGGCGAAATTCTGTTTCGCACCGGAACCGGCGAGCAGGTTGACGTGGCGCCGCTGGAGAAGAAACAACTGCGCCCGCTGCGGCGGCAGATGCAGATGATTTTCCAGGACCCGTTCTCGTCTCTGAACCCGCGCATGACAATTTCGGAGATTATCGGCGAGCCGTTGCTGGTGAACGGGATGACCGACACCACGATACGCAACAAACGCGTCGCCGATCTGCTGGAGTTGGTGCAACTTCCCAGTGCCTATCTCAATCGTTTTCCGCATGCGTTCTCCGGCGGCCAACGTCAGCGCATCGGCATCGCCCGTGCCCTGGCACTGAACCCGTCGCTGATTGTGGCGGATGAACCGGTGTCGGCGCTGGACGTTTCGGTGCAGGCGCAGATCGTCAATCTGATGCTGGACCTGCAGGACCGGCTCGGTCTCGCCTACTTGTTCGTCGCGCACGACCTTTCTGTGGTGAAACATGTCAGTCACCGCGTGGCGGTGATGTATGTCGGCCGCATTGTCGAAATCGCGCCCACGACGGGTCTCTTCAACACGCCGTGGCATCCATATACCGAGGCTCTGCTGTCGGCCGTGCCGGTGCCCGATCCTCGCCGCAGAGCGCAACGCATTGTGCTGGAGGGGGATGTGGCGGATCCGTCCAATCCGCCGTCCGGCTGCCATTTTCACCCGCGCTGCCAATACGCGACGGATCGATGCCGGATCGAGACGCCGGCGTTGCGGGAAATTGCCCCCGGCCACAGTGTGCGCTGCCTGCGGGCAGAGGAATTGTCGCTCATGGGCGTTCCGGCCGCGTAGCCAGCTTGCGCCGGTCGGCGCGCCATGCCAGGGTTCATGAATGGCGCGCCCCGAAGACATCCCCCAGCCGACCCGCGATGTGGTTTTGAACCTGCCATGCCCGGCGTTCGATACGACGCCGTTCGTCGCCGGCCCACCGCTATCGCAACGACGCATCGCGATCGTGACCAGTGCCGCCCTGATCGTCCGCGGCGACAAGCCGTTCGCCTTCGGCTCCGGCGAGGCTCGTTTTATACCCGCTGATACCGCACCCGGCGATCTGTTGCTCAGCCACGTCTCGATCAACTTCGACCGCGCGGGATGGCAGCGTGACATCAACGTTGTGTATCCGATCGACCGGCTTCGGGACCTCGCCGCGCTCGGCGAAATCGGCGGCGTAGCGGACACGCATTACACGGTCATGGGGTCCACCGACCCGGCCGCGATGGACGCGGCGGTGGATCAGATAGCGGGGCAGTTGAAGCAGGAGCGGATCGATTCCGTCCTGCTCACACCTGTCTGACCGCTTTGCACGCGCGCCGTGTGCGCGCTTTCACACAAGCTTGAAGAACGCGGTTTCTCGACGGTGGCGATAGCCAGCGCTCGGGGGCAGGCCGAGAAAACCCGTCCGCCGCGTGCCCTGTGGACCCCGGCCATGCTGGGACGCCCGGTGTGCGAGCCGTCGGACCCGGCGTTCCAATTGCGCGTTCTGCGGATGGCGCTGGCGTTGCTGGAACGAACGGATGGACCGGTCATCCTGGAAGACTTCCCGGATGATCCGCCGGGCTGGTTGGACAACCCGGACTGGACCGCGCCGGTCACCGACCCGTCCACAGCCTTCGCCGCGGAACTGCGTGCCATTCTACCACTCTGGGAAACCGCACAGGCGCGGTTCGGCCGAACATCGGTCGGGTTGAGCTTTCAGGCTCCGTCGGCATGGCCTGACTTCGCCGCCGCCATCCTGGCCGGAAACCTGCCGGTGGTGCCGCAATTGGACACCACAGCGTTGTCGGTGCGCTTCCTGTGCGACGACATCAAGGCGCTGTATGGCGAGGCCGCGCAGGCTGTCGGGCCGGCTCCATCCGCCAAACAGGTGGACACCTGGTTCTGGCGGCACACGGCGGCCGGCGCACTGCTACAGGCATTGCGTCGCACGGCGATGGACAGCGAGAACAACGCTTTGAAAACGGTCGGCGGCCGGTTTTTTGTGCCGACGCCTTGGGTTGCGTAGGCGACCTGTTTGCGGCGTCAGTAAGACGAACAGGTAACAAGGACCCGTCCCGATGAAGTCCGTGTTCGGCCTGTTGCTTTGCCTGTGGGCGTGTCCAGCCCTCGCACAAATGACCCCCGTCGGTTTGTGGAAGACCATTGATGATGCAACCGGCCGGGAAAAAGGTCTGGTGCGGATTGTCGATGAGAACGGCGTGTTGTCCGGCCGGATCGAGGGCAACCTCGGTTCGAACCCGCCCGAACGCCGTATCTGCGACCTGTGTTCGGATGACCGGAAAAATAAACCGCTGTTGGGAATGACCATTCTGCGCGGTGTGCGGGCGTCCGCGGACGAAACCGGTCAATGGGACGGCGGCGACATTCTGGATCCGGATTCCGGCAAGGTTTACCGGGTTCGCCTGCGCCCGAAAAATGGCGGCAAGCAACTGGAGGTTCGAGGTTACATGGGCATTTCGCTGCTGGGCCGCACCCAGACCTGGATACGCGCCGAATGATGTAAGGTTGGCGCGTCGCGCGGGGTTTGGCTATCCTCTCCGGAACGGAGGACCTCCATGAACGCACTTGACCTGATGCTGAGCCGTGAATCGGCATTGAAACTCGTATCGCCTGGCCCCTCAGCCGAGGAATTGGATCAGATGTTCGCCACCGCGGTGCGGGCACCCGATCACGGCCGGCTGCGGCCGTGGCAGTTCGTGGTCATCAACGAGGACCGGCGGGCGGCGTTCGGCGACCTGATGGCGGACTCGTTGCGACGTCGCGACCCGGCGGCGACCGAGCCGGCGTTGCAGCGGGAGCGGGACAAGGCGTTTCGGTCGCCGGTGATCGTCGTGGTCGCGGCCAAGGTGAAACGCGGCTTGCCCATTCCGGAGATCGAACAGATCGCCTCCGCGTCGGCGGCGGCGCAGACGATCATGTTAGCGGCGCCCGCGTTGGGCTTTGGCGCGGTCTGGAAGACCGGCGCTCCAGCCTATGACCCGGCGGTGAAGCTGGCGTTGGGACTGGCCGCCGAGGACGACATCATTGGTTTTCTGTATATCGGCACGCGAGCCGGCGGTTCGTCGCCGATCCCACGTCCCGAGGCGAAGGATTTCGTGACCACCTGGGCGGGTTAGCGGGTGGCGGCACCGATTTCGCGACCGTTTACGTCAATGCCGCTCGTCCAGACAACACAGAATAATTAATCATCAGTACAATACACCGGTTCAATAGATCTCTATTGAACCGGTGTATTTATTGACTATCGGATCACACGGCTTCCGCCATTTGGTTCGCTTCGATCTTGCGGCGGGCAGCCTCACGCCGCTCGTCGAACTTGGCCAAACGCCGGTGCGGGTTCGGGTGGGTTTCGTTCTCCGCTTCGCCGGGGCGTTTCTGGGAACCGGCCCAGCCGTGCGCGGCGATATCGAAGATGATGCCGGACAGGTCGGTGTGCTTGACCTCATACCCGTCGGGGTTGTTCGGATCGCCCATGATCCATTTGCCGCCCGCAGCCCGCGCCTGTTTGCCGGACACGATGATGTCGTCCACCCAGAAACCGATATGGTGAATGCCGACGAAATCGACGCCGGTGCCTTGCGCGGCTTCCTCGTCCTTGAAGTGCAGGATGGCCAGATTGACGACGCCGTCGGTCAGGAACACGCCTTCGGCCAGCGGGCCATCCAGTTCGGCCACTTCCTCCAGGCCGACGGTGGCTTTGTAATATTCGGCGGTCTCCCACGGGTCGGTGACGCTGAGTGCGACGTGGCGGAGATATCCTTTGCTCTTGACAGTCATGGCTTGGCTCCCTCGGTTATTGTGGTGGAGGGAGTGTGACTCCGGGTTGCGCAAAAGCGCAAGTTTTGCGGAGGATATTCCATGCCCGAACGCGGCATCGCAATACCCGCTTCTTCCAGGGTAGTTCGTCATGTCCGGATCGCGGATTAGCGATAACCGAAGCCGATTTGCTGTCCAATGACCAATAAGATGGCCAGCGTAAACGATTTGTTAATACATTACGGTCAATATGAAGAAGCCGGCGGGATTTCCCCGCCGGCTTTAACACCCGGAGGTCGCTATGTTTCAACCAGACGACTTCCTGGCGCTAATGATGGTGATCGTGATCATAAAAGTCCGGTATTATGTATCAACCGCCACCAGAGCGGAATGGTATCGAAGCCGGGTCAATCCCACCTATCGAACGGTAGGTAGAACATGATTGGTAAGACCGTCTGGTCAGTTCTGACTGTAATCATCCAGCTATCTGGCCAACACTCCGCCGGGTTAACTGGCTGGCAGGCCAACATGGCGGAGAATCAACTCGATCTCCTCGGGCTGGTAGATGATGAATTGGTTAATATCGATACCGCAGGCTGTGTCTGGAAGTCGCGGGCATGGTTTTCTCACGTCGAGCACGAAAGGAGTCTGCCCCCGTTTTTGACCGTCCAGGTAGGTGTAGGTTATGCATCCGATGAGCGTAATTTCTGCCATTACAGGTTGGGCAACCATTTCGGCCCTCTGTCGCTTCATGGCGCCACTCATGAACTCCGCCGCCGGGAAAAAGAAATTGATGCGATCTGCTTTCGCCGCTTCGATATCTACCCTGCTCACATCGTCTTGTCGGACGCTCGTCGAAACTTCCTCATCGGGGAAGACCGACGCCAGGAAGGTACCAGACACCCCGGCAGCCCTTTGGCAAATGGACTGGGCGGTGGATTGGATGTGTCGAGGGTCTATAGAGACGTAGGCCAAGCCATCAACACGTATGACATCGGCCGGGGTATGACCAACGTTTTTGACAACCGGCGTGATATAGACTGTCATCCGATCAGGGAAGACGATGATTCCACCAGAATCGGCGCGGGTTACTCTCAACCATGCGCGAGTAGCATCTTGAGCCGCATCAGCCTGCCGGCGAGCCTGCTCGGTGGCTTTGGCGGCTTCGATGAGGGCATCAATATTGATCAGGTAAGCGCGGACCGCGATGCAGACCGCAACCGCAGAGAGAAACAAGGCACCTATTCCAAGAACGGACTGCCACCACCAGAACGATTGTTCGGTGGCTCGGTGCTCGCCCTCGCTGGGGTAGGAGTTATGTTTCTGAGTCGGTTTAACCGGCGGATCGCCGACGTCCTGCGAATCGTCGGCGTTTTGATTGCTTGGTGTGCCATCTTTATCGGGACGTTCTTGGTGTTGCCTCCCTGATATCCTGCGCTCCAAGATGGTGAATAGGGATATCCAGGATGACAACAATATGCCTACCTCAATCAGCCGAAGAATTCCGTCACTCAGGATATTCATAAGTCCTCCAGTCGAATTCCCTCTAACTCCAATGCCGCAATCGTTGCCAGAAGGAAAGCCGCTCCGATCGTTCCGCGGCTGAGTTTGTTGGCGATCGACGCCTTGGTTTCATGGAGGCCGTGCGCTTCCAAACGTTTCGCCAGTTCCTCATAGGTTACATCCGCCCGTTTCAACTCAACCTTGATGAATCGAGCCGCTTTCTCCGCAAGTTCTTGTTCCGTTGCTGCAAGCCCCATAGCACACTCCAAATCTGGGAATGAGTTATCATATCCGATAATTCGTTATTGACAATGGGATCCCAAATGTTATCATATCCGGTATTGAATAACCGGATACGGGAACTATGTCTCAACACTTCCTCCTCTCAGCCAAGGCCCGGACCCTCTCACTGTCAACCGTGATGCGGATGAGCGACCTGGAAGCCGAGACGGTGTTCCGCTCCGTCCGTTGGACCGATGGCGCCGCGTCCTGCCCGCACTGCGGTTGCTGCACGGTCTATGAGTGCCGTCGCCCCTCCGGTGCGCTCCGGTTCCGCTGCAAGGCGTGCCGGGCCGATTTCTCGATCACGTCGGGCACTCTGTTCGCATTCCACAAGATGCCGCTCCGTAACTACCTCGCCGCAGTCGCCATCTTCGTCAACGAAGTGAAGGGCAAGAGTGCTTTGGCTCTCTCCCGTGACCTGGATTGCCAATACAAATCGGCCTTCGTCCTGGCCCACAAAATGCGTGAAGCGATGGCGTTTGAATTGAAGGGCATGCACGTCGGCGGCGAAGGCGAAACGGTTGAGATCGATGGCGGCTATTTCGGCGGCTACATCAAGCCAGCGAACCACAAGGACATGCGCCGCGACCGCCGCCTTGCCAAGAACCAGAACGGCAAGCGGAAGGTCGTGGTCGTGGTTCGCGAGCGTGGCGGCCGCACCCTCGTATCCGCCTTCAAAGCCGAAGTGGACAGCCTCGGCTTCATCATCCAGCGGGTGAACCCCGCGTCGAAGCTGGTGACCGACGAAGCGGCCGGCTGGAACGCCTTGCACGCCAAGTTCGAAATGTCCCGGATCGACCATTCCAAGGCTTACAGCGAGGATGGCATCTATTCGAACGGTGCCGAAGGCTACTTTTCCCGCCTTCGCCGGTCAGAGATCGGCCATCACCACCACATTGCCGGTCAATACCTCGTCCGGTATGCCCAGGAGATGGCATGGCGAGAGGATCACCGCCGCGTTGCCAACGGTGCCCAGGTCAAGGCCGTGGCGACCCTGGCTATGACGGCACCGACTTCCGTTGATTGGTGTGGGTATTGGCAGCGGGCGGCTAAGACGGCAGCTTAACAAAGGGGTGCGCCGCCTGCCGGTTGACCGAGCATCCACCTACCGGCCGTGTTCTGAAGTTCAACACCGCATCAGGGGTTGTATGCGCGAGCCGGTCAAACGAGACTCAGCGCCCAGCCAATTCCCACCGCGCGCCCAACCCCGCCCCGATCTTGGCTACCTCGCCGACCTTCCGTAGTTCCCTGAGCGACCACAGGACGCTTGCCGTGACCTTCTTCCGTAGCTTAGAATCGGCCATGTTCAGCTTTTTGGCCTGCATCGCCTGTATTGCGATGGATTCCGCCGCTATTGGATCTGTGGCGACCCGTAGGCCGTTCCGGCAGAACCCGGCGACCTCACCATGGGCAAACAGCGTTCCGCGGGTGGATGGGCGCTTGTGGCTGATCTTACGGAAATCGAGATCGGGATCGAACATGCGGATCGACGCATCGATATGCACCAGGTCTTGCCGGGCCTGTCGGGTCCGTTCTTCAAGGTCGATGATGAGGCCAGTTAGCGTTGCGCGTTTCTGGACCAGAACGGCGGCGATGTGTTTGTTTTCCATGCCGTATAGTGTATGGTTTATCGGCCAAAACGGCTTGTGTCCTGTGGTGGCGGTTGATACATAATACCGTAAAAGTCAAGATAATCATCAGAAAACGTTAGGGGAGCGGGTCGGTCCTTCAGGAGGGGCCGGCCCACCCCGGGTGCCCGATGCCTCCAGCTTATGCCGGGGCGAACGGCAGCTCGCCCTATGTCGCGTGCTTCCTGACAGACCGGCGCAAAACGCCGATCCGTTCGAAGGCTCCTAAACCTGTTTCCGCTCGATCAGACTACGGCGGATCTTACGGCCGCGTTCGACCTTGTCTTCGATATACGCCGTGTCGCCCCAGCGCACCGCGCGCGCCATGGCCTGCGCGTCTTCCATGAAGCGCTGTAGCATCTCCAGCAGAGCCTCGCGGTTATTGAGGAAAATGTCGCGCCACATCACCGGATCCGACGCCGCGATGCGGGTGAAATCGCGGAAGCCGGAGGCGGCAAAGTTCACAACTTCCTGGCGGCTTTCGTTTCCCAGATCGTCGGCCGTGCCGCAAATCGTGAACGCAATCAAATGCGGCAGATGCGACACGATCGCCAGCACCCGATCATGATGGCTCGGTTCCATCCGCTCGGTCTGCGCGCCGCAGCGCTGCCACAACGCCTCGACCTTAGCGATCGACGCTTCGTCGGTGCCGGGAATCGGGGTCAGCAGCGTCCAGCGGTTCTGGAACAATTCCACGAAGCCGGAATCCGGCCCGGAATGTTCGGTGCCCGCGATCGGGTGCGCGGGCACGAAATGCACGCCCGCGGGGACCAGCGGTCCGACATCGCGGATCACCGACTGCTTGGTCGATCCCACGTCGGTCAGAACCGCTCCGGGCATCAGGTGAGGGGCAATCCGAGCGGCGAGGTCGGCGAAGGCACCGACGGGCGCGCAGAGCATGACGCAGTCGGCACCCTCCACCGCCTTGGCCGGGTCCAGTTCCACCCGGTCGGCGAAGCCAAGCTCCATCACCCGGTCCAGGGTCGCCTGCGTGCGGGCATTGACGACGATCTCCGCCGCGATGTCACCGCGTTCGCGGGCGATGCGGGCGACCGACGAACCGATCAGCCCGACGCCCAGCAGTGCGAGCCGCTTGAAGACCGGATCAGCCACGGGCTTGCCGCATGAATTCCGAGAAACCATCGACCACCAACGCAACTTCCTCGGCCGTTCCGACCGTCACGCGCAGGCAGTGCGGCAGTCCGTAGCCGGCGACCTTGCGAATGATGATGCCGTTGGTGCGCAGGAATGCGTCGGCGGCGTTGGCGGCCTCAACGGTCCCCAGATCGACCAGCACGAAATTGCCTTCGCTCGGCCATACCTTCAGGCCGGTCGCCGCGATCCCAGCGGCCAGCTTCGGGCGGTATTCCGCGTTATGGGCGCACCCGGCCTCGACCCAACCGGGTTCGGACAACGCTGCGATGGCGGCAGCCTGTGCGGCGACCGACACGTTGAACGGCCCGCGCACCCGGTTCAGCACATCGACGATGGCGGGTGGCGCATAACACCAGCCGATTCGCATGCCGCCCAGGCCATAGATTTTGGAGAAGGTCCGCGTCATCACGGTGTTGTCGGTCGCATCGACCAGCTTCACGCCGGCGTCGTAGGCAGGATGCGTGACGTATTCCGCGTAGGCGGAGTCCAGCACCAGCAGCACCTCGGGTGGCAGAGCCGCTCGGAATCGGGCGATGTCATCGGCCGGCAGCATCGAGCCGGTGGGATTGTTCGGATTGGCGATGAACATCAGCCGCGTGGCCGGCGACACCGCCGCCAGCATGGCATCCAGGTCGGTGGTCAGGTTGCGTTCGGGGACCTTGATCACCCGGCTGCCCGCATAGGTGCCAGCGATGTAGTAGATGGAGAAGCCGTGCTCCGACATCACGATGTCACGCCCCGGTCCGCCATAGGACAGGCAGAACTGATACAGCAGATCGTCCGAACCGGCGCCGCAGACGATGCGGGCGGGGTCCAGGCCCCAGCGCTTGCCGATGGCCTCGCGCAGCTTATCGGCACCGCCGTCGGGGTAGCGGTACGACCCCTCGGCCGCGGCCGCGATCGCGGCACGGGCTGACGGAGGGACCCCGAAGGCGCCCTCGTTGGACGACAGCTTCACGGTCCGGTTGGCACCGGGCAGTTCCGATTCACCGGCAACATATGGGTGAATCGTCAGGATTTCCGGGCGTGGCGACGGGCTGGTCATCGGACCGCCCCCCCGACAGGAACCGCATAGCTGCCCAGCACGACCGGCTGGCGCAGGACGACACCCAGACGCAACAGCCTCGTGTCGTCATCGGCGAGATACCCCTCGACCTCGACCAGCACATTGGCGACCGGCGATCCCGGCCGGCGGACCAGCACCATCGTTTCCGGCTTCAAACCCGCCGTCGTCAATTCGCCCGACAGACGCGCCCGGCTGACCTCGCTATCGCACTCCATGCCCAGAAACGACCGGTCGTCGCCGCTGGCATCGGGCGCGGTCGATGCGACCACAATTGCCTGTGTGTTCGGCGCGCCGTCGGGACGTGGCTTCCAAAATGGCAAACGCCCGATGATGTGCAGGCGAGGCTCGTGATGCAGCAGAGCGACCCACCAGCTATCGGTTTCCGATGGGTAAGGCAGCACGGCGACAGAGGCGAGGCCCTGGCTGACATCCACCAAAGCCTGGCCGGCGCTGGTGGTGCTGCGCAACGGCGTCAACGCTCCGAAATGTTCGCGCGCCAACTGGGTGAACGTGGCCCCGGGATCGGAGTCGCACACCGCCAGCGAAAAGCCGCCCTGCATCGACGTCGTGCCAGCCAGCAGTTCCCGCCAGATGCGCACCAGCGAAACCGGCGGCAGGCTGCCCCGATGCCGAGCGAGCAGGCGGCGCACGATCGAGGCTTCGCGGCCCGGCCGAAACGCCGCTGGCTTGCCGGAACGCGCCACGTATTCAACGATTTCCGCGCGTTGCATCAGCAAATCATGGACCGTGTTATCGATCCGATCGAGTTCCGCCCGCAGCGCAGGCAAACCACCGGTGCGCCAACCATCCTGCGGAGGTGGTTCCTCCGTCACGAGGACAGGCGCGGCATCGACTATGGAAACGGAGCTGGACATCGTTCTCGCCGTTAAGGAACGGCAGACTTAGCGGATGCGCACCGGTCTGCAAACCCATTCGCGAGACCGGGCTTACCGATCAGTATTTCGACGCCCCGTTGCGAGCCGCATCCGCAGGTCCTATTCAATCGTCGCAATGGATCAGCCAGCGACATGCGCCGACCCGGCCCACTCCCACGTCACGTTCGACGACGGGATTGTGCTGGAGTGTGGGACCACCTTGAGGCGCCATACGGTCGCGTTCCGCACCTATGGCACCCTGAACGCCGACCGTTCCAACGCGGTTCTGGTGTGTCATGCGCTGACCGGCGACCAGTATGTCGCCGAGGAACATCCCATTACTGGCAAGCCGGGATGGTGGGACAATGTCGTCGGGCCGGGGTGTCCGGTGGATACGGAGCGGTTTTTCGTCATTTGTCCCAATGTGTTAGGCGGCTGCATGGGCAGCACAGGGCCGTTGAGCAACCGGGAACTGCCGGATGGCACCGAGTCGGACGAACCCTGGGGCACCGAGTTCCCGCCGGTCACGATTCGCGACATGGTGCGCGCGCAAAAACGCCTGATCGAGCACCTGGGGATCGAGCGGCTGTTTGCCGTCCTGGGTGGCTCCATGGGTGGCATGCAGGTGTTGCAGTGGGCGGCGTCGTATCCGGATGCCGTTTTCGCGGCGTTGCCGATCGCCACCGCCGCTTATCACACTGCCCAGAACATCGCGTTTCATGAGGTCGGACGTCAGGCGATATTTGCCGATCCCGACTGGCTGAACGGCCAATACTGGCGCAGCGGCCGCATTCCGGCGCGCGGATTGGCGGTAGCCAGGATGTGCGCGCATATCACCTATCTGTCCGAGGAAGCACTGACCCGCAAATTCGGCCGCCGTTTGCAGAACGCGCCCAAGGACAGCACCGAGGCGATCAACCTGTTCGGCGAAATGTTCGAGGTCGAGAGCTACCTCCGTCACCAGGGCAGCACCTTCGTGCAGCGGTTCGACGCCAACAGCTATCTGACGATCACCCGGGCGATGGATTATTTCGATCTGGCCGCCGATTGCGGCGGCGATCTGACGGCGGCGTTCAAGGGCACACAGACGCGGTTCTTGCTGGCCTCGTTCACCTCAGATTGGTTGTTTCCGACCACGCAAAGCCGGTCGGTGGCGCGGGCATTGAACCGGGCAGGGGCCAACGTGTCGTTCGTGGAATTCCCGACCGACAAGGGGCATGACGCGTTTCTGTTGGAGGAGCCGGACTTTCATCGCACGCTGGCCGGGTTCCTGCGCGGATGCGCGGCACATGCCGGATTGGGTGTGTTCGCATGAGCGCGCTCGATCCGGTTCGCTTCCTGGCGAAGAACATGCGTGTCGATCTGGCCCTGATCGCCGGGATGATCGCCCCGGGGACACGGGTTTTAGACATCGGCTGCGGCGATGGAACGCTGATCGATCACCTGTTCAAAACCAAGAACTGTGACGCGCGCGGTATCGAGATCGACATGGGCGAGGTGACCCACGCGGTCGCCTATGGCTTGCCGGTGATGCACGGCGATGCCGACACCGATCTGGCGTACTACCCCGATAATGCATTCGATTACGTGGTGCTGTCCCGAGCGCTGCAGGCTGTGGAGCGGCCGAGGGAGGTTTTGCAGCAGATGCTGCGGATCGGCACGCGCGCCGTCGTCAGCTTCCCGAATTTTGGCCACTGGCTGGTGCGCTGGCAGTTGCTGTCCACCGGTCGCATGCCGGTGAACGCGACCTGGGACCGGCCCTGGCACGAGACGCCGAACATCCATCCGTGCACGATCCGCGATTTTTTCGTGCTGTGCGAGGAAGAGGGTTACGTTGTGGAGCGCTGGCTCGCGGCCGACGATGCCGGCCGGCGCGGCCCGTGGCGGCGATTCCTGCGATTGGCCAATTTGTTCGGAGAGCAAGGCGTGTTCTTGCTGCGACGCCGATAGGCCTGTTGCCGTGACCGTTCGGGGCCTGCGCCGTATCGACGCCCTCGCTGCTCGGGCACCGGCGCGGCGCCGATGGCGGATTCGTGTCGCCGTTCTGGTGTCGGTTCTGATTCATGCGCTGATCGGCGTGGTCCTGCTGGTGACGATCAGGCACGAGCCAAAGGAAGAAATGTTACCGCCTCCATCGGCGGTGACGATGGTGTTCGATGGGGGCCGTAAGGCCGGCCCGACACTGCCCAGTCCGTCGCTACCGATGCCGCCGCCGGCGCCCCCATTGGCGCCCCCGCCGGTGCCGACCGCCGAGCCACCGCAGCCGGTCGCCCCGCCGGTGCGGCAGCCGGCACAGCCGGTCGCGCCGCCTCCGCCGGAGGCCGTCGAACCTGAAACGGCACCGCCGCCCCCGCCCCCGCCGCCTCCGATGGAAGCGGAGCCGGCGCCACAACCTCGGCCACCGCAGCCGAAGCAGGCGTTGGTGACCAAGCCGCCCCCGGCCCCGAAGCCGCCGGCGCCGCCAAAGCCGTCCGATTTCCCGGCGCCGATGAATTTCAGCTTCGGGCCGACCGGTCCCAAGGTTCCCGTGCAGCCAGCGCCGGCCCAGCACGCCGCGAAGGCGCATTTCCCCGGCACCATCGATATGTCGATGGGGCCGGCTTCACCGGGTGAGGCGAATGCGACTCCGTTTGGCGACCGAGAAGACGCGGCCGTGGCGGACTGGCGCAACGCGCTCAGCCGGTGGGTATCCGAACACGCCTACTATCCGCCGCAGGCGATCCGCGACCTGCAAGAGGGGGACGCGAAGGTGCATGTCACCGTGCTGCCGAACGGCAAGGTGAAGCAAGTCGAGTTGATCGGCCGCTCGGGATCCGTCTGGCTGGACATGGGCCTGGTGGCGTTGTTTCGGGACCAGCACATTCCGCCGCTGCCGTCGGGCGAAACCGATCCGGTCGAGTTCAACTTCACGATGCATTATATTCTGCAAATCATGCAGTCGGGCGGAGGCGGGGGCATGCGCTTCGGGCGGTGAGGGTGGGCGATTGCGTGGAACGCAATGGCCGCCGACGGAAATATCTTGGACCTCGGCCGGCGCCACTTGTCCCGGCAGCCAATAGCGGCAGACTGCTGACCTTACGTCCGGGGGCAAACCCGGCGGAGAACAAAAGCGGAGGACAGCACCATGCAACCCAACCCGATGCGCGCCGCCCTGGAGCGCGGCGAACCGCAGATCGGCACCTGGCTCACCCTGGTGCGCAACCCCGCCATCCTGTCGCTGATGCAAGCCGCCGGTCTCGATTTCGCCCGCGTCGACATGGAGCACACCGCGCTGACCATCGAAGCCATCGCCGACCTGGCGGTGTTGTCCCGCGCGCTGAATTTTCCGATCGCCGTCCGGCCGCCCAAGGCGAACCGGGAGTGGATCACCCGGCTGCTCGATGTCGGCGTCTGGAACCTGCATTGCCCGCAGGTCGAGAACGCCGCCCACGCCGCGGAGATCGTGGCTTGCTCCCGCTACGCGCCGTTGGGATTGCGTGGCAACGGCGGCCTCAGCGCCGCCACCGATTTCGACGGCGCGCTGTCCGCGACGGATCGCCGAACGCATGCCAACCGACAGGTGTTCGTCACGGTGATGTTCGAAACCGCCCGCGCCTTCGATGACCTGGACGCGATCGCCGCCATGCCGGGAATCGACGCGCTGACGATCGGGCCGGCCGATCTGGCGCAGGACCTTGGTGTGTTCGGGATGCCGGATCAGGCGAAGGTGCTGGACGAACATCGCGACCGCGTGCTCGCCGCCTGCCGCAAACATGGCAAAGTCTGCGCCATGCTGGTGGGCAGCTTCGAGGAAATGCAGCGCTGGAAGGACGCGGGCGCGCTGTTGCTGGCCTACTCCAGCGACGCCGACGTGCTGTATCGCGGTTACAGCGCGGCGATGAAGCAGATCAAGGGCGAGTAGCGGCTTCCTCCAAGCGATTACATCGCCTCCGAAACATGAAATTTCGCCAGGCCACCCAATTGGGCGCGTGTGACGGCGGCGCGCAACGTCTGAAACAGCGCCGGATCGGTGAGTGCCAAGTCCGGCGCCGGCCCCGTTCGCACGAAATCGAGGAAATCCCGCAAGCCTTCCCGGTTCCGTGCTTTCACCATCCGGCCCACCACTGGCACGCCGCGCTCATATTCCAGCAGGTTTCCGACCAGGGACACCCAGCGATCTCGGGTCATCGCGGGGCGATCGTCCAGGCCCGAAGCCAGGGCGCGCGATGCCAACAGGATCGGCCGCGGAACCGCATGTGTGCTGGCCTCGTAATAGGCGAGCATGCGCTCGCTGATGCCGAGTTCCTTCGCGGCGGTGGGTCGCGAAAGTTTGGCGGCCCTGCGCCAGCGGCGGAGCGCCAGTGCGCCTTCCATGCCTGGTTTGGCTTGCATGACTCTGAAACCTTGCTACCGCGCCTGTGATGCCTCAGTTTCCTGCAACCATTGCAGGGTTTTTTCCAACATGGCATTGGATGCAGACCAACTCAAGGATCTATTGGCCGCGATTGACCGTCATCTGGTTGCGCCAGCGTCGATATGCCTGATTGGCAGTGGCGCAACAATCCTGCTCGGCCAGTTGGCGCGGCAGACCGACGACATCGATGTCTGGGCGCGCGCAAGTCGTGTTTCCCTGGCGGATCTGCGCCAAGCGGCGGTGGCGGCCGGGTGTGACTTCGACCCTCGGGACGAACGGCCACGCGTGCCGTATTTGCAAATCGTGCACCCGGGGATTGTTCAAGTCCCCGGATGGAACGCGGCGAAGCGCGCATTCCTGGGCGAACCAGAGCGGGAGGTCTGGCGCGGCAACAAACTGACGGTGACGGTGCCTCCGCCGCATGTTCTTGTGGCTTCAAAGCTGCTGCGCGGCGAAGACCGGGATTTCGAGGATTGCTTCTGGTTGATCGCGGCGCATGCGCTCGACGCGGCGGCTGTGACAGCGGCAGTGAAGGCGTTGCCAAAGGCGCAGCGAGGGATAGCGATGGAGAATTGGGAGATACTGTCCCTGATGCGGCCGGAGTAATCGAGAGCATGCGGACTTTGTTTGCCCGCCGTCCAACCACCCCGGCTCATCCCTCGCGCAAGCAACGCCGCCCTATTTACAAGGGAACCGTTCGGCCAAGAACTTGAACAGTCCGCCGGTCGCCGGCAGTTCGCGATGCTCCGGCAGGGCCCGCACCCAATTCACAAACTCGCCCAAAGTCGCCCGACGAGCCGGGGCCGGGGACGGGAAACAGAACGGCTTCTTGTCGCCGGAATGCTGCAACTCCAGGTCAACGGCGGCCTGCGCAAAACCATCGCAATAGTTGAGCTTCGCGTCCGCCGCCGGCTCCCTGGGATTGGCACCGCACAATTCGGCGAGGTCACCGGCCGTCCTGGCGTGCAGCGAGATCGGTTGAGCGGCCCCCGCGCCCGATACCGCGGCAACGGCAAAAGTCACGGCGAGAAACGGAACCACGAAAAGCGACTTCATCCGAAAAACCTCCATCAGCCTGTGATCGTGCCGGCAACCGAACCGTCCTGCGTCCAACGCTCCCACCCCCGGGCGCGCAGATCACAAGCCGGGCATGTCCCGCATCCGAAACCCCATATGTGGTGATCGGTGCGATTCCCCAAGTAGCAGGTATGTGTCAGTTCGCGAATGACCCCTACCAGCGCCTCGCCACCCAGGTCGAACGCCAGCGCCCAGGTCGCCGCTTTGTCACGCCACATCAGGGGAGTCTCCAGCACGAACCGCCGCTGCATCCCCAGATTCAACGCCAGTTGCATCGCCTTCACGGTATCATCGCGGCAATCCGGGTAGCCGGAGAAATCCGTCTCGCACACGCCGGTCACGATCCGCCGCAGCCCGCGCCGGTACGCGATCGCCGCCGCGCAGGTCAGGAACAGCAGGTTCCGGCCCGGCACGAAGGTGTTCGGCAGGCCGCCCTGATCCATCTCGATCGCGATATCCGCCGTCATCGCGGTCTGCCCGAGCCCGGCGATGGTGGCGGTGAGATCGACGACGTGGTCGATGCCGAGACGATCGCTCGCCAACGCCTGACGGATCGGTTCGCGGCACGCCATCTCGATCGCATGGCGCTGACCGTAGTGGAAGCCCACCGTCTCCACATGCGGATATCGCGCCAGCGCCCAGGCCAGGCATGTGGTCGAATCCTGTCCACCGGAGAACAATACCAGGGCGGTGTCCGGGGTCTGGCTGCGTTGCGTCATGGCGCCTCTGTCAAGAACTGCGTGTCGATTTTATCATCACCCCATAAACCGTGATCTTGCGGAAGAACAGATTGAAAGCTTAACCATCTGATTTTGTTGAATTTGCGTTGGGGTGCTGGTAAGGTGTATGGTTTTGTAAATCCGACCAATTGATGATCGCAATCCCAACCCGGGGTCCCGGACGGCGGCCAACCTGAAGGAACCAGCATGAGCGACGATCCAATCCTGTCCGCGTTGGTTCGGCTTGAATCGGGGTTGGGCCGCCTTGAAACAGAGCAAACCCGCATCCGCGTTGACCTGATGGCGCGGATTGACCGGATACAATCCCGCTTGGACAGCCTCGATGAACACCTGACGTTGGGCCTCGGCCACGCCGATCGCGTCGAACGCCGCGCGCAGAGTGTGGCCGAGGATAACCGGCTACTGGGCGAGCAGATAATGACCCTGACCAAACTCCTGAGGCAGTTAGAGGGGCGGATCAACAGCCTGGAGGAACGGCAATGAGCGGCGCCGCGTCTGAAAAAAGCGAATGGACTCAACACATGGATTTTTCGGAAGACGAAATCCAGCGCTACTCCCGCCACATCCTGTTGCAGGAGGTCGGCGGCACAGGGCAGGCGAAACTGAAAGCCGCGCGCGTCCTGGTGATCGGCGCCGGAGGCCTCGGTTCGCCGCTGATGCTGTATCTGGCGGCGGCGGGGGTCGGGACGATCGGCATTGTCGATGACGACGTGGTCGATCTGTCCAACCTGCAGCGCCAGATCGCCCACACGACCGACCGCATCGGCACCCTGAAGGTCGAGTCCGCCGCCAAAGCCGCCAAAGCGATCAACCCCGACCTGAATGTCGAGGCCTATGCCACCCGCTTATCCGCCGACAACGCGCTCGACCTGATCGGCCGCTATGACATCGTCTGCGACGGCACCGACAATTTCGGCACCCGCTTTCTGATTGCCGACGCTTGCGCGCTTGCGAAGCGCACGCTGGTGTCGGCCGCCGTCCTGCGGTTCGAGGGTCAACTCTCGACCTTCAAACCGCACGAAGGCGGTCCGTGCTACCGCTGCCTGTACTCGGAACCGCCGCCGCCCGGCACGGTCCCGACATGCAGCGAAGCCGGGGTGCTGGGCGCGGTCACCGGCGTCATGGGGACGTTGCAGGCGACCGAAGTGCTGAAGGAAATCCTCGGCATCGGTGAATCCATGTCCGGCAGGCTGATGGTCTGGGACGCGCTGGACAGCCGCTTCCGCACCATCAAACTGCGTCCCGATCCGTCCTGCGCCCTGTGCGGCCCGGACGCCACGATCCACGACCTCAGCGCGCACGGCACCCCCGAAGGACCCTCCTGTGCCATCTGATCCGCTCGGTATCCTGCTGCTGTCGGGCGATCACGACCGTGCCCACTACGCCTTCGTCGTTGCCTCCGCGGCCGCCGCGATCGGGCGGCAGGTTGTCCTGTTCGCGAGCAACAAAGGCTGCCTCGCGCTGTGCCGCGACTGGTCGGGCCTGACGGACGCCGGCCGCGATGACCGCATCCAGGCCAACGGCGTCGCCGGTCTGGACACGCTGCGGGACGCCTGCCGGGAGATGGATGTCCGCATGATCGCCTGCGAGGCCGGCCTGCGCGCCGAGGCCCTGGACGCCGGACTGCTGCTGCCCGGCATTGAGGTTTCCGGTATCGTCACATTTCTCTCTGCCGTCGGAAGCGGGCAGATTATAACGATCTGACGCATCCGGCTTGTATCGGTCAGGTTCGGTGTGGCAGGGATAACGAATGCATCTTCCGGTTCGATTTTTGCTGGCTTCGGCCTGTCTATGGGCGATCAATACGCCCGGGGCCGGGGCGCAAATGTCGCCGCCCGTCGGCACGCTACAGCCCAATGCCCACCTGCCGCACGATCAACCGATCAAGCCGCCCGCCGCCGCCCCCCGGCAGCCGGTGCATAAAGAGGCCGGCTCGGCAAAAATCCCGGTGGTGCCGGCGCACGGGCCGGCGCATCCCGCCAAACCGGTCGCCGCGGCGGCAAAGCCGGCGGTGGCACCGGTCATCCCACCGGTTGCCCCACCGTCCGCCCCGGCCCAGCCGCCAGCCGAGACCAAAGCCGCGCCGGAAAAGCTGCCTGATCCCGAGAAGCCGGAAGGAGCGGTCCTCAAGCTGCCGCGCTTTGCCTCGTTGCGGTCGGATGAGGTCAATATGCGGGCCGGCCCGGGCGCGCGGTACCGGATCGACTGGGTGTACAAACGCCGCGATCTGCCGGTGGAAATCGAACGCGAGTTTGATGTCTGGCGGTGGGTGAGGGACGCGGACGGCATCCAGGGCTGGGTGCATCAGGCCACGCTGATGGGCCGCCGCAATTTCATCGTGCAAAAAGCCGATGTCACGCTGCGATCGGAACCCAGCGACACGGGATCGGCTGTGGCTATCCTGAAACCCGGGGTGATCGGGCGCATCCGCTCGTGTGAGGCGACGTCGGCCTGGTGCAACGTGCAGAGTGGATCCTATCGCGGCTACTTGCGGCGGGACCAATTCTGGGGCTTATTGCCGAACGAGACGATTGCGCCCTGATCAGTCGCTGACACGCGCGCACAGTCGAAGCCAAAGCGAGTTCCTTTAACGACTCGACTGCATTTCACGATTATTCACGCTGAAATGCGCTTTTCCAACGCCTATTTAACTCTGGCGTGGCTACTCTCTTTCGTGTGCTTTCATCACACTGTGATCGTCCGCCTGGTTCAGCCGGGTTCGCTTGCAGAAGGCAGTAAAGCCATGAACATGATTGCCCCCGAGGCCGTGTCCCGTGACCTCGACTTCCCCGGCAGTATGACGACGCTGAAGCAGGGCGTTGTCGCGGTCGTTACCGACGATCTGGCCACGATCGACAGACTGGCGCCGGTATTGGATTTTCTGGATCTGAAGATGGAGATCGTCTCGGCCGGCACGGATCTGATGCAGGTCCTGCAGGAACAGCGCCCGATGGCGGTGATCAGCGACGTGGAAGGGGACGAACAGGACGGATTTCACACCATGAAGCTGGTGGCGAATTATCGCCGCGATGTGCCTGTGCTGCTGTTGACCGACGGTGACCCGGTGCTGATGGGGGCTGCCGATGCCATCCAGGACCTGTGGGGACTAACCTCGGTGACCCGGACAAGCGCCTTCGCGATTGCGGGCCAGGTCGTCGCCTTCCTGTTCACTGCCGGCCGGAGCGCCGGTTGTATGCGGTTGCTGCCGGTCTGATCGCGACCGGCAATAAAGCGGTGTCAGGGCGCGGAGATGTCCGCCGTCCCGTTCCCGCTGGCCGAACGCCGGTGCCGTTGTTGACGCGCGGTGGTGGCATAGGCACCGAACGGGCGGTTCGGCCGGCTGTTCGGCTCGACGATCGAGGCGTGATAGGCGTTCCAATCCGCATCGGTCAGATCGGACGGTCCTGATGTCACCTCCATTTTGCCGAGCGTGTCGTTACTGTAGGTGTGTCGCGGCACTGGTTGCACCTGCACCAGAGGATAGTCGGCACGCAGGCGCACCGGCATGTGGCTTCGGGTGAACCGCATGTTGGTGAACAGGGGGCCAAACCAGCGGTCTGTTTCCACGATCCCCTCGAACAGGCAGATCCCGCCGGCCTGCGGCAAGTTGACCGGCGATCGCACCAGCAGATGCCAATCCGGCGCGGTTCGTGCAATCAGGCCGGTCCAGAGTTGAACGGTTCCGGGCTCCGGCAACGCCGTCAGGAACGGCGGCGAGCAGCCTTTCAAAGCCGCGGGGGCGACACGGTCGAATTCATCCATGTAATCGGGAAGTTGCGCCGCTGTTTGCAACGGCATCCAATCCGGCGCTTCGTCACAGCGCCAGAAGACGTCGCTGCCGTCCCATAGCAGTTCGAGATCGATCGGCGGAAACAACCACCATCCGAACGCGGTCGCGCTGGTGAGCGCCTCGCAATAGCGCACGGCCCGCATCGGCAGCGTGCCCATGGCGGATCTGTCTGCCCGCATTGGCGTTCGGCCCCGGTTGGTGAGGCGATGAAATCGAACAATGGGCTGGTCAGGACTGAACATGCTGGAAGACCTTTCAGCGGTGGTGGATTGATTCCAGGCAACCGTGGCGATGGCGCGGTTCGGCCGTCCGCGCGTCGCATACGACGTGTGGCCGGGACTGCGTTGCCTTGAAGGGGTGTTGTGCGCTCCCGGCCGGGGCTAGATCCGCTCCGGCCGGGAGCGCACACGTGCCATCCGGTTCTGCTCATTTTAAGCCCATCGTCAGTGGGTCGATGGGACATCGCCGAATGGCCGGTGGCGTCGGAAATGACCCGGTTCGGATCGCTTAACTAAGAACGAAGATACCGGACGGGTATTGCGTCAGCATCTTTCGACCACCGCAAACCAGTTGCATCACGCGCTCGATATTCGGAAGCGTATTGTCCGTGCTTCAGGCGGTCTTCACCGGCAGGCGAATACCACCGCCCAGAACGATCTTGCCGGCATCGGCGGTCTTCACCGGCAGGCGGATACCGCCACCCAGAACGATCTTGCCGGTATCGGCGGTGGATGCCGACGAAGCGTCAACGGCGATTTTTGTGCAAAAGAGCATTGGGATGTCCTTGTTTGTTTGAATGCGCCAAACAGGATCGAGGCAATCAGCAAACTGCCCTGATCAGGATCGTCTTGATCGTAGTTCGTAAAATGTATGCGGACCTGACAAGAAGAGCAGCCTTTCGAAGGCACACAGAAAGGATACCGGCTGAGATCTCAAGACATAGATGTCCTGTTGGCAGTCGCGGATTTATCTGGAAAACAAACCTTAGTCAATAAAAATTATTCCTAATGAAATCACAAAACTGAAAATTATCCGCTCTTATGTCAAATCAGGCGCCTTTTGGGACGAACGCCCGTTCTTTACCAGGCGCGTTATCGCGTCGCTTGGTTTGTCCAAGGGCGGCATCGCCTATAAGGCTTGAGTCCATGCCTGCACCGCAAGGCTCGACGCCGCGACCACGAACCACGTCACCAAACCCAGCACGAGCGGCCGGCTTCCAGCGCCGACAAACGCGCGCCAGTGACCTTGCAGTCCGACCGCGGCGAGGGCGACGACCATTACCAGACGACCCAACATCTGGACCTGCGGCGCGTGCGATCCGATCAGACCGGCGGTATTCGCAGCCGCCGCAAGGACGAACAAGATAATGAAGGTCGGCACCGCCGCGTAAACCCGCCTGGCCAGCGACTCCCCGCCAGAACGCTCTTCTTTGATAACGAAGGGGAGTGCCAGTCCAAAGCCCAGCACCAGCGGGATGATCAGTGTGGTGCGGGTCAGCTTGACGATCGTCGCGGTGGTGCCGGCGGCCTGGCTGAATGCAAACCCGGCCGCGACCACGGCCGAGGTGTCATTCACCGCGGTGCCTGCCCAGATGCCGAAGCCGTTGTCGCTCAAGCCCAGCAGATGACCCAGTGCCGGGAAGGTAAAGACGGCCACCATATTGAAAAAGAACACCACGGTCACCGAATAGGCGATCTCCTCCGCCTTGGCTCGGATCACCGGTGCCAGCGCGGCGATGGCCGAGGCGCCGCAGATCGTCGTGCCGATGCCGATCAGGCACCGCATGCGCCAGTCGATCCCCAGGTATTTGCCAAACCACAAGGCACATATCAGGCCGGAAGCCATAGTCACGCCCAGCAAGGGCAGTGACCCGAGGCCAGTATGCACAATATCGCCGAGATCGAGGCTGGCGCCGAGCAGGACTATGCCGGATTTCAGGCAAAGCTTGCTGGTCTCGGATATTCCCAGCGCCTTCTGCTGCCGCAACGCCGGGATGGCATTCACGATCAGGACGCCCAGGGCAATCGCGAAAAGCGGCGCACCGATCAGCGGCGCAAACCAACCGCCGGCGACCGCCAGGCATGCGATCCCGACGCACAGGGCAAGTCCAAGGCCGCGGCGGAGCCGGGCTTCAGTTGCGGCCCGTGATCGCACAGGTAGAGTTGTCAAATCCATCGCCACGCTCGTTTCCTCACACTCCGCCACGATTGTGCCTCACCGGATAATATCTGTCATCAATCGGCAAAACCGTGAAAGGTTTTTGGTCTCTCGGAGATGGAAACAGAAAACCTGACCCGTGCCCGGCGGGTATCGCAACTCACCACAGCGTACTGCCACACGACCTGCTAATTATCACGACTGAGTGAAGTCAAGTCATACGCTGGTCCGTACTTGTTGTCGTGCGGCATCGAAGCAGATACAGACGGTTGTATATTGCGCGGTATGATTGTGATGATCTTCAACACGTGAACACCTGAGGGGCAGTGCCATCTTAAGGCAGGTCGCCAACGCCGATCATTTCCCGGAGAATCAGGAGGCAGAGCCTCGCCTACGGCTGCGGCTTTTCGGACACATGACGGCCGATGACGCCAAAGGGCGCAGCTACCTGCCGCGCACCCGCAAGACGCGCGCTCTGTTGGCCGTCCTGGCCATCGCCAGCCCGAAACCGGTCCTTCGCATGCGTTTGGCCGGGCTTCTGTGGAGCCGGCGGGAGAACGAGCAGGCCAGGGCATCGCTTCGCCAAAGCGTCCACGAATTGCAGGATACACTCGGCCCGGCGTGGAGCCATATCTTCAAAATCGACCGCCACCATTTGTCGTTGCGTCGTGAGTGTCTCGATATCGATGCCGGGATGCTGACGCAGCCATCCAGTCTCCCGCGGACTCTCGATCTGTTCGAGGCGACTTTACTCGACGATTTGAGTGGTCTCGATCCCGCGTTCGACCACTGGCTGGACGACGAGCGCGCCCGATTCGATCGTGTCGGCCGCACGATTGGCGAATCCATTCTGGCCCGGTGCTCTGATCCCCAATCGGCTATCGATGCGGCGGAGCAATTGCTGGGCATAGACCGCACCCACGAAGGTGCATGGCGGGCGATCATGCGCAGCCATCAGGAGCGTGGCGATCCGGACGCCGCGGCGCTTTGTTATGAACGCTGCCGCAGCGTGTTGGCCGAACGCTCCGGAGCCCGGCCGTCACCGGAAACACAAGATTTGATGGACTTGATCCGAGGGCAGACCTGGCCGAACACCCGACAGCCAGAAACCGCCCGGTCAGTGGCGTCGCCCCGGGCACTGATCGCCCCGCCACCTCTACTGCTGCCGTCCATGACGGCAGCAGTGCCACAGTACAGCCCTGCCCGTCGCGTTAGATCGGCGTTGCGGCTGCGGGTTGCGGCGTTTCGGACCGTCGGCGAAGTAACGGACGATGGCCTCGCCGTCGGACTGGCGGAAGAAATTTCCGCCGGGCTGTCGCGGTTCCGTTGGATTTCCTGCGTGCCGGCCAGCCTTTGGTTCCCCGGTTCGGACCTCGATGGGGCGGACACTACGGCGGCTGGCGGCCTTGGCGCCGACTTTGTAATGGAGGGGACGATCCAACGGGCCGGCCAGCGCGTCCGTATCCATGTGCGTCTGCTGGATATGCGTGCCGGCGGGGAGATCGCATGGTCCGGGCGCTTCGATCGGGTCATTAGCGATTTGCTTGCCCTACAGGACGAGATCGCCGCCGCGATCGTGGCGCAGATTGATCCTGAGCTCATGCAGTATGAGGGCCGCCGTACGGCCGCGATGCGGCCCGATGACATGAGCGGCCGTGATCTGCTGTTGCAGGCGCTGCCTGCGATCTTCCGTCTGGAGAAACATAGTTTCATCGATGCCCGCCGGTTGCTGGACATGTCTCTCCGCGCTGACCCTGGTAGTTCCGTTGCCCACGGCTGGCTCGCCTACTGGAACCTGCTGCATGTCGGGCAAGGATGGGCGGCCGATCCTGCGTTCGGCGCGGCCGAGGCCGGCCGGCTGGCGGAACGGGCCATCTTGCTTGATCCGAATGATGCGCGTGCATTGACCCTGGCAGGGCACGTGCGCGGCTTTCTGGGCAAGGCTCCGGAAGAGGCCAGTGCCCTGCACGAACGCGCGATCACATTGAATCCGAACCTGGCCCTGGCCTGGTGTTTCTCGGGTATGGCCCATTCTTACATGGGGCTGCACGAGGAAGCGTTGCGGCGGGTGAGTCAGTCCTGCCGTTTGTCACCGTCGGACCCGCATCAGTTCTTCTTCGACCAAGCGTTGATTATAGTGCATTTGATGCGTGACGACTATGCCGGAGCGGCGGACGTCGGGCGGCGGGCTATCCAGATCAATCCTCTGTTTTCATCAACGTATAAGAGCTACCTCGCCGCTCTCGGGCTGATGGACCGCCCTTGGGAGGCGCAGATGGTTCTGCGCCGGTTGTTGGAACTGGAACCCGGCTTTTCAGTTCAGGAGGCCGTGCGGAGGACGCCGTTCGTCTGCCCTCAGGATGTCGCGCGTTATGCCGAAGGGCTCCGCCGAGCGGGTTTGCCGGAGGTGGGCCGGGTGGTTCCCGGTGACCAGTTGACGCTGACAATCGAACCTCCCCCCATTGATCTTATGCAGGCCACATCGCACAGTTCCGCCGGAACAGCAGAATTGCCTGCTCCGAAAGACCGAGGAACCGCTGGATGATGCGATTTGCCAGACTTGCCGTGCTCGGTGTTACCACGGGTCTTTTGATCGGTGCCGGTTGGGTGCAACCGGTGGCAGCACAGGGTTCCGGTTCGGCGACTCTGGACGCATCCAGGGCGCACGGTCAGCTCTTATGCGGTATCGCCGGCAATATCCCCGGCTTTTCGCTGCCGGACAGTCAGGGCATCATGAAGGGCCTGGACGCCGATACCTGCCGGGCGGTCGCGGCCGCCGCTCTGGGCGATGCCGGAAAGGCTAAGTTCGTTCCGACCACCACGCAGAACCGCTTCACCGCGCTGCAATCCGGCGAAGTCGATCTGCTGGCGCGCGAGACGACCTGGACGCTGGGGCGGGAGGGCAACCTTGGCCTGGAGTTCGCCTGGGTCAATTATTATGATGGTACCGGTTTTCTGGTAAAGACGTCCGCTGGGGTGAAATCTGCGAAAGAGATGGACGGGGCGACGATTTGCGTGCAGCCGGGCAGCAGCACGGAATTGGCCATCAACGACTATTTCCGCCTGAACAAGCTGAAATTCACGCCGATTACCATCGGCGATCTGTCCGAAATCCAGGCCGCCTTCCTGTCCGGCCGCTGCGATGCGTACTCGACCGACGCATCCGCGCTGGCGACATTTCGGTTTACGCAGGGACCGAAGGCGAGCGAATTGATGCTGCTGCCCGAGATCATCAGCAAGGAGCCCCTGGGCGTGATGGTCCGAAAGGGCGACGACAAGTGGTTTGACCTGGTCCGCTGGACCTTCGCCGCGATGATCACCGCCGAGGAAAAAGGCATCACCAGCGCCAACGTGGACACGTTCATGGACAGCACCGATCCTGACATTCGCCGCCTTCTCGGTATCGAGGGTGACATGGGCAAGGCGTTGGGCCTGGACAACAAGTGGGCCTACAACGTGATCAAACAGGTCGGCAACCTGGGTGAGATGTGGGACCGGGACATCACGCCGATGGGTGTGCCACGGGGTATTAACAACCTCTGGAACAAGGGTGGGTTGCAATACGCACCGCCGATCCGTTAAGGGTCTGACAAAACGCGGCCGCCAGTTGTGGTTGATGTCCCGTTGGGTTGGTTTCGTTCGGTGGCCGGCGCGATAGGATCGTGTTGAGCGCCAACGGCTAGCCAGCCCAGCCTGTCCGGACCGTTATTCGCCGTTATCCGCCGTTATCCGCGCCGCGTGGCTTTGCCGCCGCGAGGATGGCGGTGCGTCAAACATTCGACCGATCTTGGCGGCTCAATTGCGGCATCGCGATGAAATGAGACAAATCGAGACGAATCGCGTTGCATTTCCGCCGCATTGTCTGCAAAATAAAATGGTGTTCGGAACCAGTGCGCGGATGGCGATCAGACTTTATGACCGGTCGAAGCGACCGGCCGGTGCCGTGATTGGGCGCTTACGCCTTCGTTCATTTATATCTCTGTTTTTGCTGGCTTTTCTTGTTGTTGTGCCAAACTTGGGCCGAACCGCGTCTCCGTCCGGACTGACCGAGGTTTCAGGTCAGGATATTGTCATTGAGGCCAGGGACGGACTGATAACAGCAACCTTCAACGATCGAACCGACGATTCGGTTCTGCGGGCCGCACTGCCTGACCTGGTTGCGAAGGGCGTCCAGTCGATTAATCTGCACGGGAGCCCTGTCAGCGACAGCGTGTTGCTCGCTGGCATTCCGGGTCTGATCGCGCTTGATCTTGGCGGCACACAGGTGCGCAATCTGGCACCGCTGCAAAGCCTGGCGAGCTTACAGGTTCTGAACCTACAGTTCCTGCGGATCAATGATCTTCGGCCGCTCGCGACGCTGACCGGACTGCGGACGCTGAATCTCGGCGGCACCGAAGTCAGCGACCTGACGCCGCTCGCCGGCATCGCCGACCTGCGCAATCTGGTTCTGTCGGTCACCAAAGTCAAAGACCTGACGCCGCTCGCGGCGCTTGTGCAGCTCCGGTCGCTTGATCTCAGCAGCACCCGGGTTTGGGATATCCGGTCGTTGGCGCGGTTGACCAGGCTACAGTTGCTCAATCTGAACGGGGCGCCGGTTGACGATATCGAGCCACTGGCCGGCCTGACGGAGCTTCGAACGTTGGATCTGGGCGGTACCCGGATCGCGGATGTTCAGGCTCTGGTTGCCTTGCGTGAGCTGCGGTCGCTGAACATCGAAAGCACGCAGGTCGCCGACATCGCGCCGCTGGCACGGTTGCCTTACCTGCATTCGATCGCCTCCGGCGGGTCTTTGGTGCGGACGATGGAGCCCCCGAACCGCGTGGCGGCCGCCCCGGCAGCGCCCTCCTCTCCGCCCGAACAGGATGTCGTGCTGGTCTGGAACGACCAGGTCAACCGGGCGATCCAGACGACATGGACCGACGCCTTCGTGGCGTCCAGGGCGCTGGCGATCGAAAGCATCGCGATCCTGGATACGCTGAAGTCGATTGATGGAGCGGGCGCCTTCCTCGTGCGGTTGCCGGCGCCGCGTGGCATATCGGCCAATATCGCCGCGGCCGCCGCCGGGCATACCGTTCTGAGCCATCTGTTTCCGTCGCAGCGCGCGATGTTCGATCGGACCCTGGCAACGGCCCTGATGCGCGAACCCGCGGGGCCTGTCCGTGACCAGGCGGTCGCTTTCGGCAAGTCAATCGCTGAAGCGGTGATCATGGTGCGCGACGAGGATGGATCGATGGTTCCCGCCGCCGATCGCGATGAAGCCGATTCTGGCGCGTCTCAGAGCCGTGACGGGGCATGGCGTCCGGTACCACCCGACATGCGGCCGGCCGCGCATCCCGAGTGGGCGACGTTACAGACCTTTTTGCTGACCCGGCCCGAGCAATTCCGGCCCGCCGGCCCGCCCGCTATCGATACGGATGCATACAGGCAGTCTCGGGCGGAGGTCGCCTCGCTCGGTGCGGTCGCATCGGCCACACGCACAGCCGAACAAACCGAAATCGCGCATTACTGGAGCGACGCCATTGGTTCCTACGCTCCAGCAGGCCATTGGAACGCAATCGCCGCCCACATTGTCGCACCGCTCGGTCTCGGCCTCGCGGTGGAAGCTGAATTGTTCGCGGAACTCAATGTCGCGATCGCCGATGCTGGCATCGCGATGGCCGACGCAAAATACACGTATCGCATGTGGCGGCCGATTACCGCGATCCAGGTAGGCGATGACGCCCGGTCCGCGAACCCGGAGTGGCAGTCGCTGCTGAAAACACCCAACTATCCAGCTTACATCTCGGGACATTCCGCCTTTAGCGGGGCGGCGGCGGTGGTGCTGACCGCCTGGTTCGGAGCCCGTCCGTTCACGTTTTCCAGCGCGAGTTTACCGGGCGTGACGCGCCATTTCGCCAACTTCGACCAGGCGGCGGCGGAAGCTGGGGTAAGCCGGATTTTCGGCGGCATTCATTTCCCGTTTGACATCGTCGATGGCCAGACGACCGGCCGAGAGGTGGGCGCCTGGACGATGGCGGGTTTCGGCCGGGTCGGCGAGGATCGCGGTCCAATCATCATGATGATGAGCGGTATGATGCCGATGCCTGGCATGGATGCGCACAAACGGATGGGGTGCGTGCTGGACAATGTGGCGCCGGTGGGATCGGTGTCGGTTGCGCTGGATAACGGCGAGGCCCCGTTCAGTGTAGCCGTGGACGAACAAGGCACTTTTGCGTTGCCGCAGGCACGTCCTGGCATGTCGCAACCGCACTCCGCGATTCTGTCGGCGACCAGCATCACCGGACGGAAAAGCGAGATTCGGGTCTCACTCGATTAAGCGCGTCTTTTCGGATGCGCCAACCTTGCCGAAACGCGATGGATGGGCATTGATGCGCGCCGTTCAACGCGTCCAAGGGGAAACAGAATGAAATTGGTGACGTTCGTGTCGGCTGGCGCCATCGCCTACGGCGTGCATCTTGACGATGCGGTGCTTAATCTGCCGCTCGCCGCCACGTTGGCCGGCGAGCCTGCGTTGCCGTCCGACATGATCGGCTTCATCGCCACCGGATCGGCCGGTCTGGCCACCGCCCGCCGCTTGATTGCCGCCACGGGCGCGGTTCTTGAAGCGCGGATTCCGACAGGTCAGGTCCGCCTGCTGGCGCCCATTCCCCGCCCGGCCAAGAACGTTTTCTGCGTCGGCCGCAACTACGTGGACCATGTCGCCGAGGGCTACCGGGCGCGTGGCACCGAGATCAAGCTGCCGGAATTTCCGCAGTTCTTTACCAAGCCGCCGACCGCGGTGATCGGGCCGGACGAAACGTTTACCCATAATCCAGACCTGACGCAGATGCTCGATTACGAGGTCGAACTCGCGGTGATCATCGGCACCCGCGGCTGTGACATCGCGGCGGACGATGCTTTCCAGCATGTCTATGGCTACACCATCGCCAACGACATCACCGCCCGCGACCTGCAACGCCGGCATGACCAGTGGTTCAAGGGCAAAGGCCTTGACCGGTCCTGCCCGCTGGGTCCCTGGATCGTCACCGCCGACGACATCGCCGATTACCGCGCCATCGAACTGTCGCTGTTCGTGAACGGGGAGCGCCGGCAGAACGCCAAGGTGGCGCAGATGATCTTCGACATTCCGGCGATCATCGCCTCCTTGTCGGCCGGCATGACGCTGGAACCCGGCGACATCATCATCACCGGCACACCCTCCGGCGTCGGCTACGCGATGACGCCGCCGCATCCGCTGAAGGCCGGCGACGAAGTGGTGTGCGAGATCGCCCCGATCGGCCGCCTGGTCACGCGGATCGTCGGCAAATGACGCTCCCCGCCGGGTGGCCGGAGGGCAAGCCGCTCGCCATCGCCGTCAGTGTGATGCTGGAGGGGTGGACCGACGACGCCGCCCCCGGCATCGGCCCGATGGGCAACGTGCTGCGCGCCGGCGTGCTGGATCTGCAGGCGCGGTCCTGGGCGGAATACGGCGCCCGGGTCGGGGCGTGGCGCATCCTCGACATTCTGGCGCAGGCCGGGGTGCGGGCCGTGTTCTACACCAGCGGTGTCCTCGCTGAACGCTATCCCGCGCTGGTGCGGGCCATTGCCGACGCCGGGCACAGCGTCGCCGCCCATGGCTGGAGCCAGCACATCATCCCGGCGACCCAGACGGCGGAGGAGGAGGCACGCGACCTCGCCCGCTGCGTCAGCATCCTGACCGAAACCACCGGCACCGCTCCGCTGGGCTGGGTCAGCCCGCGCTGCACCCCGAGTGCGCGGACGACGGCACTGTTGGCGGGCAGTGGGTTCAACTGGCACGCGGATTTCTTCGACAACGACCTGCCGCGGATCGAGCCGACCACGGCCGGTTCCATCGTCGCCATGCCGTTCACGATGGAGGTGAACGACATGCCGCTGTCGGTGCGCTACGGGCAGGAACCGGAGGCGTTTCCGCGTATGCTGGAAAAGGTCGTGGCCGGCTGGCCCAGGCTGGGTAACCGGCCGGGCTGCGTCGATATCACCGTGCATGCTCATGTTTACGGCCGTCCGGCCGGGGCCTTGGCGTTCATCGACGCGCTGGATGTCGCCAAACGTTACGAAAACCGAGCGTGGCTGACCGATCATGACGCGCTGGCGAGACTGTGGCGGCCGGTCTGATCCATTTGCGCCGCCGCGCTGTCATCTCTGTTCTGTTTATGGAAAAGCATCTGAACCGCTTCTAGGCTTCCGCTTCTCTTCGATGGGGGCGGAAACCGATGCGGACGCTTGGTCTGGTACGATGTCTTGCGCTGATCGTGGGCCTGAGCGCTTGCTCGCAAAATCATGCCCTCCCCAACGAGGCAGACCCGGGCGCCCCGATCCCGCGCCCGGATCATATTTTTGTCGCGTATTTCGCCATGCTCCCCGAACAGGTGACGCTTGATCAGGGGGTTAGTGCCCGGTTCGTTCGTACGGCCGACGATCGGCCTCTGCCCGAACGGGCATTGCGGGCACTGCGGCCGTTGCAGGCGTCGGTGGCCGAGGGAGTTGTGAACCGGTTGAAGACCTATGGACTGTCGGCCGAAATCGCCACGAACAACAGCGGTAGCGGCAGCGGCCTGCTGGTGCAGGGGCAGATCGTCAGTATCAATCGCGGCAAGACGACGAAGCGCGCGCTGATCGGCCTGGGGACCGTCGGCGGTATCGAGGCGGATACGCAGCTCTATGACCTTGCCGACACAGGACCGCCGCGATTCTTGATGGCGTTGGAGGGACAGACCGCCAATGGAGGTGCGCCGGATGCGGACAGATTGGCGGATGCCGTCGCCAAAAGGATACGCGGGTTCGCCGTGGCCCGGGGCTGGATTCAGCCCGGGGACGTGAAACGCGATATCGCTGTCATGGACGCCGATCGCTGACGGCGGGACGGCGCCGCACTTGATCCCGGCGGGCGGATGCACTGTAACCGTGGCAACCACGGGACAGCCCGGCGGATCAAGGAGACTAAACATGGGCGGACGACTTCAAGGCAAGGTCGCGATTGTTAGCGGCGCAGGCTGCATCGGTCCCGGCTGGGGCAACGGCCGAGCGGCGGCGGTGGCGTTTGCTCGGGAAGGTGCGAAGGTGTTCGCGGTGGACCATCAGGCCGACGCAATGACGGAAACCGTGGAGCGCGCCAATGCCGCCGCGGCGCATGGCGGTGAAATCGTCACCCATACCTGTGATGTCACGAACAGTGAGCAGGTGCGCGCGATGGTCGCGGCCTGCGTCACGGCGTTCGGCCGGGTGGATATCCTGGTCAACAACGTCGGCGGCTCGACCAAAGGCGGTGTCGTGGAGCTGTCCGAGGAGGCCTGGGACCGGCAAATGGACCTGAACCTGAAGACCGTGTTCCTGGGCTGCAAGCACGCGATCCCGGTGATGATCGCCAACGGCGGCGGCGCGATCGTCAACCTGTCCTCGGCGTCCGGGGTGCGCTGGACCGGCGCCGCCCAGGTTGGGTATGCGTCGTCGAAGGCGGCGGTGATCCAGTTTGGCAAGGTCACGGCGGTGGAATACGCGCCCAAGGGCATCCGGGTGAACACCGTGGTGCCGGGGCAGATGCACACCCCGATGGTGGAGGCCCGGTTGGCCGGTCAGCGGGCCGGGGGCGATGTGGAGGCGTTGTTGAAAAGCCGCGTCGCGCGCATCCCGTTGGGCTTCATGGGGGACGGGCGAGACATCGCCAACGCCGTGCTGTTCCTGGCCTCCGACGAGGCTCGGTTTATCACGGGCACCGAAATCGTCGTCGATGGGGGCATGACGGCCCGCTGCGATTAGCGACACGGCAGGGCGATCTGGGTGCGAAAGCACCCGATCCGACATGGCCCAACCGTCATGGCTCGATCCGTCATGGCCCGGCTCGTCCCTAGAGGAGTCTCACATCTTTCTTCCGCGTCGATCCGAGCAACCTGCCGCGATGGATAGCATAGAACTGTTCCCGCCCCCGCCTCATGGTGATGGGTCCGGGTGGCCGATAATAG
>Ga0316224_1000275_pt1 | contig 78353 bp, 74 predicted proteins | sample TBH18013metaG_FD_206254 | JGI IMG/M metagenome (GOLD analysis project Ga0316224, IMG submission 206254) | Freshwater microbial communities from Trout Bog Lake, Wisconsin, USA - TBH18013 | ecosystem: Environmental > Aquatic > Freshwater > Lake > Hypolimnion/Profundal zone | place: USA: Wisconsin... | reverse complement strand
ACCCAACCAGCATCACGGCTCCACCAAGGCGTTTCTGGCGGTGGTGAAGGATGGGCGCTGGGTGCCCGTCGTGGACCAACCGCTGGCTTATTGACCGGCCTGATTCCGCCGGGCCTCTACAGAAAGCCGGGGGATAACGTGTCCGTTATCCCCCAGGTGTGTGGATAAGGTAGTGGGCAAAGTCCCGTGAGCAGGCTGGAATGTGCGTGACTCCGCCGATTTCGTTGCTTGATTAAAAATTAAGCAATCCGTTCCCGCCCTTAGCGTGCGTAAACGCGGTTGGTTGTTCCGGATCTTGCTTGGGTGTCGTTGGTCGCGCGGTGCGGTGACCGCGCCCGGGTCCACCGATACCGAATTGTCCGCCGGTGCCACCAAACTCCGTGAACCCAACTGGCGTTTCCAAGCCGCAGCGCGACAAGCCGGGGGATAACGTGTTCGTTATCCCCCGGGCGTGTGGATAAGTTGGTGTGCAAAGTCCCGTGAGCAGGCTGGAATGTGCGTGACTCCGCCGATTTCGTTGCTTGATTAAAATTTAAGCAAGCGGGTGCCAAATTGGATGCGCGCAAACGTGATCGGCTGTTCCGGACCTTGGTTATGCGTCCCCTTCCGACTGATCAGGAACGCTGGCACCTCACCGTAGCCTCAAGCCGGGTGCGTTCGGTTGGTTCTGGATCGTCCCGACCCGGTGAACGAAGCCTCCGGGCGCCCACATGGAGCCAAATTTGGTCCGTGATCCGACCGGTAACGATGTCGAATATGTTATCCCCCAGACCTGTGGATAAGTCGGTGGGCAAACCGCCGTGAGCAGGCTGAAATGGGCGTGGCGCCGCCGGTTTTTGCGCTTGATGAAAGTTTAAGCAATCCACTAAGTCATTGATTTTATATAAGCGTGATCGGCCTGTGAGGGAACACTGTTAAACTATTGTTAACTATTGGAATGCCCTGTGGACGGCGCGCGGAACCTCACGCCGCCAGCAGGTCCGGTGTCGCCCCGAACAGGAAATCGATGTCGTTCGAGTCCATCGCCGGCAGCGCCATTCCGTCCTCGGTAAGGGCCAGACTCGCCAGCGCGGCCTTGCGTTCCTGTAGCTCCACGATCCGCTCCTCGACGGTGTCCGCCGCGATCAGTTTGTACACGAACACTGACTTGGTCTGGCCGATCCGGTGGGCGCGATCGGACGCCTGGTCCTCGACTGCCGGGTTCCACCAGGGATCGTAGTGGATCACGGTATCGGCCGAGGTCAGGTTCAGTCCGCGTCCGCCGGCCTTCAGGCTGATCAGGAACAACGGCACCTCGCCAGCCTCAAACCGGGTCACCGGGTCCGCCCGGTCGCGAGTGTCGCCGCGCAGTTCCACGAACGGAATCCCGGCCGCCGCCAGTGCCGGCTTCATCAGGTCCAGCATCGAGGTGAATTGCGAGAACAGCAGAATGCGGCGTCCTTCCGCGATCATCTCGGACACCATCTCCATCAGGTCATCCAGTTTGCTGGATGATTGCGTCATCCGAGCGGAGGAGAGTTTGACCAGGCGGGGATCGCAACAGACCTGTCGCAGTTTCAACAGCGCGTCGAGCACCAGAATGTGGCTCTGAGCCACCCCACGCTCGGCGATGCCCTCGGTCACCTTCTCGTGCATCATCGCGCGGATGGTCTCGTACAGCTCGCGCTGATCCGGGGCGAGCGTGATACGCCGCAGGATCGTGTGCTTCGGCGGCAGTTCGGTCGCCACGGCGGATTTCGTGCGGCGCAGAATGAAGGGGCGGATGCGGCCGGACAATTGCTGGCGGCGGACCGGGTCGCCGTCCTTCTCGATCGGCACCCGGAAGCGGCGATTGAAGACTTTGCGTTGCCCCAGCAGGCCGGGCATCAGGAACGCGAACTGCGACCATAGCTCACCGAGGTGGTTCTCGATCGGCGTCCCGGACAGGCAAATCCGGTGGCGGGTGTCCAGGCGGCAAACCGCGTGCGTGGCCTTGGCGGTGGAGCTTTTGATCGCCTGCGCCTCATCCAGCACGACCATGTGCCAGGGGATGGCCACCATGTCCTCCACGTCGCGTGACAGCACCGTGTAGGTGGTGATGACGACGTGCACGCCGGTCAGGTCGCGCCGCCGCTCATGACGCTCCAGGCCGTGCAGCACGACAACGCGCAGGTGTGGCGCGAAGCGGGCCAGTTCGGCGGACCAGTTCGGCACCAGCGTTGTCGGCACGACCACCAGCGCGGGGCGGTCCAGCCGGCCGGAGTCATGTTCGATCGCGATATGGGCGATGGTCTGCGCGGTCTTGCCGAGACCCATGTCGTCGGCCAGCAATCCGCCCAGATCGTTCTCGCGCAAATGTTGCAGCCAGTTGACGCCTTGCTGCTGGTATGGCCGCAAACTGGCTTTGAAGCTGGCCGGCACGGGCGCCTCGGGGATTTCCGGCACGGCCCTGAAGCGCGCGACGTTGGCGGCGATGACCGCGCCGTCCTGCCAACGCGTGGTCAGGACGTCCTCCAGATCCAGCACGGTGTGGGCGGCGGTGGCGTCGAGCAGCATCGTGTCGCCGCTGGTGCGGCTGGATGCCTCCATCATGTCCTCGATCACCGCGAGCAGGCGCGCGATCCGCTCCGCCGGCAGGCGCAGGATACGGCCGTCGTCCAGGCTGGTGACCACAGACCCGTCGATGATCCGGGCATTCTCCATGCCGCCGCGGTCGCGCAGGCGCATCAGGATGGGCAGCAGCGGATGCCGCGCGCCGTCGATCTCGATGCCGAAATCGAGCGAGAACGCGCCGCTGGTGCCGGCGCCGGACGGCGCATCGGCGACCTTCATGTCGCAGAGACCGACGGATTGCACCAGCTTGGGGCCGAAATCCTTGTCGATCAGGTTACGCCAGCCCAGCGCCTGCAACGCCGGCAGCCGTTCAGCGACGAATCCCTGCCAGGATTCGGCGGCATCGCGGCCGCGGAATACGAACACCAACCGGCCTTTGGCGACTTTGGCGGTGGCCATCCGCATCTGCACCAGGCCGTCCTGTTTAATCAGGTCCTGCGCGGCGGTCTCGGCCGTCTTGTCCCGGCGCACGAACACCGGCCCCTCGGGCGAGTTGGTGCGCACGAACTGGCGGTCGTCGTCGAACGGCACAATGGTGCCGTCGTAATCGAACTCCAGCAGCAGGGCATCGAGTTGCTGCATGCGGCCGAATTCGTCGGGGCAGGGGAAGCGGGTCAGCTTCACCAACGGAGTCATCGGCCGATCCACGATCACCTGCTCGCTGACCACCGACATGTCAGGGCGGCGCTTCGGCGGCTCCACGCGGGCAACGGTGGGTGCGATGAAAACCGGCTTCGGCGGGGCCGCCGCCTGGATTCGGACGCGGGCGACCTGGCCGGTGACAGCATCAACATACCAGGGGCCGGAATCGGCGACGATCACGCCGGACCGCGGCGGCAGGGTTGCGGCGGCGGCGGAGGTGAAGAAGCGGGTCTCGCCCTTGATCAGGCGTTTGCCGCCGGCATGCCAACGGGCGTGGCCGCTCTCGATCAGCGCGTCCAGCAGATCGACGACCAGCGAATCCGCCACGCCGGTGCGGGTGTCGTCGCCTTCGCCCAGCAGGTAGGCGACGTCACGCAGTTTGGTCTCGGTGTGTTCGTCGGCGGTGATCTTGCCGGGGGTCGTGGGGGTGGCGGTGAAGGTCCGTTCCCCGATCAGCATCGTTATAACCATGCAGGCGTGCGGCGGTTCGGCCGGGGCAAGCTCGAATACGATCCGCTGCCGCTCTTTATCCGGCGGCGCGGCCAACGTGTCGAGAAACGTCTGCTGTTCGGGCTTGCGCAGCTCTGGAAAGCGATCGAGCGCGGCGAACCCGGTGGCTGCCAGATGGGCGCAACCCGGCACACGGCAGGTGCAGTGGTGGTCGAACACCACCCGGCGTCCCAACAGGGATGGGGTGATGCGGACGTTATACGAGAACGCCTTGTCCTTGACGGTGGCGGTGATGGTGTCGCCGTCTAGCTGGACATCCACGCCGCCGGCCAGCCCGATGCCTCGCCCACGCGTCAGCACGCGGGCGTCGAAAATGCGGCTCAGATCCTGGGACGTGAACGGTGTCGGCATAGGCGCGATTCGACCTCGGGCGGTTGGGCCATGACACTATGGCGGGGGCCGCCGAGTCGGATCGAGCCGGCAGAGGAGATCGAATCGCCCGAATGGGGGGAAGAAAGCAAGAACTCAAACGCGGTCGGGCGTTTGCCTAAAGGTTTGTCGTGGCAAAGCGGCCGCCGTTAACAAGGCCGTCCTGGCGGGCGAAGCGCCCGCCAGGACGAGAGCAGCGTGGCCCGTTATCGCAGCACCAACGCCCCCGTCAGATCGCCCAGTTTCGGCTGGTGGTGTGTCGCCAGCGCCCGGTCGCGTTCGGCGATGCCCGGCAACACCGGCAGATTCCACTTGTGCGTGATAAACCGCAGGATGGAGGTCGTGTCGTACAGCGTGTGATCCACCGTTCCTTTTTTGGCGAACGGCGAGATAATCAGCGCCGGGATGCGCGTGCCGGGTCCGAACCGGTCGGCCTTCGGCGGAGCAGCATGATCCCACCAACCGCCGAACTCGTCATAGGTCACGACCACCAGCATGTGCTTCCACTGCGGACTGGCCTTCAGCGCGGTCAGCACGGCGGCGATGTGGTGGTCCCCATCGGCGACATTGGCGTACCCCGGGTGTTCGTTCACCGATCCGTGCGGCTTGTAGAACGAGACCGGGGGCAGTTTGGCGTCTCGGATGTCGCTGAGGAACCGGGAGTCTGGCAGGGTGTCCGGATCGGTCACCACGCCGGCGTCCAGCAAATGCGCCGCGCGGTTGGCCTTGCCTTCAGGCGTGGAGGGATCGAACGCGGTAAAATAGTTGAACGGCTGGTGGTGATACTGAAAGTCCGGGCTGGCTTTGGAGGTGCCCGCGGCGAATGGCGCGTGCGTCAGAGCGAAATCCCACGCGCCCGCGTAATAGGCCCAATCGACCTTCGCGGCGCTCAGCAGATCGCCGATCGTCGTTTCGGTCTGTGGCACCAGCGTGGACGCCGATTTCAGGTCCACCGTTTGCTGCGTGTCATCGGCGTTACCGCTGGGTGCGAACGGCGGCATCATCGTGTTGATCGCGTAGAAATCCGGCGTCAGGTTGCCGCTGAGTTTGAAGACCGGCGGCCCTTCGAGGGCCGAGGCCGGCGAATTCGGCGCCGGAGTCAGCGTCACGCCGTCCGCCTCCACCGCCGTCACACTCGGGTTCTTGCCGCCGTTCGGATTGATCCCGTCGTGGCCATACAGGGGGGCACACGAACAGATCAGGTAGAAGTGGTTCAGGAACGAGCCACCGAACGCCGCCTGGTAGAAATTATCCGCCAATACATACTGATGCGCCCAGTTCCACAGCGGCAGGTCCTTCGGCTTCGGGGTGAAATACCCCATCGTCATGCCGCCGGAGTCCGCCCACGCCGCGAACATGTTGTTGGCGCCGCCGTTGATTTGCATCTGGTTCTCATAGAACCGGTGATACAGGTCGCGATTGGTGTACCGTAGCGGATCGGAGTCCTCGGCCGAACCGGTGCGATACAGCCCGGCGACGTCGTACGGATGGTTGAACTGACCGAGCCAGGTCGCGGTTTGGCCTTGCGTGATGGCAACCGGAGCGACCGGCGCGCCCGCCATGGTCTTGGCGGCGACGCCGCCCCAGATCGCGGGCAGGCCGCGCATTGGTTTGCCATCGCGATCGAGCTGGACAATCGAGGTTTTGCTGGCTTTGGCGAGGCCGTTGGCGCCGGGGAACGTGCCATACAAATTGTCGAAACTGCGGTTCTCCGCATAGATCACCACGACCGTCTGAATGTCGGCGTAGTTCGGCGTTGCCGCCATGCTTGGCGCGGCCGCCAGCAGGGCGGTCGCGGTCAGGGTGGTCAGTTTCAACATCACGGGTCCTTAAAGAGGCGTCGGCCGAGGCAGGCCGGATAGTATACCGGGTGACCCGACGGTTGGATGATTGCAATTGGATGAATATCGCCGCGGGGGCTGTCGTCAACAGCCGGAACGGTGCCAAGACCGGGCGCATGAAGCAACTCTGGGTTTTTCTGGCGGGATTGATAGCGGTCACTCCGGCAGCCGCGGGCTTGCCATGGGGGCCGGATCCATCCGTCACAGGTGCGTATGCTCGAGCCGGGGCCATCGCTGACCTGGGACGCAAGCTGTTTTTCGATCCGGCGCTGTCGGCCTCCGGCCGCATGTCCTGTGCGCGTTGCCATGATCCGGCGCATGGATTTTCGGCCCCGAATGCGTTGCCGGTGCAGCCGGGAGGGCCGGACCTGCGGCGCCCCGGCGTGCGCGCGGTGCCCGGCCTGATGTATGGCGCGTTTGTGCCCACGTTCTCGGAGCATTTTTTTGAATCCGACGACGATGGGAACGGCAGCGTCGATCAAGGCCCGACCGGCGGCCGCGACTGGGATGGGCGGGTGGACCGGGCCCGGGATCAGGCGGCGTTGCCGTTGTTGGACCCAAACGAGATGGCGAACGTCAGCCCTGAGGCCGTCGTGGCGGCCGTGAAAAAAGCGGCCTACGCAGGGGAGGTCAGGCGTCTGTATGGACAGGGCGTTTTCGCCGATCCGGCGCGCGCGTTCGCCGCGGTGACCGAAGCGTTGGAGTTTTACCAGCAAAGTCCCGCGACATTCAGTCCATTCAGCAGCAAGTACGATGCGTTTCTGCGCGGACAGGTGTCGCTGTCCGAACCAGAGCGCAGGGGGTTGGCGACCTTCAACGATCCGGCGAGGGGAAACTGCGCGCAATGTCATAAGAGCGCGGCCAGCGGTAACGGACAGCCGCCGTTGTTCACCGATTTTGGCTATGTGGCTCTGGGGGTGCCTCGGAACCGGGCGATCCCGGCGAACGGCGATCCGGCGTATTTCGATCTGGGGCTGTGTGGTCCGTTGCGGCACGATCTGGCCGGCGAGGCACAGTATTGCGGGATGTTCAAGGCGCCGACACTGCGGAACGTGGCGTTGAAGCAGAGCTTCTACCACAACGGGGTTTTCCATTCATTGCGGGATGCGGTGGCGTTCTATGCGGAACGCGATACTGATCCGGGAAAATGGTATCCCGCCGGCAAGTTCGACGATCTGCCGGCGGAGTATGCCGGAAATGTCAGCATGGAGATGCCGTTTGGCTCCAAACGGGTGCTTTCCGATGCGGATGTCGATGATCTGGTGGTGTTCCTTCGCACGCTGACCGACGGTTATCGGTAGAAGGTGTCGGCAAATACCGGCCGCAATTGGCTCCGTGGCCCTCCGTTACCCTCGTTCTTTCTCCGTGTTAAAATCCTTGTTTTCGTGCTGACCATTGCGGAAATGCCAAGGGTTACAAGAATCCCCGACAGCCAGGGCACCGGCGCGACAGTAATCAACGCCATCACCAATGGCCGCCGCTGGTATAGAACGCGTTCGGCGGGGCGACGGCATTCATCGCGTCGGCAAAGTCGGTTACCATCGATTCCATGGCGGCCTTGCTGTGCTTTGGCGGGACATCAGCGCGGGAAATGGAGTCCGGGCATTGTCGGTTAAGCACTCATTGACTTTAGCACTTCGCGCGCCGCCCGCACCACCGCATCCGTGGTGATGTCGAACTTCTTGTACACATCACCGATTTTCCCGGAGGCGCCGAATTCGTGCATTCCGACAAAGCGGCCATCGTTGCCGAGGTAGCGGTCCCACGAAATCTCCACGCCGGCTTCCACCGCGACCCGGGCGGGCGTGTTGCCCAGGACGGCGCGGCGGTAGGCTGGATACTGCTGTTCGAACAGCAACCGGCAGGGCATGGACACGACGGCGGTGGGGACGCCATCTTTTTGCATCACCTCGCGGGCTTGCACGGCCAGTTGAAGTTCCGACCCGGTGGCCATAATCGTCAGTTTGCGCGTGCCGCCGTCCGCTTCCAGCAACACGTAACCGCCTTTGGCGCTGAGGTTTTCCGTGCCGGGATCGCGCCGCAGCAGTGGCATCGGCTGCCGGGACAGCGCGATCAAGGCCGCTCGGCGGGGCGCGTCCAGGATCGACTCCCAGCACTCCGCCGTTTCAATCGGGTCGCCGGGGCGATAGACCGCGAGGTGGGGAATGGCCCGCAAGGCGGCGAGGTGCTCGATCGGTTGGTGGGTGGGGCCGTCCTCCCCCAGGCCGATGGAATCGTGGGTCATGACGAAAATCGTGCGAATTTCCATCATCGCGGCGAGGCGGATAGCCGGGCGGCAGTAATCGGAGAATGTCAGGAACGTGCCGCCGTACGGGATCAAGCCGCCGTGCAAGGCGATGCCGTTCATGGCGGCGGCCATGCCATGCTCGCGTACGCCGTAATGAATGTAGGAGCCTTTATATGCGCCGGGCCGGATTTCGACCTGGTTTTTCGTTTTGGTATTGTTGGATGGTGTCAGGTCGGCGGAACCACCGAGCAGTTCCGGGATGGCATCGAACAGGTGGTTCAACACCGCGCTGCTGGCCGCCCGTGTGGCGATGTCCTTGTCTCCGGCGAGGAATTCCTGCTTTGCGGCGGTGATCGCCGCCCGCCAGCCCTCGGGAAGGTCACCCCGGTTGCGGCGTTCGAAATCGTTCCGCAAACTGTCCGGAGCGTTTTTGACCCGGCCGGCCCAGGCCATGCGGGCGTCTCGGCCCTTGGCTCCGATCGCGCGCCATTCATCCAATAACGGCGCCGGAATCACGAACGGCGGCGAGGGCCAGTTCAACAGCTTGCGCGCGCCGGCGATTTCCTCCTCACCGGGGGCGTCGCTGTGGGCTTTCTGGGTGCCGGCCTTGGTGGGCAGGCCGAAGCCGATGACGGTGCGGCACGAGATCATCGACGGCTGGTCGGTCACCGATTGGGCCTGCCGGATCGCATCGCGGATCGCGTCGGTGTCATGGCCGTCGATTTCCTGCACATGCCAATGGGATGCGCGGAATCGGGCGGTCTGATCGTCCGACACCGACAGGCTGGTGGCGCCGTCGATCGAAATGGAATTATTGTCGAAAAACGCGATCAGTTTGCCGAGTTTCAGGTGTCCGGCCAGGGAGATCGCCTCGTGGCTGATGCCCTCCATCAGGCAGCCGTCGCCCATAAAGACGTACGTGTAATGATCGACCAGCGCGTCGCCGAACGTTGCGTTCATAATGCGTTCGGCCAGCGCCAACCCGACAGAGTTCGCCAGGCCCTGCCCGAGCGGGCCGGTGGTGGTTTCGATGCCGTCGGCGTGGCGGTATTCGGGATGGCCGGGGGTCTTGCTGTCGATCTGGCGGAAGCGCTCGATCTGTTCGATCGGCATGTCCTGGTAGCCGGTGAGATACAGCAGGGCATACAGCAACATGGAGCCGTGGCCGTTGGAGATCAGGAACCGGTCGCGGTCGAGCCAGTGCGGGTCACCGGCATCGAAACGAAGAAAATCGCGGAACAGCACGGTGGCGATGTCGGCCATGCCCATCGGCATGCCGGGATGGCCACTGTTGGCCTTCTGCACCGCGTCCATCGCCAGGGCGCGGATGCAATCGGCCATATCGCGCAAATGCGGATCGCGGGGCTGGGGCAGGGGGGCGCTGCTGGGCATGTTGAGGTTCCTCGTTACGAACGCGGGCGACCGTGTCTAAGCCTCGCACACTTCACACCGGGTGCTGATCACAAACGCAGGAACGATGGCCCGGCATGACCGCTCTTGCTGTCCAAGAGACGGTTAACGCGACGACGGGCGTTTGGTTGCGCTCAGGCCGGATCGCTTTGCATGAAGAGATCGAAGGTAATGCAGACCGGGTTTTGACCGTGTTGCAGCCATCCCTCGTGGACCTGTCCCTGCATGTCCACGACGAGAAGGTCCAAAGCGGCTTTGCCATCGCGGATATGGCCCTGGCGCACCAGGACCTCGGTGGCGTGGTCGTCAACCTGGTGACCGTTGGTGAAGCGGGCGCCGATCAGGCTGCCCAGGCTGCCATGGACGGTGGTATTGTGGATTCCGTGGGTGCGGGCAATCGTTTCCATGGCGGTGAGAATGTCTTCGTTCGGCTTGATCCTGGCGACGAAATCCGAACCGGAACTGGTTCCCGATGGTTGGAACAGGGTGAAATTGGTTTCGGGATCGGGTGTCGCCTCGATACGGATGCCGCTGAATCCCCGGGCCACGGCCTCGCCGGGTGCGGCGATGATGGTTTCACCGGGCAGGATATGCCCGCCGCGCCGGCTGCCATCGGACTCTGTCCAGGCGGCGTGGCAATGGATGAACGGTTTGCCGTCAGCCCAGCCGAACGTGGCATTGCCTTGCTCGATGATGGTGGTGCCGGACGGGGCGCGGGGGGCGGTGAAATACGCGACATGGCTGGGATCGTCAGCCGGGCCGGGCATGACGTAGCGGAACGGATTTAGCGCGGTGCCGGTGAACGTCACCGTGGCGCATTGAAACCCGGCCTCCACCAGCGGCGTGGTGATCGCCTGAGTCAGCGTCTGGCCCCCGGTCAAGCCGAAGCGCAACGCCGTCAGATCCCCCCGGAAGCAGTCGATCCGGTTAGGGTGCGCCGGGCCGGGTTGCCGTAATGACCGGATCGTCTCCATGTTCGCTCCTGATGGGTTGATCCCCGGGCAGGCTACCGTCAGGGTGCGTCCGGTCAATGGGGAACCGTCATGCTTGTACTCGTGGTCGGCCCCAGCGGCGCCGGCAAGGATACCGTGCTGGGGTTGGCGCGACTGGCGTTGGCGGACGATCCGAGGTTCCGTTTCGTACGCCGCGTGATTACCCGGCCGGCCGACGCGGGCAGCGAGGATCATGAGGCCGTGTCCGACGCCGCCTTTGTTCGTCGCGCGTTCGCTTTGCAATGGCAGGCGCACGGGTTGAATTACGGCATCCCGCTGGACATCGTCGACGATCTCGCCCGCGGCCTTGTGGTGGTGGCGAACGTGTCGCGCGGCATTATCGCCGAAGCCGCCAGCAGATTTCCCGTGCGGGTGATCGCAATCACAGCCTCACCGGCTGTTCTGGCGCAGCGGCTGACGGCGCGAGGGCGTGAAACGGCGGATGACGTCGCGCAACGTCTTGCCCGAGACAGTCCGATTCCAAGCCATATTGAAACAGAAATGGTGGCGAATGATACAAGCCCGAAAGAGGCCGCCGATCGGTTCGTCGCCGCGCTTATCCGCGCAGCTTTATCCGCTCGCTCAGAACGAATGCCGCACCCGGCGTTGCCTGGGTGAACAGACAGATGTCCTCTACAAGACGCGGCACTGCCAATGCCGGCGCAAACCAGGCCTTCGCCGCCGGCAGGACCACCGCTTTCTCGGCGTCCGACAAACGTCGGGTCAGCGTCATATGGAAGAACCAGGTGCCGAACACGTAGGGATAACCCCAGCGCATCAGCATCGCATCCTGTTCCGCCGACAGGTTCGCCTTCCGCCGGCGCGCGAGTTCGTCCGCGGACGGCGGGGTTCGAAATGAATCCAGATGTCCCACGCACGCATCGGCCAAGGCCTGTAGCGCCGGGCAGGGGGCTGTCTCGCGCAGGGCGAGGAAGCCTCGCAGATCATGCACGTCCAGTCGCGGCAATTCGAACGGCGCAATGGTGTTTGCCAGGGCCCCAACGGCGGCCACGAATCCATCCCGGCCGTTCAAATGCATCGGTGGCTTCAGTGTCGCATGAAAACCATACAGGCGCGGTTCCGCCGTGAACGCCGCGATCCCCTCCACCGCCGGTTGCGTCTCCGGATCGCCGCCAAGCCACGCCGAGGCCAGAGTCGCCAGCGGATCGTCCGGCAAGGGAGCATAATAAATCGCGACGCGACTCATCAGATGACCCGTTCGCCGGTGCGCCAGACCTGACGCACGATCGGCAGTGTCCCATGCAAATGGACGCGGACAAGATCGGCCCGCAAACCAATGTCCAGGCGCCCTCGGTCAGCCAGGTTCGACATGCGCGCCGGATGGTCGGAAATCATCGCGACAGCTTCGGACAGGCTGAGTCCCACCTCTCGATTGACCTGAAAGGCAGCCTCCACCAGGCTCGGTGGCACGTAGTCGGAGGCGAATGCGTCCACCGCGCCGGCGCGGACAAGATCGGCGGCCGAAACATTGCCGGAATGCGAACCGCCGCGCACGATGTTCGGCGCGCCCGCGATCACCTGCATGCCGGCGTGTTTCGCGGCCAGGGCGGCTTCCATCGAGACGGGAAATTCGCTGATGCGGATGCCGTCGGCGGCATTTTCAGCGATTTCGGCTTCGGTGCGATCGTCGTGGCTGGCCAGGGCGATGGTGCTGCCACGCACACGGTCCAGCAGAGCCTTGCGGTTCGGATCCCGCCAGCGGGCGCGTTGTTCCAGCATTTCGCCGATGCGGCGGTCGACCGTTTCTGCGTCGAGACCGCCCTGACGGCGCAGTTTACGGTAGAAATCCATGTTGGCGTACTGGCCGACGCCGGGACTGTGATCCATCAGGCTGATCATGCGCACCAGCGGATGGTCGGCGACCGGATCGAACAGCTCCAGCATGTCCAGCGCGGGAATTTCACAGCGCAAATGCAGGAAATGGTCGGATTTCAACAGGCCGGCTTCCGTCAATGCGTCCAGGTCGATCACGCCTTCCCGGAACGTTTGGATGCGTTCCTTGTCGAACCCCAGATCGCCCAGGCAGAGCGCGTCCAGCACGGTCGTTACACCGGCGGCGGCGCATTGTGCGTCGTGCGCCACCATGGCGGAGCGGGATGGCCAGCGCGCCAGGCTGCGGGGCTGTACCTGACGCTCCAGATTATCGGTGTGGACATCGACCACGCCAGGAATGACGGTGTCGCCGTTCAGATCGATCGCTCCAACGGCGCTGGACCGTCCGGCCTGGATCGAGGCGATCGTCTTGCCGCGCATGACAATGGTACCAAACAGCGTTTCATCCGGCAGAACCAGGATCGCATTGGTCAGTATCGTTTCTACGGTCATGCGGCATCCTGGTAGGGTGTCATTGCGAACAGGCGATCGGCGATGGCATCGCGAACGTCCGCATCATGGCAGATCGCGATGATCGCGGTGCCGGTTTTTTTGGCATCCAGGACCATGCCTATCACGACCGCGCGGTTTTCCGCATCCAGCGACGCCGTGGGCTCGTCCAGCAGCAGGATCGGATGCCGGGCAATGAAGCCTCGGGCGAGGTTGACCCGCTGCTGTTCGCCGCCGGAGAATGTGGCCGGCGGGATCGCGTGCAAGCGGGATGGGATGTTCAGCCGCAACAACAGGTCCCTGGCGGCCGACCGGGCGGCGGCTTGGTCGATGCCGCGCGTCAGCAGCACTTCGGCCACCACGTCCAGCGCCGAAACCCGGGGGACGACGCGCAGGAACTGGCTGACGTAGCCCAATGTGTCATGCCGCACCGCGAGGATCGTTCTGGGATCGGCGGTCGCGATGTCGATCATTTGCTCGCCGTGGCGAATTAGGATGCTGCCGCTTTCGGCTCGGTAATTGCCGTATAGGCTGCGCATCAGGGTCGATTTGCCGGCGCCGGACGGGCCGGACAGGACGACGCACTCGCCTTTGGCGACCTCCAGGTCGATGCCGGACAAGACGGGCAGCACCAGGCCGTCGCGCAGGTGCAGGGTGAAGCTTTTGGCGAGCGCGCGTGTCCGCACCATGACGGTCATAAAATTAGTCCGCCGTTTACGATTGATTCATCTTTTTGGTGTTCACTGTGGCCGTCACACAAAAGTGCTGCACACAGATGTATTTTGAACGCCGCCTGAAGAGTTCGGAAGAACGAAACCGTGAAGTCGCGGTCGCGGCTCGTCCTGGTGAAAGCGGGGCGTGTTGCCCTGTTGCCAGGGCAACGTCGCCATCGGAGATTAATCATGACAATAGAGGTCATATTAGTCGTCCGGTGGGGAAAGAAGAGGATCGAGATAAAGATCAAAATCCGACTCTGACCTGCACCGGGGCTCGGAGGGTGCGAACAACGCCCTTCGAGTTTCGGTATATATCTCATCCTGCCCGGTTTGTGCAAGTCCTTGTTCTAACTGCATACTCATGCATTCAACACTGAACTGACGAGTAGTTGCGTGTAGGGGTGGCGCGGGTCGTCCAGTACCTGGTCGGTCAGTCCGGTTTCCACGATCTGGCCGCGCTGCATGACCGCGATCCGGTGAGCCAACAAGCGCGCGACCGCGATATCGTGGGTGACCAGCACGACAGCGATCCGCAAGCGCGCGACCAGGGATCGGATCAGGTCCAGCAACCGAGCCTGTACGGAGACGTCGAGGCCGCCGGTTGGCTCGTCCATGAACACCAGTCTCGGGTGGGTTACCAGCGTGCGGGCGATCTGCAGGCGTTGCAGCATGCCGCCGGAGAACGTGCGCGGCAGATCGTCGATGCGGTCGGCGTCGATCTCCACCTGCGACAGCCAGTCCAGTGCGATGCCGCGAATGTCGCCGTAATGGCGGGCGCCGCGGGCCATCAGGCGCTCTCCCACATTGCCGCCGGCGCTGACGGACATACGCAGATTTTGGCGCGGGTCCTGATGCACGAAGCCCCAGTCGGATCGGTGCAGGGTGCGTAGGGCCGGGGCCGGCATGGCATGCACATCGTGCGGATGGTTGGCGGGGTCGCGATACCAGACGGTGCCCGAGTCAGGGGCGAGGCGGCCTGACAGGACGTTCAGTAACGTTGTCTTGCCGGAGCCGGATTCGCCGACGATCGCCAGCATCTCGCCCGGCCAGAGATCGACGTTGACGTTGGCCAGGGCGGGGATGGCGCCGAATGTCAGGTTCAGGCCGCGGCCGGAGAGGAGGGTTGGTTCGGTCATGGTTGGGTTGCAACAGCGCAAGTCCCGGGTGGCCGGGTCAAGCCCGGCCATGACGGAGAGAATATGGCGTGGGCCAACGAATCAGGGGTCATTCCGCGGCCTCCTGAAACCCGTCCGTGCCGACATGCCCGGCCGCGCGTCGTTCCGCACAATGATCGGTGTCGGAGCACACGAACAGCCGGCCGCCCCGGTCGTCGGTTACGACTTCATCGAGGTAGGAGTCGGTTGCGCCACACAGCCCGCACGGGTGCGGCGCATTGATCGTGCGGAACGGGTGGTCGTCGAAGTCCAGCGAGCGGACCCGCGTCCAAGGCGGGATCGCGTAGATGCGTTTCTCCCGTCCGGCGCCGAACAGTTGCAACGCCGGCATCATGTCCATTTTTGGATTGTCAAACGCGGGGATCGGGCTTGGGGACATGAGGTAACGTTCGTTCACCATCACCGGATAATCATAGCTGATGGATATCTGCCCGAAACGAGCGACATCCTCGTACAGTTTTACATGCATCAGCCCATAGTCGGCCAGACCGTGCATGCGTTTCGTTTCTATCCGGCTGGATTCGAGACGAAACAAAGGTTCCGGCTGCGGCACCTGATAGACAATAATCTGGTCGTCGCGGAGTTGTTTCTCCGGGATGCGGTGCCGCGTCTGGATCACCGTCGCCTCGGATGTGGCGGTGGTCGTTGCGACCCCGGCGGTGCGGGCGAAAAACCGGCGGATGGACACCGCGTTGGTGGTGTCGTCGGCGCCCTGGTCGATCACCTTCAATACGTCATCCGCGCCCAGGATCGAGGCTGTTACCTGGATTCCGCCGGTGCCCCAGCCATACGGCAACGGCATCTCACGCGATCCGAACGGCACCTGATGTCCCGGGATGGCAACGGCTTTCAGCAGCGCGCGCCGGATCATGCGTTTGGTCTGTTCGTCCAGATACGCGAAATTGTAGCCCTTCATTCAGCCGCCTCCGTTCGCATGCGGCGAATATTTTGAAGTTCGCTTTGGAAATCGACGTAGTGCGGCAGCTTCAGATGCTCGACGAAGCCCGTCGCCTCGATATTATCTGAGTGGTACAATACGAATTCGATGTTTTGGGCGGGCGCGGTCACGTCCTCTCCCAGTTCGGCGGCGCGCATCGCGCGGTCCACCAAAGCCATCGCCATCGCTTTCCGTTCGCCGAAGCCGAACACCAGTCCGTAGCCTCTGGTGAACTGCGGCGGGACGGTTTTCGACCCTTTGAACTGGTTGACCATCTGGCATTCGGTCAAAATCAGGTCGCCGATGTCGATGGCGAAACCAAGTTCGGCGGGTTCAATCTCGACGGACACTTCGCCCATGCGGATTTCTCCGGCGAAGGGATGCGATCCGCCATAGCCGCGTTGGGTGGAATACCCAAGGCCCAACAGGAACCCTTCGTCGCCGCGCGCCAGGGCCTGTAGGCGGACATCACGTTCGGCCGGGAAGGTCAGAGGTTCGCGCGTCAAGTCGCCGGGTTCGCGCGACGACGGCGCATCCGCTTCCAGCAGACCTTCATGGCCCAGAATGTCCGGCACGCGCGGCATGGTTCCAACGTGACCCGCGGCCATTTCGGTTTCCGGTGCCGTCGTTTCATCATCGAGCAACGAAAAATCCAACAGGCGATGGGTGTAGTCGTAGGTCGGACCTAAGACCTGGCCGCCCGGCAGGTCTTTGAATATCGCGGATATCCGTCGTTCGATCCGCATCGATCCCGTTTCGACCGCGACGGAATGCGCGAAACGGGGCAGGGTGGTGCGGTAGGCCCTCAGCAGAAAGGCGGCCTCGATCAGATCACCTTGCGCCTGCTTGATCGCCAGGGCTGCCAGTTCGCGGTCGTATAGCGAACCCTCGGCCATCACCCGATCGACCGACCGCCCGAGTTGTTCCTGGATTTGCGCGACTGACAGCGCGGGCGTGGCGGTGTCGCCGCGACGCTCCTCGGCCAACCAAGCATGGGCGTGGTCGATCGCCTGCTCACCGCCTTTGACCGCGACATAGGCCATGGCTCAGGCGTCCTTTATGTTGACGCTGCGGGGCAACGCCGTCAGACGGTCGCCCGCGCACAGAATCAGGTCGATGCCGCGTGGGAACAAGGCATGGTTGCGTTGCCAGATCGCGGCAAAATCCGGCGGCAGGCCGGTGACGGCCAGGACTGCCGGTTCGCGCAGGCCAGGCCCCTGCATGAGGAACCGTTGGCCGGTGTCCAACGAGTCCACCTGGACAATGATCGTGGCGGCGGTTTCCGGCATTTCATCGGTTCCGTTCGGAAATCCGGCCAAATCCGGCAGCGCCAACGCGACCCCGAACGTGGAACCATCTGCCGGCACGATCGCCGCCCCGGTATGGAATGCGACCCAGTCACGAGCGGCTTCGGCGCCGGCATCCAGCCACAACGGTGTCTCATGGTCCGCCAATGTCAGCAGCACGGCCGCCCCCGCATCGCACAGTGGTGCCGGCGCCGCAATTCCCGTTATTGTATGGATGCGTCCCGGCCGCGCCATGGCATCCAATACCGATCGAAAGCACGCTTGCGCATCGGCAACGGGATTGGTGAAGCCAGCGGAAAGTGTCATGTGCGCATCGTCTGCATGGCAAAGAACTGAACGCGTGTTGCCGCGGCTTTTGCTGCTCGCTCGGCAACATGCCGAGCCTGAACGGCCGCCAAAGGAGCGATCACCCGGACTTCCAGGTCGGCGGTCCGATCCGGGTCCTGCATCAACGCATCAACCAACGCCGCCAGTTCCGCTCGGCGGGTTTCCCGTCCGGCGACATAGGCGTGACCAACGAACCCGGACTCGGTTCGCACCGTGCACCGCGTCACCGTCATCTCGCCTAAATTGAACGCCGATCCGCCGCCCCCCGCTCTGCCACGAACCATGACCAATCCGCCCTCGGGTCCGCGCAGGATGGTGTGGTTGGGAATCGAGCCGTGCTCGGACAACAATGTGTCGATCTCGTTCGCTGACGCCCGAGCGAGGACAGCCATCCAGCGACGGCGGGCAGGGAATGGATGACCGGCGTGGATACTGTCGTTCATTGCCGTGGCGTTGTTTAGATGTCTAGACAGGTAGGGCCGATACATTCTATCGTCAAGCTTGAAATGCCAGATGCCGGCATCGGGATGTGTGAAAGAACGATGACTGTGTCAGCCGATTTGGACGACTCGATCACTCATCCGGTCAATCGCCAGGACGGCGTCGCCTTATGGCGCCAGATCGCCGGCACGTTACAGGCTGACATCGCGGCCGGCACGCACAAGCCCGGTGCGCAGTTGCCAACCGAGGCCGAATTGTCCGCCCGGTTCGGCGTCAATCGCCATACCGTGCGTCGTGCGCTGGAGGAACTGTCCCGGGACGGGTTGGTGCGGGTCGAGCAGGGGCGTGGTTCGTTCGTTGCCGAGGACGTGCTGGACTATACTGTCGGGGCGCGAACGCGGTTCTCCGAGTGGATACAAAAGCACAACAAGGACCCATCGGGCATCGTGCGGCAATTGCGGGAAATCCCCGCCGATCAGCGCATCGCCGCCGGATTGGGCGTTCGGGGCGGCAGCCGGGTGGTGGTGCTGGAACGGCTTGGTTTCGCGGACGACCGGCCGGTCAGCCTGACCCGCCATTGCTTCCCGGCGCTGCGCCTGAAGGGGATACTGCAAGCGTTGCAGGCATCGCCCCGGATTACCGATGCGCTACAGATATGTGGCGTCGAGGATTATGTGCGGAAAGAAACCCGGGTGACCGCCAGGTTGCCGACCCAAACTGAGGCTGAACTTCTGCGGATGGCGCGCAATCGCCCGGTTCTGATCACCGAGAATGTTAACGTGGATCGCGCCGGTATGATCGTGGAATGGAGTACGGGGTGTTATCCGACTCCCCGGGTGCAAATCGTTTTCGAACCATAAGGACTGCGACCGATGGGTGATCTGCGAATAGCCGGCGGGACGGTCTTGCTGGGATCGGATGGATTGGTGAAGACGGACGTCGTTGTCCGGGACGGCATGATTGCCTCGGCCGGGTCGGGTGGGCCGCTGTTCGATGCCTCCGGCCTGCTGGTGCTGCCGGGGATTGTCGATCTGCATGGCGATGCGTTTGAGCGGCAGTTGCAACCGCGGCCGGGGGTGGATTTTCCGCCCGATCTGGCGTTGCGCGATACCGAGTCTCAGCTTCTCGCGAATGGCATCACGACGGCGTACCACGGCGTCACCCTGTCGTGGGAGCCGGGGCTGCGTAGTTTGACGGCGTGGCGGGCGTTGCTGGCGGCGTTGGACGCGGGGGCCTGGACCTGCGACATGCGGGTGCATCTGCGGTGGGAGGCGTACAATCTCGAGGCGCTGGAAACCGCGCTGGCGGATATCGCGGCCGGACGGGTGCATTTACTGGCGTTCAACGATCATACGCCGTCGATCCTGAAGAAACTGAAAGACCCTGTGGAGGGTGCCAAGTATAGCGGCCGGGCCGGGATGAAGATGGAGGCGTTCCGGGCCATGGCGGATGACGTTGCAGCCCGCGCTCATGCCGTTCCGGCCGCGCTGGACCGCATCGCCGCGGCGGCTCGGGCGGCCGGATTGCCGATGGCCAGTCATGACGATGATAGTATAGAAGTACGGGATGGATTCCGATCCCGTGGGGCGACTATTTGCGAGTTCCCGATTGGGGAGGCGGTGGGTCAGGCTGCGGTTGCCGCTGGCGATTTTGTTGTCATGGGAAGCCCGAATGTGGTGCGGGGCGGGTCGCATCTGGGGTGGGCCTCGGCGGCGCAATTGGCGGAACAGGGTGTTTGTACTGTGTTGACGTCAGATTATTACTATCCGGCGATGATGCGGGCCGCGTTCATCCTGGCGGATCGTGGTGTATTGGATTTGCCCCGCGCCTGGGCGCTGATTTCCGAAAACCCGGCGCGGGCCGGCGGATTGACGGATCGCGGGACGATCGAGGCGGGGAAACGGGCGGACCTCGTCATGGTCGATCCGGCGACGTCGCGGGCGGTCGCGACCATCGTTGCCGGGCGGATAGCGCATGTGACGGCCGACGGAAGCCGGCGACTGTCGCACTGATATGCGACCCGTCCGGGTCGGCAACTCTTTCCCCGATAGCGGCAGTTTGTTCCGGCGGCTGGGAACATATTTCTCGTGGATAACGACGATTGCACCCTTATATGACTAAGTGTTCCATGACAGGAGGACATTTTGCACACGCATGCCACATCGGGCCGCACCGATGCCTGGGCACAAATCGCCGCATATCGGGCTTCGAACGCCTCATCCCAGACTGATACGACCGGCGCATCGGCTGCCGCCGCCGGCACGCTCGCAACGACCGGTACGCCATCCGGAAACGCGGTGACCGGCTCCACCGCCAGCCCGGCATCGAACGATCTGATCGCCGCGCTGATGTCGCTGCAAATGGGCCCTAACGGCAGCGCTACGTCCGGGGGGGCCGCACAAGGAGGTGTGCCTCAGGGTTCGGATAGCTCGACCACGTTGCTGTCGGCTCTACAGACCCTTCTCTCTGACCTCAGCGGCGGCAGTTCGCCTACGAGTACCCCTGCGCCGGGGTTGAACACTGCCACGGCCAGCAACGATGCTGTTGGCCAGGCGTCGCTCCTGACGATCCAGCCCGTGCCCTGGTCGAGTTCGTCCACTAACCCGACACCGGGCGGCCTGCCGGTCATTGCGCCCGTTGGATGGTCAGCCAGCTCTGATCCGTCGGCCGCCTCTACAAGCAGCAGTCAACCAGCCGGGAACGATTGGATGAGCCGCCAAATCGCTCAGGCGGTGGCTGCCTATACGTCGCAATCCTTCAGCACCGCTGCTTCGAACGCCTCCGCGACCAACCTCGTCGCCTGACACAGGAACGACCGGTTGTTGGTAGTGCCAATAGGGCATCGCCGCTTCCCGCGTCCGAGCCAATGGCGGCCGTCCGCCGCCCTTATCGATCCCCCGCTTCCCTCAATCCGAAAAATCGCGCGATGCCGGCTGTCGCATCGGTGCGAGCCTGTGCCACGAACCGGCCGGCGGTAACGTCGCGCAGCCCCACGGGGTAGGCGTGCGACAGGTTGGGCACCGTCCACTGCTCCACCAGATTGCGTGTCCCGTCGGGCCACATGCGGTGACGCACTCCGTTCAGGGATTGCTCCGCCACGGCCGGCGTTGTCAGGCGATGCAGCGCCCGCCACTGGGCGGCCAGACGGTCAGCATTGTCGGGAGCGACGGTCGTGTCGGCCAGGCCGTGCCAAACTGACAATCGTGGCCAGGGTCCGGTAAACCCGGTCGGGGCGTCGGCGCGCACTTGTGCGGCCCAATCGTCCTGGTTTCGATCGGGTTCGGCCGATGCCATGCGCCGCATCGCCTGTAGTGCCGAACGCGCGGTGCCGACGGGAAGTCCGGCAACGGACGCTCCTGCGGCGAACATATCCGGATAGGCAGCCAGCAAAGCCGCCGCCATCGCGCCGCCGGCGGACAGGCCGACAACAAAAACCTGCCCGGGGTCGCTATCGAACAACGCGATTGCGTGCCGGGTCATTGCGGCGATGGAGCCAGCCTCTCCCACGTCGCGCGCGATATGCCGGGGCTGAAACCACTGGAAGCAGCGGCCCTGGTTGTTGGCCGCGCTCTGCTCCGGCAACAGCAGCGTGAACCGCACATGATCCGCGAGGTCGATCCACCCGGAATCCTCGGCGAACCGAACCGCATCCTGGCCGCAGCCATGCAGCAACACGACCAGCGGGCGCCCTCCAACCGAGGGCGGCACATACGCCTGCATGCCGAGCCGCCCGGGATTGTCGCCGAAATCGGCGATGGCGAGCAGACGGCTGATCTCCTGGGGCGGCGATGGCGGCGGAGCCGCAGGCCCGGCCTGTTTTGCCTTCACAAGGCCGGTAACGAGCCTGATGCCACGGCGAAGCGCCGAAAGCGGACGAGACCATTGCATGCCGCGTGCGGCCTTTCACATCTGGAGGTTGCGAATATGCTGCATCGCAACATAAAATCAACCGTGTTGCTTGTTTCAACCCGGTGAAGCCAATCGTGTTCCAGCCTACGATGGTATGGTCGAACCCGCCCAACCGAGTCGCCCAATCATGTTGCATGTAACCAAGCTGGCCGTCGGTGTGCGCGACATCGACCATCTCCGCGACCTGCAGGCCGAACGCCTGCGGGATATTGGCCGGCTGTTTCATCGGACCCGCAACTTTCCACGGCGGCGGCCCGAGATCATCGCCGGCGGCTCGATGTACTGGGTCATCGGCGGCACGATGATGGCGCGCCAGCGTATCCTGGATATCGTGGAGGACCAGCGTCCCGACCAATCCGCGTGTGCCAGCTTTATCCTCGACCCGGACATCGTGCCGTTGGCAGGCCGTCCGACACGAGCGTTCCAGGGGTGGCGCTATCTGGAGCCTGAGGCAGCGCCCGCTGATATGCCGTCGATCGGTGCCATTCTGGGGTTGGACAGCCTGCCGGACAGCCTGCGATATGAACTTCAGGCGTTATGCCTGCTTTGACGGCAGTCCGATGCGCCCATTATGGTGATTTCATACAAATGATATCTGATTTGTATGACCACCGGTTGCGCGGATCGCCCTGATAGCGCAAAAGCAACGCAGAATGAAACAAGTTCATGTGATCGGGGCCGGACTGGCGGGCCTTTCGGCGGCCTTGTCGCTGAGCGCGGCGGGGTGGGCGGTAACCGTTCACGAGGCCGGCCCAGCCGCGGGCGGCCGCTGCCGGTCGTTTTTCGATCAGGAACTGGGACTGCGGATCGACAACGGCAATCATATGATGTTGTCCGGTAATCATGCGGTGCAGGCCTACATCGCCGAAATCGGCGCACAGGACGCGTTCCAGGCCGGTAAGACAGCGCTGTATCCCTTTATGGACGTCGGCACGGAGGAGCGCTGGGTGGTCAGGCCAAATGCCGGCCGCTTCCCGTGGTGGATCTTCAGCAACAGCCGCCGCGTACCCGACACACGTCTGTCTGATTATCTGGACATGGCGCGTATCGCCAGGATCAAGGACAACAGGCCGGTCGCTGACAGCATGCGGCGAGGACGCTTGTATTGGCGTCTGCTGGAACCGTTCGCGATCGCCGCGCTCAATACCTCGTCTCAAGAAGGCCTCGCCCGTTTGCTGGGGGCGGTGATGAAGGAAACCCTGCTGCGCGGCGGCAAGGCCTGCATTCCGCTGTTGCCCAAGGAAGGCCTGTCAGAGGCGATGATCGATCCCGCCATCGCCACGTTGCAGGCGCGCGGTGCGGTGGTTCGCTTCAACAGCCGCATCGCCGAATTGACAGTCGAAAGCGGTGTCGTTGTCGCCTTGCGGGGGCCTGACGGATCAATCCCCATTGAACCGGGCGATGCCGTGGTTCTCGCGACACCGGCGCGGGTCGCCGCGGATCTGCTCCCGAAGCTGATTACCCCCGATGCGTTCGAGGCGATCTTGAACATCCATTTCCGGTATGACGCCGAACCGGTTGGGCCGCTGAAAGAGGCCGGTTTCATCGGCCTGACCTCGGCGACGGCGGAATGGGTGTTCGTCAAGCCAGGGCATGTCTCCGTCACCATCAGCGCGGCGAACGCCATGGTGGACGATCCCGCCCGGTCGATCGCGATGGACGTGTGGCCGAACGTCGTCGATGCGTTGGGTCTGCCCCCCGAGGCGAAAGACGCCATGCCGCCGTTCCGCGTGGTCAAGGAAAAGCGCGCCACGTTCGCGGCGACCGCGCGGCAGGAACAGCGCCGGCCGAAAGCGAAAACCGCTCTGGCCGCGAATCTGGCCCTGGCCGGCGATTGGACAGACACCGGCTTGCCTGCCACGATCGAGGGCGCCATAAGGTCCGGCCGTACCGCTGCGGATGTCATTCTCTCGCTTTGACTGCTAAGGATGTAATGCCCCTCGACACGATCGCCCTGGTCGATGACGCCGTATTGGTTGAGTCCGTCACGCGCGCGGCGGCGGCGCTGACGCGCCACCAGAAGCCGGACGGGCACTATGTGTTCGAACTGGAAGCGGATGCGACGATCCCGGCCGAGTATGTGCTGCTCGAACATTTTCTCGACCGCATCGACCCGGATCTTGAGGCGCGGATTGGCGTCTATCTGCGCGGTATTCAAGGGAAGCATGGCGGTTGGCCATTGTTCCACGACGGGGCGTTCAATATCTCCGCCAGCGTGAAGGCCTACTTCGCGCTGAAGGCGATCGGCGACGACCCCGACGCCCCGCACATGGCGCGCGCTCGGAAGGCGATCCTGGCGGCCGGCGGCGCGGAAACGACAAACGTCTTTACGCGGGCCCAGTTGGCGCTGTTCGGCGAAGTGCCGTGGCGTGCCGTGCCGGTAATGCCGCTGGAGATCATGCATCTGCCGCTGTGGTTTCCGTTTCATCTGTCCAAAATTTCATACTGGTCTCGCACCGTTATCGTGCCGCTGCTGGTGCTGATGGGGCTGCGGCCGAAGGCGCGGAATCCGCGGGGCATCGGTATTGCGGAGTTGTTTTGCACGCCGGCCGAGGATGTCAGGGACTGGATCAAGGGGCCGTATCGTTCCGGGTGGGGGCGCGCGTTCAAGGGCGTCGATGCCCTGCTGCGGGCGGCGGAGCCGCTGTTTCCCAAGGCCGCGCGCCAGAGTGCGGTCGCCAAGGCCGTCACGTTCGTCACCGAACGCCTGAACGGCGAAGACGGATTGGGGGCGATCTATCCGGCGATGGCGAACAGCGTGATGATGTTCGACACGCTGGGGTATCCGCCCGATCATCCCGATGCGGCGATCGCCTGGCAGTCCGTGCGCAAGCTGTTGGTGATCGAGGACGACCGCGCTTACTGCCAGCCCTGCCTGTCCCCGGTTTGGGACACCGGGCTGGCCGGGCACGCTTTGGCCGAGGCCGGGGTGTCCACCGATGCCGCCTGCGATTGGCTGACCCCGCTGCAAATTACCGATGTGGTGGGTGATTGGGCAGTGCGTCGTCCCGGCCTGCGTCCGGGGGGCTGGGCGTTCCAGTATAACAATCCGCATTACCCCGACGTCGATGACACCGCCGTCGTTGGCATGTTGCTGCACAGGAACGGTGATCCGGCGCACGCCGAGGCGATCGACCGCGCCCGCGAGTGGGTGATCGGGATGCAGTCCTCGGACGGCGGCTGGGGGGCATTCGAGCCGGAGAATACCCAGCATTACCTGAATCACATTCCGTTCGCCGATCATGGCGCGCTGCTGGACCCGCCGACGGCCGACGTCAGCGCCCGCTGCGTGTCGTTCCTGGCGCAGATCGGCATCAGCAACGACGACCCGGTGATGGCGCGCGCCCTGGCGTATTTGCGGCGCGACCAGGAGGCGGATGGCAGTTGGTTCGGCCGATGGGGCACGAACTACATTTACGGAACGTGGTCGGTGCTGTGCGCGCTGAACGCGGCTGGCATCGCGCATGACGATCCGGCGATGGTGCGGGCCGTGGACTGGCTGGTTTCGGTTCAGCGTGACGATGGTGGCTGGGGTGAGGACGAGGAAAGTTACGCCGACGCTCCGCACGGCCGTTACAAGGAGAGTACTCCCAGCCAGACCGCCTGGGCGGTGTTGGGGTTGATGGCGGCGGGGGCAACCGATCATCCGGCGACGGCGCGCGGCATCGCGTGGCTGGCCGCGACACAGAAACCCGACGGCGAGTGGGACGAGGCCGCCTATACGGCTGTCGGATTCCCCCGCGTGTTTTATCTGCGTTATCATGGCTACAAACTCTATTTTCCTCTGTTGGCGCTGGCTCGGTATCGGAATTTGCGCCGCAGCAATATTCGCCGGGTTGAGGTCGGATTCTGACGGCGCTGTCGGCATCGGGCGTCCGCATGCTTGGCTTTGTCGTCGGCCTGACGGCGGAAGCCCGTATCGCCGCCCGGTTCGGTTTCCCGGTCGAAGCTGGCGGAGGCACACCTGAAGGGGCGGCACGGGCAGCATCCCGCTTGGTCGAGCAAGGGGCAACGGCTTTGGTCAGCTTTGGCCTGGCCGGCGGACTGGACCCGGCCCTTCGACCGGGCTTGCTGATCGTTCCGACAGTCGTTGCGTCGGAAAATTGTTGGCATGCGGACCCGGCGCTCGCGTTGCTGTTCGGTGGGTTGACGGACCACACACTGTTCGCCGGGTCGCGGATCGTCGCTGACGTCGCTTCAAAGCGACGCCTGTATGCTGAAACAAAGGCTCATGCCATCGACTTGGAAAGCGGGGCGGTTGCCAGGGTCGCGACCGCCTACCACATGCCATTCATCGTGGTCCGAGCCATCTGCGATCCAGCCGAACGAAACCTTCCACCGGCGGCACTTGTGGCACTCGATTCGACGGGCGGCATTGGTCTGATCGGCGTATTGCGCTCCGTCGCGCGGCACCCCGGGCAAATACCTGCGTTGCTTGCACTGGCCGGCGATGCCGCGCAAGCTCGGCGGACCTTGATGGCGTTGGCGGAACGTTTCACGCCGAGGCCATAAGATCCAGTCGATACCGTGCATGCCGCTCTTGCCGAACGACGCGCAGGTGCGATTTCGTTGCTTCGATGAAGCTGTCCGGGGCCGCGTCGGCCGGGCTGGGGTCGTCGGTGCGCCCAAGCCAGTTGACCAACAGAACCAAGCCGCCGGGCAGAATTGTGTCCGACACATGCCGGCCGCACAGCGCGATATCGGCGGCTGACAAAAAATACAATACCTCCGAAAAAACGATGAGATCGAATCGATTCGCCGGCCATTCCGCCGGAACCCGTATGCGCGCGAACCGCACATGCGGCTGATCGGCGCACCGCGAGCGGGCATCTGACAGGGGTTCCTCGACAATGTCGATGCCGAGCAACCTGTCGCAGGAGGGGGCCAGCATGCGGGTGAGGATGCCAATGGAACAGCCGACCTCCAGACCGGATTCGAAACGACGGTTGCCGAGTGTATGCACAGTGTTGCGGTATTTTTCCTGTTCGTATGAACTGCTTTGGAAGCCCCAAGGATCGGGATTTGACCGGTACAATTTCTGGAAATGGCCGGGCGGGCGAGAGTCTGTCATGGCAAAAGATAGGTTTCATAGTTGCTGTTGAAGCCGGACAGCAGGCGTGATGGGAGTTGAAATCCGGTCGGGTCGTCCGTGATCAGGCCGCCGTATTGAGACTTATGGGACTGAATAGCGTCCCATTTGGCGGAACGAACGTCTCCTATCTCCAGCCGCCAACCGGAGGTGCGGGCGTCGGGGACGGGATCGCCGTCGGGTAGCGTCCACCCCCAGACCGGATACGCAACATGCCGAACCATTGGCCTGCCAGCGGCCGCCGCTTCAGCCGCCAGCGACGCCGCTTCATGGTCGCAATGCGGATCGTAACGCCATGGAGCCAGAATGACGGTGCAGTTTGGCTCCTGGTCCAGCAGCGTCACCAACCGCGCGACAACCCGATCGAAGCCGGGGCCGCAATGGGGCGCGCGTGTATCCGGTTCACCCAGAAAAATCACACGTTCCGGCGGAAGTCCGAGACATCCAACGGCGGTGCGAACCTCGTCCGCTCGCACCGCACGCAGACGTTCGGCGGGAAACGCGTGTGACCCGGGGTGCGATCCGGCGCCATCGGTCAGGACAACAACCAGTGGCAATCGGTTCGACTGGACGCACTGTGCGATCAACCCGCCGCAGCCCAGGCTTTCGTCGTCGGGATGCGGTGCCAGAATCAGGCAGGTGCCGGTCCCGATGATGTCATCCAGGCGGCCGACCGGAAGGGTCCGCCAGATGCTGTGCAGCTCGCCCGCGGTGGTCACAGCGTCGGCTCCGGGTGATCCGCGAACCATATTGCCGCCTCGGTCAGGACCTCGTCCGGCGCAGGTTGACGCAAATAAGTGGAAAGATCGCGGCAGATCAGTTCGATTGGGTTGCCCTGACGAAAGGCGGACAGGCCCAGGGAGCGCTGGATCAGGCGCATCGCATCCAGGCAGGCTGCTTCGACGGCGATCCGCGCAAGGCCAACCGTGGCGACGCGATGACCCGCATCGGCGGAATTATCCTCGGCGATCCGGGCCGCGTGGTGGACCCATAGTCGGCCGGTTTCCCTGGCGATGATGGCCTGACCCAGGCGGGACTGCGTGTGCGGGCTGTCCAGCCGGCCGGATTGGCGAAGTTGGGCGGTAGCATGCTCGACCAACGCGATCAGGCCACCCAGCGCGACGGCCGATCCGCGCCAGGCTCCGCCGGAGAAATCCGGTTCCCGCAGATAATCGCCGGGGTCGCCCAAAATGGCATCGGTGGAGGTCTCGCAGCCGGTGAAATCGACGGCTCCGGTGACGGCCGCCCGCATGCCCTGCAGCGGCGACGGCAGTTGTGTCACGCGCTCGCCGATGCCCAAGGGCAGCACCAGCATGCGCGTGTCGCCATCCTCGTCCTGTGCGGTGACCAGGGCACCAGTGGCATGGCCGGCGCCGGAGCAGAACTGCTTGCCGCCGCTCAGGGCAATCCGGTTGCCGAAGCGCCGCATGCTCAGTCCGTTAGATGGCGGATCGGTTACCCATAACGCGTAGAGACGATCGTCGTCCCGAATGGCCGCCGCATCGTAACGGGCCACGAGATGCCGAGCATTGATGTGGGCTTCCAGGATGCGGCCGACTGAGAGATTGCCTTGTCCGGTCAGAATGAGAAGCTGAGCCAGTTCGTCCGCATTGCCAGAGCCGGAAACGGGAAGTGGGGACGACAGCGCCCCTGCGCGTCGCAACTGATCGATCTCCTCGCCGGGAAATGCGCTATCCCGGTCGAGCGCGCCGGCGCGCTCTCGCATCCAGGGGATGATTTCGGCGACGGTTGTGAGGAGCCTGGACATTATCGGCTGACGAACACGGTTTCGCGCAAGTCAGAGGCTGATGGAATTCTTGGGATTGCTTGGTTTTGCATCTCTAGTCCGCCGCCAAGATGTCGGGCACCGCCAACCCGTCGAGCAAAGATTGTGCGGCGGCGATTTCGGTATCTACATCGACGAAACGAACCCGACGCCTGCGCAGAACCGGGCTCGCTGCCTCCAGGTTCGCCCACGCCCGGCCAAAGAAACGCTGTGCCAGTGCGTCGGTCAGCGTGGCGCGCGAAACCGCGAGGTCCCGAACCAGCGCCTGATCCTCGATCCCCATCCAGGCGCGGCGCGATCGGTACCGCAGGCTATAGCGCCAGAACGCGTCCACCGCGGGTTCGACCTGATCGTCGGTGAACTCGTCCTGTCGCACCATGCGGCGTCGGATCGCGTCGGCCATGCCTCCGACGGCCCTCCCGCTGATGCGGCCGGACACTGTCACCGTGATAGCCGGGTCGTGCCGGACGCGGGCGTCCGCCATCCACAAGGCGCGCACAAAGGCCCTGTCCTCGCCGGATGGTATCGCGGGGATGCCGCCGACGAATCGAAAGGCCTTTGCCGACACCGCGAGGCTGGCACCCGATGCCTCGGTATGGCGGGGCGGCGGATCGTGCGGTTCGGGGTCCAGGATCCAGGCCAGTTCGTCCAGCAACGCGATCAACCGGCATTCCCGGGCATCGTCCGCATGCAAATGCGACGGGATGAACGCGGCTTCGTCCGGGTCGATCACGGCCCGGCCGCACACGATATCCGCACCGTGCCGCAATGCCGCGAGGTTGCGTGATACCCAGTCCGGAGCGACCACCGCGTCCGCGTCGGTGGTCAGCAGGACACCATCGGGGGCGGCAAGCGTCGCGGCAACCTCCATCGCCAGGCGCCTCGCGTGGCCGGCACCGGTCTGCTCCGCCGGAAAGTCCCGGACCATCAGCGCCAGCCGATACCGCAACCCCGGCGTCATCGCGCGGGCGATCGCCAGGGTGTCGTCGCGGCAATTGTTAACCATCAGCAACACCGTATCCGGGGCCACGGTCTGCCGGTTGAGTGCGGTAAGGCAGGATTCGATGCGTTCAGCTTCGTCCCTGGCCGGGATGGCGACAACAGTATTTCTAGCCACGGGCGAGCCACGCCATGCGGTTTCCTACCAACTGAAGTGTGTGTCAGGCAGGTGGGCGCCGACGCCTCGGTTACGAGTCAGGGTCACGGACGTGTTATGCGGCTTGTGTTGACGAAAAAGCGACGGTAGGGCGGGGCATGACACAGCACATAGAAACCGACGTGGCGATCGTCGGTGCCGGCCCGGTCGGTTTGTTCGCCGTTTTCGAACTCGGGATGCTCAAGCTTTCGAGCGTGCTGATCGACGCCCTGTCGGAGGTCGGCGGCCAGTGCACCGCGTTGTATCCCGAGAAGCCGATCTACGACATCCCGGGTCACCCGGCGATCGAGGCGGGTGCGCTGATCACCCGGCTGGAGGAGCAGATCGCTCCCTTCCCGGTCCCCCGGCTGCTCGGACGTCAGGTCAACGGCCTGAGCGGCGAGTCCGGCGCCTTCACGCTGACCACCGACCAGGGCGACACCATTCGCGCGAAAGCGGTGATCCTGGCGGCGGGTGCGGGCGCATTCGGACCCAACCGGCCGCCCTTGGACGGTCTGCCGGCGTATGAGGTGAGCGGCGCGATCCAGTATTTCGTCCGCCGGCGGGAGGATTTGCGCGGCAAGCGGGTGGTGATCGCGGGCGGTGGTGACTCGGCGGTGGACTGGGCGTTGGCGCTGAAGGACATCGCGACGGTATCGGTGGTGCACCGGCGGGCCAAATTCCGCGCCGCTCCGGAAAGTGCCGCCCAGTTGGACGAAGCCGCGCGGAAGGGCGAGATCGAGATGGTCATCCCATACCAATTGCATGGTCTGGTTGGCACCGGCGGGGTGTTGTCCGCGGTGGAGGTCGCGACGCTGGAAGGCGGGGTGAAGGCGATTCCGGCCGACGTGCTGCTGCCGTTCTTCGGTCTGTCGATGGATCTGGGACCGATCGCCGCCTGGGGCCTGCAAAGCGTGGCGCATCATGTAACGGTCGATCCGGCCACCGGCCAGACCAGCCTGCCGGGCGTGTTCGCGATCGGCGACGTGGCGACGTATCCGGGTAAACTGAAGCTGATCCTGCAAGGGTTCAGTGAGGCCGCGGTCGCGGCGCATGCGATCCACCCGATCGTGCATCCCGGTCAGGCGCTGCATTTCGAGTATTCCACCAGCAAGGGCGTGCCGGCGTAGCGTCCGCGGCACCGGACATCTTGGAGTTTTATCCTCGCGAAAGCCTGACAACAGCGGGACCTCACTGAGGCGCGGCGATGCTTGCCGCCGCCGCTTCAGAAAGGCGATAATCAATCGTTCTCCAGCCCAAAAATCGGGGGCTACGATGAGCGTGAATTTGGGATCGGGATTGCACGTGGCGCCCGGTAGGGCGGTCGATGCCTCGGCCTATGACAGCTATATCGGGCGTTGGTCCCGGCTGTTCGTCCCGGCTTTGCTCGCCGCCGCCAACGTCGTGCCGGGTTCCCGCGTCCTCGATGTGTCCACAGGCACGGGTGAGGCAGCGCTTGAGGCACTGCCGATCGTCGGACCCGCCGGGTTGGTCGTCGGCGCGGACATCGCGCTTTCTATGCTCGAAAGTGCCCGCGCACGATTGAACATGCCGGCGTTTTTGCCGGCCGCCGCCGACGGGCACGCATTGCCCTTCAAGGACGGCTGTTTCGACGCTGTTCTTTGTCAGCTCGGTTTGATGTTCTTTTCGAATCCCGGGCACGGTCTGAAGGAATTCCGGCGTGTGCTGCGGGTAGGGGCCTATGCCGCTGTTTGTGTTATTTCGACTGCTGAACAGGCACCGATGTGGGGACATCTGGCGGATGCTGTAGGCCGCCGTTTTCCGGAGCAGCGGCCTATGTTTCAATTGTCGTTTTCTTTGGCTGATCCCGCGTTGCTGGAACGTTTGTTTGCCGAGGCAGGTTTTTTGGATGTTCATGTCGAACGGCAAAGCCATGAAGACACGATTGACAGCTTTGAAGATTATTGGGCGCCCATCGAAGAGGGGATTGGATCGCTGCCTCAAGTCTATCTTGCACTCTCAGACGTCGATCGCCGCGCGGTGCGAGAAGAGGTGAGGACCAAACTGTCGCCCTACATGGCCAATGGAATGTTGCACATGGGCGTTGAAATGTTGATCGGCAAGGGCCGGGCGTAGAATTCGATTGGGCTTCGGACCCTGGAGATGCATCAGTCGATCACCGAGGGCCGACGATCAGGGTCAGAATCCGCCATTATAGAACGCCCGCTTGCGGAAACCCGCGAACCGATGGACGCTACCCGCCATAAGAAACGCCCGGGAGGCAAACATGAACCTATCGATACCACGTCGCGGACTGCTCGCCGGAGGCTTGGCGGCGGCGGCTCTGCCCCGTTCCGCGTGGTCGCAGTCAAAACCAATCCGTATTGGCGTGCTGACCGACATGGTCGGAGTCTATGCCGCCAACACCGGCCAGGGATCTGTCACCGGGGCGAAGCTCGCCATTGAGGATTTTGCCAGGCTGCACCCGGCCGTGAAGGTCGAACTGGTGTCCGCCGACCTTCAGTTGAAGCCCGATGTCGCGGTCGGCATCGCCGGCGACTGGTTCGACAACCAGGGCGTCGATCTGATCACCGATGTACCGTTGTCCTCGGCGGCGTTTGCCATTGGCGACATGGCGAAGGCGAAAGACAAAGCGGCGATCTTTACCGGCGGCGCCTCCGCCGCGATTACTGGCGAGCACTGTGGACCGAACCATCTGCACTGGGTCTATGACACCTGGTCGATGCCGCACGGCGTGGTCGATGCGACAGTCAAAGAAGGCGGCGACACCTGGTATTTCATTACCGCCGACTACGCCTTCGGACATGCGCTGGCGAAAGATGCCGCCAGTTTCGTGGCCGGGGCCGGCGGCAAGGTGCTGGGCGAGGCTTTGGCTCCATTCCCCGGCACAACCGATTTTTCCTCGTATCTGGTGCAGGCCAAGGCGAGTGGCGCCAAGGTGATCGGCTTCGCCAACGGCGGCGGCGACACCGTCAACTGCATCAAACAGGCGGCCGAGTTCGGCATCCAGAAGGGTGGTCAGAAGATCGCCGGCCTGTTGTTCCTGATCCATGACGTGCATGGCGTTGGACTGAATGCGGCTCAGGGCGTGCTGCTGACGGAGCCGTTCTATTGGAACATGAACGCTGGCACGCGGGATTTTGCCAAACGGTTCGGCGCGCTGATGCCGGGGAACGTGCCTGGATCGGTGCATGCCGGCCAGTATTCGGCGGTCATGCATTACCTGAAAGCCTGCGTGGCGCTCGGTCCGGACAAGGCCAAGGCCAGCGGGCGGGCGGTGATGGAGCAGATGAAGGCGACCCCGACCGACGATCCGTTGTTCGGCAAGGGGGCGGTACGCAAGGACGGCCGCGTCATTCACGATTTGCATTTGTTTGAGGTGAAGTCTCCCGAACAGTCGAAAGAGCCGTGGGACTACTACACCCACAAGCGGACGGTCCCGGCGGCCGAGGCGTTCCGGCCGATCGACAAGGGGGGATGTGCGTTCGCCCAAGGGTAGGGCATTCCCGTCGCCGGGGTGTTTGTGCGAAAGGAGCACAGACCCCAGCGAGACGAGACCGCCATGACCAACACCGACCGCGTCGTTATCCGCCAGCCCGACGACTGGCATGTACATCTGCGCGATGGCGCGATGATGCAGGCGGTGCTGCCGTGGACGGCGGCTCAGTTCGGCCGAGCGATTGTGATGCCGAATTTGGTGCCGCCGGTGACGACGGTGGCGTTGGCTTCGGCGTATCGCGATCGCATCCTGGCGGCGCTTCCGGAGGGTTCGGCGTTCCAACCGTTGATGACGTGCTACCTGACCGACTCCACCGATCCGGATGAGATCGAGCGCGGTTTCGCCGACCGCGTTTGGGTCGCCGCCAAGCTGTATCCGGCCGGGGCGACCACGAACTCCCATGGCGGCGTCACCGATCTGCGCCGCGTCGCCGCGGTTCTGGAGCGGATGGAACGGATCGGCATGCCGTTGCTGATCCACGGCGAGGTCACTGACCCCAACGTCGATATCTTCGACCGGGAGGCGGTGTTCCTCGACACCGTGCTGACCCCGCTGCTGGCGGCGCATCCGGGTCTGAAGGCCGTGCTGGAACATGTCACGACGACCGAGGCGGTCGATTTCGTGCGCGCGCATGGTCCCGGACTGGCCGCGACGATCACTCCGCATCATCTGATGATCAATCGCACGTCTTTGTTCCAGGGCGGGCTGCGGCCGCATCTGTATTGCCTGCCGGTGGCCAAGCGCGAAAAGCACCGTCTGGCGCTGCGCAAGGCTGCGACCAGCGGCGAGGCCAGTTTTTTCCTCGGCACCGACACCGCGCCGCATACCGCAAGCACCAAGGAAACCGCCTGCGGCTGCGCCGGCTGCTTCGTCGGCCCGACGGCGCTGCAATGTTATACCCAGGTGTTCGACGAGGAGGGCGCGCTGGACCGGCTGGAGGCGTTTGCCTCGCTGAACGGCCCGGCATTCTATGGATTGCCGGTCAACGCCGGGAGCGTGACGTTGGTGCGCAAGGCCGCACTGACGGTGGACGCGGTGCCGGTAAATGGCGACCGTGTGGTGGTGTTCCGGGGTGGCGAGGCGATGCCTTGGTCGATTGAGGCATAACGCCCATAGCCGTTGCCGTTGCCGCACCGCCATTCCAGGTCCGTCATGGCTCGGGTTGTCCCCCGTGGCGTCAACATAAGGCGTTTGGCGGGTATGACTTTCCCATGCGCCATGGCCGGGCTTGGCCCCTACGCATCAGGATAAGCGAGTGGGGGATAAGGTTTAGTCGCTCTTCGCACGAAGCTGATGACCCGCGAGCAGTTCTTCGACTGGGCAGAAGCCCGGGACGAACGGTATGAGTTCGATGGGTTCCAGCCGGTCGCGATGACCGGGGCCAATCTTCGGCACACTATCATAGCGCACAATATTTACACCGCGTTGCGGAACCGCCTGAAAGGCAAGGGTTGCCAGCCGATGGGACCTGACGCCGGGGTTGCCACGATTGGAGATATCGTGCGCTACCCGGACGGCCTCGTGACCTGCTCCCCGATCACCGGCGATGAATACCTGACGCCCAACGTCGTTGTGGCGTTTGAGGTTATCAGCGCGACCTCCGGCCGCATGGACAGGATCGTCAAGGTTCGCGAATACGCGGCGGTGCCGTCCATGCTCCGCTACGTCATCGTGGAAACGGCGAGCGTCGGACTCACGGTCATGGATCGTCTGTCCGGCGATGCGAAATGGACGGTCACGACCCTCGTTGCGGATGAAGTCCTGGCGATGCCGGAAATCGGAGTCGATATTCCTGTCGTGGAACTTTACGAGGGCCTGGATGTGTCCGGATCGGACGCGACGGCGCCGGAGATGCCAGGACCGGCTGACCAGTAGTCACCACGGCGCGAGGCGTTGGCCGAACGAAATACTTGAGTTCGGCTTGATCACGTCCCGGATCACGGCAAAAATTGAGAATCTGGGCGTCCTCACGCCGGTACATTATCCGGTCATCGCAACGGGATGGTTGGCAGCCGTCGCCGCGCTTGCCTGGTTCTTCCTCAGATTCTCGGTGATGCGCCGAGCCGCCTCGCGTTGCTGGTACCCCTTTGACCAGTTTTGCCCGCCGGTCCTGGCGACGATGGGAGGCGCTGGCCTCGCGAAAGAGGCCGGCTGCTCGACCGGCGGCGGAACCGGTTCCTGTGGCGGGTCTGGGGCCTCGGATGGCTGCACCGCGACACCGGCCATCCGGAGCTTTTGAAGCTGTTCCAGCTTGTGCCGGGCCTTGTGGGATTGGCGGCTGAGGCTGACCGCGCTGCCACGCAGGCGAAGCTGCCGGGTCAGCGGTAGGTCGGGTTCGGCGGCTTGGCCGAGCGCATTCAGCGCGTGGAAGCCGAAGCTCACGATGTCGGCGGCGAGGTACAGTTCGTCCTCGGTTTCCGGGTGGTGGACGGCCACCATGTGGCTGGCCGCCCGATGCGCGGCGACCGGGTCGCCACCGGTGCCGGTCAGAAACAGGCGGACGAGGTTGCCTACGATCGTTTCAAAGATCGCGGCCGGGATGCTGGTGGCGAGGGACATGGGGCGGGTCCGGGCGCTAATGTTTATCTTTCGTTCTTTTGGACAATAGGTGAACATTGAGCGAGTTGCAAGAAATATTTCTCCTGGCTCGGTCGGCGGGAAAGTTCCCCCGAGCCTGTTACGCGCGCTACGGCGCAGCCAACCCGTTACGACGGCCATGCATCAGCCGGCCCAACGGTTCCAGTGGCAAAATGGCATGCCGCGGCAGGCGGATTTTCGATGAAGAAACCTTATGTCTTCTCAGACTCTGTTGCCGTTTGAAGGTTCTGCCCATGGCCGCGATCATAAGCCGGGCGCTGCCCGGGATGCTCTGCCTTGCTGCCGCCGTGGCAGCACTGATGCTCGGCACACCTGCTCCCGCGGCCGGGCCGGTCGCAGCGCTATTCCCACCCTGGTGGCCCGCGGCGGACGTTTTCGTTGCCGCGGGAAGCGCCGGCCGGATCGTACGGCTGGGTCTGGCGTCCTTCATCGTCATCGTTGCTTCGGAGGACGGTCGGGTGACCGAGCGCCTTCGAGCCGCCGGGGCGGTCATGGTGTTTGATCCGATTGCTCTCGGCGGCTGCGCGCCAGTCCCCGCTTCTATCTGAGGTTCAAAGAACACCCCATGGATTCACTCAATCGCTTGCGCCGCATTGCGTCTCGCTCCCTGATCGGCCTGGTCTGGTTCCACGTCTTGTTGAACCCGGCCGTTGCCGCCGCGACGGGCGGAAACTGGCTGATAACGTTGCTGATCTCGGCACTTCTGGCCGGCGCGGCCACGGGCTGCCTGCTACTGCGCGCGCCCGCGGAAACGACAAACGCGACCATCGCGGTTTCGCTTGTGGGTACAGTGTCGATGCTGGTTGCCGCGTTGGGGCACACGTCCTGGCAGACCGATATGCACATGTATTATTTTGCCGCCCTGGCGCTGCTGGCCACGCTCTGTGATTGGAAGGCCTTGATCGCGGCCACCGCCGCCACCGCTATCCATCACCTGGTGCTGAACTTCCTGTTCCCAGCCCTTATTTATCCAGGGGGGCCGGACTTCGGCCGCGTCGTGCTGCATGCGGTCATTTTGTTGGTGGAGGCGGGATCGCTGATCTGGCTGACCGTCCAACTCGACCGGTTGTTCGTTAAATCCGATGCGAGCGTGGCCGAAGCGCGCTTGGCGCTTGAGAACGTCGAGGCCTTGGAGTCCTCGGCCAAGGCCGATCGGGCCGCGCGTGACCGCCGTCAGGTCGCCATGGATCGCCACACCCAGGATTTCGGCACGTCCATCGCTGGCGTGATGGGTACCTTCGCGTCGTCTGCCGAGGCTTTGCGCCAGGCCGCCGAGGCGATGGCCGGGGCGGCCACGGGCGTCAGTGCGGAAGCCGCGGGCACGGCGGACGGGGCGGCACGCTCCTCCCGGCAATTGACCTCGGTAGCCGCCGCCATTGAGGAGATGACCAGCACGGTCGCGGAAATCGCCCGTCAGGCCTCCACGACCTCGGAAATGACACGCGCGGCGGTACGCCGGGCCGATGCCAGTCAGGCCACTATGAAGGGGCTGTCAGAAGCCACGGGCCGCATCGGCGATGTGGTGCAGTTAATCAGCACGATTGCCAGCCAGACCAATCTGTTGGCGCTCAACGCCACGATCGAGGCAGCCCGGGCAGGCGAAGCCGGCAAAGGCTTCGCGGTCGTGGCGGCCGAAGTCAAGACACTGGCGACCCAGACCGCCAATGCCACGCTGGAGATCAGCGGGCAGATCGCGGCGGTGCGTGCCGCCACCGATGAGTCGATCGCGGTGATGGCCGACGTGGCGGGAATCATTGCTAAACTAGATGAGGTCGCGGTCGTCATTGCCGCGGCGGTTGAGGAACAGAGCGCCACGACCCGCGAGATCGCATCCAACGTGCAGCAGGTCTCGGCCGCGGGACAGCAGGCAACCGGATCGATGGCCAAGATGGCGAGCGTATCCGAAGCGGCTGGTGTCGCCAGCCAGCAGGTTTTATCGGCCGCTGGCGGCATCGGCCATGAGGCCGCCGGGCTGCAAACGGAGGTCGATCAGTTCCTGGCGACCATGCGCGACGAGACCGGCAGCCGCCGGCACTTTGAGCGTCTGCCCGGCAACGGTGCCACCGCAACGCTGATTGCCGGTGGACGGGGACCGATTTCCGTCGTGGTGCACGACATTTCGCGCGGTGGTATCGCCCTGATCTGCGATCGCCAGTTTTTGCCTGGCACGGAAGTGAGCGTCGGTCTCGCCGGATCCGACGGGCCGATCGATGCCCGGGTGGTGCGAGCGGACGGCTCCGGCGTGGCGCTGGTGTTCCGGCAGGATGCCAGGAACCAGGGGCGCATCAATGCCGTGCTTCCGGCATTCAATGTGAGTCGCAAGGCGGCTTGACTGAGGTCAATCAGGCAACGGACAGCCCGGGCGCAAGCGCCCGGGGCCGGCGCTGAACGCCGAACGCTATGGAAGGTATCGCTTCGCTGTGCTATGGTGGCCATCATGAGCATGGCCCTTCGTAAGCCGATGACCTTAGCCGAATTCCTCGCGTGGGAGGAATGGCAAGAGGTGCGCTACGAGTTCGACGGGTTCGAACCGGTCGCCATGACCGGCGGAACCATCGCCCATGACCGGATTACCTTCAATCTTCAAAAAAGCCTGGACGCCAGACTGGCGGGAAAGCCCTGCCGGCCGCTTGGCCCGAATGTCAAGATCATCGTGGATGGCCGCGCCCGCTATCCCGACGCGCTGGTCGTTTGCCGCCCGGTTTCTCCCAGTGCCACGGTCGCTGAAGATCCCGTCGTTGTGTTCGAAGTCCTCAGCGAGGGCACCAGTCAGACCGATTTCATCGACAAGAACCGGGAATACCGCGCGACCCCATCCATCCAGCGCTACGTCATCCTGCAACAGGCCGACAAAGCGGCGATCGTGTTTGTGCGTACGCAGGATGGCTGGCTGTCAGAGATCGTCTCCGGCGACGACGCCAGCCTGGCGCTGCCGGAGATCGGTATCGCCGTTCCGCTGCGCGAGATCTACGCAAACGTCGAACAGCCCGAGGCTCCGCAAGGGTAACCAGGCGGCTCCCCGGAGCCGTTCAAAACGTTAACGTGCACCGAAGTTGCGCAACTGTTGCGTCGTGCAGCCGGGGATCGGTATTCGGATGCACCACATATTGCACATCCGGCTGAAGCGCCAACCAGGGCATGATCTGGGCCTGATAGCTCAGTTCGATGGCGGTTTCCGCGTCACTGACCGGACGTGCGGCCTGTTGTTGCGAGCGTATATACGATGACCCATTCCGCGCCATCGCGGCGGCGATGCCGAATAAGTCGTCCGGCCGGTTCGCCAGCAAGGCGGACATCGTCAGACCCGCGCCGACATAAGTGCCAAACCGGTCCACAACCGAATCGGCCACGCCGAACTGCACGAAACCCGTCAGACGCCGCGCGGGGTCATTGGCCGACTGAAACAGCAACCAGTCGAGCAGCCCGTAGGCGCCACCTTCACCGCGATGTTGTGCCGGCGGGCCGGCGATTTCGTTGAAGGTGGCAGTGTAATACCACCCGCCGACGGCGATCTTTTCGTCATAGGTCAACGGCGTATCGCCACGGCCGATTTGGGACGGGTGACCAGGTGAATCCGGCGATGCCGGTGGACCATTGAACCAGGCCGCCTCCGCCACCATCAACACCCCATTATGGGGGTTGAACGCATTGGGCGATCCATTCTGCGGATCAAGCGGCGCACCGTCCAAAATCGCCAACTGCACCACGGTTTGTTCGCTCGGTTTGTATGCCACGCGCATAGCGAGCGAAGTGTCCGGGAAGACCGAGGCATCGCCGAAGCCGCTTTGAGCCAACTCAGGCCCGATGCCGAAGGAACTGTTGAGGAACCAGGCAGAGGAAACCAAATGGTAGAACTCGGTATTCAGATCGTAGCGGCCGGCCAGAACAGAAACGCGATTGTCAGCGAAGTTGTACTGCACCCACGCCTCGTACAGCCTGACGGCCGAGGGAGCGGTGATGTTGCTGATTCCCTGTGCATCGCCGACCAGAGCGTCGGGCTGTCCACCTCCGATCCGAATCCCATCCAGGAACGCCGAAAGTCCTGGCATGTTGGCCAGCTTATCAAAATCAAACCTGACTTGAGCATGCAGGAGATCGGTGTAGGTCGAGCCGCGCATCGCACCGCCCGATACGTTCGAAGCGACATCGCCTTGATACGTCAGGGCCGGAGTGACCCCGGCTTTTGCCAGGTCACCGGCGATGTCGGGCCAATCGTCAGCACGGGCGGAAGATGCTCCGCACATCGCGAGAATAACCAGCGACGCGGTGACGTTTGCCCGGATCATAAGGCTGCGACTCCCTAACCGCTGACCTTGTCCTCGATTCGATCCCAGATCGCTTTTTCGATATGCACGCCGTCAAACCGGGCGATCTCTTGCAAGCCTGTGGGAGACGTCACGTTGATCTCGGTCAGATAATCCCCGATCACGTCGATCCCGACAAAGATCATGCCCTGCTCGCGCAAAATCGGCCCGATCGCCGCGCAAATCTCCAGATCGCGATCGGTCAGCGGAGACCGCTCCGGCCGGCCGCCGACATGCATGTTGGACCGAGCCTCGCCTGCCGCCGGAACGCGGTTGATCGCGCCCATCGGCTCGCCATCGACCAGGATGATGCGCTTGTCACCCTGGCGCACCGCTGACTCGTAACGCTGGATCATCAGCGGCTCACGCGACCGGGCGAAGTGCATTTCCAGTAATGAGGCCAGGTTTTCGTCGTCCGGCTTGATGCGGAACACGCCCGCGCCGCCGTTGCCGTACAGCGGCTTCACGATGATGTCCTTGTATTCATCCCGAAACGCTCGGATCGCCTGCGTGTCCCAGGTGATCAGCGTCGGCGGCATCAGGTCGGGAAAGTGAGTCACCAGGATCTTCTCCGGCGCATTCCGCACCGCTGCGGGATCGTTGACGATCAGAGTGCCGGGCTGGATGTGCTCCAGCATGTGAGTCGCGGTGATGTAGGCCATGTCGAACGGCGGGTCCTGGCGCATCAACAGCACGTCCATCCCGCCGAGATCGCGCGTCTCCATCGGCCCGAATTCGTAATGCGCGCCGTGCCGCCGAGCGACTTTGACGGAATGGCCGCGGGCGAAGAGGCGTTCCTCGCGCTTGCCGCCGGCGGGCTTCGAGACGCCCTCTTTCAGCGCCATGTGCCGCACTTCGTAGTGCCACAGCGCATGCCCGCGCGCCTGCGCTTCGAGCATCAGGGCGAACGTCGAGTCACCATCGATGTTGATACTGTCGATCGGGTCCATCTGAACCGCGACCTGTAGCGTGCGAGCCATGTGTCATTCCCCGTTCAGCGCAGTCTGTGGCTCGTCATTAAGGCGTGAAGCTATTTAGGGGAAGAGAGCAATATCCAGCACGGAGAGCACGGTCATCGTTCTAACACCATGCAATCAATTCACAGCGGTATAGCGATCGTAAGTAATATCTTTTTGGCTGATTTCCACCTGCCGGTCTCGATCGCTAACGTGGTGGCCGACCGAAATGGGCGAACAGAGGTTTCCGACAGGAGGTGGCGATGGTTCTTGTCAAGCCTGCATCTCTCGACATCGGTTGCCTAAAAATAGTGCTATTCTGCATCTAGGGGGACGAGTTGACTTAAAATTAGGCCAAAAAGACCGTGCCTCGCTTGATTCGGCCAAGCGACGCGCAATACACCAATTGACACAGGTTGCGACCTCACAATAGTGTCTATGTGACACCGAGTCGTAACTGGTGTTCAACAGAGGCAGAATGTCTGAAACCTGGGCGAATTACCAGTCTGCCATACAGCTTGTGGCGGGTATAAATTTGGCATTGCTAGCGTTCCCGAAGCTCCGGCAACCGGAAACAAACCACGAGGCGGATAGATGGGGGCGGCTTTTGCGCACGGTGCCGATCGATGATCCAGATCACGGAAGGATCAGATATGCGGCTGTTTCTTTCCAGCGTGTGTGCACTCGTGTTGAGAGACAGCAGGGGCGCGCTCAGGCAGCCTGCCTCTTTGCAACTCTTCTGGCCGTAGGAACACTCCTGTGGGCCACGCAATATGCCGATTGCCCTGTTCACAAAGTGGCCGCGTGGTTCGTAGTCCTGCTAGGTGTCGCACCGGCGTTGTATTTCGCTGCACACGACGCATATGTCGCAAGGCTGGTGTTCAAGGCCGCTGCTCGTCGGCAGGCGCTGGTAAGCGAGCGCGCTCTTTGATTACCACGGCTGCCACACTTGAGCGTGCGAGAGTGCGTTGGAAAATGCTGCGTCCAGGTGACCGAGCGTTTCATCTGGCGGTGTCAGTGCTAGACGCGGCGATATGCCAGTCGGATGTCGTCTTTGCCCTCAATCTGCCGAATTTCTTTGTCAAAAGGCTGAATGGAAACCCCGACGTTTACGAAATTTTAACCAATAATGAGGTAATACTGGGTTATCGGCTGATCGAATTGAGTGCCGACGCTGAGGTTGAGATCCTACCATGACGAAATTATGAGATCTGCCGTGACGAGGGTGTGACATACTGCTATGATGAGGTTGTGAGCAATGGGAATGTCGCCGCATAAACCCCGCCGATTGCCGGCAGAACTGGGTATCCAGCCCGTTGTCCCAGGCCAATATCTTAAGGAGTGGGTTCTGCCTGCGCGCGGCTTGGATGTTCGTGCAGCAGCAGAGGTGATAGGGCTGTCCTTGACTGTCCTGAAGGGGGTCCTCTGCCGAAAAACGCGTGTTGATGGAGTGATCGCGGATAAGTTGTCCAAATTTACGGGCACTTCTGCGATGTTTTGGTTAAATATGCAGGAAGCCGCCGATTTGGCGGGCGACAATACGACGTCGAGGTTTGATGAGCCTCGGACACGTCGAGCCGCGAGATAACTCAGCAAGATCGGATTTATCGACCTTCCTCCGGTGCGTTCGGACGGGTCGGAAGTCACGGCCCGTGAACGATAGCAACCCGTGACTCGGGTTTCACGCCGAGCGATGCAGTGAATTTGGCGCGCCGGCCAATCGGTCTCTCCCCCCTTAATGGGTTTCTCTCCAAGGCGCTGCCAAAACTCTTTTACGATCGGCATCCGTGCCCGGCACTTGCCCAAACCCGCCGGGATCGCCATCTATACACGTTATGCAGAACACATCACTCGCCGCTGCCGATCCGATCGGGTGGCACGGCACCACCATCCTGTGCGTAAGGCGGGATGGCAAAGTGACCATGGCCGGAGACGGCCAGGTCAGTATGGGTCAGACCATCGTCAAGGGTAACGCCCGCAAAGTGCGCCGCATTGGCGCGGGCGGGGCCGTGATCGCCGGTTTCGCCGGGGCCACGGCTGACGCGTTCACCTTGCTCGAACGCCTGGAATCCAAGCTGGAGCGATACCCCAACCAGCTCGAACGCGCCTGCGTCGAACTCGCCAAGGACTGGCGCACCGACCGCTATCTGCGCCGTCTGGAAGCGCTGATGGCCGTCGCCGACAAGGACCGCAGCTTCACGCTGACCGGCAACGGCGATGTGCTGGAGCCGGAAGACGGCGTCATCGGCATTGGCTCCGGCGGCAACTATGCATTGGCGGCCGCGCGTGCGTTGATGGACGTCCCCGACCTGACGGCCGAGGAAATCGCGCGCCGGTCCATGCGGATCGCCTCGCAGATTTGCGTCTATACCAACGGCAACATCATCATCGAGTCACTGTAAATGGACGTCCCCACATACTCGCCGAGAGAGATCGTCTCGGAACTCGACCGCTTCATCGTGGGTCAGGACGACGCCAAGCGCGCTGTGGCGATCGCTTTGCGCAACCGCTGGCGCCGCCAACAACTGCCGGACGGCATCCGCGAGGAGGTCGTGCCGAAGAACATTCTCATGATCGGCCCGACCGGCTGCGGCAAAACCGAAATCGCCCGCCGGCTGGCGAAGCTGGCGCAGGCGCCGTTCCTGAAGGTCGAGGCGACCAAATTTACCGAGGTCGGCTATGTCGGCCGCGACGTGGACAGCATCGTCCGCGATCTGGTCGATGCCAGCCTGAACATGCTGCGTGAATCCAGCCGCAAGGGCGTCCAGGCCAAGGCGGAAGCCAACGCCGAGGAACGCTTGATTACCGCCCTGGTCGGTGAGGAAGCCGCCGCTGACACGCGGTCGAAATTCCGCCGCATGCTGCGCAACGGCGAGTTCGAGCAGAAAGAGATCGAGGTCGCCGTCGCCGATGCCGGCAGCTCGCCGATCGGTCAGTTCGACATGCCCGGCATGCCGCCCGGTCAGGTGATCAACCTGAGCGAGATGATGAAGGGCATCATGGGCAACCGTCCCCTGCAAAAGCGCCGCATGACGGTGGAAGCCGCGCGCCGGATCATCGAAGCCGAGGAAGCCGACCATTTGCTCGACAACGAGCAACTCACGAAAGACGCGGTCTTCCACGCCGAGAACAACGGCATCGTCTTCCTCGACGAGATCGACAAAATCTGTGCTCGGACATCCGAGGGCGGATTGCGCGGTGGCGACGTCAGCCGGGAAGGGGTGCAGCGCGACCTGCTGCCGCTGATCGAGGGCACCACAGTCAACACCAAGTATGGCCTGGTGAAGACCGACCACATCTTGTTCATCGCCTCCGGTGCGTTCACGCTGGCCAAGCCGTCCGATTTGCTGCCGGAACTGCAAGGCCGCCTGCCGATCCGTGTCGAACTGCTGCCGCTGACCCGCGCCGATTTGCGGCGGATACTGATCGAGCCGGAGCACTCGCTTTTGAAACAGTACGCGGCGCTGCTGGGGACCGAGAACGTGACGCTGGACTTCCGCGACGATGCGGTGGATGCCCTGGCGGAACTCGCGTCCGACATCAACGACCGGATTGAAAACATTGGCGCTCGTCGCCTGCACACGGTGCTGGAGCGGCTGTTGGAAGACATCAGCTTCTCGGCGACCGACCGCAGCGGCGAGACGTTCGTGGTGGATGCGGCATACGTGGCGGAAAAGGTGGCCCCGCTGGCGCAGAAGGGCGACCTCAGCAGGTTCATCTTATAAATTCGTATAACTTCTGTTAAAATATCTCGCTAAGCCAGGAGGGTTAGAGATGCACGCTTTAAAACTAACCCGGATCGGCAACTCGGTGGGCATGATCCTGTCGCGTGAGCTGCTGGCGAAGCTGGGTGTGACCAAGGGTGATACGATCTACGCCGTCGATCAACCCGATGGCGTCCGCCTGACTGTCGCGAACCCCGATTTCGCGGCGCACATGGAGGTCGCTCGGACAGTCATGAAGGACCGCCGCGCGGTATTGCGCGAACTGGCGAAGTGACGATCTGGCTTTCTTCGCAGCTTGTCTTCGCCATCCATGACGAACAATTGGCGGAACACGGGGGCTCCACCGACCTCCGTGACGCCGGCCTTCTCGACAGCGCCTTCGCCCGGCCACTAAACCGAGCAGCCTATGGCGAGCCGGCTATTGCAGAACTGGCCGCGGTTTACGTGCTGGGTATTGCCCGAAACCAGCCCTTCGTTGATGGTAACAAACGCACAGCCTTCGTGGCGCTGGAACTTTTCCTGCGCCTGAACGGCTGCGTGTTCACCGTTGGCGATGCCGAGGCGGTGGTGATGACCCTCGCCATGGCGGCCGGGGAACTGCCGGACGACGAATTCACCGCATGGGTGCGCCTGAACACCGCCCTTGAAAGCGGACGCACCCCCTGGCGAACCACCCCCAAACACCCCTATTCTACCGCAACGCGAAGGACCCCGCTCATGACCGTTGCCCAACAACCCGTCTTGCTACTGACCGGTGCCAGCCGCGGCATCGGCCACGCCACCGTCAAACGCTTCAGCAGTGAGGGCTGGCGTGTGCTGACCATCTCCCGACAGGCGTTCGACCCCCGCTGCCCGTGGCCAGGCGGCGAGCAAAACCACATCCAGATGGATCTGTCCGACGTCGATTCCGTCAGCGCCGCCTTGCCCGAGATCAAGCGCATCGCCGGCGGCCGGCTGGACGCGCTGATCAACAACGCCGCGATCTCCCCCAAGCATCCGGACGGTAGCAAGATCACCAGCCTGCAGATGGCCTACAAGGACTGGCTGCACATCTTCAACGTTAACTTCTTCTCGGCGATCCTGCTGGCCCAGGGCCTGAGCGACTATCTGATCGAGTCGAAGGGCAGCATCGTCAACATGACCTCCATCGTCGGCTCGCGGGTGCATCCGTTTGCCAGCGCCGCCTACGCGACCTCCAAGGCCGGCCTTGCGGCGCTGACCCGCGAAATGGCGAACGACCTCGGCCGCTATGGCGTGCGGGTGAACGCCGTCTCCCCCGGCGAGATCGACACCGCCATTCTGTCGCCGGGCACGGAGGAGATCGTGCAGCGCGAAATCCCGATGCGCCGCCTCGGCAAACCCAACGAGGTCGCGGACCTGCTGTTTTTCCTGTGCTCCAACCAGGCGATGTACATCAGCGGGTCGGAAGTCCATATCGACGGCGGCCAGCGCGTTTAAACCGGCCACTCCTTATCTTGCAATGACACCGCGAGCGGCAATCTGTGCCGCCCTCTTTAGTATGGAATGACAATGAACGAGCTCTCGGCGATCGGACGCTTTGGCAGTGGCCGCGATGTGCGGCGGATCGAGGATGCCGGCCTGTTGGCCGGCGCCGGCCGCTTCACCGACGATTATTCCCTCCCTGGCCAGACCTATCTCGCCTTCCTTCGCTCACCCGTCGCCCATGCGCGGATCGTGGCGACCGACACCGCGGCGGCGCTGGCAATGCCGGGCGTGCTGGCGGTTCTGACCGGCGCCGACCTGGTCGCGGCCGGCGTGCAGCCGCTGCCGCTGGCGCCAATCTTCAAGCGGCCCGACGGTTCCCTCGGCGCCTCGCCGCTGCGATCCGCGCTGGCACATGAGACCGTTCGGTTCGTTGGCGAGGCCGTGGTGGCAGTGGTCGCCGAGACTCAGGAACAGGCGAAGGACGCCCTGGAAGCCATCGTCGTGGACTACGACGACCTGCCCGTGGTGACCGATCTGACCGAAGCCACGGCGGACGGCGCGCCGCTGGTCTGGCCAGCCGCCACCGGCAACATCGCGGCGCAGATGAAGCATGGCAACGCCTCTGCGTCCGACGCGGCCTTCGCGAGCGCCGCGCATGTCGTGAGCCTAGATCTGGTCAATCAGCGCCTGGTGCCGGCGTCGATGGAGCCGCGGACGGCGCTTGCCAGCTACGACGCTGAAACCGATCGTCTGACATTGCGTCTGTCCAGCCAAATGCCATCCGGCGCGCGTGACACGTTGTGCGCCGTGCTGGGTTTGCCCGCCGAGAAAATCCGTGTTGTGGTCGGTGATGTCGGCGGCGGCTTCGGCATGAAGACCGGCCTGTACCCGGAAGAAATCGTCGTTGTCTATGCCGCCCGTCAGGTCGGCCGTCCGGTGAAATGGACACCCGCGCGGATTGAGGAATTCCTGTCAGCCACGCACGTACGCGATGTCGAAACGCACGCCGAACTCGCGCTGGACGCGCAGGGGAAAGTGCTGGCCTACCGAATCAGGTCGTTCGCCAATGTTGGCGCCTACGGCGGCACGACCGGGATCATTATTCAGTTGATGATCGGACCGTGGGTGTCCACCAGCATCTACGACATCCGGGTGATCGATTTCGATCTTCAGGCGGTGCTGACCAACACGGCCCCGACCGCGGCCTATCGCGGCGCCGGCCGGCCCGAGGCGATCTATATCATCGAGCGTCTGTTCGACGTCGCCGCCCAAAAACTCGGTCTGGACCCGGCCGAAATTCGCAGGCGTAACCTGATCAAAACCGAGCAGATGCCGTACACCAACGCGATGGGACAGGTGTATGACTCGGGACGGTTTGGTTCGATCCTGGATCAGGCGCTGACCTTGGCCAACTGGAACGACTTTGCCAGCCGCGAGGCGGAGTCCCGAACACGCGGGATGCTGCGCGGACGCGGTCTGGCATCGTTTCTGGAGTGGACCGGTGGCAACGCATTCGAGGAGCGGGTGACCGTCGCCGTCTCCGGCGATGGCGACATTGAGGTGTATGCCGCCACGATGCCGATGGGGCAGGGGATCGCGACGTCATACGCGCAACTCGTCGTCGATGTGTTCGGTGTCGAGATAGACCGCATTCGCATCGTCATGGGCGACACCGATCGCGGATCGGGTTTTGGCAGCGCCGGTTCACGGTCGCTGTTCACCGCCGGATCGGCGATCAATCACGCATCGGAAACCGCCGTGGCGAACGGACGCGAACTCGCCGCCGAGGCGCTGGAAGCGGCCGCGACGGATATCGAATACGCAGAAGGCATGTATCGCATCGCCGGCACCGATCGCGGCATCGGCCTGTTCGAACTCGCCGCCCGCCAGCCGGACAATCGTATCTACGTCGATTCAACCAGCAGTGTGAACGGACCGAGCTGGCCGAATGGCGCGCATATCGTTGAGGTTGAGGTCGATCCGGACACCGGCGCCGTGGATATCGTTTCCTACGTGTCGGTCAACGATGTCGGCCGCGTGGTGAACCCGATGATCGTTCGCGGCCAGCTCGACGGCGGCGCCGTCCAGGGCATCGGCCAGGCGCTCGGCGAGCACATGCTGTATGATCGCGAGTCCGGCCAGGTGATGACCGCCAGCATGATGGATTATTTCATGCCGCGCGCCGACATCATCCGCGAATTCGTTCACGTCCTCGACCAGTCCATCCCCTGTCAAAACAATCCGCTCGGTGTCAAAGGCGTCGGCGAACTCGGAACGATCGGCGCCACCCCGGCGGTGGTCAACGCCGTTGCCGATGCGCTGGCACGGGCCGGGCATGGGAACCGGGCCAGCACGATCCAGATGCCGCTGACGCCGGTGAAGGTGTGGGAGGCGCTGCGGTAGGCGGATAAGCGCCCGAACGGGTCCGGTATCGGGGACAGATGGTCCCCGATCCGTTATTCGACTATAACGTTGCGCCACCGTCGATGGCGACCTCGGCGCCGGTGATGTAGCCGCTTTCCTCGGACAGCAGGAACAGGACCAGGTTGGCAACTTCCTCGGCGGTGCCCTGGCGTTTCATCGGCACCGTTTCCAGGCGTTTGGCATTTTGTTCCGGGGTGCGGACCGCCAACATTTCGGTGGCGATCGGGCCGGGATGGATCGAATTCACCCGGATTTTGCGATGTGCGAGATCGGCGGCCGCCGATTTGGTCATGCCGCGCAACGCCCATTTTGTCGCGCTGTAGGCGAAGGACCCCGGTGATCCCCGCAGGCCGGCAACGGACGAAATATTGACGATCGAGCCACCGCCTGATTTTTCCATCAACGGAACGACCGCCTTCATGCCGAGGAAGCAACCAAACTGATTGATCCGCATGTGCTGGTCGAACAGGGCACTGTCGGTCTCCATCAGCGATGCCGGGCGATAGATGCCGGCGTTGTTGACCAGTCCGTGCAGTCCGCCGAACGCCGCGGCGGCTGCGATGGCGTTGGCCCAGTCCTGCTCTCGGGTGACGTCCTGGCGGACGAAGACGGCCGCATCGCCCAATTTGGCGGCGAGTTGCTTGCCTTGCGCCTCCAACACGTCGCCGATGACGACTTTGGCCCCTTCGGCGACGAACAGGCGGGCCTCAGCCTCGCCCTGGCCGCGCGCGCCGCCACTGATCAGGATGATTTTGCCGGATAGACGGTTCATTGGTTCCCCCCTTGGCTTTGATGTCCGGCAGGTTTTTGTCTGCGCGGATTTATTGAGCGGGGAAACTACACCGGTACCGGGCGGGTCTTGTCCATGCATACGGCTTCGTGACCATGCATCCCCCGGGTGTTGTCAATCGCCAGATTGTCCGCACCTGTGCCATCGTGCGCTCATAGGGCGCTTTGGCGTCTGCCTCGGTCTCGATAAGGCCATGCCGAACAATAACCGCTTCAGGTCGATGCTGTTGATTCATCGATATCTCCGTCCTACTCCGCCGCTCCAGCATTTTCACGATCGGCCGCATATCCCGCCCTCGGTCACGCGACCTGGCCAAGAGCGCTTCGGCCATCGCCGTGCATACACCCGTTTCACGTGCTTCTTTGGATGCCTGGTTCCAGGGTTGTTCGCTCATCCGCGTCTCAAAAGCCGCATCGTGAGAATTTGTCCCGATATATGAGACGCCTTCCACGATCCTGCGATCCGCATCACTCGTTGCCGCCACGCCTGGCGCTGGGACACGCGCCGCTGCGGGCCGAGCGGCCGGCTGCGGTTTGGCGCCCGGGTCCACCACGTTCAGTAAGGACCGTTCGGCGACCTGTAGGGTCCATGCGTCCTCGGTCGCCTCCCGCATCAGGTGTCGGTGCACCGGCACCGCCAGGGAGCTTCGCACCATCGACGCGTATTTCGCGTTCAGCCGCATCACCCACTCGAGGTCGTGGACATACAGACAAACCAGCCGCACCCGCTCCTTCGCCATGGATGGAGTTTTTATTCCTTGAATGGTAGGCTAATATAGGAAATATGTCAATATCGTGCTGAACACCGCAGACGTTTTAGCCGCCGACGATTCGCTGCAAAGCCAGCCGAGCGGCGGGCGAGCCGGTTGCCTGATCGAGCAGGCTCACGGCCTCGGTCGCCAACTGTCGCCATCGCGGGCCGCGAGCGTTCAGTTCCTCCCACATGTCCCGCAGTTCGTAAGGTCGTTGGGTCGACAGAACCGAGATCAGTTCGGCGGCTTGTCTTATATCTTTCGCCGCCTTCGCCTGACTTTCCCCCGACGACAGACGCAATCGGCTGACCAGAAGTTTGTGCAAAGCATACCGCTCGGGGGCAGGGACGTTGATGGGGATGCCGGCGCCCCATAGCGCGACGGCCTGGACCTCCCGATAGATCAGGAAGTCAAGGAAACGGAGGGGCTGAGCATCGGCTTTCAACGCGGGGAGGGCAACCGGAGCGTCGTCGGACGGACCCTGCATCGGTGTCAGAATATCGACCCGATACCGGTCTCCAAGCGCGAAACGAGTCGGGTGGTCGGGGGCGAAGGTCGATGGGACGGGTTGGAATTCGGGGTCCACGCCTCGGAGGATGTCCAGGAAGGGGATTTCCACCGTATCCTCAACGGCCAGCGAGATGCCCCGAAACTGTGCGAGGTCCAGGTCGTCCGTCATTGCGTTGGTGTTGGGAAGTCTGGCGCCGATCAGTCCGGAGTAGCTCTGGTAAGCGGCGGTGCCCACAACGACCGCACGGAGGCGAAAGACACCGGCCTTCGCCAAGGCTTCGAGTATCCGGCCGGTTCGGGCATCCGGTCCTCGGAGGCCGGATCGGATCAGGGCGGAGACTAACGTGCGGCGTTCTTTATACCCGGACTTTTCGGTTCGATGCCGGGCGATTTTTTCGGTGAGGTCCGGACTGTCGGGGCCAACGTATTTCTCGGGACGGCTGCCCTCGGTCATGGGCGAGCGGAAATACCAGAACTGGTGGCCCCGGATGGTGCGCTTGATGAAGCTGCCGCCCGGGTCAAAGGCTTCGGCCATTTGACCGAGCTGCGCCCGTTCCGCCAATTCGGCGTACATGGTCTGGATGGGTAGTGGAAGCGATTGCGACATAGGTGCGTATAAACTGATTACCACCAAATTGCAATTTGGTGGTAACGCCGTTAAGGGGCCGCGTATTCTACCCAAACACCCGCTCGAAATCCGGTCCACCGACCGCATGTGCAGCGTCGATCCCATAATGCGTGGCCGCTGAGACAGCCCGTCTTCATGGGCGCCGATCCAGCCGGAATTGGGCCATCGGTGATTAATTCCTTGTCTTGGCGCAATCGCTTATCCGGGTGATTGCCTTTGATCGATACATCTGGTTACTGATCGTCGGATCGACCGGGGAATGGACAATGCGCTGGCTGAACGCGATTGAAGTTATGAAGTCGGTTTTATGGCTGGCTCGGTAATCGTCAGTGCGGTCGAGGAGGGCCAAGCAGCCTACAATCGGCAGGATTATGCGACGGCGCTTCGTCTTTGGAAGCAATCGGCCGTTCAAGGAAGCCCGCGCGCGCAGAATCATCTCGGGGCTATGTATTACAGTGGCAGTGGCGTACCGAAAGACGAAGCGCTGGCGGCGGAGTGGTATTGGCAGGCCGCTAATGGGGGCCACGCCGATGCGCAGTTTAACCTGGGTTCAATGTATTCGAAGGGCGAAGGCGTGGGGCAGAACTGGCTGGCGGCGATAGAGTGGTGTCGGCTCGCTGCCGGCCAAGGCCATGCAGGCGCGCAAAATCATCTCGGGGAGATATATGAATTTGGTCGAGGTTTACGAACAAATTATGCCGAAGTGCTAAAATGGTATCGATTAGCTGCTGACCAGGGTTATGCAGAAGCTCAGATGAATCTTGGTCGCATGTATCGCGAAAGCAAAGGTATCCGGCAAAGCAGAAAAAGTATGTCCGAAGCGATCAAGTGGTATCGACTTGCTGCCGACCAAGCGTATGCTCCAGCACAGAAGGAACTTGGGCGTAATCACGAATCCGGTCGATATGTGCCACAAGATTACGCTGAGGCAGCGAGATGGTATCGATTGGCGGCTGACCAAGGCGACGCCGAGGCGCAGTTAAGCCTTGGAGACATGCATCGAGACGGCCAGGGCGTGCCGAAGGACGATGCCCAAGCACTGAAGTGGTATCGTATGTCTGCTGACCATGGTAATCGAGTGGCACAGTTTGTTCTCGGACGTATATATGCTGGGGGCTGGTGCGTGCCTAAGGACTACGTAGAAGCGCTGAAGTGGTATCGACTTGCTGCCGACCCGGGTGACGGAGGGACGCAGAACAACCATGTAGGCATGTGTCGCGATGGGCGGGGCGAGCACAAACACTTCAGCGCAGCGGCGCAGAATGACCTCGGAGACATGTATCGAGACGGCTCTGGCGTGCCCAAAGATTACCTTGCAGCGGTGAAATGGTACCAACAGGCCGCAGACCAGCGTTGTGCCGAAGCGCAAAAGAATCTTGGCGACATGTATCGAGCAGGCAAAGGGGTGATCCGTGATAACGTCTTGGCCTATATGTGGTTCGATCTCGCCACGAGGGACGGCGATGAGGATAAATTAGCGCAAGTGAAGCGCGACAGATGCGCCACCTACATGACACCCGCCGAAATTTCTGAATCGCAGCGATTATCGCAGGAATGGAAGCCGAACGACGATATCGAAGCGATGAGGAGGCATCGGTCTGCCTCTGACGTGAATAAACCAAATCTCGAAGAAATATATCCAGAATACCAAGATCTGCCGAAGGAAAACGTGGTTGCTGCAAACTGGTATCGCTTGGCCAAGTTCAACGACGACCCAGACGCACAGTTTAATTTAGGGAAAATGTATTCCGAAGGTCGAGACGTGAAGCGAAACTGGAAACTGGCGGCGAGGTGGTATTTGCTGGCTGCAAATCAGGGCCACGCCGATGCTCAGTTCAGCCTCGCAAATCTATACGCCAAGGGCCGAGGTGTGCCGAGCGATGCATTTCTTTCTAATACGTGGTACAATCGTGCCATCTGTGGCTGGCCGTGATCGAAAGTTGACCAGCCGCTCGGCGGGGTTACGCGTCGTTCGACTGTCGGACGACGGCATGAGGTGAGAGTAAACACCTTCGCCGGAATATCAGAAACATCGTTACCAGCGCCGAACTGACGATAATGGGGATGTTGCACCCGATTATCGATCAAAACTCTCTACCCAAACACCCGCTCAAAAATCCTATCCACCGACCGCATGTGCAGCGCCGGGTCCATCGCCGCGTCCAGATCCTCCGCCCGAACCAACCGAGCCACATCCGGATCGGCTTCCAGGTTCACCCGGAACGACCGTCCCTCCGGCGTGCCCAACCGGGTCCACGTCGCCATCGCGCAGCTTTGCACGATCCGATATGCGTCCTCGCGCGAAATCCCCGCCTTGGTCAGCGTCAGCAGCACCTCGCCCGAGTGCACCACGCCGCCCAGGCTCTCCAAATTCGCCAGCATCCTATCAGGATAGATCAGCAGCTTATCCATCATCCCCGCCAGCCGCATCAGCGCGAAGTCCAGCGTCACCGTCGCATCCGGAGCAATGCCGCGCTCCACGGAACTGTGGCTGATGTCCCGCTCGTGCCACAGCGTCACGTTTTCCAGCGCCGGCACCACAGCCGCCCGCACCAGCCGAGCCAAGCCGCACAGGTTCTCGCTCAGCACCGGGTTGCGCTTGTGCGGCATCGCGGAGGAGCCCTTCTGGCCGGGGTGGAAGAACTCTTCCGCCTCCCGCACCTCGGACCGTTGCAGGTGCCGCACTTCGGTGGCCAGCCGTTCGATCCCGCTGGCGATGACAGCCAGCGTGCAGAAGAACGCGGCGTGACGGTCGCGCGGGATCACCTGGGTGGAGACCGGTTCCGCGCTCAGCCCCAACTTCTCAGCGACGAATTCTTCGACCGAGGGGTCCAGATGCGCGAATGTGCCGACCGCGCCGCTGATGCAGCAGACCGCAACTTCCGCCCGCGCCGCGACCAGGCGTTCGCGGTTACGGGCGAACTCCGCGTAATGCCCGGCCAGCTTTAGCCCGAACGTCGTCGGTTCGGCGTGGATGCCGTGGCTGCGGCCGATGGTCACGGTGTATTTGTGCTCGATCGCGCGGGTCTTCAGCGCCCCCATGACGGCGTCGATGTCGGCCAGCAGCAGGTCGGCGGCCTGGGTCAGTTGCACCGACAGCGTGGTGTCCAGCACATCCGACGACGTCATCCCCTGATGAATGAAGCGCGAGTCGGGGCCGACCGCCTCGGCCAGCCAGGTCAGGAAGGCGATCACATCGTGACGGGTTGTGCGTTCGATCTCGTCGATGCGCTCCACATCCGCGGCGTTCATGGCGGCCAGCTTGGGGGCGCCTTTCTCGCGGATGGTGCGGGCGGCTTCCTCGGGAATGGCGCCAATGCGGGCCATGCCTTCGGCGGCGAGGGCTTCGACCTCGAACCAAATGCGGTAGCGGTTCTCGGGCGCCCAGATGGCGGCCATTGCGGGTCGTGAGTAACGAGGGATCATCGCTGTCTTGTCCGATGGCAGGGAAAGGGCCAGCTAGACCCGTGTAAGGCGGATGACAAGCATGGATTGGACGCAGGACCTGGTGACGTTGGCCCAGGTGGTGATGATCGACGTGGCTTTGGCGGGCGACAATGCCGTCGTGGTCGGCATGGCGGTGTCCGGGTTGCCGGCTCGGCAGAAGCGGCCGGCGATCCTGCTGGGCATTGGCGGCGCGACGGTGATTCGCATCGCGATGGGTGCGGTGGCGCTACAGTTGCTGGCCATTATCGGTCTGTTGCTGGCCGGCGGTATCCTGCTGCTGTGGGTCTGCTGGAAGATGTTTCGCGAATTGCGACGGCCTCACCACGGCGTGGTTGCCGGGGCAGGGACCAAGACCCTGCGCCAGGCGATGCTGCAGATCGTCCTGGCCGACGTCTCCATGAGTCTGGACAACGTGCTGGCCGTCGCCGGCGCCGCGCATGACCAGTTTTGGGTGTTAACCGCCGGCTTGATACTGTCCGTCGGGTTGATGGGTCTGGCCGCCGGCCTGATCGCCCGGCTGCTGGAGCGGCACCGCTGGATCGCCTGGATCGGCCTGCTGATCGTGCTGTATGTCTCTCTTAATATGATCTGGCATGGCTGGCACGAGGTCGCCGGCGTGATCTGACACCGGCCAGTGCGCTGCAATGCGAATAGAACCGAGCCGTGCTATCGCTGCCGGGTCCAGCGGTGTCTCGGGCAGGTCCGGACGCGATGCGGGAGGCAAACCGATTTTGGTCGCGCGTTCAAGCCAGCAGCCCGGGAACAGCCTCGACAAGAATACGTTTGAACTCTGCCCACAATGGAAGCACATCATCATTCGGCGCGAGATGCCGGGCCAAAGCCCCATGCCCCAGATTCGGATCAAGGTCGAACTTGATGTGCTGAACCAGGAAATGCTCAAACGCCTTCAACGTGGCACCATGCCACTGCGTTGATGTCAATATTGCATTAAACACTCTTTCGAGGCCGCGATCCTCGTAACTGGCGATACTCCGCGCTCGGATCGCGAGGTCCATCTGACGGATGTTGGCTAAATAGACTCGGCCAATTTCGTCCACCGCCGGTCTCCGGCTGCTGTCGATCGGCAATAATTCCAGTGATCGCCGCATGAATTCGTCGTGATCAAGCCGTTCTTCGGCATGCGCCACGCCCGGCCATGGAGACAGATTCGCTGTGTCGCATTCACCCGCTTCGAGTTCGATCAGCTTTTCATCGTCGGGATGGAGGTCGCGCGCGATTTGAAGGTTTTCGCGGAATTGAATGGAGAAGTAGTAGTATATCGTCGCTACGTCGGTGAGTTCCTCTGACGTCAGATCCCTCCAGTTCAGCTCGCATATCGAATCAACGACCTGCTCGTATTGGAATGTTTCACCGAGTTTCAAAGTCATCCCCTTTTTCCAGATCGGGCCGGAGTTCGGATGTAGTCCGAAGGTCTCAACCTAAGATCGACGGCGGTCTGTTGGCAAACTGAATCCGTTCACGATTGCTTTTCCGAATTGAGCGCGCAGGCAAATTTTATTGTGCGTGCATCCATCGTCTTCACAAGAAACGGAGCAAGCCGCCCGGTCCCCCTTGGATTACAGCGTTCAAGCGCACTCTCCGATGGCACGCGGCTGCTGATGACATCGCCCAAAGGTGACTGCCGTACGGTCGCGTGGTTTTGTGTTGCGGCGCTGCTTCTCGAACGCGTTAAATCCGATGGCGTTACGGGCTGACCATCGTCAACAAGGCGGTCACAATCAGGCATGGCAACGGGCTGACGCGGCAGCAGGCGCCTTGATGACCATGGGGTTTTCTCGGCTGCACGCACGAAATGCCGGATCGATAATTGCATAGGATGCTGTAGATGCGTAGCGAAACGATTGCAATTCACGGCGGCTACGATGTCGATCCCACGACGCGTGCAGTGGCCGTGCCGATCTACCAAACGGTTGCGTATGCGTTCGACAGTGCCGAACACGGCGCCGCGCTCTTCAACCTGGAGCAAGAGGGCCACCGATACAGCCGCATCAGCAATCCGACCACAGCCGTACTTGAAAAGCGGGTGGCTGCGCTTGAGGGCGGCATCGACGCGCTCTGTGTCAGTTCCGGACAAGCCGCACTGAACTATTCGGTGCTCGGGTTAACTGAAAACGGCTCGAATATAGTATCTGTTCCGCAACTATATGGCACGACTCATACGCTCTTTGCCCATGTTTTGCCAAAGCTTGGAATCGACGTGCGGTTCGCGGCAAGCGATCGGCCGTCGGCCATCGAGCGAATGATCGATGATCGCACCCAAGCCGTGTTCTGCGAAAGCGTCGGCAATCCGGCAGGTAACATATGCGATATCGAGGCGCTTGCCGCTGTCGCGCACAAGCACGGGGTACCCTTGCTGGTTGACAACACCGTCGCCACGCCAATGTTGCTGCGCCCGATCGATTACGGGGCGGATATCGTCGTGCATTCCCTCACGAAATTCCTCGGCGGCCACGGAACCACCATGGGTGGGATCATCGTTGACAGTGGTAATTTTCCCTGGGAACGGCATGCCACACGCTTTCCAATGTTTAGCGAACCCGATGCTTCGTACCATAACATGGTCTACAATCATCATTTCGGTCGCGCCGCTTACATCGCCCGCTGCCGTAGCGTCTTTCAACGCACCATGGGTGCTGTGTTGTCCCCGCTCAGTGCGTTCCTACTACTCCAGGGGATCGAGACGGTCGGCGTGCGCATCGACCGGCATGTTGACAACGCCAGGCGCGTGGCTGAATTCCTGCGCGACGACCAGCGGGTAGATTGGGTCAACTACGCCGGGTTCGCTGACAATCCATACCACACGCTGGCGCAAAAATATCTCGGTGGCCGCGCCTGTTCGATCATGACGTTCGGGATACGCGGCGGATTCGATGGTGGAACGGCGTTTTACAACGCGCTCGGTTTGATCAAACGGTTGGTGAACCTCGGCGATGCGAAATCGCTGGCCTGTCATCCGGCTTCCACGACGCACCGGCAGATGTCGCTCGAAGAGCAGCGCAACGCCGGGGTGACACCGGAAACGATCCGCCTCAGCATTGGAATCGAGCACATCGATGACATCGTTTCTGATCTGGATCAAGCGCTTGATGCGGCCCTGAGCCAGGTCACGTCGGGTCCGACTGATCGGGATCGCCATCCGGCCAAGGAAAGTTAAGGCAATGGGGAAAGCCATCGGTTCGGAGCAAGCGAATCGCGTTGAACCGGACGCGGAGGACGCTATTGTCATTGGCTTTGTGAACAATATGCCGGATGCCGCGTTGCGCACGACAGAGCGGCAATTCCGGGATTTGCTTTTGGCGGGGCCGTTCGGCAATCGCGTTTCCATCCGATGGTTCTGCTTACCTGACGTTCCGCGGGCGGATATTATTCAACCGTATCTTCACCAGCACTATGAGACGATCGACAATCTTTGGACGAGCGATCTCGATGGTCTTATCGTAACCGGGGCGGAGCCACGCGCGCCGGGCCTGAAGCAAGAGCCCTATTGGAACACACTTGCCCGATTAATCGATTGGGCCGAAGACCACACCGTTTCGACGGTGTGGTCCTGTCTGGCGGCACACGCTGCTGTGCTTCATCTGGACGGCATCGACCGCAGCCCGCTGGATGAAAAGCTCTCCGGGGTGTTCGACTGTCAGAAGGTGGCTGACCACCCTTTGGTGTCGGGCATGCCGGCGACGTGGCGCATTCCCCATTCGCGATACAACGGATTGCCTGCCAAAGCCCTTGAGGCAATGGGCTATCAGATAATCTCCACATCTAAAGATGCTGGCGCGGACCTTTTCGTCAAGCAGCGATCCAGCCTGTTCATCTTCGCCCAGGGACACCCGGAATACGACCCTGACGCGTTATTCCGCGAATACCGCCGCGACATCACGCGGTTCCTTTCCGGTGAAAGGAATGATTTTCCTGAAGCGCCAAGGTTCTACTTCGATCACAAGACGGCTGCCGCATTGGAAGCGTTTCGGTTGCGCGCGCTTGAACGACGCAATACGGATATTCTTGTGGAACTTCCAGTCGGGATCGCGGAGGTCATGCTGACGCATCCCTGGCGGGAACCGGCGAGAGGCATCTACGCGAACTGGGTTGCCTATCTGGCAGCGCAAAAATCTCAATATGCGGGCGGCGCGAGGCATCACCATCTGTCCGCCGACCAGATGAGCAGATCGCTCGCCAGCGATCTTCGGCATGCTCACCACGATTTCACACGCGGCCTGTAACGTGGACAATCCGGCGTCGCCGCTTTTTCTCAGTGACCACGATCGTCGGGATTGGGACGACTATCTAACCCGCGCGTTGGCCGCCGCCCATCAACGCGTCGCCGCTGGCCCGGTCACGCCACGACTGGACCTCGCGGCCTTTCGCGATGAGCTTGCGGCTTTCGATTTCCAGGCACCGCGCTAGGCCGAACACCTCCTGTCCTGGACGATCGCACAGATGGAGCATGGCATCGTTCATGTCACCCATCCTCGTTATTTCGGACTGTTTAATCCCGCACCGACAACGCCGGCCCAATGGGCGGATCGAATCGCAAGCGCATTCAATCCGCAGCTTGCGACCTGGACTACGTCCCCGGCGGCGGTCGAGATAGAGGCACATGTGATTCGTTCGGTTATCCGGCGTGCCGGGCTTCCGGTCGGGGCAGCGGGTCATTTTACCACCGGCGGAGCCGAGGCCAACTATACGGCGCTCATCTGCGCCCTGACGCGCGCGGACCCCGGGTTCGCGGTGGATGGGGTCCGATCATTTCCGGGTCGCCCGGTGTTTTACATCTCAAAAGAGAGTCATCTCGCGTGGCTCAAGATCGCGCATCAGGCGGGTATCGGCCGGTCGGCGGCCAGACTGATCGCCACGGATGGGTCAGGCCGGATGGATACCAACGCCTTGGCCGCTGCCATAGCGAATGACCGGGCATCGGGGTGCATCCCTGTCATGGTCGTTGCGACGGCGGGCACGACCAATGCCGGTATGATAGATCCGCTCTCAGAATGTGCTGAACTGGCCCGGATCGAGGGCGCATGGTTCCACGTCGATGCCGCGTGGGGTGGAGCAGTCATCGCGTCCGGCAGGCATCGGCAGGTGCTGACCGGGATCGAACAAGCCGATTCCGTTACGATCGATGCGCACAAATGGTTTGCAACCGCCATGGGCTGCGGCATGGTCCTGACGGCGCATCCCGCCGTCCTGTCATCGGCATTCGCTGTTTCCACGGGCTATATGCCCTCAAACGATCGTGAGCGCGATCCGTATGTCCTATCGCTCCAATGGTCGCGGCGTTTCCTTGGATTGCGCTTATTCTTGTCGCTGGCGCTGGGCGGGTGGGATGCCTATGGGGACCACGTCGAGCATGCGATTGATCTGGCGGAACGCCTCAGCGCCGCCCTCGCGGCGCGAGGCTGGCGGACGGTCAACCGGTCTTCTCTTGCCGTACTGTGTATCGAGCCACCGCCGAACTCTGCCGACGTCCGATCAATCGTTAACAAGGTCCTGGCCTCCGGGCGCGGTTGGGTTTCGGTGGCCACGTTTGAAGGGCGGGACGTCATTCGCGCCTGTATAACGCACGGCGAAACAACGGTACAGGATATCGAGACGCTTGTGGATGTTCTCGCGGAGGCGGAATGAGCCTCGCCTGGTGAGCTTGCGGGTGCGTCAGTTGGACAATCCAGTCATTGAGGTAAAAATGTCAACCAGATCTATTATAATTGAATAAATGGTAAGAATTGCCCAACAACAGAAAAAAACACTGTCGCCGTTGACAGACGAGCTTCCTCTGCTCAACTCAGGGCTGGATTCGCTTTGTATCGCGGTGCTGGTCGCGTCTTTGGATGACAGCCTGGGTATCGATCCGTTTGATCGTGACGGCGACGTTCCATTTCCTGTGACAATTGGCGATTTTGTTTCGCTCTATGAAAACGCGGCGGCCTGAACGCGCTCAGCGAAAAATCCACCAACAACGCCGGCAGTATCGCCGACGGGCAGGTCAAAGGCGGCGCCTACCGTCACCGATCTCCTGCACCAGCGATGCGTCGCAAGCCACGAAGCGGTTGCCTCCCCGGTCGTTGAACCAAACCGGGTCGGTTGAATCGGCGTAGCCCTGTTGCGCAAATTTGCCCTTCGTCAGCTTGAAGGTTCCGGTGACGTCCAGGCTCGCGCCGCGGCGAACGAACAACGGATGCGCGTAGGCGGGCAGATGCGCCGCCAAATGAGCACTTAGTTCCGTAAAATCGAAGCGGTGATCGGTTGTGATCGCGGCCATGCCGGCTCGGCCTTCATTCCCCGGCACCGTCACGCCATAAACGATCGCATCGGTCACACCCGGGCACGTGCGAAGCACCTCGGCAACCTGGGTGGTTGATACGTTTTCGCCCCGCCAGCGGAAAGTGTCGCCGATACGGTCAACGAAGTAGAAAAATCCTGCCGCGTCTTTCCGCATGAGATCGCCGGTGCGGAACCACCGGTCACCTTCGACGAAGACGTTGCGCAGCATCTTGCGTTCCGATGCCGCCCGATCCGTGTAGCCGTCGAAGCGTCGAGCGGACATATCGGAAGCTTGCGGAAGCTGTCCGATTGCCTCGCCCGCTTCGTCGGCGCCGCAGGCGATGCAGAGCCCGGCTGCATCCCGTAGCGGGGTTGATGTTTCTGGATCGCATTTTATGAGCGCCACCGGGAAACGATGCGCCAGGAATGGAGGTATGCGGCCAATGGCGCCGGGCTTACCCTCACAATTGTATAGCGAGACGATGCCTTCCGTGGCCGCGTAGAATTCCAGGATTCGCGGGATTGCAAAGCGCGGCTGGAAATCGTTCCAGACATCGCCCTGTAGCCCGTTGCCGCAGGCCAGCCGCAGCCGATGCTGCCGCTCCCGCGCGTGCGGCGGAGTCAGGGTGAGGTAGCGGCAAAGCTCACCGATATACTGAAAGATCGTGCATTCGGAGTCCGCGACATCATCCCAGAAACGGTTGGCGGAGAATCGTTGACGGATCACCACCGAACCGCCTCTGACCAGCATGGCGCCGATGGCGACGATTCCTCCGGTGCTGTGGTACATCGGCAGACAATTGTAGAGGCGGTCGGTTGATTGGACATCCATCATGCCAGCGAACCAAAGGCTCCATTCCAGCACACGTCCGTGGGTGACGTTGGCCGCCTTCGGCAGGCCTGTGGTGCCGGAGGTGTAGATCAACAACGCCCGGTCGGCCGCCGCGGGTTCCCGGCATTCGGCGGCATTGAGCCGTTCCGTGCTCAGCGTCGCGATCTCTGGCTCAATCCGGGACCATGGGCTTGGCGCGGGTGCGCCATGTATCCAGACGCGCAGGCCCGGAGGAAGCCGATCCGCCACCGCCGCCACGGCGGAGAGCAGGGCGCCCCCCACGATCAGGTGAGTCGCACCGGCGGCCTGGATACTGTGCAGCAACGCCTCGGCGACCATATTGGTGTTGATCAATGCCACGGCGCAGCCGGTGCGCGTCACACCCAACCAGATCGCGACATAATCTGGACGGTTGGGCATCAGCAGGCAGACCACATCGCCTTTGCCGAGACCGTGCGCGATTGTCCATCTTGCGTATCGGTTCGACCGAGCCGCGAGTTCGCGATAGGTGAAATGTTCCGCCTCGCCCGACAGCGCGGGGCGATCGGCATAAGTGTCCGCGAGCGCATCCAGTCGGGCGGCGAGCATGGCCGGACGGGTGTCCGGCGCCACGCGAGTGTATTCAAGAGCGCGAATCCAGGCCTGCAACGCCGTGCTTCGTGCCGTTTGATCGGGCGCGGGCGAGTTGTTTTGCATCACTACAGGTTCACTATTATTTCAACAAGAGGATGGTTTGTTCAGGAATAATCCTCAAAAGCGTAAGGGAAGAGGAATCACATTTGGAATTGCAGCGCCATGTCCGCACACTTTGCCGGCAGCGGTTCTCATTTTGAACTGGTGTTCCAGGGACGGCCGACAACTGGAGCATCGGCAGATTTACCGTTGCATCTGCATGATCCGGTCCATCAGCATCATATTCGCATTCAGATGCGCCATGATCCATAGCGAACCACCGATCAACAGGATCACGATCAGCACGCCGAACGCCAGGGCCATCACGTTGTTGACGTTATCCGGCCCCGTCGTGATGTGGAGGAAGAACACCAGATGCACGCCCATCTGCGCGATTGCCAACACAGCCAGCGCAACGGGAATGCTCGGTTGCCACACCAGCGTCGTTTGGGCGACGAAGAACGAGACGCCGGTCAGCAGGATGGCCAGGCCCAGCCCAACCACATAGCCGACAATGCCTTCGGTTCCTTCGTCACCGGGTGCGAGGTCGGGATCTTCAGCGGGACTCATTGTCCGGCTCCCATCAGGTAAACCACGGTGAACACGCCAATCCAAACGATATCCAGGGCATGCCAGAACAGGCTGAAGCACAAGACGCGCCGAAGAATGTCCGGCCGGTACCCTTTGGCGAAAACCTGAGCCATCATTGTCAGCAACCACAGCAATCCGGCCGAAACGTGCAGTCCATGACAGCCCACCAGGGTGAAAAACGCTGACAGGAACGCGCTGCGGCTCGGTCCAGCGCCGCGCGCGACCATGCCGGCGAATTCCCGAACCTCGATGCTGAGGAATCCAAGTCCCAACAGGAAGGTGACTGTCATTGCGCCGTAGAATAACAGGTCGCGGCGGGTCTGTGCCCCGATGCTGGCAAGGCCGCAGGTAAAGCTGGACAGCAAGAGGCAGCCTGTCTCGATTGCCACGCTGTCCAGGTTGAACAGATCGCGCCCGGTCGGTCCGCCCGCGGTCGCCCCGGCCAGCACCGCATAGGTCGCGAAGAAGGCCGAGAACATGATGATGTCGCTGAGCAGGAAAATCCAAAATCCGTAGCCGGTGACGATGCGCTTCGATAACAGCTCGCCCATCGGGTGCGGATCGGCCGTGGCCGAAACGCCGCTCATCGAACCGGCCGTAGGTTCGCCAGTGCCAGTTCCCTTGAACGGCGGTTGGCGCGGGCGATGCGGGCGACCTTAGAGGCGGGGATGATGTAGTCCGGAACATCCCGCCACGCGAAGACGACGAAGGTTGCGAACGCGCCCACAGCCGCCACGGCGACCATCCACCAGATGTGCCAGATCAGCGCGAAACCCATGAACGTGGCAAAGAAGGCGCAGATGAAACCGGTGGGGCTGTTCCGGGGCATCTCGATGGCGGCGTAGGTCGGTTCCTCACCCGCTGTGGCGACGGCGATGGCGCGCTGTTTGATGGCCCAATAGGCATCCTCGCCCTCGACATGCGGCAGCACGGGAAAATTGAACGCAGGCGGCGGTGACGGCGTCGCCCACTCCAGCGAGCGGCCGTTCCAGGGATCGCCGGTGGTGTCGCGCAGTTCCGCACGGTCGCGAATACTGACGACAAGTTGCACCACCTGCAGAACGATGCCGGCCAGGATCACCAGGGCGCCAGCAGCGGCGACCAGCAGCCATGGGTGCCACTCGGGAACGTCGTAATGCTGCATACGCCGGGTCATGCCGTCCAGGCCCAGCACATACAGCGGTCCGAACGCGAGATAGAACCCGACCAGCCAGCACCAGAAGGCCGCGACACCCAGACCTTCATGCAGCCGAAATCCGAACGCTTTGGGGAACCAATAGCTGTAGCCCGCGAAGCCCCCGAACAGCACGCCGCCGATGATCACGTTATGGAAATGCGCGACCAGAAACAGGCTGTTGTGCAGCACGAAGTCGGCCGGCGGCACGGCCAGCAGAACGCCCGTCATGCCACCGATGACGAACGTCACCATGAAACCCAACGCCCAGAGCATAGGAGGGGCGAAAACGACCCGGCCGCCATACATCGTAAACAGCCAGTTGAAGATCTTCACGCCGGTGGGCACGGCGATAATCATCGACATGATCCCGAAGATCGCATTGACGTCGGCACCGGCACCCATGGTGAAGAAGTGGTGCAACCACACGGTGAACGACAGCAGGCAAATGGCCATCGTCGCCATCACCATCGACCGGTATCCGAACAGCGGTTTACGCGAAAATGTCGCCACCACCTCGGAAAACACGCCGAAGGCTGGCAGGATCAGGATGTAAACCTCCGGGTGGCCCCACGCCCAGATCAGGTTCATGAACATCATCACGTTGCCGCCGGCTTCGTTGGTGAAAAAGTGAAAGCCGAGGTAGCGGTCCAGCAGCAGCATCGCCAATGTGGCGGTCAGAATCGGGAAGGCGGCGACGATCAGCAGATTAGACGCCAGCGACGTCCAGCAGAACATCGGCATTCGCATGTACGTCATGCCGGGGGCGTGAACCTTCAGAATGGTCGTTACCAGATTGACGCCGGACACCAGGGTGCCGACGCCGGAAATCTCCAACGCCCACAGGTAATAATCAGGACCCACCCCGGGCGAATATGTCAGCTCCGACAATGGCGGATAGGGCAGCCACCCGGTGCGGGCGAACTCGCCGACAACCAGTGAGATATTCACCAACAGGGCGCCGGTCGCGGTCAGCCAAAATCCGACCGAATTCAATGTCGGGAACGCAACATCGCGAATACCGAGCTGCAAAGGCACGACGAAATTCATCAAGCCGATCATAAACGGCATAGCCACAAAGAAAATCATCAGCGTGCCGTGCGCTGAGAAGATTTGATTGTAGTGTTCGGGCGGCAAATAGCCGGGTGACTGAAACGCCAGGGCTTGTTGTAATCGCATCATCATCGCGTCCGTGAAGCCCCGCAGCAGCATAACCAGCGCCAGGATCGTGTACATCTCACCGATCCGCTTATGATCGACGCTGGTGATCCATTCGTTCCATAGATAGGGCAGATGTCCCTTTACAATGACCCAGATCAGAACACAGACAATAACCGAACCAACCAAGGCCGCTGCCACCAGCGGAATCGGCTGATCGAACGGAATGGCGCTCCAGGTCAGTTTGCCCAACATGCGGTTGCTCCGTCGATGTTATTGTGCACTGCGGGGCGATACGTCCAGCGATGGCGTGCCGGTCTGCGGACCCGGTCCGGGAGGCAGTTCCTGTCTAACGATTTTCTGAAACAGCCCGGCTTCGGCGTCTTTGTAGGTGAATGGCTCGATCGCGATACTTTGTATCATCAGGTGGCGATAAGTGCCGGTATCCAGCACGCTGCCGCTGTTGCGCGTGGCGGCGACCCATGACTGGAACCCATCCGGCGGCATCGCGTGAACTTCAAAGTGCATGTCGGAAAATCCATCGCCGCTGTAATGACTGGACAAGCCGTGGAAGCTGCCGGGTGCGCCGGCCTGCAGGTTCAACTGTGTCGCCATGCCGTTCATAGTATAGATCATGCTGCCGAGAGCAGGTACGAAGAACGCATTCATCACGCTGGCGGATGTCAGAGAGAAATGGACCGGCACGCCCGCGGGAATAATCAACTGGTTCACGCTCGCGACATGTTGGTCGGGATAAATGAACAACCATTTCCAGTCCATCGACACGCCCTGAACCTCCAGCGGCGGCGATGTGGATGCCAGTGGTTTCGCCGGATCCAGGTCGTGCGAGCCGATCCAGGCCACTCCACCGAGAAGCATGATCGTGAGGAGAGGAATGCCCCAGACAATCAATTCGATGCGCCCGGAATACGCCCAGTCCGGCAAATATCGTGCCCGCATGTTCGCGACGCGGAACCACCAGGCGAACCCAAGGGTCGCGGCGATCGTTGGCAGGACAATCGCGAGCATGATGGCCAGCGAATCGATGAGGATGGTTTTCTCGGATAATCCGACGAAGCCTTTCGGGTCGAGAATGGCCGCCTGACACCCGGTCAGCACCAGTGGAATGCAGATGATCAGCCGCCCCGGGGGGCGGTGCCGACGGTCTGACGCGGCGCGCATCGTGAACTTCCCCCACATTGTCAGTACAGCCGTCATCCTGCCCTCAAGGTTGGTCTGATGGCTTCCCCAGAGCGACCCGGGGCCGCTTCGGTTCCAGGTATTTGGTCATGCGCCGGATTTTGTGTCCAACCGGCCTCGGCCTTTCCGCGATCGGCCGCACGCGCGGCGGTCAAACGGGGCGCCCCGGACGCCACCCGCGATCTTAGCCGATTGACTCGGCCGGTTCGCTTCGCCACCCTCCAACCGGCTGGAAAAAACCAAAAACGAGGGGATCGGGGGCGTATGGCAGGCTGTGGCTGCATCGGCATTGCGTGCGACGCACGGATGAAAACGACATGCGACCCCCTTTCACCAGGTGCGGCGGGCAAGCGCGCGTGACCAACCTGCTTGAGGCCAAGGGCCTCCATGCGGCCTATGGCGAGACCAGGGTTCTCCACGGTATCGATTTCGCGGTGCGCCAGGGCGGCGTGACGGCTTTGCTTGGCGCCAATGGCGCCGGCAAAACCACGACGCTCCGCGCCATCTGCGGTCTGGTCCGGACCACCGGGACCATGACCCTGGACGGTAAACGAATCGATGCCATGGCCACCGAGGACATCGTGCGGCTCGGTGTCGCGCATGTCCCCGAAGGCCGCGGCACCTTCATGGAATTGACGGTCGAGGAGAACATGCGCCTCGGCGCCTACACCCGCCCGGCGCGGGAGGCGACCGCCGATTTCGAGCACATGTTCGATTACTTTCCCCGCCTGAAGGAACGCTACAAACAGCAGGCCGGCACCCTGTCCGGCGGCGAGCAGCAGATGCTCGCCATCGTCCGAGCCCTGTTGCTGCGTCCCCGCCTGTTGCTGCTGGATGAGCCGTCGTTTGGACTCGCCCCGCTGATCGTGCAGGAAATTTTCCGCATCCTGGCGCGCATCCGCCAGGACGCCGGCGTCAGCATCCTGCTGGTGGAACAGAACGCCGCCATCGCGCTGGAATTCGCCGAGGACGCCTATCTGCTGGAAACCGGCCGCATCGTGATGGCCGGCTCGTCGGCTGACATCAGCAAGGACGAGGGCGTTCGCCGCTCGTACCTCGGTTACTAGCGCGATGACGCAGGCACGGATCACCTTTGCCCGTCATGGCCGGGCCTGGCGAGGCCAACCACGACTACCCTGGCAGCAGCACAGCAAGTCGTGGGTGGCCGGGCCAGGCCCGGCCATGACACGACGCAAACATTAGGGGCCACGATGCTCGCAGGTGTCATTCATCAGATCATGTCGGGCATTGCCACGGGCGGCATCTATGCGTCCGTCGCGCTGGCCCTGGTCATGATCTACCAGGCCACCCATCACGTGAACTTCGCGCAGGGGGAGATGGCGACATTTTCCACCTATATTGCGCTGACCTTCATCAATGCCGGCTTCCCGTACTGGATCGCGTTCACCGCCGCCGTGGTCGTCTCGTTCGCCATTGGCGTCGCGATCGAACGGGTGCTGATGCGTCCGCTGGCCAACGCGCCGATCCTGGCCTCGGTCGGGGTGTTCGTCGGCCTGTTGCTGATCGTCAACAGCCTCAGCGGCTGGTTCTTCGACTACACCATCAAGCAATTTCCAACGCCGTTCCCGGATCGTCCGATGCTGGGGGGCTACCTGTCCGGCCATGAACTGGGATCGACCGCCGTCACGCTGATCGTCCTGCTGAGCGTGTATCTGTTCTTCCGCCACACCCGCCTTGGGCTGGCGATGCGCGCGGCCGCCTTCAACGCGACGTCATCCCGTTTGGTTGGCGTGCGCGTTGGTTGGATGCTGGCGCTGGGCTGGGGCCTCGCGGCGGCGATCGGGGCGGTGGCCGGCTGCATGGTGGCGCCGATCGTGTTCCTTGATCCCAACATGATGTCCGGCATCTTACTGTATGCCTTCGCTGGAGCCCTCCTCGGCGGCATCGACAATCCGCTGGGCGCCGTGCTCGGTGGCTTCGCGGTCGGCATCATCGAGAACCTCGGCGGTGCCTATTTGGTCGGGACCGAGTTGAAACTGACCCTCGCGCTGGCGATTATTGTGACGGTGCTGACGATTAAGCCCACCGGCCTGATGGGCCGCAAAGTGTACAGCCGGGTATGACCAACATGCGGACTCCGTGGCTGATTGCCGTTCTGGTGCTGTTGGCCGCGATCGTGCCGGTGGCTCAGTTCACCGACTATCATCTGTTCCAGCTTACGATGGTGGTGGTTTATGCCATCGCGATCCTGGGGCTCTCACTGCTAACCGGCTTCAACGGCCAGATCTCGCTTGGGCACGGCGCGTTTTATGCGATCGGAGCGTACACGACCGCCATCCTGATGACGACGTGGAATATGCCGTATTGGTTGACCCTGCCCGTTTCGGCTGTGGTGTGTGCTGGCGTGGGATTCGTGCTGGGGCTGCCGGCGCTGAGATTGGGCGGTCTCTATCTGGCTCTGACGACGTTCGCCCTTGCCGTCGCGATCCCGCAGATCCTGAAATACAAGGCGTTCGAGGAGTGGACCGGCGGCGTGCAGGGGTTGGTGATCGACAAGCCGGACGCGCCGTTCGGGTTGCCGTTGTCGCCCGACCAGTGGCTTTATCTGTTCACCGTCGCCATCGCGGTCGTGTTGTACATCATCGCCTGGAACATCGTGCGCGGCCGCATGGGGCGAGCGATGATGGCGATCCGCGACCACGCCATGGCGGCCGAGGCGATGGGCATCAACCTGCCGATCGTCAAAACCCGAGCCTTCGCGTTAAGCGCGATGTACACCGGATTGGCCGGTTCGCTCGGCGCCATCGCAGTCCAGTTCGTTGCGCCGGATAGTTTTCAGGTTTTCGTCTCAATCTTCCTGTTCGTCGGGCTGGTGGTTGGTGGCGCCTCATCGATCGGCGGCACGCTGATCGGCGCGGCGTTTATCGAGTTCATTCCCAACCTCGCCGACAAGGTGTCGAAGGCGGCACCGAGTGCGGTCTACGGGGTGATCCTGATCGCGGTGATGTTCCTGATGCCGGCCGGGGCAGGGGGATTTCTCCACGCTATGTGGCGCAAGCTGTTTATAGTGCGGCCAGGGCAGGACGGGGTTCCCGGCCCTGTCGAGGCTGTGTCGTATGAATCCGATCCCGGACTGACCGTGCCGGCCACTCCGCTGAAGCCACGGTCGTCGGAGACTGTCAGCCGAAGTGAGTGAAGCGGCGGCGAGCCTTACCCTGGAGCATTTTCAGCCTGACTTGGATCGCATGGTCTCCCTGACCGTCATGGGCCGCCTGCCCAGGCCACCTTTGTCCTGACAGAGCCCGCGACAGGTGGTCCGGACGAGCCGCCCCCAATCGATGGGGACCCGTAAAAACAAGCGGAGAGCCTGCCATGGCTTTGGAACTACGACCCAATTGCGAGTTCTGTGACCGGGATCTACCCCCCGCGTCATTACTGGCGCGCATTTGCTCCTACGAATGCACGTTCTGTGTGGAGTGCGTGGAGAGCGAGCTTCATAATGTCTGCCCGAACTGCGGCGGCGGCTTCGAGCCGCGGCCCATTCGTCCGGCAATGGAATGGCGGCCAGGGCTTTCCGTTGAGAAACGTCCTCCATCCATGAACCGGCGCCACTTGTCGTTTACGCCGGCGGAGATCGCCGCGCATTCAAGACGGATCAAGGATATCCCGCCGGAAAACCGATAGGATCCCGTCAGACCGGCAAGCCGAACTGGACCAGCAATTCCCCCGTGACCGCACCCAGCAACACCACAAGCCAGGGCGGCACGGCCCACAGCACCAGCAGCAGGAACGCCACCAATCCCAGCCCAAAGTCGGTCGCGGTATGCACCGCCCCGGTCCAGATCGGGGTGAACAGGGCCGCCAACAGCACGCCGACTACGGCCGCGTTCACGCCCCGCAGAGCCGCCCGCACGCCGGGCCGGTGCCGCAGCGTGTCCCAGAACGGCAGCAACCCCCCCACCAGCAGGAACGACGACGCGAAGATCGACACCGTCGCCACGACCGCGCCGATCCATCCGTGCGGGCCGGGAGTCTCCACGGCTCCCAGAAAGGCGGCAAACGTAAAGATCGGACCCGGCATCGCCTGGGTCGCGCCATAGCCAGCCAGGAACAGGTTTGGATCGACCCATCCCGGCTCCACCACCGTCGCCTGGAGCAGCGGCAGCACGACATGCCCGCCGCCAAACACCAGGGAGCCCGCTCGGTAGAACGCATCGACCAAGGCGACGAAATGGCCCCCGGTCAGGTCCGCCAGAACGGGCAATCCGGCCAGCAACGCGAAGAACGCCACCAGCAGCGCGACGGCGACGCCGGCCGGAATGGTAATACCCATGCTCACCGGCTTGTCGGCACCTGGTGGTTCGGCCGGCAGGACCGTCATGCCAATCACCGCCCCCAGCAGGATCGCCGCGATCTGACCGAATGATGAAGGCACCGCCAGGCACACCAGGCACGCCGTGACCGCGACACTGGCCCGGGCGCGATCGGGCGCGAGGCTGCGTGCCATGCCCCAAACCGCTTGCGCGACCACCGCCACGGCGACCAGCTTTAACCCGCGTAACCACCCGGCTTGCGACAGGTCGCCGATCGCCCCGACACCATAGGCAAAAACCGTCATCGCCACCGCCGAGGGCAACGTAAACCCTGCCCACGCCGCCAGCATGCCCAACGGGCCGCCCCGGATCAGGCCGATGGCCATCCCGGTTTGCGACGAGGCCGGTCCCGGCATGAACTGGCACAGTGCGACGAGGTCGGCGAACGTCGCCTCGGTCAGCCAGCGGCGTTTGGCCACAAGCTCAGCTCGGTAGTACCCAATATGCGCCACCGGACCGCCAAAGCTGGTGCAGCCCAGGCGGAGGAAGACCAGGAAGATTTCCATCAGGCCACGGGGTAGGCTGGTTCGGTTCGGCACACGGTTCCCCGATCTTTATCGCCCGATCAGTCATGACCCGATCGGCCTGGCCCGATCCGTCATGGCCTATTCTGTCATGGCCCGGCTTGTTCGGGACACCAATCCCCGCTCCTGCCGCCACAGGTGGCCCGGACAAGCCGGGCCAGGACGATGGGGAAGCGGTGTGCGCCGGACGCAGTTATGTCCAGGCGTGACGTTACCCGTTCGACGTCGCCAGATAGTTCATCGCCGCTTGCACGCCGCCTTCGTTATGCGGGATGCCGGCCGCGCGCAGCCCCATCTCGACCCCGGTCAGCGTCCCGGTGAACGACAGAACGCCCAGATCGCCCATGTGGCCGATCCGGAACACCTTGTCCTCCATGCGTCCGAGCCCGTTGCCCAGGGCCATGTTGAACTTCTCCAGGATCACGGCGCGCAGCTTGTCGGCGCTGTGGCCTTCCGGCACCCGAATGGCGGTCACACCCGGCGCATAGGCGTTCGAGTCCTGGCACTGTAGCTCCAATCCCCATGCCGCGACGGCCAGGCGGGTCGCCTGAGCATACCGTGCGTGGCGGGCAAACGTGGTGGCCAGACCTTCCTCGGCCAGCATGTCCAGCGCCTCATTCAACGCATACAGCAGGTTCATCGCCGGGGTGTACGGGAAGAAGCCGGTCTTGTTCGAGGCAACCAGCGGCTCCCAATCCCAATAGCTGCGACGGCCGCCGCCAGCCCGAGCAACGGCCAGAGCCTTGTCGCTGATGGCGGTGAAAGACAGGCCGGGGGGAACCATCAGGCCCTTCTGCGACCCGGCAATCGTCACATCGACGCCCCAGGAATCATGCTGGTAATCCGCACATCCCAGTGACGAAATCGCATCGACCATCAGCAGGGCAGGGTGCTTGGCGGCGTTCATCGCGTCCCGCACGGCCGCGATATCGGTCATGCAGGCGGTCGAGGTCTCGCATTGCACCGCGCACACAGCTTTGATCTTGTGTTCGGTGTCCTGCTCTAGCGCCAGTTGGATCGCGGCGGCGTCGGCGCCACGGCGCCAGTCGGTTTCCAGCGCCACGACGTCCAACCCAAAGCGGGTCGCCATCTGCTCCCACAGGTGGGAGAACTGGCCGGTGCGGCTGATCAAGATGCGGTCACCGGCGGCCAGCGTATTGGTCAGCGCGGATTCCCACGCTCCGGTGCCGGAGGCCGGGAAAATCCCAATGGTCGCCGATGACGTTTGGAACACCATGCGCATCTTGCGCACGATTTCCAGGCCCAGGGCGCCGAATTCCGGACCCCGGTGGTTGATCGCGTGCCGGTTCATGGCGCGCAAGACCCGCTCGGGCAGATTGGTCGGCCCGGGAGTCTGAAGAAAATGACGGCCGGAAACAAATTTTGACATTAGGAACGTACCCTCCAAGGCGCGCGTAACAACCATGCCGCGCCCCGTTTTGCAATAACGTTCGCGAATGGCGGGAATGCGCCGGGCTGGCCGGAGCAGGCCGGAGCCGGTATATCGTCGCCTTCGCTCAAAAGGACATTCACAATGGCTTCGCTGATTTTGACGGTTGTCGGGCCGGATCGCCCCGGTTTGGTCCGCGCGCTGTCCGAAGCCGTCGCCGCCCGCAATGGAAGCTGGCTGGACAGCCGCATGGCTCGGCTGGCCGGACAATTCGCCGGGATCGTGCTGGTGGAGGCGCCGGAGTCGCTGCTGGACGATCTTCAGGCGCTGGAAAGCCAGGGCCTGCGCGTTCAGGTCCAAATCGGCGCCACTGAGCCGCCGGCGATTGCCTCGGAGCCGTTGCTGGTGGTCGATGTGGTCGGCAACGATCGTCCCGGTATTGTGCGCGATATCACGCAAGTGCTGGCAGCGAATGGCGTCAATATCGAGGAACTGACGACCGGCGTGTCCAGCGGATCGTTTAGCGGCGGTACCCTGTTCCGCGCCACGGCCTACGTTCGCGCACCAAGCGAGGCGGCGGTGGAGGCGATGCGGGCGGGGCTGGAGCAGTTGGGGAATGAACTGATGGTGGATATTCAGGCGGCCCCGGAGGGGTAGGGCCAGAGATCAAAGAAAACGTCTCGCGTTCACGATTGGTTAACCATTGCGTGCCAAACTCGTTTGGTCATGCCAACTGTAGCGCGTCTCTCCGGCGAAATTCGCGTGCTCTTGTATTACAAAGAGCATGGCGTGCCGCATTTTCATGTCCAGCACGCCGGGCTGGAAGCGTCGATCCGTATCGCCGACCTTTGTGTAATCGAAGGTTCAATTCGGCCGACGGATATGCTAATAGTGCTTCATTGGGCGCGGTTTCATCGAGATGCCTTGGCCCGTAACTGGATGTTGGCTCGCGCCGGACTGCCACTGGAAGAGATCCCGTTGTCATGACGTTGCATCGCATCGCTTCGATCGAACCGAGGTCCGGGTATCGCCTGCTGGTCCGTTGGACCTCCGGCGACCAATCTGTCGCGGATTTTTCCGGCGACATTGGTAATGCTCCGGTATGGAAGGCGTTACGGGACGAACGCCTGTTCGCACGGGCGCGGGTTACCGACCATGGCACGGCGATCGAGTGGCCGGTCCCTTCACGACCGAATGGCGACCCCGCGATCGACGTTGATGCCGACGGCCTGTGGCACATGGCAGCCGAACAACAATCCGTCGTTGCCGCTGAATAACCGGTCTACTCTATAAGCCGATACTATACATGTGTTCCTGTTGCTCGGTCAGTAAGCCGATGCCGTTAACCTGGGACTTGTCAGGCTGGTGTCGACGGGCAGCGTCGCTATGGCGCCCGTTTCTTCCTCGATAACCTAGCCACCGCGCGCACATCCGGCCGGCAAACATTGCGCGCCAACCCCGCCATCTCCAGGAGGCGGATCGTCAGGTACACCACGTCAACCTCCCACCAGCGATGGCCATGCCGGGCGGAGCGGGAGTCCGCGTGATGGTTGTTATGCCAACCCTCGCCGTTGGAAATTAGCGCGACAATCCAGTTGTTACGGCTCTGCTCGCCGGTTTCGTAGTTACGATAACCCCAAAGATGCGCGAACGAATTGACGGACCATGTGATGTGCCAGACCACGACCGTGCGGACAAACACGCCCCATATCAGCAGACTGGCGCCAAATTGCAGGGCGTCGGACAGGCTGCCACCACCCGCCAGCAAATCCGCCGCGAACCCGCCCAGGAAAAACACCAGCCACGAGCCCAACAGGATCGCCGGGTATAACGGCGTGCGCTCCATGTTTCGGTAGAACGGGTCGCGCAGGATGTCCTTGGCATAGCGGTCGTAGATCCCGAGGCGGACCAGATCGCGGTTCTCGGCCAGCATCCACCCGACATGGCCCCAGAAGAAGTTGACCAGCGGGCTGTGTGGATCGTCCTGCCGGTCGGAATGCTCATGGTGGCGCCGGTGCACCGCCACCCAGCGTGCCGGCGTGTCCTGCATGGAGCATACCGCCAGCACCGCGAACGCATGTTCCAGCCATTTCGGACAGACCAGTCCGCGATGCGTCAGCATCCGGTGATAGCAAAGATTAAGGCGCAATTCTATTTAGCTGTGGATTCTAGCCCGAGATAGTTGCTATTTGGAAAATTCGAGCCTAGCTTCCGCCCGCGGTTGTGGAGGTGGGTGTGCAGGCTGAGAGTTTCGAGCGGTTGAAGGTGCGGTTGGCACGCGACCTGACGGCCGAACAGTGCATGGGGCTGATTACGCTGCTCCAGAAACAGGCGCATGGGCGGCTTGGCGAGGTGGTGCTTCAGCGCCGGACCGAGGTGATCGCCGAGAACCACCGATGTGTCCATTGCGGCAACGCAGACATCGTCCGGCACGGACGGGACGAGAACCGCCGACAGCGGTTCCGCTGCCGAAAGACCGGCACCATCGGCTGCGGCCGGACGTTTAACGCCCTGACCGGCACGGTGCTGGCGCGCATGCGCCAGCCAGACAAGTGGGTGACGTACGCCGCCGAAATGGCGGACCACAAGTCCGTCGACAGCATCGCGGAAGACGGTATCGGCATGTCCCGCCTGACGATCTGGAGATGGCGGCAGAAGTTCCTTGAAGTGCAGGAAAACCGCCCATTTCCGCAGCTACGCGGGGTGGTGGAGGCAGACGAGACGTTCTTTCGCACGTCCTACAAGGGGTCGCGCGGATGGAAGCGCAACAAGCCACCGGAGAACCGTCCGCCACGCTACCGCGGCGGGGCCAGCAAGCGCGGACTGTCGGCCGAGCAAGTGCCCGTCCTGACCGCGGTAGACCAGAGTGGCGGGGTGTTCGAGCAGCTCATGCGCAGCCGCGCCGACATCGAACGAACACTCGATCAACGCATCGAGTCCGGCTCCATCCTCTGCTCCGACGGCCTGGCCGCCTACAAGGCCGTGGCGGCTAACAGTCAGTCGGAGCATCGGCGCATCCTGCCGCCGCCCAAGCTGACTCCGGCACAGAAAAAAGCGGGAGGAGAACCCCGCAAGCGGGGGCGGCTGAGCCTCGGCCGTGTCAATGCGCACCACCAACGCCTCAAGACGTTCATCAACCGCCGAGCCAACGGGGTGTCGACGAAATACTTGCCGCACTATCTCGGATGGATTCGTGCAATTCGCAGGCCGGGATTTTCAACCTCCGAGCTCCTAACCGATGCCATCATCCACAGCTAAGTAGAATTGCGCCTAGCCTTATACCCTGCACTGTGGCGTGCTGGTGGTTAGCGGTTCACGATATAACGGCTGCGCACGATGCGGCATGGTGTAAACGGTTTATGAATGGGCCTATCCAATTTTACCAGTCATATTATGCAATGGAATTTCTCCGTGCTCACGGAGCAGCGCGCGTGTTCCCACTCTTCGATTACACCGACCGGAATTTCGTTCGGAGCGGAATGATCGACAACGAGGGGGCACGGCCAGACCGAAAGGAGTCGAAATCGATCGCGTTTTTTCCAAGGAAAGGCGGAGCGCTGGCGGCTCGCTTTTTTGAGGGCTTGCGTGAGTTCGGAATTGACCATGTGCCAGTGGCGATCGAAAATATGACAAAAGATCAAGTCATGGATTCTTTGCGCAGATCTCAGATTTACATCGATTTTGGTCATCACCCAGGCAAGGACCGCGTGCCTCGCGAGGCTGCAGCGGTTGGTAACGTGGTTTTACTTCGTAATGCAGGCTCCGGCCGTCTGTTTCCCGATCATGGCATTGATAGCGCATATAAATTTGACGACGCCGACGTGACATCCGGGGTATTGGCAGCTAGGGTTCAAAATATTCTTGAATATCCGGATAATCATCTCACTATTCAGCAGTACTACAGGCAGAGAATTTACCTCGAGAAAGATGAGTTCGATCTTCAGGTGAAGCAGTTCTTTTTTCATTCGCTGTAAATAGTGGTCTCTACGGAGAAAGTCCGCTTTTTTCCGTCAACCTCAGAGGCAGATGGCCGCATAGGCACCAGGCTATCCCGACCGCCTACTTAGGCTAGGTCAGTCACTCGAGTTTAGGTTTGAGGGCCTGGCCGACGCAGCCTTGACGTCAAGGCTCGCGTGTGGTGTGAACGTTGGAACGGGCCGAGCCGGGAAATGGGTGCCAAAACGGGTCGGATGCGACTTCTTTCGGGCACGAAAGGGGAAATTTTTGGTTATCAATTGCTAGCCGCTGGAGATGGTCTGTTGAGTGGGCAAATCAATATGAAAACCGCGGCTGCGACATTGTGGGCTGGCGTGGATCAGATAATGGCGGCTTGGGCGCTTGAGCAAATCGCACCATGGCTCCTGCGGGACGATCGGCCGGTTGAAATCTCAGATGAACTGGCGCGACTGAATGCGTCCGTGCCGTACGTATATCTGTTTGAGATCTCGCAAGGTTGTGCCCGCTTGCTCGCAAAGCCCGAAGAGTATCGTGGTCAAGGCTACGACCTCGGACTGGGGAGGGCTCAATTGTATCAGTCATGGTTGACCGATGTCACCGCCGAGTTGTGCCCAGACCTTACCACAACCATAGCAATATACGTTAATGACGCAGCCCTTAGTGATCCCAGGGTGCCTGTTTTTTCGTTCCAGAAACCGCAGGGCAATCTGAGCCTTCTATTACCGGATGTCGACCTTCTGTGGAACCAGTTCGAGGTCCTCGAAGACGAAAATAAATATTTCGAAAAGAAGCCACGAGCCGTATTTGCGGGGTCCACCTCTGGGGGCTTCATCACTGTTTCCAGCATCCTGGAGAACAGGCCCATACCACGAATTCGCGCCGCCGTCTTCTTTCGTGGGAACGAAGACGTAATATTTAAGCTTCCTGTCGTGGTCCAACATGAAGGAGAACATGTGGTTGATCTGCTACGATCCTTGGACGTTGGCGTCGGGGAGCGAATGTCTTGGCCCGAACAACTCAAGTATCGCTTTCTTTTGAGTATGGACGGCAACGGAGCGACGTGTTTGAGGGTTGCGGCCGGGCTTGCGAGCAACAGCGTGCTGGTCAAATATGAGTCCCGTCACCAACTTTATTATTTTTCTGGCCTACAGCCATGGGCACATTTCCTTCCCGTTACCAGCGGGATAACTGGGATAATTCAGGCGCGGTGGCAAGAGGCCTGGTAGTGGCCGACAACACCCTGGTTGTGACAGGCGCACAGGCGGTTTCCAGCATGATCGAGCCCTTGGGGCCGAAAACGTCGGTTCGCGATGTCACAATAACAGGAAATCGGTTTCATAATGCCTTTTTGGCAATGCGAGGCGACGTCGCCGACGCGAAGATTCATGACAATATTTTTTCTGACATCGCTGG
>Ga0316224_1000272_pt1 | contig 78809 bp, 64 predicted proteins | sample TBH18013metaG_FD_206254 | JGI IMG/M metagenome (GOLD analysis project Ga0316224, IMG submission 206254) | Freshwater microbial communities from Trout Bog Lake, Wisconsin, USA - TBH18013 | ecosystem: Environmental > Aquatic > Freshwater > Lake > Hypolimnion/Profundal zone | place: USA: Wisconsin... | reverse complement strand
CATTCTTCTCAAAACATCCTTGATCAGCTTGATCGATTAGTCGCATCGTCCACAGAAAGCCAACAAGATACAGCTGCCACAGCTAAACAATGGATTGACGTTATCGGTAAAAATCAGAGTTTTTTGGATGATGATAATCATGATATTGTTTTCATAGGTAGTGTTGGGGTTGGCAAATCTTCATTGATTGGTATTGCAGCCAATCTTCTTGTCGGCGATAGCCCCAAAGATAAAGCAAGCTTAAAAAATAACTCTGTATTAGCTATAGGGGGCGGGAGAACGACAATATGCGAGGTTCGTATTCGTGCCACAAAAGAAAACGATGATGGAAAAATCGGCCTAATTATCGAGCCTTTTTCAATAGATGATATGAAAAAGGAGATCGAGACTTATGCCGAGGATGAATGGCGGCGGCATCAACCCAGTGAATCAAGATTTGGTGCTGATGAAGTTGACCCTACGGCCCAGGAAGTTCAACGGGCAATCCGTGGAATGACCAATTACAATGAATATAAGGAAACTTATACGGATAGTGGGTTCAAAAAAAGCCGTACTATCCGACCATTGGACGATGCAATTGCTTCATGTGACTCATCGGCTGCATTTTCCGAACATTTACTTGAGCGGGCTAATCTTTCGGCTCGTAATAAGACCGCATGGTGGTGGAGCGAGCATTCTTTAGAGAACCTAAAAGCACTTAAAAACCGTTTTGAAGCAATAAATCTGGGAATCGAACCAAGTGCTATGTTGCCCCGAAAAATGACCGTGGTGGTTCCAGAACCGCTACCAGACAGTCAATCAAAACTAAATTTAACGCTTATTGATACCCGAGGATTAGATGGAGTAGTGGAATCCCGTGAAGATTTACAGGAGTTTGTACGCAATCCACGCGCATTGCTGGTTTTATGTGCGACTTTTAAGGACGCACCCGGTGACGCAATGCGCACGTTACTGCGCTTTATGTCCGGGGATGCTGAGTTACGATTAGCTATCCCGCGAACACTCTTAGTAATATTGGATCAAGGTGATGCGGAACAAACTAATGGTGCAGGTGGTGACAGGGAATTTGGACAAGAACTGAAAATTGATGAATGTTGCATCGCATTGGAAGGGATTGGCTTTAACCAGAAGATCGAAAAAGCACAGATTATCGCTTTTGATGTATTGAATGATGATCGAAGTTCTTTGGTAGCAGTGATTAATCATCATCTTAATAAGCTTAGGCAGAAAACTGCAAGCAACCTCAACGAACAAATTGAAAGTGCGTTTCTATTTTTGGAAAGCGCAGATGATCAATTACGCCCAGCACTTCGCAAATCCGTAGATGACGCACTTAAAGCAACCATGTCACAACATTTACCCGTTGACATACCTCTTCGTGATCCGTTACAGGGGTTGTACCAAGCAATTAGCGGAACACGTTATCCTCCCGTCATCAATGCGACTTGCCGACGTAACGGCACTTATCGAATGCTGAATCTCTACGCAGCAGTTGAAGCCGAAGCGTCGCGGGCTGCGACGCGGTGGCTAGATGATTTAATGAATGCAATCTTTGTAAAACTAAACGCATTGGAACAAGATCCTTCATTTGAAAAAATACGGGATGATATTCGACTAAGAAAAAACCTATATCAATCCGCGCAATTTGAAGTGATACGTCGTTATGCGGAACAAATCTTTCAACAAGTCTATAACGAGTTGAAGGATGACCCTGTATGGCAGATGTGTCGCCAAGAATGGGGGCGGGCTAATGGATTCAAAAACAAAGTGATCGAGCATATGGAGACTTGGTCACACAAACAGCAAAGAATCACCGCACATGAATACACCGAAGCTAATAATTTAATCCCATTGCTCAGAGAAGTTTCGCGGCCGGCCCAAGCACCGCGATTTTCGATCCATGTCCGCAATTTGCGCGCATTACGAGAGGTCGATTGGTGCCCGGAACCACCCGTAACTGTTTTGATTGGTGCAAATGGAGCAGGAAAAACAACATTATTGCAGACCTTAAAGTTATTGAGCTTGGCTTATCAGCGCGGTTTGCCTGAGGCTGTGCGCATAGTTCTTGGTGGTAGCAGCAATCTTAAAACGTGGGGGATTAACGAAGAAAAGCCGGTGGAAATTGGTGTGGATATTGGCGAGGTGAGTTGGCGTATTCAACTTGTCGAACGAGACGGCACAGTCGATTACCTGAATAACGAACATTTATCCGAACAAGGACGCATGATTTTTTCACGAGACAGCTTGGGCGAATTTTTCTATGCGGACGAACGGGTGGAACCTAGTCAACAATTGGGCTTACGGGCATTAATGGATCGGGGGGTACGCGATCCTGCGCTTCGAATTATAGCTTTGTTTCTGCAAAATATTTCCGTTTATCACGATCCTGATCTATGGACTCTACGTCATAAGGGTTCAGATACTACCGAAGATCGTAATTTAAACCCAAGAGGCAATAACGCGCTTGCCTTGTTGCGTCGTTGGCATCAAGAGCGGGCCAATAATTATCGCTATCGTTTTGTAATTGACGGCCTTGCCGCTGCATTTCCTAATACTTTCGAGGCTATGGATTTTGTGGAAGCCGGAAACACATTAGTTGCGCGCATTTATCGTTCAGGTAAAGAGATTCCCAGCCCATTATCCGATGAGGCAAACGGTGTTCTCCAGCTACTCATTTTGTTCTGCGAGATAGCCGCTGCCGAAAGTGAAAGCGTCATTGCCATAGATGAACCTGAAAACAGTCTTCACCCTTATGCGCTACGCGCATTTTTACGGCGAACGACTCGTTGGGCAAGAGAGTATAATCTCACCGTGCTGCTGGCAACGCACTCGACCGTATTGTTAGATGAGTTAACCGGAAATTCTGAACAAATCTACGTAATGAAAAAACCGGACGGTGATGAATGCATGCCAAGTCGGTTGGATCAGCTTTGTGATAGCGAATGGTTGGATGGGTTTAAATTAGGAGACCTTTACGAACAAGGCGAGATTGGGAGTAATGAGGACGAGTGCTGAACATGCTTCGGATTAAGCTCATCGTTACTGGCGATATGGAGAAAGCCGCACTCCACAAATCGCTCCAGAAGTTTTTCCCTGATCAGAGGGATGGTAAACAAGTGATTTGGGATGTTCCGCGAGGCCCACTTCCATGTGCTACAAGTAATCGATTGCGATTGTTGACCCCAAACTCTTCTCCATCAAAACCAATGATAGAATTGGCAAAGGCCATGATTGCTGAGGTGATAGTAGGGAAAACAGGACAGCCAGCAGATTTGGTAATGGTTATCGACGATGTCGAACTTGGAAATTTGGATCAAGAGGTCATCGTTGCCGAGCATTTTCGAGCGGCTGTGAACGAAGTTATCCAGCTTAAGAATCACGACTCAAAAACTGAAGACCGTCTGCGTAATGAACTACAGCAAAAATGCTCTTTTCACTTGCTCAAGCCAATGGTAGAAGCCTATCTGTTTGCTAACGCAGCCGCCTTAGGATTGGCTGGCGTTCAAAGCGGTGTAAATCCATGTCTTGTTCATCCTACTGATGTCGAGCAATTTGAGTCCAATGACGGTCTTTGGTTACCTATTTGCCACGCCGAAAACGCTCAAAAACAGCTGCAAAATAAACCTTGGTGGCGTAATGAACTTCATCCAAAACGCTACCTTGAGCATTTAACTGAGCGTGGGCAAGTTACTTATGAAGAAACAACGCGTGGTAAGGATGCGCTTATCGCGCTAGATTGGAGCCAAGTACCAAAATGTCAGCAAGATATTCCCATTTTCCGTTCATTATTTGAGGATCTCTCAGATTGGTTTTGCATTCAAAGTCCAATTAGCGGCAAAACACACCCAAATTTCTGGCCAGAGAGGCGTGTGAATCGGGCAAGTTTGCTGCTTCGAAATATGTAAAATTGAATGCATCTGCGTTGAAAATATATGTTCGATGTGTGTTGTGTTTTTATGCGAGTAGGTACTTATTCCGATTTGTTTAAAAAACAACTATATGGTTCCTCCAAAATGTTGTGATACCGTGGCATTTCGACTACAAGCAGCATTTCAGACAGGCAGCCGCAACAGATATAAAGTATCATATTTAGATTGAATACACTCGGAGCTAAAAAGATGTCGTTGACTGCTGATGACGTTAAAAAAATTGCTTACCTGGCCAGGTTGGGCATTGCTGAACAAGATGTTGATAATTATGTAAAAGATTTATCAGATGTTTTGGGTTTGATGACACAAATGGGCGAGCTGGATACCAAAGGTGTTAAGCCGATGGCGCATCCTTTGGATCAAATGCAGCGTCTGCGCGAGGATGTGGTAACGGAAAATGATCAACGCCGACATTTTCAAAGCATTGCTCCGCAGACCGAAGCCGGATTGTATTTAGTACCTAAAGTGATTGATTAAGGACGATTATGCATAACAAAACTCTTGTGGAATTGGCAGCCGGGCTGCACAGTAAACAATTTTCCAGCGTGGAATTGACTCAGGCCTATTTGAGTCGCATTCAGCAGCATCAAGCTTTAAACGCCTTTATTACCGTCAGCGATGAACTGGCCTTACAACAGGCTAAACAGGCTGATGAACAATTGGCGGCCGGTAATGCCGGGCCGTTGACCGGTATTCCGATCGCGCAAAAAGACATTTTTTGTACGCTAGGGGTTAAAACCAGTTGTGGTTCTAAAATGCTGGATAACTTTATTGCTCCTTACGATGCCGGCGTGGTTGAGCGTTTCAATCAGGCCGGAGCGGTGATGTTGGGCAAGTTAAACATGGATGAGTTTGCCATGGGTTCATCCAATGAAACCAGTTTTTACGGCGTGGTTCGTAATCCCTGGGATACCGATTGCGTGCCCGGCGGTTCTTCCGGCGGTTCGGCGGCAGCGGTAGCCGCTCGCTTGGCACCGGCGGCGACCGGTACTGATACCGGCGGTTCCATCCGGCAACCGGCGGCTTTGTGCGGAATTACCGGCTTAAAACCTACTTATGGTCGGGTTTCCCGTTATGGCATGATTGCGTATGCCTCCAGTCTGGACCAAGGTGGGCCGATGGCGCGGAGCGCCGCCGACGCAGCGATTTTACTGCAGGTAATGGCAGGCTTTGATCCGAAAGACTCCACTAGTGCCGATACAGCGGTGCCGGATTACAGCGCCAGTCTGAACGATAGTCTGCAAGGCTTGAAGATAGGGATGCCTAAGGAGTTTTTCAGCGCCGAATTGGACGGTAGTATCGCCGCCACGCTGCAAGCTGCGATTGCCGAATACCAAAAACTGGGAGCAGAGGTGATCGAGGTGTCGATGCCTAATCTGAATTTAGCGATTCCAGCTTATTATGTGATTGCCTCTGCCGAGTGTTCTTCCAATTTATCACGCTATGATGGGGTGCGTTTTGGCTATCGTTGTCAAAATCCTGAAGATTTAACCGATCTTTATATCCGCTCGCGCGGTGAAGCCTTTGGCGCAGAAGTTAAACGGCGGATACTGATGGGCACGTATGCCTTGTCTGCCGGCTATTACGACGCCTATTACTTAAAAGCGCAACAGGTGCGGCGCTTAATCAGTGACGATTTCAGCCGAGCGTTTGCCGAGGTGGATGTGTTGTTGGGGCCGGTCACGCCCGGTACGGCTTTTAAAATCGGCGAAAAAACCGGGGATCCTATTCAAATGTATTTATCGGATATTTACACGATTGCCATCAATCTGGCCGGACTGCCGGCCATGTCGATTCCGGCTGGATTTGTGGCCGGCAAGCCGGTGGGCTTGCACATTATCGGTAATTATTTCAGCGAACAACGGCTGTTGAATATTGCTCATCGTTATCAGCAGGCCACAGATTGGCATCTACAAGTGCCTAAGGGTTTTGCATAGCAGGAGTCGGGCATGGCGAAGATTACTCAATTGTCGCAACTGGATTTAACGGCGCAATACAGCTATGCTGATTATTTAAGCTGGCGGCTGGAAGAAAGCGTTGAATTGATCAAGGGCAAAATTATCGCGATGTCGCCGGCGCCTAATTTGAAGCATCAGCGTATTTCACGGAATCTGCTGCTGACTATCGGGCAATATTTTAAACATCAGCCTTGCCAGGTTTTTATCGCGCCGTTTGATGTCAAGCTTTATGATAGTCGTAAAGCCTCACTGAACGACCAACAGGTTTTCAGCGTGGTGCAGCCGGATTTGTGTGTGGTTTGTCAGTCCGGCAAACTCACCGAACAAGGTTGTGATGGTGCGCCGGACTGGATAATTGAAGTATTGTCACCCGGTAACAGCAAAAAGGAAATGCACCTTAAATTCCAGCTTTACCAGGAAAATGGGGTTAAAGAATACTGGTTGGTATACCCTTATGAACAGGCTGTGTATCAGTTTGTGTTGGAGTCTGATAGCGAAAAATATCAATTACATACCATGTATGCCGGTGACGACCTGGCGCAACCTTTTCTTTTTCCTGAACTACAGATTGATTTAGCGGACGTATTTGCCGAATAGCATTAAAGGAACACAGACATGACTTCAAAATGGGAAGCCGTTATCGGCTTAGAAATTCACACCCAATTGGCGACAAAATCAAAAATATTTTCAGGCGCCGCTACGGCTTATGGCGCCGAGCCCAATACCCAGGCTTGTGCGGTTGACCTGGGTTTGCCCGGTGTCTTGCCGGTATTGAATCAGGATGCGGTGCGTAAGGCTGTAACCTTTGGTTTGGCGATTGAGGCGGAAATAGCGCCGTATTCAGTGTTTGCCCGGAAAAACTATTTCTATCCTGATTTACCCAAAGGTTATCAGATTAGCCAGTTTGAACTGCCGATAGTCGGTAAAGGGCATATGGATATTGAGGTGGATGGGGTTAAAAAAAGAATAGGTATTACCCGCGCTCATTTGGAAGAAGATGCCGGTAAATCACTACATGAAGATTTTCATGGTCTGACCGGTATTGATTTAAATCGTGCCGGTACGCCTTTGCTGGAAATCGTCTCGGAACCGGATATGCGCTCTGCCAAGGAGGCGGTGGCTTATATGCGTAAACTGCATGAGCTGGTGCGTTATCTGGAAATTTGCGATGGTAATATGCAGGAAGGCTCGTTTCGCTGTGACGCCAATGTTTCCGTTAGACCAAAAGGTCAGGCTGAATTTGGTACTCGGGCCGAAATTAAAAATATCAATTCTTTTAAATTTGTCGAAAAAGCGATTAATTTTGAAATTGAACGGCATATCGATATTTTAGAAGCGGGCGGCAGAATTGTGCAAGAAACCCGGCTGTACGATGCTAATAAAGACGAAACGCGTTCTATGCGCAGCAAGGAAGAAGCCAACGATTACCGTTATTTTCCAGATCCTGATCTGTTGCCGGTGTTAGTGGAAGAATCGTTAAAAACCGAAATTAGAGCCGGTTTGCCGGAATTACCTGAGGCCAAAAAACAGCGCTTTATCGAGCAATACGAGCAGGACGACGAGAGCGCCACCACATTGACTTCATCACGGGAGTTAGCCGATTATTACGAAGCCTTAGTCAAGGCCGCTGGTGTAGAAGCCAAGCTGTGCAGCAACTGGGTAACCGGAGATGTGCTGGGGGCTTTAAATAAAGCCGGACTGGACATTCAGCAAAGCCCGGTCAGCAGTCTGCGTTTGGCAGGCTTACTGCAGCGCATAGCCGATAACACCATTTCCGGCAAAATTGCTAAACAGGTATTTGAAAAAATGTGGAACGGCACTGCTGGTGCTGATGAAATTATCGAGCAGGAAGGCTTGGTGCAAATCAGTGATATGGGGGCGATTGAGGCCATTATTGACGCCATCATCGCCAAAAATCCCGGCCAAGTGGAGCAATACCGCAGCGGTAAGGATAAAGTGTTCGGATTTTTTGTCGGTCAAGTAATGAAAGAAACCCAGGGCAAAGCCAATCCGGGCGAAGTGAATAAAATGTTGATCGCTAAATTGGCGGGTTGAAGATTAATCGAACTTTTACAGCAAAATTAACTCACATTGACTTAGTAATACGTTAAGCTGAAAGCTGACTTTGATTATTGGACTACCCACTAAAACGGAACAAACTATGTAGGATGTACCGAACAGCGTGAGGCGCATCAATCGCAACCGATGCGCCTCCTTTTCTAGGCATATCCTATGGTTTCTGTATTTTTGTTCCGCTTTAAACTTGGAAGCCGATTTTTACCAGCCATTCACCGTGGTTATCGAAAGCTGAATTGTTGCAGATATTTACGTCTAATAACACTACTTTAGCCAGCATGGAGATTAAGAATGTCACATCTTGTTCCGTTTCCGATTCAAAACTTTGATGCTTATTGCGCCGGCTTGGAGAGGGTGGGGGTGCAGCCTGGCTTTGTGTTATATACCAACCATCATGCCAGTAATCAGCAACCGGCCGCCAGACTGCTGTCCTGCGAGCAACTAGATGCTGCGCAAGACTATATCGTTTCACCATCGGACTCAGCATTCAAGCATATGGTGGAAATTGGCGTATTGTTGGATACCGAATGGGATAGAGAAACCAGGGAGTGGGAGATTATCTCTTTTCAGGGTTGGGAGGTTTTACATACGGCTTTTAGTCGGCTATATGCCAAATCTCGGACATCGTTAACCGAATTGACGGGGGTCGATTTGGATTTTACTGAATTTGCTTAAGGCTCCAAAAGTTTTCTGATATTCACTTATTTTCGATAATTCGCCACTCATGCCATTATTTTCCTACAAAGTCGTCAACCATCAAGGTATCGCCGAAGAAGGTGTGCGTGATGCGGTAGATATACCGACCCTGCTTCAGGAATTGCAGCGTCAGGGTTTAATTCCGATTCGCATTCAACTTGCCAAAGATAAAACCTTTCTGGGCTTTAAGCTGAAGTCGGCGGGAATGCATTTATCGCAAAAAGAAATCGGTATGTTCACCGGTGAACTGGCAACTTTGCTGGAATCAGGTTTACCGCTGGATAGATCATTAACCATCTTGATGCAGTTAACCGAAGAAAGCGTTAATCTCAATAAAATGGTGGCCGAGGTCTTGGAAAAGGTTAAGGCCGGGAAATCGTTGGCGGATGCTTTGGAAAGCCGTAGCGGAGTATTCAGCAAGTTTTATCTGAATATGATTCGGGCTGGGGAAATGGGCGGTAATCTAGGGAGTGTGTTGCAGCGTTTGGCCGACTATATGGAAAGCTCTCAGGAGCTTAAGGACACCGTCAGCACGGCGATGATTTATCCGGCCATTTTGTTGCTTATGTCTTTAGCATCATTATTTGTGATGCTGACTTTTGTGGTGCCGCAATTTAAAGAAATGTTTGACAGTGCCGGTAAAGCCTTGCCGATACCTACCCAAATCGTGGTGGGATTGGCGGAATTTTTGCAGAGTTACTGGTGGGTGATGCTGGCGGTTGTATTGATTACCGTGCAGTATATGAAGTCGCAATTGTCCGACCCGGCCGGCAAAAGAACCTGGGATGGGCGATTTTTAAAAATACCGCTGTTTGGGGAAATTATTCTCAACATGGAGCTGGCCAATTTTAGCCGTACCTTCGGCACATTATTGGGTAATGGCGTGTCCATTCTCAACTCTTTGGGTATTGTTAGGGAAACCGTCGGTAATACCGTGTTGGCAGAAATGCTGGAAAATGCCGAAACCGAGCTTAAGCAAGGTAAAACCATTTCGGAGGCGCTGAATAAGCAAAACCTTTTTCCCAAATTGGCGGTACAAATGATTAAAATGGGCGAGGAAACCGGGCGGCTTGAAGAAATGCTGATGCGGGTTGCCGTGATTTATGATAAACAACTGAAAACCACTATCCAACGAATGCTGGCCTTGCTGGAGCCCGCTTTGATTATCTCGCTGGGTTTAATGATAGGTGGGATTATCGTCTCTATTTTGTTAGCCATTTTAAGTGTCAACGATCTTGCTGTTTAATAATTGAGGAATCATCATGAAAAACTCCGTGCGCCGCGTGGGCGGTTTTACTTTGCTGGAACTTTTGGTTGTATTAGGGATTATCGCCATGTTGGCAGGTATAGTAGGCCCCCAGGTCATGAAGCATATGGGCGCTTCAAAAACCAAAGCCGCCAAAGTACAGATTGAAGATTTGTCTTCGGCGCTGGATATGTACAAATTAGATGAAGGCCGCTATCCCACCCAGCAGCAAGGCTTAAGTGCGTTGATAGAAAAGCCGGCTGACTCCAGGCGCTGGAATGGCCCTTATTTACGTAAAGACAAAGTGCCGCAAGATCCGTGGTTACAGGATTATCATTATGTTTATCCAGGCCAGCACGGTAAGTTTGATTTATTCAGCTATGGCGCCGATGAAAAAGAAGGCGGCGAGGGCGAAGACCAAGACATCAACAGCTGGGAATAAATCGGCGTGCAGCTTGCTAAATCCGCCCAAGGTTTCACGCTGATTGAACTTATTATTGTCTTGGTTATCAGTGTGCTGGGGTTTGCAGTATTGGGGGGGAATATTTCCTCCGGTAATCAGACTACCAAATTGCAGGCAACCGCCAGAGATATCGCCTCTGCTTTACGCTATGCTCAGGGTGAAGCTTTATTGACCAGCTATCCGGTTAGCGTGATCATCAATTTGGATGATAACAGCTATCGGATCAGCAATCAGGACAAAGTGCATCCTTTATCGGCGGAGATTGTGGTGTCGCTGGTGGTGACGCAAGAGACCTTCGCTAATGGCGAAGGGCAGATTATCTATTTTAGCGATGGCTCATCGACAGGTGGGCGCATTACGCTGGAGTGGGGCAAGCAAGTGCGCCGGATTGATGTCAACTGGATTACCGGCGAGGTGAGTATCAGTGATACGGCGGCATAAGGGGTTTTCTCTGCTTGAAATATTGATAGCCTTTGCCATTATGGCGGTGGCCATTACTATAGTGCTACGGGTTTTCGGTTCCGGCGTTAATAACGCGGTAACATCGGAAGAATACACTTCCGCAGTTCAGATAGCTGAGTCGCTGATGGCTAGAACCGGCATTGAAGCCCCGTTAGAATTGGGTGAAACTCAAGGTAATATCGCCAATAAATTTGACTGGGCAGTAAGGATTACGGCAGTGAGTGATAACAACGCTAATAGTAATGGTCAAGCACAGAACGCCAATCCTAATCAGGCTCAGCACATGCCGGCGCCTACCTTGGTGCTGGTAACGGTACGTGTGGCTTGGGGCGATGGTAACAGCTCGCCGCGCACGATAGAATTAACCGGTTTAAAAATGCTTTAGGAGCATGAATTAGTGGGCGGTCGGAGGCGTTTAAACGGATTTACCTTGATTGAAATGCTGATAGCGATGACGTTGTTGGGCATTATGGTGGTATTGCTGTTCGCCAGTTTAAGAATTGCTGCTGAAAGCTGGAATGCTGGTGAAGATAGAATCATTAAAGTTAATAAAAAGGCCGTCGTTTATCAGTTTTTTAAACAGCGATTCCGCTCTATCAGACCTGTCAGTATTCAGCCGGCTGAGGCCGGTGCCATACCACAGTCCGCATTCCAAGGACAAAGTCAAAGCATCCGGTTTGTTGCGGCATTGCCTGTCGCCGCGGCGCGTAAAGGTTTGCAGGTTTTTCAGATTACCCAGGACAGCAACGAACCCACCCGGTTGATGGTATCGTTATGGCCTTATCAACAAACCCCCACTGCACAGCCGGTGCCGGAGACCGTGGTTTTGCTGGAACATGTAAAAGCCTATATGTTTTCCTATTTTGGTAAGAAAGACGTAAACTCAACTGCAGATTGGCAGGATGATTGGTCGGGTGCGGAGCATTTGCCGCAGTTGATCAAAGTTCGCATTGCCTTGGATGACGACAGCTTTTGGCCTGAGATGGTGTTTCCGGTCAAAATTGCGGCACAGGGGGCTGTTGATGCCGGTCAGTCATCCTCGCCTTGATCCGGTAATATGATGAGAAACACACAGAAAGGATTCGCATTGGTACTGGTACTCTGGATTTTGACCCTGCTGAGTTTAATGGCCGGTAGTTTTGTATTAACCATGCGCCGGGAAAGCGGCGTAACTATCGCCTTAAAGCACAATGCTGAGGCTATAGCGGTATCAGACAGCGCTTTGGTGCTGGCAGAATACATGCTGCAATTGCCCGATCAGACCCAGCGTTGGCTGGTGGATGGCTCTATCTATCAGATCATCCGCAGAGACATCAGTGTCACCCGAATTAGAATAGTTTCTGAAACGGGTAAAATCGACATCAATACCGCCAATCCAAACTTACTGGCCGCGGTGATTAAGACGGTTACCAGTGATAAATTTGCAGAGCAAAAACTGCTGAACAGTATCTTGGATTGGCGTGATGAAGACGATGATCCCAGAATGCAGGGCGCCGAAAAAAAAGAGTATCAGGATGCGGGTTTGTCGTATCTGCCTACCAACAAGCCATTTCAGTCACTGGAAGAATTACAGATGGTTTTGGGTATGAATCAGGCGATTTTTACCCAAATACAACCCTGGATAACTATTTATTCAGGACAGTCAGACGTCAATGTGCAGGAGGCATTGCCGGACGTGTTGAATATCATCAATAACGATACTGACTATAAGCCTGCCACCCCCGCAGCGACGAACCAGGGAACTGCGGCAAATCCGCAACCGGCTGCCGGGCAAAACAACGGCGACCCAGCGCTTGCCGCTAATCGCATCTATACTATAGCGGTAGAAGTAAAAATGGAGGATGGCGCGTCGGCAGCGTTGGAAGCCGTCATAAAATTACAGTCTCAAGATCCCGGCCAACCGCCAGTGCAAATTCTGGATTGGAAGCAGAATCAACTGACTCGGTCATTATTTGCTGATGATATGAATACACGGTTAATTACCGTTCAAGATGAATTTACAAACAACAATTGATTTAGATATTAAAGGCTTTTTTGCTTGGTGGGCCAGGGAACTGGCTTTTTTGGTGCCCATTAAGCTTAGGCAGTTGCTAAGCTATCGTTCAGCGAGTTTAATCTTTACGGTTGAGGCGCAAGGATTTAATGTCAGGTATTTTCCAGAAGCAAGTCCAAATGAATCGGCCTTCAGCCGTTATTTTGACCAGAGCGAGGCAATGGCTTATCAAAATCTGAAAAGCCAATATCCCGAAATAGAAAAAGCCGAGTGTGTGTTGCTGTTGACCGACAGTGAAGCCTTGGCAAAAAGCCTTTATTTGCCGGAAGCCGCGCAGGAAAATCTACAGCAAGTGGTGGGTTTTGAGCTGGATCGATACACGCCTTTCAATGCCCAACAGGTGTACTTTACCGCCGTGCCGTTAGGCAAGACCGGGCTGGGGCAAATACAGGTTTTAGTTTTACTCACCCCGCAAGCACAATTGGATGAACAATTGGCCTTATTAAATGCCTGGGGCGTACATCCAGCCAGAATAGAATATCAACAGTTAAATCATGATTATCCGCCATTAGCCGGACAATATAATTTATTACCTGAACGGTATCGCCCGGAAACCAATAAGTTTTCGCAATCGGTGCATTGGCTGTTAAACAGCGTGATGCTGGGTTTGCTGTTGGCGGTGATGGTGTTTCCGGTCTGGCAGGAAAAACAGGCGGTGGACTTGCTAAAACAGCAGATCAAAGAGTTGGAAAAACAAACCAGGGTGGTGGATCAGCAGCAATTGGAAATTGACGGCCTACAGGAACAGACTCGGCACCTGATTAGTATCAAGGAACAGACACCGGAATTGGTTGAAGTGTTAAATGAACTCAGTCATCTGTTAAAGGACGACACCTGGCTGACCAATTTACAATATTCCGAGAAGCATATGCAGATTCAAGGGCAATCACCAACGGCATCGGCATTGATCGGCATGTTGGAAGAGTCGCCTTATTTCGGCAAAGTCAGCTTTGTTTCACCGTTAACGCAAGATAAGGCAACCGGTCAGGAGCGGTTTCAAATCAGCATGGATGTCGGCTCCAAGCCGGTGATCAATCAGCCGGCGCCTGAGGCAGAGGAGCACAAGCCATGAACCAAGAATATTATCAACGTTGGCTGGCGGTAGGCTTGCTGGCGGCAGTGCTGGCTTTAGCCTTAGTGCTGGTGATTATCCCGTTGATTAGTTATGGCCTGACTTATTACGATGAAAAAAATGATTTAATGTTCCGTTTGCAGCGGCAACAAAAAATAGTCGCCCGTAAAGATACCGTGGCGCAAAATCTGGAAACGGTCAAAAAACAGTTTGTCGAACAAGGTTTTTTCAGCAATCGCGATACTGAGGCATTGGCTTCAGCTGATTTGCAAAATATTGTTAAAACGGCCGTCACCGAAGCGGGCGGACAGCTGACCAGTACTCAGGGTTTGCCTGGGAAGACGGACAACGGCTTTAATCGGGTGTCGGTGCGGGTGAGAATGAGTTGTACGATAGACGCTCTGCGCACGGTTTTGGCGGCGTTTGCCACCACGACACCGGTATTGATCGTCGATCAGCTTGACATTGCCCCGGTGCGCGGTAACCGCAATAATAATCGCGGCGCCAACAAAATTGATCCCTCTGCCCAATTGAATGTGAGTTTTCAGGTGGTCAGTTTTATGAGGGCCGGCCAGCCATGAATCTGAAGATAGTTAAACTGCAAGGCTTAAGCTGTGCGCTGTTAGCTTTTATATTAGCCGCCGAATGGGGGTATGGCGAAGTCGAGGCCCAGCGGATGCAAGAAAATTTGCTGATCAGCAAAGATGAGAGCAGTACCTTTGCTGAATTGCCCAAGATTGCCGTCGGCAAAACAGCCGGTGCAGACGCTAATGAAATGGTGGAGCGGCCTTTGTTTATCGAAGGCAGAAAACCGATAGTGGAAGCGCCGGTCGAAAATGTTCAGGATGCCGAAAACGGGCAGATAGATGACTGGCAGTTAGTGGGGGTTATTTATAAAGACAAACATACCACAGCATTGTTCAGCAAAAAGAATGAAACCAGAAAATTCCAGAAAATCGGCGTGGAACAAAGTATTTCCGGTTGGTTGCTGAAGGAAATTCTGCCGGATCGGGTTGTGTTGGAGCAAGCAGGCAAGCCGATGACTGTACAGTTACGCAAACCCAGAGCAGACGTCAAGCAGCCGCCGGGTCCAGCACCAGGTAGGCCAGGCATCGGTTTACCGGGCAGACCACCCAAACCCCCAGTACACGCGCCTAACCCCAATCAAGAGAATGTAAACGATGATCAAAAGAATTAAGCCTTCCCATGTCATGGCGCTAGCGCTAACAATGACTGGTTGCGAATTTATTGGCCCGCAGATACATACTAAGCTGCCGGTGCCCGCTGCACTGCCCAGCCAGGATGAGCCGGTGCCGAATCAGCAAGATGCTAAAAATGATGACGGCAAGAAAACCACTAAAGTTGAAATTATTTCCGGTATTGAGGATGTTGCGCCTGCAAAATCGTATTTCGCCACCGGTGAGAAACCGGCTGGTAAAGGCGAATATAGCTTAAATTTTGACGATGCCGATCTAGGTGAAGTCGCCAAGGTGATACTCAGTGATATATTGGGTAAAAACTACACGATTAGTCCGCAGGTCACCGGCAAAGTAACGCTGCAAACCACTAGGCCTTTAAGTAAAGAAGAGCTGTTGCCGACGCTGGATATGTTGCTGAATTTAAACAACGCCGCGCTGATCAATCAAAACGGCCTGTATTTAATCAAGCCGTCAACAGAAGCGCTGTATAGCAGTAATTTGCAAACCTCCGGGATGCCTAACGGTTACCAGATACAGGTCGTTCCGGTTAGAAACGTCGCCGCCAGTGAAATTGCCGAGATTTTAAAACCCTTGCTGCCGGAAAAAGCCTTATTGCAAGTGGATGCCAATAGAAATTTGCTGCTGGTGGCCGGTGCCGCCGCCGAATTGAAACGCGCCACGGAACTGATTAATATTTTTGACGTGGACATGCTGAAAGGCCGCTCGTTTGCCTTGTTTACCCCGGCTCATGCTGACGCTTCGGTGATTATTGATGAGCTGGAACAAATTTTTAATAATAGTCCGGGTTCCAGCAGCGGCGCTGGTAAAACTGCGGCTAAAAAAGACAAGGATGCAGGTGCTGGTGGTGGCGCTGGTGCAGCCGGCAGTGGCAGCAACACCGGCAGTTTTTATCGGTTTATTGAAATTGATCGGTTAAACGCTATTTTGGCAATTACTCGCAAATCACAATCCCTGAAAGAAATTGAAAGTTGGGTATTGCGCTTGGATAAAGCCAATACCGACGGTAAAGGCGGGGTTAACGTCTATCGGGTGCAACATCATGGCGCCATGGATTTAGCGCGCACTTTAAGCAGCATCTTTGGCAATGGCCAGCAAAATTCTAGTTCGGCCTCAACGGCTTCCGGGCTAAAACCATTATCGGCCAGTAACGGCAGCAGCGGCAGTAGTGGCGGTGGCGGTGCTTTCGGCGGCAGTTCAGGCAGTTCCAGCGGCTTTGGCAGTTCCGGCAGTTCGGGTAGCAGTATGGGGGGAATGAGCGGTAGTAGCGGTGGCTCCAGCAGCGGCAGCGGCGGGCAGTCACTGTTTTCTGCGTTCGGCAGTTCCAGCGGTTCCAGCGGTTCTTCCGGGATGGGCGGCGGGCAGCCGTTGATGCCTAATGTTAAGATTATTGCCGATGAGGGCAATAACGCCTTGATTATTGTTGCTAATACCCAGGAATACTCCACTATTCAGAAAGTGATTAAACAGTTGGATGTGTTGCCGTTACAGGTGTTGATTGACGCGACGATTGTAGAAGTCAGTTTAACCAATGAATTGAAATACGGCATTGAGTGGTATTTGAATGCTGGCCGTGGTGTTAACGGCATAACGGGCGGTGGCGGCGGCAGCTCTAACATAACAAATCTTGCCAGTGCTGCCGCAAGCGGCCTTGGCTCGTCTGGGTTTAGCTATCTGTTCAGCAGTAGCGGTGCGCGCGGAGGTCTCAACGCCGTGCTAAATGCGGCGGCAAAAAATAATAGTCTGAATATTATTTCCTCACCTTCGTTAATGGTGCTAAATAATCAGCAAGCGGCGATCCTGGTGGGTGACTCCGTTCCGATTATTACCGGCACCTCGGCAACAATAACCACCAGTAATCCGGTGCAAAGCAATACCGTGCAAATGGTGGATACCGGGGTTAATCTGGCGATTCGGCCGCGGGTTAATGCCAATGGTTTGGTGTTGATGGATATTATGCAAAGCGTTAATGAAGTGGATACGACGGCGGCAAACAATTTGTCATCCGGCAGTGCCTCCATCCAAACGCCTTCTATTTCCAAACGGGAAATCCAGACTAGCGTCGCGGTGCAAAGTGGCGAAACCATCGTGCTGGGCGGTTTGATTCAGGAAACTGATACTTATAATCGCAACGGTGTGCCTTGGTTTCATGAGATACCGTTGATTGGGCCCTTGTTTGGCAGTACTGATAGACAGAAAGACAAAACAGAATTGGTGGTAATGTTAACGCCGCGGGTAATGAAAAGCCGACAGGATGCGCAATTGGTTACGGAAGAGATCAGGCACAAATTGACCGGCATTTATGATTATGATGACAATATCAATGTTGAGGTGGAAGAGGTGCAGTAGGGTGGGTACGCAGTTTGTGCCCACGCGTGGTAGCAGGCAAACCCTAAAGGTGATCATCCATTGTTACCCGAGAGGCTGTTTTTGATTATGAAGATATTAAGCATAGCCATGTACCGCCGCATTAAGACTGGCATATAAACCGTAAATGAGCAATAGTCTATATGGAAGCCTTAACCTGTTTGCTGTGCTGGATTGGTTGATGCGATTGCCGGAAGGTCTGGATCAACAACTCTGGCAGGAAATTGAAACAATTGAGGAGACTGGAAAAATGCAATATATCACGAGCGTGGAACGAATTGGGATTGCCAAAGGGCGAGTTGAGGGCCGGGTTGAGGGCGAAGCCAAGATACTGAGTAAGCTTTTAACGCGTCGTTTTGGCGAACTGCCGACGTGGGCAGCCGATAAATTAAACCGCGCCGCAGAACAAGATTTAGAAACCTGGGCTGAAGCTGTGTTAAATGCAGCTACCCTGGAGGCTGTGTTTGATGATGAGGCCAGACATTAAGCATAGCCGTGTATCGCCAGATTCTCTTATCGTTCCAATGCTCCAGCGTGGAATGCCGATTAGTGTCGCGAAGTAACCATGTTAAACGGGTAGCTTAATTACCGATAATAAACGGCTAATTTTTTTGCCGGGATGCCTACAAGGATGTAGGCTAGCCATCCGCTATACAAAACCGAAACCTACAGTCTATATTTACGCTGAGTCGTTAGCATTTTTTAATCTATCGTCTCCAGCCATTGGCAACGCTCGGTAATAATCGGCGCAGTTTTTGGGTTGGCTATGCCTTTGGCTATTAAGGCGATTACCCGGTCATCGCTGTCATAGCCGACATGGGCATCCAGCGGATTGGCCAGCTTGCCCAAACCGAAGGCGTCATAGATCTTGGCGACATTGATATTGATGTTAGTGACATTGATGCATAGCCGTGAATCCAGGTATTTATCGATAAAATCATGCGGGATGGCATAGCTCAATAAATCGTTAGGGTCGCTGAAGGCAATAATGTCGGTTTTTGCCAGCATTCGTTCGGCGTATTTGCTGCCGTCAGCTTGACAGTAATCGCTGTGTTGGTTGCTGACTTCCGGTAGGCTACGGCCCAGTTGCAGCATGGGTAATTGATTGGACATCATATAAATCGGCACCTCCTTGTTTTTCAGCACATTGGCTTCAGCCGTAAAATTGCCGGTTGCTCCATCGTTACTGAGAATGGCGGCAATGCGCTGCAAGCCATCAATGGTAATTCGGCTACCTAGGCTGTGCGAAACAAAGGCATAGCTGTCATTGTAAAATGGCGTTACACCTTTAGATGAACACAGTTGATGCACATCATCCGGCAAGCTATCCCAGTCGCCGCCAATCATCCAGCAAAACGATTGCGCAAAAGCAGTCAGGATATCTTCACGTTTTTCGCCCAGATAAATGATGGGGTCTGGGCTGGTATCATTGGAAAACTTTTTTAACAGATTGTTGACTTCTGCTCGGCGGAAAGACTGTTGGCCGGAATTGTCGTAAGCTAAAACTTCTTTATCTTTTGCGGTAATTTCCGACCAGGTCAATTCATAAAACAGCAGTTCCTGGCTTTTATCCTTGTTTAAATAGCGATTGATACGCAGATTGCCTAGATGTTTGTTGGGGTCTTTGGGGGCGGCCAGTGAAATATTTTTGTCGTTTTTGACGGTTACCGTCAGACCTAATTCATGGGTTAATTTTTCCAGAAATTGGGTAGAATAGCCCGGCAGATGATTGCCGACTCCATGCACCATCAACACTTTCATTTTTCTGCCGGGTGTTTCCAGTTGCGGCAGCATGCCCTCAAACTTTTCGCCGCTGATTTCGCACAGTCGGGTATCTTCTTTGTCCTGTTTTTCCAGTATGGCTTCGGTAACGCCTTTACCAATGCTGGCGCAACCGTTTAACAGCAGTGAGATTAAAGACAAGGCCAGTGATTTGCGAATTATTTTGCCCATAAATTCATTTGAATCAGCTATAAAAATACTATAGTCTGAACCAAAACGGTAGGGAAAGACAAGGAATGATCAGGGCAACCTCATTAAACCTAGAATCAGCAGTTGACCGCTGCTCTGTTATCGTAAAGGCTTATCGTCACTGGAAACTGAATGAAATCAGCCAAAAGGTGAGACCGTTACCCGCTCACCGGCACTGTTTTCCGGTTGCCTGATTAGGTCACATTTTATGAGTTGTTGCTTTTTCTAGCCAGGGTGCGGCCGCGGCCTAAGAAAAAGCGCCTTGCCGGCCAACCGGAAAACAGCACCGGCGAACGTGTCCAACTGCTGATTCTAGGTTAATGAGGTAGCCCGGTGGGTTATCGGCAAAATTAAATTTTTCCGGCACTTCTTTTTGAAAATACTGTCTTAGAGCTACAATTGTTTAAAGGAATGTCCCTGCGGTTGACAACTTGTTCAGCCTACATCCCAGTAATAAGGAGTTAAAATGATGACACGAAAATCTACAGCATTATCTATGTCGATAATGCTGCTCGCAACAGGGTGCGCCAGCATCCCTAACGGCCCCAGCGTAATGGTGTTGCCAGGTGCTGGACAATCTTTCGATCAATTTCGTTACGACGATGCCATCTGTCAGCAATTTGCCTATGGGCAGGTTGGCGGTACAACAGCCAATGATGCAGCAGTGGAAAGTGGCGTGGCCAGTGCCGCTGTCGGCACAGTGCTTGGCGCAGCAGCCGGTGCGGCGCTGGGAGGTGCTCGTGGCGCAGCAATGGGGGCCGGTACTGGTTTACTGGCGGGCGGCTTGGTAGGTTCGGCAAGTGCCAATACCTCCAGAGTGGCTACCCAAGAGCGTTACGATGCCGCTTATATTCAATGTATGTATGCCAAAGGGCATCAGGTGCCGGTATCCGGCCATATACCTAATATTCAGCCGCAGAACTTTATAGCGCCGCGGGCCGCTACTATTCCACCACCTCCACCTGGAGCGTCTTCGCCATCGCTGACTACGCCTCCACCACCACCTGCAGGGTCACCGCCGCCACCGCCGCCGCAGTAAGCCTATAGAGATGCTTAGGCCTTTTTTAATGTCTGAGAGTCTTGCTTGTTCAAGTCATTCAACATGGCTGAATCGTTTCATACTCGCCGAGAAGTGGGTATCCTGCGCCAGGGATGGCGATCGTTAAATCATCTCTGACATCTGGGTTCCGGTAATCTCTGCCGGAATGACGGCAGAGATTAAATAATACTAATAACTGAAGCATTTTGCTAATCAGGAGTCATTAGGTTGTTGCTGATAAGAATGTAATCGGGATTCAGAGTAAAATGCTATAAATCAGGTGGAAATAGGCGGCAATCTATCGTAGACATCAGTCTTTTTTCATTTCATCAAACAATGTGTCTGTTATTTTGCTGGAGCCGCAAAGCTATGTTCCAAGTTTTTTCTCAATTTAAACCCAGCCGAAAGTTATTGATTACCTGTTTGATTTTGCCGATTTTATTGCTGGATGCTTGCTCGTCTCGCCCCAAAATGCCTACTCCAGAAGAGCAAGCGGAAAAATTGGCGGCGGCGATGGATAAAGGTGGTTATGGGCCTGCCCGCAGTCTGCCTATCGATAACATTCGGGAGGTTTGGACGCACGATAACCAGGAACTGGAAATCGTGATGACGGTGCCTACCGAGTCTGGCAAGTATCCTTTGATTATTTATTTGCCCAGTTTAGGCGAGGATGCCAAGGCCGGTCGTCTGTGGCGGGAAAATTGGGCCAAGGCCGGTTATGCGGTATTTAGTATGCAGCCGTTGGCGATAGGGCAGGCGCTGAAGGAATTGCAGCCGGAGCGGGGCAATCGCAAAGAGGATGACGATAATCAGGTTTTGGACGACGAAGAAGATAAAGATAAGGAAGCCAAAGACGATGAAGCCCGAAAAAAAGGTGGTATGGGCGATGGTAAGCCTACGCGCTCGGCGCGTAGTAGTGAGTTACGTTTTCTGGGTCACGAATATTTTGCCGTCGATGCGTTAAAAAACCGAATGGAACAACTGTTTTGGACGTATCGGCAATTGCAAACCCGGGCCGGTTTGAATGCGCCCCTATTTGCTGCGGCAGATTTTTCCAAAGTGGTTTTGGCTGGTTATGATTTGGGGGCACAAACGGTGACAGCGGTGTTGGGCGAGAATTTTCTGACCGGTTTGCCGCAAAGTAACGAGCTTAATCCGGTGGCCGCTATTATCTTGAGTCCTTCTATCGATTTGGCCGAAGGCAATATCCGTACCCGTTTTCAAAAATTAAATCTGCCGCTGCTGGTGATTACCGGCAGTGAAGATAACGACCCTTATGCAATTAGTTCTGCATCGGTCAGGTCGGCGGTGTGGGAGTTTTCTCCGCCCGGCACTAAATACCTGTTACTGTTGACTGGCGGGGTGCATCCTTTGCTGGCCGGTAGCGATATGGGCGGACGCTTTGGTATGAATAACGGGAAGGGCGGTGATGATGGCGGCCACGGATTAGGTCTATTTGGAGGTGGCCGATTTGCCCAGGATAGCAACCAAAATGGTTTAGGCGGCGGTAGTCGGTTTGGCTTGGGCGGCAATCAAAATGGTTTAGGTGGTACTAGTCGGTCCGGCTTGGACAGCAATCAATATGGCGGCGGTGGGCATCATGGTGGCAGTGGCGGAAATAATAATTGGGGCTTGGGCGGTAAAGGCGGCGAAAAGAAAAATGTTGATTTAGGCTATAAGCAGGTAGCCGCTGTGTTTAGCACCACGACTGCCTTTTTGGATAAACAAGTGAAGGGCGATGAGTTTGCAAAATTCTGGTTGGAAGATAAGTCCAATCAGTGGCTGGATAGTGTGGGGGAGCTTAAGCTTAGATGATAACCAAGCCAAATACGGTAAAGGTGGCCAGCCCCTTAAAGGCTTGGCGGGTTACGCAATGCAGGTAGGAGCTTTACCAAAATCGTAGCCATCGTGCGCATCGCTAACCCGCCCTACGCTCTTAATAACAGCAATATGAGTACCGCGATTGGCCTATTCATGCCGGTCAACACCAAAACGGCGTTGAATGTTATTATCGCATCATGAAGCAAATTATCCTCACCACCCTCAATGCCCGCTATATTCACACCGCCTTTGGTTTGCGTTGTTTATATGCCAACCTGGGCGAACTGCAAACTTGTACTGAATTATTGGAATTCACCATTCAACAACGGCCTTTAGATATTGTCGAAAAGCTATTGGAACGGCAGCCAAAAATCATCGGTTTTGGGGTATACATCTGGAACGTCACCGAGATTAGCCGGATTATCGCCATTTTGAAGCAAGTTGCGCCACAGGTGATTGTAGTGCTGGGTGGGCCGGAAGTCAGTCATCCGCCGGATTTACCCGATGTCGTCGTGTCGGCGGATTATATTGTCACCGGCAATGCTGAACTGAGTTTTGCCGATTTATGCCGGCAATTATTAGCCGGGGAGGTGGTTGAGCAAAAAATCATGGTCAGCGCTACCGTGCCATTAGCGGCGTTGGCTTCGCCTTATCCCTACTATACCGACACCGATATTCGCCAACGGATAGTCTATGTGGAAGCCTCCAGAGGTTGTCCGTTTAAATGCGAATTTTGCCTGTCGGCGCTGGATGTGACCGCCAAACCTTTTGCTTTGCAGCCTTTTTTAGCGGATATGGATCATTTATATCAGCGTGGTGCTCGGCATTTTAAGTTTATTGATCGTACCTTTAATTTAAAAATCGAGACCAGTGTGGCGATTCTGGAATTCTTTCTGGCGCGGCTTGGCGATGATCTGTATCTGCATTTTGAAGTCATCCCGGATAATTTGCCGGATCGTCTTAAAGACGTCATTCAACGCTTTCCGCCGGGGAAGCTGCAATTTGAAATTGGGGTGCAAAGCTTTGATCCTGTGATTCAGGCCCGCATCAGCCGCCGCCAAGATAATGATAAGACCAAGGCTAACCTTGATTGGCTGCGGCAACAGACCGACACGCATATTCATGCTGATCTGATCATTGGTTTGCCGGGAGATACCATGGCCGGTTTCGGCAGTAGTTTTGATCAATTGGTTATGCTTAATCCCCAGGAAATTCAGGTCGGCATCCTGAAACGCTTGCGTGGTGCAGTCATCAATCGGCATACCGAAACTTATCAAATGTGTTATGACCCCAATCCGCCGTATGCCATCTTAAGCACTCAAGATATTGATTTTACTGATATGCAGCGACTCACCCGGTTTGCCAGGTTTTGGGATTTAATCGGCAATTCCGGGCGATTTACCGCTGCATTGCCGGTGATTGTAGCGGATCAGCCTTTCAATCGCTTCTTGCAATTTAGCGACGCCTTATATGTTTTGACAGACAGCACTTGGCAAATCGGCTTGAAGCGTTTGTTTGAGTTGACGTACTTAGTAATGGTGAATACTTTACAAGTACCGGCAACTAGCGCCGAACAGCTTTTATATCAAGATTATCTGCGTAGCGGCGAAAAAGGCCAGCCGGATTTTTTGCCGCGCGAGATCTTTCAACTAAAACGCAATGTCGCCAATAAGCGGCAACGGCAGATTGCGGGGATTTAAAGGTTAAGTTGATGGGTTTCGGCTATCGCCTCTACCCATCTTACCGGGCTGAAAAGTTACAAACGAAAACTATGAGCTTCTCTTTGCTGAATGCTCGGCTGTGAAAGACCACTAAGATCGGCATGTTCAAAATAGTCGCCGTGTACCAGATCGAAATCGGTTTTTCTAGCCACTGTGGCGGTTTGTTTATCTTCAATATTCAGCATGATGCTTTGACCGTTAATGGAACTAATCAGGCTATTGAGTTGCTGAAGTTTTTCCAGCAGTTTATTATCGCGAATGCGCTCCAGGTTATGGGCAGATAGGCCGACAAAATCCGGGGCGGCTCTGGAGATTAAGTCCAATGCCGATTTTTCCAGGGTATGATAATCAAATTTCAACGCTATCCGGTAGCCGCGGCGTTGGTAGTTGTCCAAACCTTTTAATAAAGATTGAAAAAAACGCGCATAAATGCTATTTACCGTCATGGCTATGGCGATATTACCGGTTTGCAGCCCGCATTTTACAATGATTTCTTCAAAATAAGCGCCATGATCTTCTTTTACGCCTAAAATATGGCGGGGGTCAACATCCAGAAACAATAATTCGTCCAGATGCGATTGCGGCAGATAATTCAGCATGTGCACCGCACGCGACAAACGGTCAAAATTGATGATGGATTCGGTATTGGCAATAGGAGCGCTGGGCAACTGCAACAAATTATCGAGCTCGCATTCTTGAATGACCGGCGCTTGCTGGGCTGTGACACTAAGGCGGGCACTGTGACCGACCACCTGAGTGCTGCACAAGGTTCTACGAATGGGCGATAATTCGCTGCTGATGCGTATTGGCCCGAATGAGCCGTAGACCTTGCCGTTATCAAGAGAAAATGGCCGGAAACCACTGTTGTGTTCCTGCTCAAGACGGTCGTTAAAATATTCTACTAGTTGTTGCAAGGGCATAAAGCTTAATCCTGATAAAAAGTACTATTCAGCGTACAGTGTGGTTTACGGATGGTATACCCTTTACCTGATCCTGATTGATGGGCATCTTGATGGTGGATCTGCAAAAAAAGGGCGGGAAATTTCCCGCCACTAAAACATCCTTGTGGGCAAGAAGGAGGTTCACCTATTCCATAAATTGCGTACTCACAGCCTGACTGTTGCTGTCGGTTTACAGGGTAATGAAACTGTAACTTTAAATAAAACGATATAATTCGATTGTTATATCTAAAATATTGACTTTGCCATGGTTGGCGGCTATTTTGTCCGCCGGCTAAGGGCGTTTTTAACAGCACAAATCTAATGAATTTAAATCAGCTGGAATTACTGAAAGTATTGCTGGAAACCGACTTTAATCTTACCAAGGCGGCAGAGAAGATGCATGTCGTGCAATCGGCGGTCAGTCGGCAATTGCAATTGTTTGAAAGCGAAGTAGGTTCGCCGTTATTTGAACGGCAAGGCAAAAAATTGGTCGGTTTAACGCCTTTGGGCGAAAGGATCATGGAAGAAGTGGATAGGATAGATCAGGCTAAAAAAAACATTCAAGTGTTGGCCGAGGATTTTCGCGATAATCGAAACGGAACGCTGCATATCGCCACCACCCATACCCAAGCTAAATATCTGTTGCCGACCCCGGTGCAGAACTTTAGATTAAAATTTCCGGGAATTAAAATTTATATCGTCCAGTCATCGCCGGAAAATCTGGTGAATATGCTGTATCAACATCAGGCAGATGTGGCCATCTGTACTGAAAAACTGGAAGCTAACGATAAATTGATCATCAAACCCTGTTACGATTGGCATCATGTGGCGATTATGCCGCATCATCACCCTTTGGCGCAGGGTGAGATTAGCTTGCAGGGTTTGTCCAGTCAGCCGATTTTAACGTATACCCCAGGCTTTACCGGTCGTTCCACCATCGAAAAAGCCTTTAATGCGGCGGGCTTGCAATTGGATATTACCTTGGCGGCTACCGATTCTGAAGTGATTAAAACCTATGTCAGATTGGGGCTGGGGGTTGGCATCATTGCCGCCACTTCTTATGAGCCGGCGCGTGACAACGATTTGTTGGCTCTTAATTTATCTCATTTGATTCCAGGTTCAGTGACTAAAATTGCTTATCTTAAACAACACTATCTGCCGTCCTATTGCCGGTATTTTATTGATGAGTTGTTGCGCGAAGCAGCACTGAAAAGTAATTGAATTTCGCTTGTTTTGTTAGGACTCAGTCATTTTTGATGCTCATCAAAAATTAGCGTAGCAATAAAATGCTATTTTGTTGCTATGTTATCGCTGGTCTATTAAATTTTTGGTGCCTATTCAACGTAAACAGATAAACTGCATAACATGTGCCGACGCTAGGTAAGCTGATCAATTGCGAAAGATGCGCTTCACGCTGTTCAGCTCCTATAATCAGCTATCCCTGAACTATTAGATTTTTGCACGTAACCTAAAGTATTTAACGGAGAAATTCATGCTTCACTGCAATAGATTGGCTGCCGCACTCATCTTGAGTCTGGGTTTTAATACTGCTCACGCCTATGGCGGTAATCACAGTACCGGTAGCAGTTGCGAAAAACCGATTTTTTCGGCGTTTCAACCGGCAGTAAATAAATATCTACAGTCTTTTACCGAGTTCTCTTTTGTCACTTCAGCTAACACCGTACCTACTTCTATTGGCGTGACTATCAGCGTGGGTGAAAATAAAATCCATTACAGTGCTAAAGAGTTGCAGATAAAGCCATTGAAAAACGGTCACTTGGTTGTTAAAGGCAAGTTGGATAGGCCGCTGGAATTTGGCTTTGCTCGCTTGAGCGTAACGGCCCATAGTAAGCCGGGTTGTGAAACAACGGAAGGTTATTTGATCAGAATTCATTAACTCGTCATCAATGCGGTGTGTGTTTCACCTCCGCACTGATTCATCGAACAGAGTATCTGTCGGTTGCGTCTGAGTTGGTTTGCTGCCGCTCATTCGAGTGCATTAGCCTAAAATCGGCAGTTGGCCGCCCCTAAGTTGCGTAAGGGTTTTGGCGACTTAGAGGAAGGACAAGGATAAAACTTCATGATGGAGAATTAGCGCATCCCTATCAACCGTTGGCTTCTTTTTTTCTTTCTTGGCGGCTTTCTTCTCCTTTGGAGACAGTAAGGGTTGTTTTTTTGTAACTACTAGCCCCCCCCTTATTTTTTGCAAAAAATATAAAAAAAACTTGACAGCTTTTTTTGAAGAAAACTTTCATTGAAATCACTTAACCTTCAACTTAAACAAATGCACCCGCCGGTTATCCGCCCGCAGCACTTCAAAGATAAAATCATCCATCTCCAGCTTTTCGCCTTTTTTAGGGAAGTGTTCCAGGCGCTGGACGATTAGGCCGCCTATGGTGTCGTAATCTTCATCTTCCAGGTCGGCGGAGAAATATTCGTTAAACTCTTCGATAGGCGTCAGGGCGTTGACGATAAACTCGCGCTCGCTGCGTTGCAGGATGTATTCCTGATTTTCGTCTTCGTCGTGTTCATCTTCAATTTTACCGACGATTTGCTCCAATACGTCTTCGATGGTGACTAAACCAGCGGCATTGCCGTATTCATCCACCACTATTGCCATATGGTTGCGTTCGGTGCGAAACTCCTTCAGCAGCACATTTAGCCGTTTGCTTTCCGGCACCACACTGGCTGGGCGCATGATGGCTTCCACTTTTAAGGTTTTATCGCGCAAGGCGTGGGCCAGTAAGTCTTTGGCCAGCAGAATGCCGACCACTTTGCTGCGGTCTTCTTCTATCACCGGAAAGCGGGAATGGGCAAATTCAATGACTAAGGGAAAGATGGTTTCCAATTCGGCTTCTTTAGGCACCACCACCATTTGCGATCTGGGGATCATGATGTCTCTGACCCGCATTTCGGCCACATTCATCACGCCTTCCATCATGCTCAGCGCGTCGGAATCTAATAAATGCTTTTCTTGCGAATCCCTTAAAATTTCTAACAGGTCTTGATGGTCTTGCGGTTCCCCGGTCAGAAAAAAACTGATGCGTTCCAGTAAACTTCTCTGATGGGGTTGGCTACTCGGGGGGTTACCATCGCTCATTGCGTACTCTCTTCATGGTAAGGGTTAGCTATGTTTAGTTTGTGTAAAATATCGATTTCCAGGGCTTCCATTTCCTCGGCGTCCTGCTCGTTAATATGGTCATACCCTAACAAATGCAGCACACCGTGTACAGTAATATGCGCCCAGTGATGCAGCAATGGTTTATTTTGCTGTTGGGCTTCCCTAGCCAGCAGCGGTGCGCAGATCACCAGATCACCAAGCAAATCAAGCTCTAGGCCGGGTGGCGCTTCAAAAGGAAAGCTCAGGATATTGGTTGGCCCGGCTTTATGGCGGTATTGCTGATTTAATTGGCCGCTTTCCGCGTCATCCACCAGTCGAATCACCACTTCGGTATCGGCGCCGTCCAGCTCAATTTCAGCCAGCGCGGCATCCAGCCAGATTTGAAAGTGTTGCTGCTCAGGTAAATCGCCGCTTTCGGTGACGATTTGCAGTTCAAGATAGTTCATGATGGGGATTGTTGTTCGTACAGGTCGTAAGCGGCAACGATACGTTGTACCAAAGGATGTCTAACCACATCGCGGACGCCAAAAAAGGTAAAGCTGATGCCTTCTACATCCTTCAGTACTTTTAGCACATGTTTCAGGCCGGACATTTTTTCGCTGGGCAAATCGATTTGGGTCACGTCACCGGTAATCACCGCTGTAGAACCAAAGCCAACTCTGGTCAGAAACATTTTGATTTGTTCGGTGGTGGTGTTTTGCGCTTCGTCGAGAATAATAAAAGAGTCGTTTAAGGTTCTGCCGCGCATAAAAGCCAGCGGCGCGACTTCAATCACATTTTTTTCCAACATTTTTTCAACCCGCTCAAACCCCAGCATATCGTACAGCGCATCATAAAGTGGTCGTAAATAAGGATCGACTTTTTGCGCCATGTCGCCCGGCAAAAAGCCCAGTTTTTCACCGGCCTCTACCGCCGGCCTAACTAAAATGATACGGCGCACGGTTTCGTTTTGCAAGGCTTCCACCGCACAGGCCACCGCCAGATAGGTTTTGCCGGTGCCGGCCGGGCCGACGCCGAAATTAATGTCGTGCGACAAGATTTTACGTAAATAATCCTGCTGGTTTTGCCCGCGGCCTTTGATGACGCCGCGCTTGGTTTTAATCATCACCGGCGGCAGCTGTTGCAAAGGCGTTTCTAATAGCAATTGATCGATACTGGCGTCTTGCAAGCTTAAATGCACTTGTTCCGGGGTAATTTCTTCTTTTTCGGCTATGTCGAACAGTTTTTGCACGACAGCGCAGGCCGATTTGACCGCCTGATCCAGCCCGGATACTCTAAAATGATTGCTGCGGTTGGCTATCTCCACCTGCAGGCGCTGCTCGATTTGCCGCAGATGGCTGTCCAGCTGTCCGCACACTTTAGAGAGTCGTTCATTGTCGGCAGGGAGTAAGGTTATTTCTTGAGAAACGTTGGGATTAAGCAACACTAGATAAGGGTAGGATTTTTTCAACGGAAGAGGCCACTATGCGTCCGCGTAGTGAGTTGGGTAAAGCTTCGGCAATCAATACATCGACAAATTGGCCGATTAAACGCGGGTGGGCGGCAAAATTTACTACCCGGTTATTTTCGGTACGGCCTGTTAAATGCAGCGGGTTTTTCTTGGACACGCCTTCAGCCAATACGGTTTGTACTGTGCCTATCATGGCTTCGGAAATGGCCATGGTCATGTCGTTAAGTCGTTCTTTTAGAATTTGTAAACGCTGTTCTTTAACCGCCATGCTGACATCATCGGCAAAATTGGCGGCCGGGGTGCCGGGTCGGGCGCTGAAGATAAAGCTGTAAGAAAAGTCAAAGCCGACTTCTTCTATTAACGCCATAGTATCGGCAAAGTCCTGCTCGGTTTCGCCGGGAAAACCAACGATAAAATCCGACGACAGGCTGATGCCCGGACGCGCTGCCTTAATTTTACGCATGATTTCTAAATAATCTTCGCGGGCGTGACCACGCTTCATTTCCGCTAAAATCCGGTTGCTGCCGCTTTGTACCGGTAAATGCAGATGATTAACCAATTGGGGTATTTCTATAAAAGCCTCAATGATATCGTCGGTAAATTCCATAGGATGCGAGGTGGTGAAGCGGATGCGGTCTATGCCGTCAACGGCGGCCACATAGTGCAGCAACAGCGCAAAACCGGCGATGTCACCATCCGGCAGTTCACCACGATAGGCATTGACGTTTTGCCCCAGCAGGTTAATTTCGCGTACGCCTTGCTTGGCCAGCGCGGTGATTTCGGCAATCACATCGCGTAAAGGCCGGCTGACTTCCTCGCCACGGGTATAAGGCACCACGCAATAGGTGCAATATTTACTACAGCCTTCCATTACCGAGACATAGGCTTTGGGGCCTTCGGCGCGGGGGGCGGGCAGGGCATCGAATTTTTCAATTTCAGGAAATGAAATGTCCACCACATGCTTGCCGCCGTTACGGGCTTGATCCAGCAATTCCGGGAGGCGATGCAGGGTTTGTGGGCCAAAGACGATATCGACATAAGGCGCGCGTTTTTGTAGTGCCTCTCCTTCCTGGCTGGCCACGCAACCACCAACCCCGATGATCACGCCGGGCCGTTTGTCTTTGATTTTTTTCCAGCGGCCCACCGCAGAAAATACTTTTTCCTGGGCTTTTTCGCGAATTGAACAGGTGTTTAACAATAACACATCGGCTTGTTCAGGAAATTCAGTCAATTCCATGCCATGCGAAGCTTGCAGTACATCCCGCATTTTATCGGAATCGTACTCATTCATTTGACAGCCGTTTGTTTGTATATAAAGTTTTTGCGCCATGCTGTTTTTCGGTGTCTCCATAGAGAGGTATAAATTGCGGATTATAAATGCTATTGTCGGCAAGTGCTGGTTTTATTATGAGGTTTTTAAGCGCTGCCGACGGTCTGCCGCCTGATGAATCAATAATGCGCTCAGAATTAACGCGGCTCCCAGCATCACTTTAACGGTAATGGGTTCGTGATTGATATGATAACCCAGCAGCAGCGATAATACCGGCGTCATTAAATTGATCATCGCCACTTTGGTGGCCGGCAAGTTAGCCAATACAAAATAATACATCATAAAGCCCAGCGTGGTGGCGATGACACCTAGATAAATAACAGCGTACCAGGTTTTCTCGGTAACTTCGGTGGGGAGCTGGCCGTGATCGTAAATATACCAAGTCAGTAAGTAGAGCGGCAACGAGAACAATAGGCCGCCGGTAATCTGTTGCAGGGCTGGTAAACCGGCATTGATACGTTTAACCCAGACGGCACTAACGGCATGGACAAAGGTTGAAGTCAGTACCCCGGCGATACCCAGCAGCGCCTGATGATTTAAATCCAGCGCCGATAGACACATCATCATTAAGCCGATGACGCCCAGCAAATAAGAAAACAGTTTGCGCCGGCCCAGGCTGCGTTCCTGTAACAATGCTGCCGCTAGAAAGGCGGTCATGAATGGACTGAGCCCAAAAATCACCGACATCCAGCCGGAAGGGATAAACTGCGCCGACCAGTAAGTAATGATCATGCTCAGATATAATTGCAGCGTTACTGCCAGATAGGTCCAGCGTGCGGCAGCGTGAAAAGCCAGACGCCGACGGATTACCAGCATCAACAGCAATAAGCAGACGGCGCCTATCGTCATCCGCGCCGTAACGCCCAGCACAAAACCCATGCCTTCGCCGCTCCACTTAATCGCCAGCGGGGTGGTGGTCCAGACCAAAACCACGCCTAGATAAGCCAGTTTAATGGGCATTTAAATGCAAGCGATGGGTAATCAGCTCTTCGACTACCGCAGGGTCGGCCAAGGTGGAAATATCCCCTAGAGTCTCAAAATCGTTGGCGGCAATTTTACGCAAAATCCGCCGCATGATTTTGCCGGAACGGGTTTTGGGTAAGCCGGGCGCCCATTGAATAATATCCGGCAAGGCGATTGCGCTGATTTCTTCTTTAACCAAATCCGCCAGCACTTTTTTCAACGCATCGCTGCCGGTTACGCCAACGTTCAGGGTGACATAGGCATAGATGCCTTGGCCTTTGATGGGATGTGGAAAGCCGACTACTGCGGCTTCCGCGACATCATCATGCAGCACCAGTGCGCTTTCGATTTCAGCGGTGCCTAAACGATGGCCTGAGACATTAATCACGTCATCCACCCGGCCGGTGATCCAGTAATAGCCGTCCTGATCGCGGCGGGCGCCGTCACCGGCAAAATAATAGCCGGGAAATTTTGTGAAATAAGTATCCACAAAGCGTTGATGATCGCCATAGATGCTTCTGGCTTGTCCGGGCCAGGGATAAGTCAGTACCAAGATGCCTTCTGCTTCGCCTTCCAGCAAATGCCCATCGGTATCAAGGATGGCCGGTTTAATACCAAAGAAAGGCAAAGTGGCGGAGCCGGGTTTTAAGGGAATGGCACCGGCTAACGGCGTAATCAGGATGCCGCCGGTTTCGGTTTGCCACCAGGTGTCTACGATGGGGCAACGAGCTTCGCCGACCACATGGTAATACCATTCCCAGGCTTCTGGGTTGATTGGTTCACCGACGCTGCCCAGTATCCGCAGCGATTGCCGCCCGGTGCGGGTTACATAGCTATCGCCTTGCGCCATTAAGGCGCGGATGGCGGTCGGTGCGGTGTAGAAAATATTCACCTGATGCTTATCCACGACTTGCCAGAAACGATCAGCTGCCGGGTAAGTGGGTACGCCTTCAAACATTAAACTGGTGGCGCCGTTGCACAATGGCCCGTACAGCACATAGGAGTGACCGGTGATCCAGCCGATGTCGGCGGTGCACCAGTAAATCTCGCCCTCTTGATAATCGAACACATATTTATGCGTCATGGCCGCATACAGTAGATAGCCGCCGGTGGTGTGCAGCAAGCCTTTGGGTTTGCCGGTGGAACCTGATGTGTAAAGAATAAATAATGGATCTTCAGCATCCATTATGGTCGGTGGACAGTCATTGGCCGCCGCCGCCATTGCAGTGTGGTAACAGACATCGCGGCCAGCTACCCAGGGAATCTCATGGCCGGTGTGCTTGATGACAATGATGGTTTGCAGATTGGGACATTGGTCGGCAGCTTTGTCTGCATTGAGTTTTGAATGCACGATCTTGCCGCCGCGATAGCTTTCGTCCGCGCAGATCAGCAACCGGCAGTCGGCGTCGATGATGCGGTCGCGGAGGGCATCGGCGGAAAAGCCGCCAAACACGATGGAATGTACCGCGCCGATGCGGGCGCAGGCCAAAATCACCACGGCGGCTTCGCTGATCATCGGCAGATAAATACAAACCCGGTCGCCTTTTTCGACGCCTTGAGCTTTTAATACATTGGCAAATTTGCAGACTTGCCGGTGTAATTGGTTATAGGTAAGCTGGCTGTGCTGGGCCGGATCATCCCCTTCCCAGATGATGGCGATTTGCTCCCCGCGTGTCGGCAAATGCCGATCCAGGCAATTGACGCTGACGTTTAATTGCCCGCCGGGAAACCATTGGATCTCGCCTTTTAAATAATCATACTGCATCACTTGTTGCCAAGGCTGATGCCAGTCTAGAAACTGACTGGCCTGCTCTGCCCAAAAAGCTTCAGGTTCGCTGATGGATTGCTGGTACAGGTGTTGGTAAGTTTCCGCGTTGATATGCGCTTTTGCAGCAATTTCAGGTTTGACGGGGTAAATGTGATGCTCTGACATAGGGGTGCGTCCTTTTTTATTTTTCTGGATAACTTAGCCAATTGCCGGGGTAAATGCACGAGATTTTTTGGCGCTTGCTGATTTGCGAGGTACTTAGTGTATTTAGGAGCTGATTTAATACTCTGCATCATAAAGAAAACTACTTTGGCATCCCAAGATGCGTCAGAATAGCCCCTTCGATAGCCTGCATGTCCGATTTAGATAAGGTATCAATACGGTTTTTTAAGCGAATTTTATCGGCGGCCATAATTTGATCTGCCATTGCTTTGCCAGGTTTCCCTAAAATACTTACCAATGCTTCGCCAGGATATTGACGACCAGTATTACTACTGAGTGGTACGACAACTACACGCGCTAAATTTCGATTGGCGGCATTATTGCTAACGATGACAGCAGGTCTGGTTTTACGAATTTCGCTGCCTACTGATGGATCAAATTCCACCCACCAAACTTCACCGCGATTCATTTGCCATATCTGCAATTAAAGCATTGCACCATTCGGTTGCTTCAACTTCGCGTTCCAGGTCGGCAGCCATTGCCTGATAGCCTTGGTCAAGGTTGGTGTCAAGAACATGTGGCCTAAGCAAATCTTCAATAAATTGACTGATGTGGCGTTTGCCAACAGTTCGATACAAGCCATCGTAGACACTTTCGTCTAGGGTAATAGTTATTCGTTTGTGCATTATAACCACCAATTGTACGTTGTACGCATAGCGCATACTACCACACGCCGCCCTAACTTGGCTAAATCAGGCTGGATTGTAAGTCATGCATGCAAGAGTTTATGCAAAAATTAATATTCAGGCTTTAGCGATGATACAGCGACAATTTTTTGTGGCTCAGGCCGCCAGTGGGCAATCGCCCAGGCCAGTATTTCCGCTACCGAAGCGGTGCGCAGCTTGGGTGGCGGATTTTGCTGTAATAAGTTCAGCAGCCGACATAAAGTCACCGCCGGTTGGCGCGGATCAACCGCCTCAGCAAACGTTTGTTTGCTGAGCTTGTTACCCTGTTGATCGACCAATATCGGCACATGCCGGTAGCTGGGGTGAGGATAGCCTAGTAATTGCTGCAAATACATCTGTCTGGCAGTGGCGTTCAGCAGGTCGTAACCGCGCACGATTTGATTAACCTGCTGGGCATGATCGTCTATCACCACGGCCAATTGGTAAGCCACAATACCGTCGCGGCGTTTGACGATAAAGTCGCCGTGTATCGCCATGTTCTCGCTGATCGGGCCTTGCAGACCATCCATAAAATTGATATGAATATCGGTGATCTTCAGTCTAAGCGCGTGTTCGCCGTTTTGAGTGGGTAGGTCGCGGCAGAAACCGGGGTAGGGGCCTGGATAAGCGCTCAGCTGTTTGCGGCTGCAGTAGCAGGGGTAAATCAATTGTTGGGCCTGTAATTGCTTGATGGCCTCAACATAATTGTTTAAATGCCGGCTTTGGTAATAAACCTCACCATCCCAACACAAGCCAAAAGCATGTAGGCAATCTAGAATTGCCTCGGTAGCGCCGGGCATATTGCGCGGTGTATCCAGATCATCTATCCGCAATAACCAGCGCCCTTGATGGTAACGGGCCTCCAGATAGCTGGCCAGCGCGGTAAACAGCGAGCCAAGATGCAGGGGGCCGGTAGGCGAGGGTGCGAATCGGCCGGTATAAATATCGGAAAGCTTATCAGCTATCAAATTTTGGCGCTGCGGGGTGCTGTCAGAGGACGCTGTAAATACATCCGCGTAGGCTTTAGTCGGCATGAGCCACAAGGAAGTGGTAAATGCGGCTATTGCAGGAGCAGAGCCGTCCATGCCTCCTAAACCTCTGACAGCACCGGTAGTAGACAGTGTTAGCCCAATTGTTTTTCCCTGATTTCGTCCAGGGTTTTGCAATCTATGCACAAGGTGGCGGTGGGGCGGGCTTCCAGACGGCGAATACCGATTTCAATGCCGCAAGTTTCGCAATAACCGTAATCGCCGGATTCTATATCTTTTAACGATTCGTCGATTTTCTTGATTAATTTGCGTTCGCGGTCACGGGTGCGCAATTCCAGGCTGAATTCGGACTCCTGAGTGGCTCTGTCATTAGGGTCGGGAAAATTGGCGGCTTCGTCTTGCATATGATGCACAGTGCGATCCACTTCCTGCATCAATTCCGATTTCCAGCTATTTAGGATGTTGGAAAAATGCTGCAACTGAGCATCGTTCATGTACTCTTCCCCTTCTGTTTCAACATAAGGTTTGAAAGAGAATTCTGACTTGGAACTATTCATCCATTGACTCCTGGTCGGCTTAAAAAAAATCGGGGCTTTTTAACAGAATGGCGGGCGACAAGCAAGAAGTTTGTTATTATCCCTGTGCTTTGAACTCACCGGATAGATAGATGCATCAGTTGATCGCCCACAGAATGTCAGGCATTACTTCCTTTTATGTCATGGAGTTGCTGCAAAGAGCTAAGCAATTGGAGCAGCAGGGTAGAGATATTATTCACATGGAAATCGGCGAGCCGGATTTTGCAACGCCGACTGAGGTGTTGGCTGCCGGCAGCCGCTTTTTAAAAGCCGGCGATGTTAAATATACCGCCGCCGCCGGCTTGTCGGAATTGCGCCGCAGTATTGCCGAATATTATCAGCAAGAATATGGCGTTAAGCTGGCGCCGCAGCGCATTTTGATTACTCCAGGCGCTTCCGGTGCGTTTTTGCTGGCTTTCGGTGTTAGCCTTAATCCGGGTGAAAGCATCATGATGGCTGATCCTTGTTATCCTTGTAACGATAATTTTGTACGGCTGTTTGGTGGTGAAACCCAGTTCATCCCGGTCGATGCCGGCAGCCGTTATCAACTGGATGGCCAATTGATTGCCAAACATTGGCGAGAAACCACGAAAGGCGTGTTGATCGCTTCGCCGGCCAATCCCACTGGAACTGTCATCGCGGATGCCGAGTTACAAAAAGCGATACAGCAGGTGTCAATAAGGGGTGGTTGCTTCTATGCCGACGAAATTTATCATGGCTTGGTTTATGGTGATCCGTTACCCAGTGCGCTGCGCTATAGTGACGACGTGTTTGTGATTAATAGCTTTTCCAAGTTTTTTGGCATGACAGGTTGGCGGGTTGGCTGGTTGGTGGTGCCGGAGGCATTTGTCGATGCGGCGGAAAAGCTGGCGCAAAATATTTTTATTTCTACCTCAACCCATTCCCAATATGCGGCGCTGGCTGCGTTTAGCCCTGAAAACAGGGCGGAACTGGAGCGGCGCCGTCTCGAATTTAAACTGCGGCGCGATTTTTTATACGACAATTTATTGCGTTTGGGGTTTAAGGTTGCCTGCAAACCGGAAGGGGCGTTTTATATCTACGCCGATTGCAGTGCTTTTACCGGAGACAGTTTTCAGTTTGCTAGGGATTTGTTGGAAGAGGAGGGGGTGGCTGTCACGCCCGGTAAGGATTTCGGTTACAATCAGGCGCAAACCCACATTCGGTTTGCTTATACTGCTTCAATCGATAGAATGACTACCGCTTTAACCAGACTGGAACGATTTATATGCCGATAATACAATGGTCCCCGCAGCAATTACAACAAGGCCTGCAGGCCAATAACCAGCTGGTACGGCTGGATGTCAGACAAGCGGACGAATTTGCTTATGCCCACATAGACGGCAGTTTGCATATTCCTTTGGCGCAACTGCCGGTCCGTTATCAAGAATTGGATGCCGAACAGGAGATTGTGGTAATTTGCCACCACGGCATTCGCAGCCAGCAAGCTTGCTCTTTTTTGCAACAAGCCGGTTTTAGCCGGTTATATAATCTTAGAGGCGGGATCGACGCCTGGTCTGTGGTTTGCGATCCTTCAGTTCCCCGCTATTAATAACAATAATAATTATGTTTTTGAAAAACTTTTACGATATTCAAGATGGTAGTATAAAAATCAGCGCCGAACAAGCCAGTATGTTTGCCAAAGAAGTGGCGCATGATTTCAATCCTTTGCATGACGTGGACGCCAAGCGCTTTTGCGTACCGGGCGATTTACTGTTTTCCCTGGTTTTGGAAAAATACGGCTTAAGTCAACACATGCATTTTATTTTTTCCGGCATGGTAGGGCATGGGGTATTGCTGAATTTTCCAGATACCGATGCCGACAAAATTGATGTGACCGATAACCAAGGCAAAACCTATTTGCAGATCGAGCGGTCAGGCGCTATTAATCACAATCAGGCTTTGATTGAGTTGTTGATTCAGGATTATGTGGCGTTTTCCGGGCAGAACTTTCCTTATGTGTTAGTGCCGTTGTTAGCCAAAGAAAAGGTTATGTTTAACATTGATCGGCCGTTGGTGATTTATGAAAGCATGACATTGACATTGCAGCATATCGATTTTCAAGCGCCTAGTCTGGAAATGCTGGAACCCAAAATGGAAGTCAATGGCAAACGAGCCACGGCCTATTTGCACTTTCAGCTCAAGGCGGGTGGCGAAGTGGTTGGCACCGGCTTTAAAAAGCTGGCTGTCAGCGGTTTGCGCGATTATGAAGCCGAGCCGATGGAAGCGTTTGTTGAAGAGTATCTGGCCAGAAAAAATGATTACCTAGGCAATTTGGCTGTGGCTGTCGGAGCTTGATGTGTTATCGGTCTGTGTGCGGGTGCTGTGAAAATAGCCACATCCTGACCGATAAACTCCACACGGCATTGATAATGATCGGCCAGCCATTGCAAGGTGGTTTTGGAATAGAAACTGATGTGAGTCTGGTCGTTTTTGTAATGCCAGCGGCTAAATGCCTGGACATCACGTACCAGCTTGGTCATTAATCCAAGCCGGCCCAGCGGCTTAAGTAAGCTAAACAAGAGTAGAAAAGTTTGCTGGGGCTGGCGGAAATGTTCGGCCACTTCGCTGCAGCTGATAAAGTCGTAGCTATGTTGCAGATTTTGCGGCAGATCGGCATAGAAGGGATCGTACAATGCCACACTGTGGCCGGCCTGCTTTAATACATCAGCCAGTACCGGGCCTGGGCCGCAGCCAAAATCCAGGCCAGCGGCATCGGCCTGTAACCCGGTCAGTAAAGGGGTGGCCAGACGAGACAAAAATTGTCGATAGCCTAGATCGGCCGCGTGATTTTGGTGCAAATCGTAAATAGCTTTTTCTTGTTTAAAATCGAGATGTTGCTGCTGCGGTACAAATACCAGACTACAGGTTTGGCATAGCAGATAATCACGTTGTTTATCGCTGAAAAAAGCGCTTATCGCCTCACTAAGGCAGAGTGGGCAGACTATTTTTTCTAAAATATTTGCAGTTATACTTGACATCGGTAAGAGTTTCTTTATAATACACGAATTCCAGCTGCGGAGCGGTAGTTCAGTTGGTTAGAATACCGGCCTGTCACGCCGGGGGTCGCGGGTTCGAGCCCCGTCCGCTCCGCCAATTCATAATGACATTATATGTCACGTAACGGCTATTTTCTGTGATTTGATAAATTCTCATTGCAAGCTATAGACGATCATGTATCATGGGCATTCCTGTAATTAAAGCAGTGGAGGGCACAATGAGTAAACTAATTCCATTTGTTAACGGCGGCTTGTTAGATGAGCTGTTTCGAGATGTCAACCCCGGTTACTATATCAAACCTTTGCATGGCGATGGTTTGCCTTCACAAATCAAGGTTGATATTAAGGAAACGCCTGATGAATTTATCGTTCATGCGGAAATTCCTGGCACCAGCAAAGAAAACATCCATATCAACATTGAAAGTAATATCATCAGTATTCGCGCCGAAATTACCCAAGTCGACAGTCAGAGCAAAGACGACAAGCTATTGCGGAGCGAACGCTATTTTGGCGAAGTATCACGCAGTTTTCAGTTGCCTGCCGATATAGATCAATCCAACAGCAAGGCCCGCTATGAAAACGGCTTGTTAACCTTGAATCTGGCGAAAAGTCAGAAAAAAGGAGGCGAGCGTTTGGCTGTAGAATAAAATTTAGTCGCAACGGGAGCTGGTAGTTCGCCAAACTTACAATGACGGTTTATAGCTACCCATCTGATGCCGGGGTATTCTGCCAGAGGACGCCGTGAATACATCCTGTAGGCTTGAGTCGGCATGAGCCACAGGGAAGTGGTAAATGCGGCTATTGCAGGAGCAGAGCCGTTCCCGCCTCCTAAACCTCTGACAGAATACCCCGTATCAGATCAATCTATCCATCAAAAATAAATTGGTTGATTACTAGACGAGTTCAGTGCGCTTAGGCCATAGGGTGAGACCGCTACACGATCGCCGGAACTGTTTTCCGGTTGCCTGCCTACGTTGCTTTTTCTAGCCAGGGTGCGGCCATGCCAAGAAAAAGCGCCTTGTCGGCCAACCGGAAAACAGCACCAGCGAACGTGTCCAACTGCTGATTCCAGGATAAAAGCACATCTGTCGAGACTGATGCGTTGCACCGCTATGAGTTATCTTAAAAGTAGATAGCCCGTAGTCTTATTTCTCCAATTTACTAACCCGGCCTTCCAGCAACTTAAATTTTTGCAATAATTCCGGCAACTTGCCCAGTGCCGCCAATTCACGCCAGGCCACTTTTCTGTCTTTGGCCGGACTGCCGAATACCTGTGTGCCGGGCGCCACATCGGCAGAGATGCCGCTACGCGCCATCACCACGGCCCTGGAGCCTATCGTAATATGATCGGCCACGCCGGCGCTGCCGGCTAAAATCGCGCCATCTTCAATAGTACAAGAACCGGAGATACCTGATTGCCCGCAAATAATCACATTACGACCGACGGTATTATTATGTCCCAGTTGTACCAGATTATCGATTTTGCTGCCGGCACCGATCCGGGTGGCGCCTAAGGCGCCGCGATCTATACAGGTATTTGCGCCGATTTCTACCCAATCAGCTATCTCCACATGGCCTACATGCGGCACCTTGATATGTTGATTGTTACGAAACTTATAACCGAAACCATCTGCGCCGATAATGGCACCGGCGTGGATGATCACATCATTACCTATCAAAGTATTGTCGTAAATAACGACATTAGCATGTATCCGGCAGTTGTTGCCGATAGTGACCTGATTGCCAATCCGCACACCTGCGTCTATTGTGCTGTGGTTGCCAATCCGGCTATGCTCGCCGATACTGGCGAACGGCCCGATATGGACATTCTCGCCCAAGGTTACGGTCTCGGCCAGTGCTGTCTGAGCAGACACCTGCCGCTGAAAAGAGGGTTCAGGATGTAGTAGTTTGACCGCATTCAAAAAACTGATTTCCGGGTCGTCGCAAATCAATAGCGTCAGCTCGGCAGGTGCCTCGCCTTCGGCTAAGGCTGGCGAAATAAAACAGGCCGTTGCTTTGGATTCTTTCAAAAACTTTTTGTATTTGCCGTCGCTTAACACGGTGACTTGATCTGCATGGGCAGACATAATATCGGCTGCAGAGCAGACGTCGTGGGAAGCGTCACCGCCGCTGGGTTGTGCATGACATAGTCGGGCGAGTTCCGTAATCAGCATGATATTTCCTATTTCCAGATTCCAATAATATGAGTAAAGTCGTCAGTCCAAGATTGCAGACCAAAGGTTAGCGGCAGCTTTTGCCAATGACCGAGGCGGCTCTGTTGTAGTGCTTGCAGGCGTTCCGGGTGTTTGGCAATCACTACCCAATCGGCGGCAACCACCAACGGCTGTTCAGTGATCGGTTTAAACTCTTGCAACAAACCGGCCAAATGTAGGGTGTTTACATGATCGGCTAACACCTTTTTCAAATCCAGATGGCGATTACTGATATGAAAAGCCAGTAGACCATCATCGTTCAATTTACTTAAATAAAGTTGCAACGCTTCGCGGGTCAGTAAATGGGTGGGTACCGCATCTGAGCTGAAGGCATCCAGTACCAGTAAATCAAAATGCCTGTCCGCTTCCTTTTGCAAAGACAAACGCGCATCGCCTACCACCATATCGGCTTGCGGATTACAGCGTTGCAGATAATGAAACCACAAAGGATTTTTGGCGACTTCTATGACTAAAGGATCAATCTCATAAAATCGCCAATGCTGTTCAGGTTTGCTGTAACAGGCCAGTGCGCCGGCACCTAGGCCCACGGCGCCGACTTGCCAGTGTCCGCTTTCGGCATCAAACTCGCTGAATAACTGACCAATCGGCCCAGGACGACTATAGTAGGTGAGCGGCGTGGTGATGTTGGCCGCTGTCAAGCGCTCGGCCCCGTGCTTGGTAGTGCCGTGATAAAGCTCGTGGACTTTTTCCGGCTGTCTGTTTTCATCGGCTATCACTGTTTCGCGCACCGATAACACGCCAAAAAAACTACGCTTTTGGTACAAGGTGCTGGATGCCAGGCTATGCAAGCCCAAGGTAAACACCAGTGTTACTGCTGTCAGTAAACCTAAACCCAGCGGCGAATGGCGGCAAGAATAGCTGATGCCGGCCAGTAAAATTAAGGCACCGCCAATAATATCCAGATACTCGAATAATGTTTCATTGCTCAAACCAATATAAATCGTCAGTCCGCCAACAAACACCGCCAGCGGAAATATCGCATTTAAATACCATTTACCGGTAAAAAAGCCGGGTCGCAGCAATAGTGCGGCGACTATCATAATCGGATATTCGTAAACCGAATTGAAAATAAAAGGTGCTACAAAGGTGTTAAATAGGCCGCCCAACATGCCGCCAAAAGACATCAGCAGATAAAAGCGGGTTAAATGTCGGGTGTGCGGACGGCGTTTGGCCAGCTCGCCGTGACAGACCATAATGGCCAGAAAAAACGCCAGCGAATGTAGAATTAAATCCAGCCAATAAGGCAGCACGGCAGGATTGATAAACGAATAAGCAATAAAAACCAGCAATAATGCCGGTTGCGCCGCCAGCATGGCGGGGTGGATATTATCCGCCCATTTGGAAAACACCAGGATAAACGATAATAGATAAATGGTCAGCGGCACTATCCATAACAAAGGCACAGAGGCAATATCGGTGCTGATGAATTGTGTTAAGCCCAGCAGCAGGCTGGATGGCACAAAAGCCAAGGCCAGCCAATGCAATTGTGTCCAAAGCGGCGGCTGTTCTTCAGCGGCTTCGTCAAGCGGCTCTGCGCTGTTATTAAGTTGCTGACGCCACAATAAAATGCTGCAAGCAATAATCAATAAGCTCAACAAGCCGTATCCCAAACTCCAAAACCAGCGCTGATCTGTTAAACCTACCTGCGGCTCAATCAAAAATGGATAGCTCAATAAGGCCAATAAACTGCCGGCATTACTGGCGGCATACAAGAAATAAGGATCGTCGCTACGCTGATGACCGCAATGGGAAAACCATTTCTGTAGCAATGGCGCTGTGGTGGAGACAGCAAAAAAAGGTACGCCGATTGCCAGGAACAAAGTCCAGATCAACCATAGGGTGGGGTTGCTGTCTGTGGGTGGAGAAATGTCGCTGGGTAAGGCCACTGGTAAGGCCAGCAGACTGACAAGTAAGACGGCTGCATGAATCTGCACCTGGCGTTGATTGTGATGCCGTGAGCTTAGCCAATGCGCATAAAGATAACCCAAAAATAATAGGGTTTGATAAAACACCATGCAGGTATTCCACACCGCCGGGGTGCCGCCCAGCAACGGCAATAAAATCTTGCCGAACATCGGTTGCAGCACGAACATTAAGGTGGCGCTCAAAAACAAGGTGCCGGCAAACAAAATAACCGGATAAAATGACCGTTGGTCGGTGGGTTGCGGAGTACTATTCATTATTATTATAGGCAACTCTAAAAAGCCAATGATAAAACATTTAGCACGGCTTGTGGCCGGCAATTGCGCGGAAAACGCCGATTTTTGGATTATTAGACTTAAAATTTATTCTGATTAGCAAGATGCTTCAGCTAATTTGTCTGATTTAATCGAAGCTGTCATTCCGGTAGGGATTGCCGGAACCCAGTGCCATGGATGGTTCGATGCTCACCATCCATGGCACTGGGTACCCTGTCCAGGGATGACGATTCGGCTGAAGAATCTTTCTAATCAGGAAATTTATTGGCGAAGACTTTTCTTGCCACCCCTCATTACTTAGGTGATAATCAAATCGCTAGATGCGCGGGTTACTTGTGTTGTTTTGTTTTTTGTCATTAACGCATGATATAGAACTAGGCAATGCGATGAATGCCAAATTTTGTGCCGGCTTAACTGGGTAGCCCCTTTGCCTACAACACTTGAACAAACCATCAGTGTCACCATGCTGTCCGATCTGGACACCGAAATCAAAACCCTGCAACAACGCTTAACCAAAATCCACCAAATCAAACAAGGCATACTGCAGGAATTGCTGACGGGAAAATCGCGATTGCTTACCACAACCCAAAAGGAGTCCGCAAATGTCTGAGGTAATCGGAACAATCAGTTATACCAAAGCACGCTTTTTTAAGTGTGCTTTGCAGGTTAATCCGGCGGGCTACATTAAATATCGCGGCGAGCAGCAAATGTTGTCTGAGGATGAGTATAACCAGCAATTATTAACGGCCGCCCTTGATGCAGGTATTGAAGTGCTTGGTTTGGCCGATCACGGTTCTGTGGATGGTGTTGATAAGCTAAGAAATCTTTTTGTTCAAAACAATATTGTGGTGTTCCCTGGTTTTGAAATTGCTTCCAGTGAGAAAATCCACTTTGTTTGTTTGTTTGATGAGGATAAAACTTCGCAGGAGCTTGAGCGAATACTGGGCCGATTGGATTTGCTCGACCCGCTGGAGGGGGTGTTGCCAACCAATCTCACAGCGCATCAGCTCATTGATAAGGTCAACGAGATTGGTGGATTTATTTTTGCGGCGCATAGTACTCATGAGGATGGCGTGCTAAAACGCCGCATGAATCATGTTTGGCAACATCAGCGATTGCTTGCAGCCCAGATACCGGGGAGTGTGGATGATCTTGAAGGCATAGCGGATGATTTTTATCGCAGAGCCTTTCTAAATAAGGTTGCAAATTATCACCGCGAGCGAGAGATGGCAGCGCTTAATGCTATGGATGTCGCGAAGCCGGACGATATTAAAAATCCTAGCGCATCCTGTTTAATCAAAATGACCAAACCATGCTTTACTTCCTTCAAACAGGCTTTTCTGGATGCAAGTTCGCGGGTTAGATTGAATTCTGATAAGCCGGAAAACTTTGCTTCGGCTATCGAACGCGTTCGCTTTGTGGGCGGGTATCTGGATGGCGTGGATGTTGAGTTTTCTGAACATCTCAATGCGGTGATCGGCGGCCGGGGAACCGGTAAATCCACGCTGCTGGAGTGCATTAGATTTGCACTGGATCTTGAGCCTTTCGGCAAAGAGGCAAAATCCAAATATGATGCGATTTTAAAGAATAACTTGGGCAAGGAAAGCGGGATGGTTGAATTGACTGTGCGTTCCGCTACCATGCATGGCCGCAAATTCAAAATAAGCCACAAATGGGGTAATCAGCCGTTTGTGGTTGATGAGCAAGGCAACGTTACGCCATACAAACCAATTGATCTGTTGCCGGGGATTGAGCTGTACGGTCAAAACGAAATCTACGAGATGACTCGCGACCCGCAAAGCCGGAATCGGTTAGTTGAACGCTTTTTGGAGGGTGAACATGCCAATTTTGACACGTCGATTGAAAAAATATTGAGTGCGCTAAAAGACAATCGAGAATCGATTAATCGGGCCATACAACTGAAGGCGGATATTGAAGTTGATGTTGAGCGCTTACCCAAGCTGCGAGATCAGGCTCGGCAGTTTCAGACCTTAGGGCTGGATGAAAAATTAAAGATTATTCCGACGTTGGAAAAAGAAAAGCAGTTCAGTGAACGTGTTACTGAAGAATTAGAACGGGTTGCTGTGGCGATTGAGGTTTTAAAAGATAGCTTACCGGATACGGCTTTTCTGAGTGATGCGGCGTTGGATGGCTTGCCTCATGCAGGCTTGCTTAAACAACAACGGGGTTTATTGGAACAGCTAGGCAAAGATCTAACGCAGGCAATTGCAAATTTGCAGCATGTAAAGGATAGGACGGCCACTGAGCTGTTGCCGCTTCAGCAACAGCTTCAGACTGAGATTGCCGCTGAAGAACTGGCGCTTGAAAGTGCTTTTAAAGAAATACCCGCCAGCCAAGGTAAAACAGGCCGGCAGATTGGTTCTGAGTATCAAGCTTTGCTCAAGCAGATTGAGCAGATCGGGCCTAAACAAATCGCATTACAAAATAGGCAGGCCCAGATTGATGAACTTTATAGCCAGCGTAAAAAACTTTTACTGGAATTAGACCAGGTATCCAGTGCGCGATCCAGCGCCATGCAGAAATCAGTCAAGCGCCTAAACCGCAAGCTGGAACAAAAGGTGCGGTTAACATTGCAAAGCGAGGGTAATCGGCAAGCATTCGTTAATTTTCTGGAGGGCTGTCAATTGGAAGGTGTGGGCGCTAAAAGATTGGCGTGGGTATTGGAGGGCAATTTTTCCCCTGCTAAGTTGGCTGCAATAATACGTGCTGATGAAGTGATGTTATTTCAATCAGCGTGGGGAATAACACCTTCAGTTGCTCAGGCATTAGCCAGGATGACTGAGAGCCAGTTGTTACAGATGGAAGAGCTTATTTTACCCGATACGATGGCGATCGAGCTCAATGTGGCGCATGCTGGGCAAGAAGCGAATTTTAGAGCAATAGATGATTTATCAACCGGCCAGCAGTGTACGGCGGTATTGCATCTGTTGCTGCTGGATAATCAAGATCCTCTTATTCTCGATCAGCCGGAAGATAATCTGGATAACGCGTTTATTGCCGAGCGTATTGTGTCTGAATTACGTCGGGCCAAGTTAACGCGGCAGTTTCTGTTTGCCACGCATAATGCCAATATTCCGGTTTTTGGTGATGCCGAGTGGATTGGTGTGTTAAGCGTGGAAGATAATAAAGGCCGTATTTTGCCTGAACAGCAAGGCGCGATTGATGTGCCTGCTATTCAACAGTTAGCGGCTGAAATACTGGAGGGTGGTAAAAGTGCATTCAATCAGCGTCGTGAAAAATATGGCTTTGAATAGGCGCAGTCGCCGGCTTAGGAGAACAAGATGCTGAAAATAGAGTTATTAGAAATGATTGCTAATGGAGAAAACTCTGGGATTGAGTTTAAGCGTGATGATATTCGGCCGGTACAATTGGCTAAAGAAGTGGTTGCGATGGCGAATTTCCAAGGCGGTAAAGTCATACTGGGCGTTGAAGATGACGGCATGGTGAGCGGTATCCAAGCAAGTCCGCAACGTCCTAATCTGGAAGAGTGGGTGATGAATGTCATGCAAGACAAAATTCATCCGATGATTTTGCCTTTTTATGAAGAAATCAAACTGGATGACGGCAAGACGGTTGCTGTCATTAGTTTTCCACAAGGCATTTCAAAGCCTTATGTGGTACGCGACCAAGGTAGAGAGGAAATCTATATTCGCGTCGGTTCTACATCCCGATTGGCAACCAGAGAACAACAAATGCGTTTGTTTGAACTGGGTGGCATGTTACACACGGAATTGATGCCGGTGCCGCGTACCGATCTCAGTTGCTTGGATGAGGCACGGTTAAACAATTATTTAAAAGATATTTTAAGAGATCCAGATATTCCACAATCACCCCAAGCATGGCAAGCTAGGTTGCTGGGGCTCAGCTTTCTGACCGAGTCAGCAGGCAATATATGTTGCACTCTTGCCGGATTGGTGTTGTTTGGCAAGAGTCCACGCAGATATTTGAAACAGGCAGGGCTGCGTGTCTTGGTATTTAATGCGCTAGACAAAGAATATCAGGCTGAATTAGACGATATTTTAGATGGGCCTATGGTGGGTCGTTGGGATGTTGATGACTCAGGCAAACGGCTGGTTGATGGCGGAATTATTGAGCGCTTGATAGATGCCATCAGGCCATTCATCTCACGGGAGCCTGACGAGATAGATGAAGGGTTTAGGCGGGAAACTCAGTGGTTTTATCCACTAGAAGCCGTGAGAGAGGTCTTAATTAATGCCTTGGCACACAGAGATTGGACGCGCTTTGTGGAAATTGAAGTGAGTTCGTATGCTGATCGCTTTGAAGTGATCAGCCCTGGCGCCTTGCCGAATTCAATGACGATAGCAAAAATGAAAGCCGGTCAACGCTCCCCGCGAAATACCCTTATTATGGAAGTATTGAGGGATTATGGTTACGTTGATTATCGAGGTATGGGGGTGAGAACTAAAATTGTTCCGCTAACACGGGCTTTGACCGGTAAGGAGCCAGTGTTTGTAGTAACAGATGATTACCTGAAAACCACTTTGTACCGTTAGATGAATAAGCCACCGTAACCTAAAATGTGTGCACCAGTTTTCCGTGTGAAATTTTAAAGATCCCCGCCTTGCTTGCCGTTGACATCCACCCAGATATGCGGCAAACCAAGTTCTTCTAACCAGGCTGGGCCTTCTTCCTCCTTAAGCATGGCGATAGTGGATGCGCTGCCGGCCACCACGCAGAATTCGCCCAGCACGCTGACCGAAGCCAGATGACGTACCGGCCAGCCGGTTTTGGGGTTAAGAATATGCGCATAGCGAACCCCGTCAATCACGATGCAGCGTTCATAATCGCCGCTGGAGGCGACTGCGCCGCGGGTAACGGCCAGATTGATTAATACCGTGTCCGGTTTGCGAGGATGGACTATCCCGACTATCCAGGGTTCTTCGTCGGCACGGGGGCCGATGAGTTTGATGTCACCGCCTAAATTGATCAGACCATGGGTGACACCAGCCTCACGGCACAGCGTCGCTGCGCGGTCTACCGCGTATTCTTTAACAATACCGCCAAAATCCAGCTCCATGCCGGGCTGTGGAAATTCCAGCACAGGAAAGCGCCAGTTCAGTTTGTGCCAGCCGATATTTTCCAGCAGCGGTAGAATTTCATCTTGACTGGGCAGGCTGTTTGTGTGGAAGCGCCAGGCCCGGCGCAGTAGGCCGGAGGTGATGTCGAACAAGCCATCGCTTTGTTGGTAGCAGGTCTGGGCATAATTGAGCAATACCGCGGTTTCATCATCCAGACTGATTTCACCACCTTGCAAAGCCACCTGATTGATACGGCTCAACAGGCTGTCAGGGCGATAGCGAGAGTATTTAGCTTCCAGTCTTTGTACATCGGCAATCACGTTTTTGCCCAGTCTTCTGGCTCGCCCTGGATGTTCGCTGAATATTTCTATTGTGCAGAGCGTACCCATGGCTTTGAAGTCAAAACTGTATTTTTTAAGTTTCTGTGCTTTCATTGATATCGGTCTACTCTAAGCGCTATTGAAATGCTCATTATAGACCCTACCAGCCAAGGTGGAAATTGCCTGCCGATTCTAGGGTTAACGAGTTTTTTGATTGTAATTGAATAGTTTTTGTCCGGTTTGTTAAAATCAACGTTAGTTTCAGATGCTAAGTGTAATTATTGTTTGCGTAAAGTTCACGGTTATCTGAAAAAAACGGCTGAAATCAGCAAAAGGATTGTAAATATGACGCAAAACATTTTGTGCGGTTTGATGGTGGTGCTTTGTTGTTTAGTCGCACAAGGCTACGCCGGCGCAGCAGAGGATGAATCAACAGCGCCTGCCGCTTCCATGAATGAAGAGGTATTAAGCGTACTAGGTGATCCAGAGAGTCCGGCTATGCTGGTCGTTACGGTACTAAAACCCAATGGTGTTGGGCCTTTTCCTTTGGTGATTATGAATCACGGCTCATCGGGCGATTGGCAACATGATAAGGAGTTTCGCTATCACCATACTTACTCGGCGTATTATTTCCTTTCGCGTGGTTATGCGGTGGCATTGCCCATGATGCGTGGCTTTGGCGGTTCGGAAGGCAAGCAAAACTTACAAAAGTGTAATCAAGAGGCGGTAGGTCACAGTAATGCAAAGGATATTGCCGCTGTTATTTCTTATATGTCGGCTCAGCCCTATATTGATGGCAGTCGTGTTGTGGTGGCAGGGCAAAGTCTAGGCGGATGGAATACCTTGGCTTACGGCGCACAGCATAGCCCAAACATCAAAGGTTTGATCAATTTTGCCGGCGGAGTCATTATCTCAAGCTGTAGCTCTACCCTTAGCGCATTGACGCAGGGGGCGGCACACTACGGGGCGCAAACTAATATCCCTTCTTTGTGGTTTTATGGCGACAATGATGGCAAGTTTCCGCCTGAAGTTTGGCGTGCCATGTACAACAGCTATACTGCCGCAGGCGGCCCAGCGGAATTAGTGGCGTATGGGCGATTCATGGATGACTCTCACGGCATGTTGGGTTTTCCCGAAGGATTGCGGATTTGGACGCCTAAGGTTGATGATTTTCTTAGCAAATTGGGTTTGCCGTTCAAGATAGCTTATCCTGAATACTTGCCGATGGATTTTCCGCCGGCGACGAATTTTGCTGAAATTGATGATGTCGATGCCGTACCTTATTTAAATGATGAGGGTAGACGGCTCTATCGGAAGTTTCTGGAAGAAAAAATGCCTAAGGTGTTTGTTATTTCAAAAACCGGTTTGGTGGCATCATTTCAGGGGGGATTTGATCCGCTTGGTGGTGTGTTGAATATGTGTAATAAAAACGCCCAACATTGTGAGGTTTATGCAGTGGATGATTATGTGGCTTGGGTGCCGCCGGATAAGCGTACACAATCCAAATATCCACCAACGCATTATGCGGCACTGGCTGATGTGGATGCGGTGCCGTATCTCAAAGAAGACGGCAAGCAGACTTACCGAAAATATTTAACCGATCCCAAACCTAAAGTATTTGTGATCTCTGCGGCCGGTTTGGCCGGTTCCTTTAATGGCGGTTCCGATCCGCTGGGGAGGGCGATGAGTGATTGTCAAAAGCGCGCACAAAAATGCGAAGTGTATGCGGTTGATGATGCTGTGGTTTGGCGGCCGGCTATAATTGGCGGGGGGAGCTGATTAGTCCAGGCAAGAACGGTAATAGCATTCTGCTGCAATGAAGAGACTAATCATGTTGCGTCCTAAATTCTCACGGCACGGTGTTGCCGTTATGCTAATTTTATTGACTGGTTGCGGCAACGGCTTAATAACTAACGTTGGCCCGGATTACCAAACCCCGGCTTTGCCGACTGCGCCGCACTGGCAGACCGCGCAGCCTGCTATTGCCCACGATGGTGATTTAGCTTTGCTGCAACACTGGTGGCAGCGCTTTGATGATCCGGTACTGAGTCAATTTCTGACAGCCGCCCAGCAGGTTAACGCTAATGTTGCCGAGGCCAGTTCTCGTATTCAGCAAGCTCGTGCCGGTGCAATTGGTGCAGAAGCGGCGGGAATCCCCGCCATTGACGGCAATTTGGCCGCCACTCGTTCCAGTTTTTCCTTCGGTGGTCCGCCGTTTCTGCGTAATCAGTATCAAATTGGTTTGCAAGCCAATTGGGAAGTTGATTTGTTCGGTAGCGTAGCCCGCCAGCGCGAAGCCGCGCAAAGCCAACTGGAATCCCGCGTAGCGGCTTGGCATGACGCGCGAGTGGCGGTGGCGGCGGAAGTAGCCAATGCGTATTTGGATTATCGGCAATGTGAAGTATTGGTAAAACTGGTTGAGGCGGATGCGCTGTCGCGGCAACACACTGCGCGGTTAACGGCCATTGTTGGCCGAGCCGGGTTGCGCGCTCAAGCAGATGTTGATCTGGCCCAAGCCAGTGCCGCCGATGGTCAGCATACGCTGTTAGGTCAGCAAGGCCAATGTGAACGGGATATTAAGGGCTTGGTCGCCCTGACCGGACTGCAAGAACCTGAGGTTCGTCAGCAATTAACCTTCCCTGCGGAGCGGGTGGCGCGTTTACCCAAGCCACCGGTATTTACCTTAGCGGCGCTACCGGCAAAAGTGTTGATGCAGCGCCCAGATGTGGCCGCTGCTGAACGAGATGTAGCTGAAGCCAGCGCCACTATCGGTGCGGAATTGGCTAAACGCTACCCAAGACTCAGCCTCTCAGGAAATATTACCCCGCTGTTTCAAAATATCAATGGTTCGGCATTGGTTTTAGCGCAAACCTGGTCGATAGGGCCGAGTTTAAGCCTGCCGATTTTTGATGCTGGTAAACGCGCCGCCGATGTTGAAGCGGCTGAGGCAAAATATACCGCCGGCGTGGCGCGGTTCCAAGCTACTGTCAGAACTGCCGCCAAGGAAGTGGAAGAGGCATTGGTGCGCTTGCATACTGCTGAAGAGCGTATGCCGTTGGCTCGTAGTGCAGTCACCGGTTACAGCGCCAGTTTTAATGCGACTGAACAACGTTACCGCGTGGGTTTCGGCAGCCTGCTGGATACTGAGGTTTCAAGGCGGCAAAAACTGGCTGCCGAGCGAGTGCTGGCAGAATTGGAACAAGAACAAGCGGCGGCCTGGATTGCGCTGTACCGAGCCGCCGGCGGCGGGTGGGAAGACAGCAACCCCGCTCAGCCGCAATCAGCTAATTCGTTTAAGGATGACGCATCATGAAAAAAGCAAATATGCTCTGGTTGTTTTTAGGGCTGATCATCAGCAGTGCATTGCTGATGATCATCAAGCGGGATAAACCCAGTGCGCCGCCTCCGCCGGTCGCCGCCAAACCGGCGCTTAATATTGAAGTAATTCAACCGCAAATGCTGGCGTTGCCGATTACGCTAAGAGCCAACGGCTCGCTGGCTGCTTGGCAGGAAGCCGCTATCGCCGCGCAAGTAGGCGGTCTGCGCTTGATTGCAATTAATGCTCAAGTCGGCGATCAGGTGCGGAAAGGTCAGGTATTGGCGGAATTTGATCAGGAACGGATCAACGTTGACATCAGCCAAAGCCAGGCCTCGCTAGCCGAGGCCGAAGCCAATCTGGCGGATGCGCGATTGAATGTGGCGCGGGTTCGGCAGGTTTTAGAATCCGGGGCGCTTAGTCAGCAGCAGATTGACCAATATCTGACCACTGAAAAAACCGCCGAAGCGCGAATGCGTAACGCCAAGGCACAACTGGATCAGCAACTGTTACGATTACGCCATGCCAAAGTGCTGGCGATTGATGATGGGGTTATTTCCAGCCGCAATGCAACCCTGGGGGCGGTGGTTAGTGAAGGTCAGGAGTTGTTTCGTTTAATTCGGCAGAATCGCTTGGAATGGCGGGCGGAAGTGATTGCCGCTGAATTAAATTTGTTAAAGCCCGGCCAGGCAGTTAAGGTGGAAGTCTCCGATACCGGCAGCATTATCGGTAAATTACGCAGCATAGCACCGACTGTTAATGAACAAAATCGTAATGCCCTGGTTTATGTAGATCTGCCGAACGCCGTTGAGGCTGGTTTTAAACCCGGCATGTTCGCCGGCGGCGAATTCCAATTGGGCAGGCAGTCAGCGCTGACTGTACCGCAAACGGCGCTGTCATTACGCGAGGGCTTTAGTTATGTCTTTCGACTGTACGAGATCAATGGTGAATTGGCGCGGGTTAACCAAGTTAAAGTCACGCTTGGCCGCCAAGATAATGACCGGGTTGAGATCCTTACCGGCATTACGGCGGACGATAAGCTGGTGGCCAGCGGTGGCTCGTTTTTAAGTGACGGCGATAGCGTCAGGCTGGCGCGATGAATATATCCGCCAGTTGCATCCGCAATCCCATTCCAGCCTTGATGTTGTTTGTACTGCTGACCTTTGGCGGCTTGCTCAGTTTTAAGATGATGAAAGTGCAAAACTTTCCTGATTTAGACTTGCCGACGGTCAGTATCAGCGCCAGCCTGCCCGGCGCGCCGCCGCCGCAATTAGAAACCGAAGTGGCCCGTAAGCTGGAAAATGCGGTCAGTACCTTGCAAGGTCTAAAGCACATCACCACTCATATACAGGACGGTAATGTCGGCTTAACCCTGGAGTTTCGTCTGGAAAAGCCGGTAGACGAAGCCCTGGACGATGTCCGTTCGGCTATTTCCAAGGTTAAGGCCGATTTACCCGGTGATCTGCGCGATCCGGTGGTCAGCAAGCTAGATTTGGCGAAAGCGCCCATTCTGGCCTTTACCGTGACCTCGGCGCAGCTGGACGACGAAGCCTTGTCCTGGCTGGTGGATGATACTATCTCCAAACGACTGCTGGCGATTGCCGGGGTAGGCGCAGTCAACCGGGTGGGTGGTGCGAGTCGGGAAATCGCCATTGATCTTGATCCCATCAAACTACAAGCGCTGGGCGCAACCGCCGCCGATATTTCCCGGCAGTTACGCGAACTGCAACGGGAAAACGGTGGTGGTCGCACTCAACTCGGCGGCGGCGAGCAGCCGGTTCGTACCTTGGCGGCGGTCGCTACCGCAGACGCCTTGCGAGAATTGGACGTATCCTTAGCCGATGGTCGCCGTGTTCGTCTGCAGCAACTGGCAAAAGTCACGGATACTGTCGCCGAGCCGCGCGCCCTGGCCTTGCTCAATGGCCGGCAAGTGGTGGGTTTTGAAGTGACCCGCAGCCGCGGCGCCAGTGAAGTGGAGGTGGGTGCCGGGGTGCGTGAGGCCTTGGATGCCTTGCAGCTAGCCCATCCCGATCTGCACTTTACCCAGGCATTTGACTTTGTGACGCCGGTGGAGGAGGAATTTGAAGGCTCAATGGCGCTGTTGTACGAAGGCGCGTTACTGGCGATATTGGTGGTCTGGCTGTTTCTTAAGGATGGTCGGGCGACGTTCATTGCCGCCGTAGCGTTGCCGCTGTCGGCGATTCCCACCTTTATCGGCATGTATTTATTCGGATTTTCGCTTAATGTAGTATCGCTGCTGTCATTGTCCTTAGTGGTGGGCATTTTGGTTGATGATGCCATTGTTGAGGTGGAAAATATCATCCGCCATTTGCGCATGGGCAAAAAGCCCTATCAGGCCGCGATGGAAGCCGCCGATGAAATTGGCTTGGCGGTAGTGGCCACCACCTTCGCGTTAATTGCGGTATTTTTGCCCACTGCTTTTATGAGTGGTGTCGTTGGTCGATTTTTTAAACAATTCGGCTGGACTGCGGCGCTGGCGGTGTTTGCTTCACTGGTGGTGGCCCGTATGCTGACTCCGATGATGGCAGCTTATTTATTAAAAGACAAACAGCACAGCCCCAGTCAAGACGGTTGGGTGATGAGTCATTATTTGCAGATTGCCGCCTGGTGCTTACGGCATCGCTTGGTCACGCTGGCTGGTGCCGGTGCGTTTTTCGTCGGCTCATTGCTGTTAATTCCGCTGCTGCCAACCGGCTTTATACCCGCTGACGATAATCCGCAAACCCAGGTGTTTGTCGAACTACCGCCCGGCGCAACCTTAAATCAAACGCGCGCCGCCGCCGAAAATGCCCGGCAACTGATCGCCGGCATCCAGTACGTTAACAGCGTTTACACCACGATAGGCGGCGGTTCCGCCGGCAGCGATCCTATGGCGCCGCAAGCCGGGGCGGAAGTGCGCAAGGCTACTCTGACCATTACATTGGCTGATCGTCAGGATAGAACGGTGCGTAAACAGGCAATTGAAAATCAAATCCGCTTGGCCTTGCAAGCCTTGCCTGGGGTTCGCACTAAAGTAGGTTTGGGTGGTTCTGGGGAACGTTATGTGCTGGTATTAAGCGGTGATGATGCCGATGCATTGAATCAAGCGGCGCGGAATGTGGAACGCGATCTTCGCACGATTAACGGCATCGGTAATATTGCCTCCAGCGCCTCCCTGGTCAGGCCGGAAATTGCGGTGCGCCCGGATTATAATAAAGCCGCTGATTTAGGGGTTAGCTCACGCAGCATTGCCGAAACCCTGCGGATTGCCACGGTAGGCGATTATGATTGGCTGCTGCCCAAATTAAACCTCAGTCAGCGGCAGGTGCCGGTGATGATTAGGTTAAATGCCGGTGGCCGGAATGATTTGCGGATTTTGGAGCGGCTGGCCGTGCCTTCAGCCAAGCCCGGCATAGGCCCCATCATGCTTGGTCAGGTTGCCCGGCTAAGCTTAGCCAGCGGCCCGGCGGTGATAGACCGCTACGACCGTTCCCGGAACATTAACTTTGAAATCGAGCTGTCCGGTATGCCGTTGGGTGATGTCGCCCAAGCCGTGGCCAAGCTGCCCAGTTTGCAGAATTTGCCGGCCGGGGTGCGACAGGTCAACATCGGCGATGCGGAAATGATGGCGGAATTGTTCGGCAGTTTTGGTTTGGCTATGTTAACCGGCATTTTGTGTATTTTTATCGTGCTGGTGCTGTTATTTAAGGATTTTCTGCAACCCATCACCATCCTGGCTGCGTTGCCCTTGGCTTTTGGCGGCGGATTTGTGGCTTTGCTGTTGGCAGGCAAAGCTTTCTCCATGCCCTCGCTGATTGGTTTGGTAATGCTGATGGGCATCGCCACCAAAAACTCCATCCTGCTGGTGGAATACGCCATCGTTGCCCGCCGCGAGCTGGGCTTAAATCGCTTCGATGCGCTATTGGATGCCTGCCATAAACGCGCCCGACCGGTAATCATGACCACCATCGCCATGGGGGCAGGGATGCTGCCGATTGCGCTGGGGATGGGTGCCGCCGACTCCTCCTTCCGCAGCCCAATGGCCTTTGCCGTGCTCGGCGGCTTAGTCACCTCAACCATCCTCAGTTTGCTGGTGATTCCGGCGGTTTATACTTGTCTGGATGATATTAAGGAATGGCTGGGGGCGGAATCGTAACCCGCCATAGCCTTGAGCCTAGAATCAGCAGTTGACCGCTCCACGCTGGCTATCAGTGTTTTCCGGTTGCCTGATTGGGTTACATTTTATGAGTTGTTGCTACTCGTAGGTGTAGCGAATCAAGCTTTTGCCGAAATCTCCGCGCCACCTGATACCAGCATCTCCCTGGCATGTGCCAAGGTATTTTCGGTAATCGTCACTCCGCCCAACATCCGGGCGATTTCCAGCACTCGTTCTTCATCACTCAAGCGGCGGACAGTGGATGAAGTGACTTTGACTTTCTGATTCTTGGCGACAAATAAATGTTGATGGGCTTGCGCGGCCACTTGCGGCAGATGGGTGACACACAGCACTTGCCGGTTTTGGCTGAGGCGGCGCAGTTTTTGGCCGACGATTTCAGCAATACCGCCGCCGATGCCGGCGTCTACTTCATCAAAAATCATCGTTGGCGTGGTTTTATCCGGCGAGGTTGTCACTTGAATGGCCAGACTGATCCGCGACAGCTCACCGCCGGACGCCACTTTGGCTAGTGGTTTGGCCGGTAGGCCAGGGTTGGTGCTGACCAGAAATTCAATCTCATCAACACCATTGCGTTGCGGTTCTGCGTCTTCACGGCTGGTGATGCGAACGATAAACTCGCCGTGCGGCATTCCCAACTCTTTTATGGTGTTGGAAATGCGCTGTTGAAGTTCCGCGCCATGGTGGTGGCGGCTGGCGGATAGTTCCGCAGCCAAGTTTTGATATTCTATCAACAACCGTTGGCAATCCAGATTAAGGCTTTCGATGCGTTCGCTGCTGTGGCTTAAATTATCCAGTTCGGCATTAAATTGTTCGGCCAGCGCCGGTAATGCTTCCGGCGTGGTTTTATGCTTGCGGCTTAAGCTTTGGATGACGCCGATCTGATTTTCCAGCCAGGCAAACTGCTGCGGGTCTGCTTCTTGATTTTCTAAAAAACGGCGCAGTTGCTGGGCGGCTTCATTAATTTGAATGTCGGCGTCGGCCAGCAGCTCGGTAATGCTTTGTAATTCTGCGGCGTACTGGCTTAATTCAGTGATGTTGTGTAAGCAATGCCCCAGCATTTCTGTGACCGATTGTTGGTCGTTATCGTACAAAATATCCAGTTGCTGTTGGCCGGTGCTGAGAATTTTTTCAAGATTGGCCAGCTTGTTATGTTCATCCGCCAAGGCCTGAAAATCAAAGTTTTCCAGATCCAGCTGTTGTAACTCATCTAATTGATAACGTAATAAGGCCTCGCGTTCTGCTTGATCACTGCCGGCTTTAAGCAACTGATGCAGTTCTTTATGCGCCTGTTTCCAGTGTTGTTGGCAGGTGTTTAAACGGGCCAGCAAGGCCTGATTGTCGGCAAAGCCGTCCAGCAGGCGACGTTGTTCTTCGTTATCCAGCAAAGTGAGGTGGGCGTGTTGGCCGTGGATTTCTACCAGCAAGCGGCTTAAGCTTTGCAGGGTTTGCAGATTGACCGGGCGCTGGTTGATATAGGCTTTGGAGCGGCCGTCGTCGCTGATGGTGCGGCGGATAAGGCATTGATTTTCATTATCCAGCTCATTGTCCAGCAGCCATTGTTTGGCTGGCGGGGCTTTGTTTAGATCAAATTCGATATTGATTTCCGCGCGTTTGCTGTTGGGCCGTACATAACCGGAATCGGCCCTATCGCCCAGCGCCAGGCCCAGTGCGGTTAGTAAAATCGATTTGCCGGCGCCGGTTTCGCCGGTCAGTACTGATAAGCCGGGTTCCAGATCAAGATTTAAGGCGTCAACAACGGCAAGGTCAATAATATTCAGGTTTAAAAGCATTGCATCAGGCGGGGTAGCCGCCGCTCCAGTTGAGTTTGCTTCTTAAAATGTGAAAAAAATCATGGTCTTCTGGGTGTAGAATTTTAATCGGTTTTGCCGCCTTTTTAATGACAATTTTATCGCCGATCAGCACGTCGGGGATTTCTAAATGATCACAAGTGACCAAAGCGTTGATTTGTTTGGTTTGGCTAAAGCGAATTTCAATTTCCGCGTTATCGTTAATCACAATCGGTCGGTTAGATAGAGTATGCGGATTTAGCGGCACCAACACCAGCGCATTTAACGCCGGATGCAAAATCGGCCCGCCCGCCGATAAGGAATAGGCGGTTGAGCCGGTGGGGGTGGCCACGATTAAGCCATCGGAACGTTGGCTATTTAAATACACGCCGTCAATGCTGGTGACTATTTCTATCATGCTGGGTGTCACCCAGCGATGCACCACGACTTCGTTAACGGCGGTTTGGCTGTGGATGATCTTACCGTCGCGGATAATATCGGCCTGCAGCAGGCAGCGTTGTTCAATTTGATAGTGGCCGGCGAGAATTTTCTCCAGGCGCATCGGCAGTTGTTCCGGGGATATATCGGTTAAAAATCCCAGTCGGCCCAGATTGACGCCTAATAGCGGAATGTTAAAATCCGCCGCTGCCCGTGCCGCCGACAAAAAAGTGCCGTCGCCGCCGACTGCAATCATTAAATCGCATTGTTCCGGCAAGTCGGCAATTGAACTGCTGAGCACACCGGCAACATTAATCAAATCCGCGCTTTGACTGTCGAATATTAAGATATGTCCTCGGCTCAGCAGATAGCGGTAAAGCTCGGTCAGGGTGGCGGCAATATCGGGGTCGCCAAATTTGCCGATGATGCCGATATGGGGGAATAGTTTGGGCATGATTGCGGATATAGCCGTTTAAGTGGCTTTGATTATACAAATAAATGGCATAAGAGGCGTGGGTGATATTGTCCGTTACTCAACCATTGCTGAGCAGGAACAACAGCGGAAAAACTTTGCCGCCGGGTGAGTTTAGCCGAAATACTTGTTAATGAGGTGATATTTTTAGCGCTTGTTTAGCTGGATGGCACTTGCTGTCTAAATTCGCGCATATCGGCATTGTCAACCCGGTCATAGATTTCTGCAACGGATAAGCTTAAACCTATAGAGGCAAATGTCACCGTGTCGCCCAGGAAAAAATATTCCGACAGCCAGTACTTGCTTTTTCGTAGCAGCTGCACTGCGGTAATGTCCTGTTCAATCAGTACATATTCTTGTAAAGATGGTAAATTGATGTAGCGCAATAACTTAACCGTAAGATCGGTTTTTCGGGTGGTTTTGGATAATACTTCGACAATGATCACCGGCGAGCTTGAGTATTCGGCATCACCGGTTAGCGGAGTGTAATCCACTAATACGTCCGGGTAAACATAGTCTTTACCTAGCCTAAGCTTCATGTCCGCCATGAAGGTGGCGCAAGGCGTATCTTTTAGATGGTTTCTGAAGTTAGCGGAAAGATTCATCGCAATGCAGTTGTGGTTAAAACCGGCGCCGGCCATGGCGTAAAGGCGTCCGCCGATATATTCCCGCTTGATCGGTGATAGCTTTTCCGAGGCTAGATAGTCGGCCTCGGTCAGTTGATGGTTGTCTTCGTTAATAGCTAGCGACATGGCGGCTCCGTGATTGATGAGGCGGGGAGAATGCTTAATTTTAATTGCGTATCCGGTTTAGCGTGGCCACATCAGTGGTTAATTCATCAAGCGTATAGGTGGGTATAGGTTTAAGCTAACTCAGTGTAATATATGCCTATTATAGCATTAAGTGCTTCGCATGAAGTTCGTTTGCTATTGCCCTCTGTTGTGTCAAGATTTGCGGTGAGAGTGTACGCGCAAAGAATGCAATCGAACTTTCCGCTAAGCACTTATCAAAAAAAACAGACATCATCCGAAAACCTAATTTATCCAATCAAGCTGATTGACGTTTTATGCCGAAATGCCTACACTCGCTGTACATAAAACCGTACTTTTATTTTTGGAGTGACATATGGACGCCATAAGCTATACCGCAGTCCGGGCCAATCTTTCTAAAACAATGGAAAAAGTGTGTGTCGATCATGCGCCGGTGATTATCACCCGTAAAAATGAAGCGGCTGTGGTGATGATGTCGTTAGAAGATTATCAAGCTCTGGAAGAAACCGCCTATTTGTTGCGATCACCTGCTAATGCCAGACATTTATTGGAATCAATTGCCGAGTTGGAAGCGGGCAATGGTTTGGAAAGAGAGCTGTTTGAATGAGGCTAATCTTCTCAAGCAAAGCCTGGGAAAATTATCTCTATTGGCAAGAAACTGACAAAAAAATATTAAAGCGCATCAATTTATTGATTAGTGATATTCAACGCAATCCCCATGATGGCATTGGTAAGCCTGAACCGTTAAAACATGGTTTAGCCGGTTACTGGTCTAGACGTATTAATGATGAACACCGGATTGTCTATAAACATCAGAACGATGCGATTTTGATTGCGCAGTTGCGTTATCACTATTAAGGTTTAATTATTCAGCATGATTTTAAACCAAGGTGTTAATGTGCTGAACAGCATGAAGCGCATTTTTCGCGATAGATGTGCCTCCTGATGTCGGCACATCCTGTCTTTACTGAAATTAATCTTTCCTGTCACCAAAGACAACCCGTCATCGCCGTGCTTTATTTAAAAGCCAAACACATCGGTTGACAAGGGTTTAACTTACTGATAGCTTTCAGTAGCACTCAACTGTTCAGAGTGCTAGTTGTCATTCTTAGGTATTGGTGTGATTAAAAGTCAGGATTTAAACGAAAGATCGCTCTATCTATTAAAAACGTTGGTGGAGCGTTACATACAGGACGGTCAGCCGGTTGGCTCCAGAGCTTTATCAAAAGACAAGCAGTTGAATTTAAGTCCGGCCAGTATTCGTAATGTGATGGCGGATTTGGAGGATATGGGGTTGATTCATTCCCCGCATACCTCCGCTGGGCGGGTGCCTACCGTCAGTGGTTATCGGCTGTTTGTCGATAGTCTGTTAACGGTTAAGCCTTTGGCAACTTGCGAACTGGATCAACTGCAAAGTGGATTGGCGGCAGAAGTCGACAAAATGGGGGATGTGGTCGGTAAGGCTTCCAAATTATTGTCGGATGTCACGCAAATGGCCGGTGTAGTTACGTTGCCGCGCCGGGATAGCGTAGTATTGCGGCAAATTGAGTTTTTGCCTATGTCCAGCACCAGGGTGCTGGTGATAGTGGTTACCGATGCCGAGGAAGTTCATAACAAAATCATACATACCGGTAAATTGTTCAGTCCGGCGGAATTGCAACAGGCCGCCAATTTTCTTAATTCGGTTTATGCCGGTCGCAGTTTGGCAAAAATTCGCGAACAGGTGGTGAAAGATTTGGAAAATGATAGGCTGTTGGTTAACCAGGGCATGATAGACGCCGTCAATATGGCGCAATTGGCTTTCGCCCAGCAACCCAAAGACGATTATGTATTGAGTGGCGAAACCAATCTGATGGGGTTTTCAGAATTATCGGATATGGACAGACTAAAGCAATTGTTTGAAGCCTTTAATCAGAAGCGTGGCGTCATTCATTTGCTGGATCAATGTCTGGAAGCGGATGGCGTACAGATTTTTATAGGCGAGGAGTCCGGGTATCGGGCTTTTGATCATTGCAGCCTGGTGACCTCCTCGTATTCGGTTAATGATGAAGTGGTTGGTGTGCTGGGCGTGATAGGCCCGACGCGGATGGCGTATCAAAAAGTGATTCCTTTTGTAGATGTAACGGCAAAATTATTGGGTGCGGCCTTGAATCCTAAATAAATGCCCTTAATTTACTCTTAACAAAAATTTTAAGAACCACGGAGCAAATAAATGAGTCATCAGCAATCAAGTCACGAACACGAACCGGACAACGAAGTCAACGCAGAAGTGCTTGAACAGACTAACGAAACGGTAAGTGAAGGAAGCGCTGCCGAACCCAACGCAGAGGTGCAGGAAATCAGCATTGAGTCGTTGCAGCAGCAACTGGCTGATGCCCAACAGCAAGCGGCGGCTAATCTGGATAAAGCTTTGCGGGTTCAGGCCGAGATGGAAAACCTGAAAAAACGGATACAAAAAGATCTGGATGATGAGCGCAAATATGGCTTGGCTAAAATTGCCAAAGAATTGCTGAGCGTCGCAGATAGTTTGGAATTGGGGTTACGCGCTGCCACCGGCGATAGCCCGGAAGTGGTTAAGCTTAAAGAAGGCAGCGAATTGACCGTCAAACAATTTGAAGCCGTCTTTGCTAAATTTAATATCGAAGCGATTGACCCAACCGGTCAACCGTTTAATCCTGAACTGCATCAGGCCATGGCGATGCAGCCCAGCTCAACAGTGGAACCCGGCACGGTGCTGACCGCCTTCCAAAAAGGTTATGTACTTAACGGCCGGTTGTTGCGTCCGGCGATGGTGGTGGTCGCCAAAGCCGAAGATAAACCGGCCGATACAGTAGAAAATTGATTAGCAGGCTTGAAAAATAAACTATCAACCGCATATCGCTTACAACTTTTAATTTATAACAAATAATTCAAGTCTGGAGAAAATCAATGGCTAAAATGATAGGTATTGACTTAGGAACCACCAATTCCTGTGTCGCAGTGCTGGAAAACGGTACTGCCCGAGTAATCGAAAACAGTGAAGGCGCTAGAACCACGCCGTCTATTATTGCCTTTACCGGCGACAACGAAGTATTGGTTGGTCAATCCGCCAAACGTCAAGCGGTCACCAATCCTGAAAACACCTTGTTTGCCATCAAACGTCTGATCGGTCGCCGCTTTAAAGAAGATGCGGTACAAAAAGATATTAAAATGGTGCCGTACAAAATTATTGAAGCCAATAACGGTGATGCCTGGGTAGAATGCCATGGTCGGAAAATGGCGCCGCCGGAAGTGTCTTCACGGGTATTGATGAAGCTGAAAAAAGATGCGGAAGCGTTTTTAGGTGAAGAAGTCACCGAAGCGGTGATCACCGTGCCGGCTTATTTTAATGATTCGCAACGTCAGGCCACTAAAGATGCCGGTCGAATTGCCGGTCTGGATGTTAAACGTATTATCAACGAACCGACTGCGGCAGCATTGGCTTTTGGTATGGACAAACCAAAAGGCGACACTACCATTGCGGTTTACGACTTGGGCGGCGGTACTTTTGATATTTCCATTATCGAAATTGCCGAGATTGAAGGCGAGCACCAATTTGAAGTATTAGCCACCAATGGTGATACTTTCTTAGGTGGTGAAGATTTTGACTTGCGGATTATCGACTTTTTGGCCGGTGAATTTAAACGCGACAGCGGCATTGATCTGCACAACGATCCTTTAGCGCTGCAACGTCTGAAAGAAGCGGCGGAAAAAGCTAAAATCGAATTGTCGTCTGCCGAACAAACCGATATTAATCTGCCGTACATCACGGCTGACGCCAGCGGCCCGAAACACTTAAACGTTAAATTAACTCGCGCCAAACTGGAATCATTGGTTGATGAGCTGATTGAAAGAACCAAAGGCCCATGTCTGCAAGCGATTAAAGACGCAGGGATCTCTACCGCTAAAATTAACGATGTGATTTTGGTAGGCGGACAAACCCGGATGCCTAAAGTGCAGGCGTTTGTTAAAAATCTGTTTGATAAAGAACCACGCAAAGATGTTAATCCTGATGAAGCGGTGGCGCTGGGTGCGGCGATTCAGGCTGGTGTATTGGGCGGCGATGTTAAAGACGTGTTGTTGCTGGACGTATCACCGCTGTCGCTGGGTATTGAAACCATGGGCGGGGTGATGACCAAGCTGATCGAGAAAAACACCACCATTCCAACCAATGCGGCGCAAACCTTCTCTACGGCTGATGACAATCAGACTGCAGTGACGATACATGTATTGCAAGGTGAGCGGGAAGTGGCTTCCGGCAACAAGTCTTTGGGCCGATTTGATTTACAGGATATTCCGCCTGCACCACGCGGCATTCCACAAATCGAAGTGTCTTTTGATATTGATGCCAACGGTATTTTAAATGTATCGGCTAAAGATAAAGCCACCGGCAAAAAGCAATCGATTGTGATTAAAGCCTCCAGCGGTTTGTCGGATGATGAAGTTGAACGCATGATCAAAGATGCCGAAGCCCATGCCGATGAAGATCGTAAAATCGCTGCCTTGGTATCGGCTCGTAACACGGCGGAAGGTATGATTCATGCCACTGAAAAATCCGTTAAAGAACTGGGTGATCAAGTTTCCAGTGAAGAACGCGCCGCGATTGAATCAGCAATCAGCGATTTACATGCGGTAATTAAAAGCGAAGATAAAGACGCGATTGAAGCCAAAACCCATGTGCTGACCGAGTTGTCCGGCAAATTGGCGGAACGCGTTTATGCGCAGAAAGGTGCAGCGAGCGGTGATGCCGGTCATGCTCATCAGGCTGAGCACGCTGGCGGATCACATGAACAAGCGGCGCATGGCCATGATAATGTGGTGGATGCCGAGTATGAAGAGGTTAAAGACGATAAAAAATAACCACAATGTAGGGTGGGCGCCTGCTGTTCGCGTCCATATGGAGACCTTATCGTTAACTGTTAGCTTGGATTAGCGATTAAGGTAACCAAGTCAGCTTATAAAGGCTGACAGCTCCAAATACTGGGTGAGAGGCATCCCTTTAAACCCAGTGTGCATAGCGTTATAAGCTGTATAGGGCGGGCAAATGCCAGGCAATTGTGCCGCCCCATAGATTTAGAGCTGGGTATCAAAGTGTATATCTTGTTAAAATGAGCGATTGTTTTAAAAAATAAGAAAATAAATGGCCGCAAAAGAAGATTTTTACAAACTGTTGGAAGTCGATAAAAACGCCAGCGAAGCCGAGATCAAGAAAAGTTATCGGCGCATGGCGATGAAGTTTCATCCCGACAGAAACAAGGATAATCCCGAAGAAGCTGAAGTTAAGTTCAAGCAGATTAAGGAAGCTTACGAGATTCTCTCCGATCCTAAAAAACGTGCGGCTTACGATCAGTTTGGTCATGCCGGCGTCGATCCTTCTATGGGTGGTCGCGGCGGCCCTGATAGTTTTAGTGATATTTTCGGCGATGTGTTCGGTGATATTTTTGGCGGAGCCCGGCAGCAGCGCAGCAATGTGCAGCGCGGCTCGGATCTGCGTTATAACCTCGAATTAACGCTGGAAGAAGCAGTCGGCGGTACCGAATCTACTATTAAAGTGCCGGTATTGGTGGTCTGTGGCGAATGTAACGGTTCCGGGGCTAAAAAAGGCAGCAGTCCGGTGATTTGTACTACCTGTCATGGTCACGGCCAAGTCAGGATGCAGCAAGGCTTTTTCTCGGTACAGCAAACCTGTCCAACCTGTCGCGGTGCCGGCAAGCAGATTAAAGACCCCTGTCCAAAATGTTATGGGCAAGGCCGGGTACAAGAAACCAAGACCTTATCGGTCAAAGTACCGGCAGGCGTGGATACCGGTGACCGGATACGGCTGGGTGGGGAAGGCGAAGCTGGATACAATGGCGGCCCGGCGGGCAATTTGTATGTACAGGTACAGGTTAAGGATCATAATATCTTTACCCGCGATGGCGCTAATCTGTATTGCGAAGTGCCGATCAGCTTTACCAGTGCCTGCCTAGGTGGTGAACTGGAGGTGCCGACCCTGGACGGCAAGGTTAAACTGAAAATTCCACCGGAAACCCAAACCGGCAAACTGTTCCGTTTACGCGGCAAAGGCGTTAAACCGGTGCGCGGCGGCGCAGTGGGTGATTTGTTGTGTCGGGTACAGCTGGAAACCCCGGTGCATCTGACCAAAGAACAAAAAGCCCTGATAGAACAGCTGGGTGAATCTTTATCCGGCGGCGGCAAACATCATAGTCCGCAAGAACACAGCTTCATTGACGGCGTTAAAAACTTTTTTGATAAATTAACCGGGTAAAAACATGTTGAGAATCGCCTTGGTTGGCGTGTCCGGCCGCATGGGTTTGAGTCTGATCAAGGCGGTGGCGTTGGTCGGCAACGCGGAACTGACGGTGGCGGTGTCGCGCCCGGACAGTCTGGCTATCGGTAAAGATGCCGGAGAGTTGGCTGGTATCGCCACGCTGGGCGTTACCGTCACTGACGATCTGACGGTGGCGCTGGATAGATTTGATGTGCTGATAGACTTTACCCGGCCTGAGCCATCGCTAAATTACATTGAAATCTGTCGACAAGCCGGAAAAAAAGTGGTGATAGGCACCACTGGTTTCAATGAGGCGCAAAAAACCGCGATTGCAGAAGCAACCAATGACATTGCCATCGTATTGGCGCCCAATATGAGCGTAGGTGTTAATTTATCCTTAAAACTGTTGGAAATGGCCGCCAAAGTGATGGGTGATTACACCGATATAGAAGTCATCGAAGCTCATCACCGCCATAAAGTAGACGCACCATCCGGTACTGCATTGCGGATGGGCGAAGTGGTCGCCAAAGCCTTAGGTCGGGATTTAAAAGACTGCGCCATTTACGGCAGAGAAGGCGATACCGGCGCCCGCGACCGCAAAACCATCGGTTTTTCCACCATCCGCGCCGGCGACATAGTCGGCGAACACACCGTGATGTTTGCCGACGAAGGCGAGCGTCTGGAAATTACCCATAAAGCCAGCAGCCGGATGACTTTCGCCAACGGCGCGGTCAGAGCTGCGCTGTGGCTGGCCGCCAAGGATAAGGGCTTGTTTGATATGCAGGATGTGTTGGGCTTAAACGGCTAGTTGGGCGGCCACGCCGATTGTACCCACGCAGGATAGCTGGTTGGCACATCCTACCCTCCGTTGTTTAACCCTTCCCGCAAAACCGCCTCCAATTTTTCTATCTCCCGCTGCGGGTCGGTCCACCAATCGGTTGACCAAATGCGGTGTAACTTCCAGCCCAGCCCTTTTAACACCATTTCTCGCAATCTGTCGCGGTCTCTTGCGGTAGGCAGCGAATGATAGGTGGCGCCATCGCATTCTATGCCCAGGATATAGCGGCCAGGGTTTTCCGGGTCTATCACCGCCAGATCAATTCTATACCCGGAGCAGCCGACTTGCGGATGTACCTCCCAGCCTAGCTTGCGTAAACTGCGGATCACTTCCACTTCAAAAGGACTGTCCGGTTCGCGACCGGTGGGCATGGATTGCTCAACGATAGCGCGTGGGCCTTTTTCCGCAAATTCCAGATAATGTTTTAAATCGGTTACACCGGCGGCGCGTGATTTGGCCAGATCGATTTCTTCCGGGCGGATAGAGCTAAAAATAGTCACGCCCAGCCTGGCGCGGGTAATGGCGACATTTAGCCTTCGTTCTCCACCTTCATGATTGAGTGGGCCAAAATTCATCGGCATCCGGCCGGCGGGGTCCTTGCCGTAGGTAATCGAAAAGAATACAAAGTCACGCTCATCACCCTGGACATTTTCCAGATTTTTGATGAACAACCGTTCCGCACCTTGTTCTTGAATCCGGCTTTCTAGTTGAAGATTTTTTCGTAATTCATCATCCAGCAAATTTTCTATCAGCCGCTGCTGGGTTTGATTAAACGTTACCACACCCAGGGTAAATGGCCGGAGGGCATCATCGGTAAAGTGGCTAACGATGGCATTAACAATGGCCTCCGCTTCTGCCCGGTTGGTTCTGCTGGCGCCACGATCATAAGTACCATCAACAATTTGCAGTTTTACCGCTACATCATGGGTTACCGGTGATGGAAAAGTGATCAGCCTGGAGTCGTAATAGCGGTGATTGGAGAAATTGATCAGACTCTCGTGGCGGCTACGATAATGCCATTCCAGTCGCAACGTCGGCATTCCCGCGCCCAGGCATTCGTCCAGTATGCTTTCCAGGTCTTTGATGGGTTGCAGATCAAAATCATCTTCCAGATCATTATCGTGTTCACTACGACCAAAAAAATTGGTGGGCGGTAATTGTTTGGGGTCACCGACGACCACGACTTGCGACCCCCGGGCGATAGCGCCCACTGCATCCCAGGTTGGAATTTGCGATGCTTCATCGAAAATCACAATATCAAAATTGGAATGGCTGGCATCCAGATATTGCGCAACCGATAATGGCGACATTAATAAACAGGGTTTTAATCTGGGCAATAAGGTCGGCATACCTTGTACTAGTTTTCTAACCGGTTGATGCGCTTTGTGTTTTAACAATTCTCGCAGCAGCAAAGCCATTTCGGTGTCGGGTTTTTGCCCATCGGGATTTCGAGGAATCCTCCCGGCCAGCACCGCGATAATGTACTGCTCGGTCAGCTTTTGGAATAGGGCGTCGGTTTCTTGAAATTCCTTGATTTTTCGTTCATGGTCGGCGCTGGAAAATTGACGCAGCAAGGGCTCACGGTCAATCATTTTTTTCAGCCACCAGCTTTGGTAAGAATATTCCGTATAATCTTCAAGATCGGCGATTTGAATTAGGCCCTGCTCCACGGCTTGCACAATGCCGGCCAGGCCGCCGGCAATTGCCTGTTCGCGTAGTGTTTGCCAGCGACACCATTCGCGTAGCCAGCGCCGCTCATTTTGCCAGTTGGCCAAGGTCGCCAGGATGCGGCTGAGTGCGCCGGCGGCATCATACGCGCCGGTTAAGCTTGATTCATCCCTGGCCAGTTCGGCGACGACTTGCAACTGTTGATAAAACTCTCGCCAAGCATCCCGATAATTGACCAACAGGGTAGGCAATGGGCTGGTTGGTGCCAGCAGAGTGCCCTGTTCGCCGGCGATTTTGCGGAATCGTTCGGTTAAGCGATGTTGCTGCTGCTGATCTAAACTGCCGACAAACCCCGCCAGAGCCAGATTGGTTTGTAGACACCATTGCTCATGATGTTGTACAGCTGTCCAATCGGTTTCATGGCCTTTGTATTCAGACTCTAATAATGCCGCCGCTTGCGGTTGCAGTTGTTCCAATAGCCTATCTTCGGCGTTTACCCCGCATAAAGAGGCCAGCAGATTGGGTATTTCTGTGTCTTTGGGGTGTTTACGGTTTAGCGTGTAACGGCGCAGATGTTTGCGGACGGCGCGTTTGCCTAACCAGCTTTTCGGCCACCAGGCGAATTGTGCTGATTGCCAGTTTTCATGAAGTTGCGCACCGTTTGTTTGGGCCAGTTCCGGTTTAAACATAGCGGCAAGTGCCCCCCAATGCTGTTGGCGGCGTTCACCATGTCCGCGAATGAGTTGCAATTGCGCCAGCGCCGCACCGTCGTTGCCGCGTTGCGCTAGCCCTGCCGGCACCTTGGGGGCTTGTAATAGTACATCCAGCAGCCTATCAACGGCGCGGTAAATGTCCATTGAAGCTGCCGTCAGCGGCAAACCCAAAATTTGCGTGATCTGGGGGAGTGTATTTTGCAAGTTTGCTGCCCGTTGCTGTAGCAGCCGGCAATTTTCCAGCAGATTATCTTCCCAGGCATGACTCCAGTCCAGGTGCCGAATAGCCGACAGCGGATTATCTTTAACCAGGCGCAATTGACCGGCAACCGCCTGCATGGCTCTGGATAGTTCGCGTAGCTGTTCAACATCGTCAATGTTGTGGATGTCTGGATCGGACCAAGGCATGTTCGCTGCCGGCCAATGTTTAAAAGCAATGGCGCAGCCGGTTGCCGATTGCACTGTCAAGCCGTTACGATGGCTTTTATGCAAGGCATAGACAAAATCATTCAGATTGCCTCGCAGTTTTGCCAGGCGCTGGGCTTCGCGTTGCCATTCTGCGCCGGTAAAGCGGTTTGAGACTTCCAGCGATGTTTTGAGTTGTGACAAAACTTCGGTTTTACGGGCTTTGGCAGAATGCAGCTGTAGACAAAACGGGCCAAGACCGATAGACACTAAGCGGCGGTGTACCACATCCAGCGCCGCCATTTTTTCTGAAACAAATAAAACTGTCCGCCCGGAACCGAGGAAATGGGCAATCAAATTGGTGATGGTTTGCGACTTGCCGGTGCCGGGTGGGCCTTCCAGAGCAAAATTGGCACCGGCGGAAGCCCGGCTAATGGCGTTTAATTGCGAGGAATCGGCCAGCATAGGGGTAAATAGACTTTCCGGCGGATGTCTATCGTCCAGATCGTGTCTGTCCAATAGCTCATCCGTACTGCCCATGGCTTCGCCCGGCCGTTCAATCAAATGATTAACCACCTTGTTTTTCATTAATTGCGCGGCGCGGTTTTGCAGATCCTTCCACATTAAATATTTGGTGAAGGAAAAAATACCTAGGTAGATTTGATCTTCCAAAACTTCCCAGCGCGGAATTTCTTTAACCGCCAAACGGAAGGTTTGCCAAATAGCGGCGACATTGACGTTACTGCCATTGCTGGGTAAAGGATCTAGCCCCTTTAACTGCAACTGAAAGTTTTGCCGTAATAATTCCAGTAAAGCCGGGTTGACGATGGCTTCATCATCATGGCGTTTAATCGAATAACCGCTACGTATTGATTGCCGGTTTAAGCTAACCGGAATTAATAAAATAGGCGATAAATGGGTTTTTTCGGAGCGCTCATCTTCCGCCCAACGCAGAAAACCCAGCGCCAGATATAAGGTATTGGCACCACCTTCTTCCAGGCCCAATCGGGTGGCGCTGTAGATTTCATACAGACGGGCGTCCAGAGTTTTACTGTCAAGTTCGGCCAGCAGTTCTTTTTCCTGCATCGCCAGTAAAGCCGCCGCTTGTATCGGATCTTCTCCGGTACGCTGCCGGGCAATTTCTGTCTGTCTAGGATCGGTGCCCTGCATAATTTGCGGCAACGCTCTAAATTTCCATTCCCGGCCTTCCGATAAGGCATCTTCCAGTTGCGCCGAGTCGGGTACTCGCAAGGGTAGAGCAAGCTTGGTGGCTTTAAAGTTGATCAGTCTGTTGCGTAGCGTTAGATCGAGTAATTTGGCTTTCCAGCGCGCCAGGCGGCCTGCCGGCGTTTCTGGAACAATATCCTCATCCAGCAAAATGGCTTCGCCATCCAAAGAGGGCAGCAGTGGCGGCGGTTCAATAACCGGGGCGAACTCCGATGCTTCTACCGCCGGCCCGTCGGCAGTTTGAGCACGGCTGGGCAAGGGCAGGATTTGTTCAATGCGGGCGCGGCGGATGTCAACGGCAAACAGAAATTCTGTTTCATTTTGTAGATGACTTAAGCCGGTTTCACAGGCACCGCGCAAGGAGCCTATCGGTTTTTGGGTTAGTGCGGTTGTTTCAAAAACAATTAATTCGCCACTGGCTACCCGTTTGCGTATCGCCTGCGGGTCATCAAAGATGGAGTTGGGGAAACTGGTATTGATCAGCCAGCAACCTAGCCAGGCATGGCCGTTTTTAATTAACAGAATCGGGTTAAGGCCGGCTTGTTCCAGGCAGGAACAAACCAGCATGGTCAAATCAAGGCAAGTCGCTACACCGCCGGAGATTATCCGATCCGGGGTGCGGATTTTTTGGCCTTCCGTACCAAAGGAAGCCGGCGGCAGGGCATACTGAATATTTAAGGCACCGATTGCACTATAAATGGCCGACACTTGCGCCCAGCAATTTTCTCTATGCTTGCTTTGGTAACCGTCCAGCTGCAAGGCTTGATCTGTTTTGCTCAACAAGTTGCCGGCGGTATGGATTAAACGATCGACCGCCGGATTATTCGGTAAGGAAAAAGCCGCCAATAGCTCGGGTAAGGATTGCGTGCCCGCCCATTGGTCGTACGCCAGAATGCTGATGTCTTGCATACTCTGCAAAATACCGTGGCCGTTGGCTAAAACTTCTACAATCAGTCGGCCTAGTTCGCGCTCGGATAATTCGGTGAGATAGCTATGGTTAAATTTTAAATCCAACGCACTCAACAAGCGTTTTTCACCCGCCTGCAATACATCAAATTTTAGCCGCAAGGTATCGGTAAACTGCGGTTCGGTGCGGATAATCAGCTCAATATTAGTTAGGTCTGCGCTATCGTCGTCATTGCTTATCGTTAAGCTGCGCAATAACGGTACATGGTTTTGGTAAGAGACATAGTTGACTGTTGGAGCCGCATTTATTTCAACGGTGAGTTTATGTTGGCTTGATCCTGCTGGATTATTGAGCATTCCGCTATCCGTCATCAATTCGTTTGAGCAAGGTCTGAGGTTAATTCCGCCGCGGCAAGCGTACAGAAAAACGAAATCAGGATGGGTGGGGCAGGGCGGCTAGTTAAAAAGTTGATGGTGTTTGTTGTTTTGCTTTTCAACTGGTTATGCGCCTAAAACCCATATGATTAACCTGTGTAGTATACATTATGACGAGATTGTGATCGTTATTTTTGGTGGGTGGTTAGCGGCGTATCTTGAAAATTTTCCTGCATCGAAGTCGTCATTCCGGCATCAGATCAACCTACCCGTCAAAAATAGATTGGTGGACTACTAGCCTGTATTAAAAAGCCGCTTGTCCCAAATGACTTTTTCTGGTGCAGAGATTACCAGTTTTTGTGCATCCGGGTGAAATGGGTTAACCAGTGCGTTACTGTCAAGTCGGGCAATCACGGAAGGCAACACTAAAATTAGAGAGCGACGCTCTTTAAACCATTATGCAAGATAGATGCGTTTGATCAGTACCTTTGCTGTCGACACTGCGCATTTTACACTTTGAATTTGTGTCATAAGTCAAGCTTTTATCAGCACAAAGCAGGCCTAGGTTGCCCCATTTTTCTACAACAAAATTTGAAATTTTTTGAAGCCGAGAATAAAAATTACATTGCGCGACTCAAAGCAGCTTAACTAGTACAGCGACAACGCCGATAGATAAGGCCAACATAGCGCCAAGTTTGATGGTTAGGCGCTGCTCAAGATCACGCAATCCATTATCAAGGTCTTCTTTTGTGGCAAGCCTGGATTGTGCTTCGGCAATGACGCGCACAACAGCTTCAGCTTGTTCTTGAGCAAATCCGGCTGTTTTGAGTTTATCAACTAGCTCTAAAGTATCGAACGTAACAGTAGTCATTAGCGGCTCTCCTATTTCTGACGGATAGTTTAGCAGATAAGTCCAATAGGTTTTTGAGGTCTAATAAAAATAGGCTTATGCTTTTTATCGTCGCCCACATTGGTGCACGCGATTGGCCGCCCGGATCTCCTGGCATAAAGGCCGCTTTCATCATCCTAGAATCAGCAGTTGACCGCTTCACTGTTATCGTAAAGGCCTATCTTTTCCAGTCACGATAAGCCATTACGATAGACAAGGAGCGGTCAACTGCCGATTTTAGGTTAAATACAGTAATTATTTGATCACATAGCCAAAATTTTGGGTCTGATTTTTGTGGTCAAAAAGTGCTGATCAGCCGGTATACACGGGAAAGCGTTTGCATAACAGATGCACCGTTTCTCTGGCTGCGTTAATAACATTTTCGTCATCAATATTATCCAGCACATTGCAAATCAGCTCCGCAGTCTCACGCATTTGCTCTTCCTTGAAACCGCGTGTAGTGGGGGCCGGCGTACCGATACGAATGCCGCTGGTGACGAATGGTGATTGCGGGTCGTTGGGCACCGCATTTTTGTTGACTGTGATATGCGCACGGCCCAGTGCCGCATCTGCCGCTTTGCCGGTAATACCTTTGCTGACCAGCGAAACCAGCATGAGATGATTATCGGTGCCGCCGGAAACCACGTCGAAACCGCGTTGGGTAAATACTTCCGCCATTGCTTGGGCGTTCTTGATCACTTGCTGTTGGTAAATTTTAAATTCCGGGGTTAAGGCTTCTTTAAAGGCTATTGCTTTGGCGGCAATAACATGCATCAATGGTCCACCCTGAATTCCTGGAAAAATATTGGAATTGAATTTTTTTTCCAGATCAGGGTTACTTTTGCATAAAATCAGGCCACCGCGTGGGCCGCGTAGCGATTTGTGGGTGGTGCTGGTCACGGCATCGGCGAACGGCACCGGATTGGGGTACAGGCCGGCGGCAACCAGACCGGCCACATGCGCCATATCCACCACATAATAAGCCCCGACTTTGTCGGCAATTTCACGGAAACGTTGCCAATCCCATATTCTGGAATAGGCCGAAAAACCGGCGATGATCAGTTTGGGTTTGTGTTCCAGCGCTAGTGCCTCAACCTGAGCATAATCAATTTCACCGGTCTCAGGGTGTAAACCGTATTGAACGGCATGGTAAATCTTGCCGGAGAAATTGGGTTTGGCGCCATGGGTTAAATGGCCGCCGTCAGCCAGACTTAAACCCAGAATTGTGTCGCCGGGTTGTATCAGTGCCATGAATACCGCCATATTGGCTTGCGAGCCGGAATGCGGTTGAACGTTGGCGTAATCGGCGCCAAATAGCTCCTTGGCGCGATCAATTGCCAGTTGCTCGACAATATCCACATATTCGCAGCCGCCGTAATAGCGTTTTTCTGGATAACCTTCCGCGTATTTATTGGTTAATAAAGAGCCTTGCGCTGCCAATACCCTGGGGCTGGCGTAATTTTCCGAGGCAATTAATTCAATATGATCTTCCTGACGCTGGCGTTCTTGTTCCATGGCTTGAAATAATTCGTTATCAAAACCTTCAATGGTCATTGATGGGTCAAACATGGTGGTCTCCTAAAATGGGTATTATTCGCTAGCGGGATGTAATAACAAAATTTGCAGGTCGGCTACATTGGTGCCGGTTGCGCCTGTTATCAGTAAATCGTTGGCGGCTTGTAGGGCCGGATAGCTGTCATGTCTGTTCAGCATTGCCAGCGGATCGAAACCCGCGCGGCGGATGCGTAACAAGCTGCCGGTATCCACTATACCGCCGGCGGCATCGGTGGGGCCGTCACGGCCATCGGTGCCGCCGCTTAAAAATGTCCAGTCGCCGCTCAGTTGTTGCTGTTCGGCAGCCAGTGCAAAAGCCAGCGCCATTTCCTGATTACGGCCGCCTTTGCCGTTTCCTGACAATGTTACCGTAGTTTCACCGCCGGCGAGAATAGCAATTGGCTGATTTAAGCCATTTGTTTGTAAATTTTTGGCAAATTGCGCCAATTTTTCTGCCGCGAGGCGGGCTTCACCGCATAAATGTCGGCTGTAGATTTTAATCGGGTAAGCTAGTTTTGCGCCGGTTTGCTGTGCCGCTGCTAGACTAATGGCGTTACTGCCGATCAACGTATGAGAGCTATTTTGAAAAATCGCAGCGCCGCTTTTGGGTGTTTCCGGGTGTAAATTTTGTTCACCTTGTTGCAAATAAGTTTTTACCGCAGCCGGTGTGGCTTGCCAAACCTGATAAGACTTAAGCACGGCGATGGCGTCGCAGAAGCGGCTGTCATCGGGTACTGTCGGGCCGCTGGCGATGGCGCTGAGGTCGTCACCCAGCACATCCGATAAAATCATTGCATGTAGGTCGGCTGGGGCGGCCAGTTTGGCTAGTCCGCCGCCTTTGAGTTGTGATAGATGTTTGCGGACGCAATTAATTTCATTAATATTGGCACCGCAGGCCAGCAATAAATTGGTGGTGGTGATTTTTTCCGCCAGACTGATACCCTCAACCGGGGCGGGCAATAGCGCTGAGCCGCCGCCGGAAATCAAGGCCAGCACCAGTTCACCTGCTTGGGCGCGTGAGACGCGTTCGGCAATGATTTTGCCGGCCTGCCAGCCGTTGGCATCCGGCAATGGATGTCCGGCGCCGATGACTTCTATATCTGTAATGCTGCGAACGTTTTCGTAACTGGTAACGGCGATGCCTTTGCCTGCCAGTTTATCGGCAGGAATGATTTTTTGCGCGGCGGCTATCATTGCGCAGGCGGCTTTGCCGAAAGCGAGCAAATGGATGTTTTGCCAGTCGCCAACCCGAAATTGTTCGGTATCCCGCAGCTCCAGATGCAGTCGCAATTGCTTGCCGTTTGTCGACAAGCATTGCTGAATTGCCAAAGTGGGGTCGGCAGCCGCTACGCCAGCCTGAAAAATGCTGACGATATGTTGACGCGGTAAGGCCGTCTGCAGATGCATGGTTAAGCGAGGTTTAGCTTAAGCCATTTGCTTGGCTAGTTCAAAAATGATTTCGGCGTCGAAGATCTGCTTGTTGGATTCAAACAATTTGGCGATGCAGGCACGGTGCAGCGCCAGCTTTAAGGTGCCGAAGCCGATAGCGCCCCAGATGATTTTGCCGTTGCGTAATTGGCCTTTGTCCATCACATCGGTGCCGCCGATGCCGACCGGCGGGGTGGCGTTAGCATCCGCCAACATTTCCAGATAGGGATGCTGTTGCCAGTGTTCGGGTTTAAGCAGTTCAACGCCGGCTGCACCGGTACTCAGTACAATGTGGGCGTCTTTTATCGCTGCTGCGCGGCTTTCAAAATCATTGGCTTCTACCGGCGTTAGCTCGACATTAAAGCGTTGCTTCATGGCAAAACAGGCTTTTTCTGCATTAAACAGGTGTCTGGATGTGATTGAAACCTGTGCGCCTTCTAAGGCCATCATCGCCGCCGCACGTTGACCTACCGGCCCGGTGCCTGCCAACACCACGGCTTTTTTTCCGGCCAAGCTGCGGCTGCCGGCTAATTTTGCCACAGCGGCGGCGGCAGTGGTGTTGCTGCCGTTACTATCCAGCATGACGGACACTTGAAAGCCGGGGAAAAAATGCTGTTGTACGGCAAGCAGTAGTTGTTGACCGGCATCCATATTACTGCCGCCGATAAAAATAGCGGTATTTTTCTTTTCTTTGGGGGCGCGGGTAAAAATGGCGCCATCAACCAGCGCTCCTACATTGTCGGGATTGATGTTGCCGTAGCCGATGACATGGTCTGCGCCACCGTCATAGCCGACAACCGTATCAAAAACAGACGGGTTGGCATCGGTATCGAACTGAAATAGCAGTTTTTTCATTGGTTTACCTTCTTAATGGGTAACTTTTCACCGTAGCTGCAATGATGAGAAAATGTCATCGCGGCTGTCGGGGTTTGGATGATGATAGGCCTGATTCCAAGCCCGAATGTGATAACTGAATCACTTTAGGGGCAAAAAAGGCGATTCAATGATAAAGCTTAGCCAAAATACTGAAATCAGGTTAGGTCAATATTTTGGTGCTTTATGTTGGAAAATCGCCGAAATCATAACGGATAATGCCGCGCTGAGTAATCATTGGTAAAGCAGATACAGCAACCCGATTTCAGGCTGCGGCATTATACAGGATATTGAAAATCTCGCCTTATGCGAGTTGTTTAGCTTTAGGTTAAAGCCGTGCTGGTGTATGTGTCCAATTGCCGATTCCAGGTTGAACAACTTGGCTGATAAGAATAGTGATTGTTTGGGATAATGGTTTGTGTCATATTGCCAAAAATATTGAACCGATATAAAAGGAATCAGATGAAAACTCCTGTCGATATTGCAGTTTCCGGCGCCGCTGGGCAAATTAGTTATTCGTTGTTGTTTCGATTGGCTAGCGGGGAGTTGTTGGGGCCGGATCAGCCGATAGTGTTGCGTTTGCTGGAAATTACCCCGGCTTTGGGGGCTTTGGCGGGCGTAGTGATGGAATTAAATGATTGCGCTTATCCGTTGTTGCATAAAATTGTGGTGACCGATAGCCCTAAAGTGGCGTTTGCCGGCGCGGATTATGTGTTTTTGGTGGGCGCTAAGCCGCGCAAGCAAGGAATGCTGAGAAGCGATTTGTTGCAGCAGAATGCTGAGATTTTTGCGGTGCAGGGCAGGGTGTTGAATGAAGTGGCCAGTCGGCAGGTGAAGGTGTTGGTGACGGGTAATCCGGCTAATACTAATGCTTTGATTGCTATTAAAAACGCACCTGATTTGGCGCCAGGCTGTTTTGCGTCTATGGCGATGTTGGATCATACCCGTGCGGTTAGTCAGTTGGCCGGTAGATGCGGGGTGTCTACCACGGATGTTAAACAGGTTGCCATTTGGGGCAATCATTCTTGTACTCAATATCCTGATTTGCATTATGCCAAGGTAAATGGCGCGGATGCTTTGAGTTTGGTGGGGTTTGATTGGTTTGTTGAGGAGTTTATTCCTACGGTGCAGAATCGCGGTACGGAAGTGATCAAGGCGCGGGGGCAGTCCAGTGCAGCGTCGGCGGCCAATGCGGTGATTAATCATATGCGTAAGATTGTCTATGGCACGGAACCGGGCGATTGGGTTAGCATGGCGGTGGCATCTGATGGTAGTTATGGCATCAGCGAAGGCTTGGTGTATTCGTTTCCGGTGACTGTTACGAATGGAAATATTGAAATTGTCAAAGGCCTGGATTTAAATGAATTCAGTTTGAACAGGTTACGTGCAAATGAACAGGAATTGCAGGATGAGCGGGAGGCGATTAGGCATTTGCTGTAATTTTGGCGTGGTCAGCTATCCTCGGCTTTTGGCGGTTTTTTAAAAGCCAAAAAATCAATGGCGTAGGGTGGGTTAGGCGCGCATGTCGAACACTTTTAAGTTTGCCGATAAACTTTTTGCGCGTCGTAACCCGTCGGGTAGCTAATGGCATTTGTTCTTTGTTGAGTTTTTTGGTTGTTACGTTGGTGTGGTCAGCTACCCTCGGCTTTTAGCGCCGCCGTGTCTGGCAGAGGACGCCGTGAATACATCCGTGTAGGCTTTGCGCTGCTTCCCTGCCGCGCAAACCTCTGCCATACACGG
>Ga0316224_1000265_pt1 | contig 80454 bp, 84 predicted proteins | sample TBH18013metaG_FD_206254 | JGI IMG/M metagenome (GOLD analysis project Ga0316224, IMG submission 206254) | Freshwater microbial communities from Trout Bog Lake, Wisconsin, USA - TBH18013 | ecosystem: Environmental > Aquatic > Freshwater > Lake > Hypolimnion/Profundal zone | place: USA: Wisconsin... | reverse complement strand
TTCCAACCGTCGCGTGGATCAATCAACCGGCGAAGGAGGTCGCTAACTCACTGAATTGAATCAAGAACTGTCTCAAAAGACTTGACACGCGCCGCCATCCCCGGTACGGTGTGCCAATTCTCATCGACCCTTTCGGAGGAGTCGCTCTCGTTGCGGAAGGTCTGGAGAATCATTGACGCGTGGGAGAGTGGAGGAAAGTGGCTAATCAGAATCTGGACGCTAATTCATTTGGGAAGGTCCAAAATCAGAGCTTGACTGTGCTCGCCCGCCACACGAGTGACCAACCGGTGGCAGGTGGCGCAGCGAAATCCAAGGAACTGGACAAGAAAATACTTGACACCTGGATTGACGCCGTAGGAATGGCGAATGTCCGAAAGTTCGGAACGAACGCCCTTGAAGCCGATTGGATTGCCACACCCACTGCTTTGTTCTACGTGACTCCGAATGCAGATTCAGTGATTCCATATCTATGGTCCTCAATTGATGAAATCAATATCATTAGGCGTCGTGCATTGTCCTCTGAACTAAGTATCAAAGCCAAGGCCGAAGCAAAACCCATCAAGTTGAAAACTGGAAGAACCTCCGGCGAACGGCTAATAGAGCTCTGGAAGCTTTATGAAGGGAACGTTGATGCCTGACAAGCGTATTGAGGCGGCGGCGGCGCAACGAAAAATGATGTTTGACACCACGTGGAGTACGGCCGTGACGTTTGAAGCGGCCTTTTCCACTAGCGATAAGGACGACTGGTACAACGAGGCGCGCATCGTACGAGGTGGATACGCAATGTCACAACTCTCGTCCGATTTCCTTGAAGAGTACATCACGTTTTTGTTCGACAACGTGCGAATACGAGGAACGTCAAAACGACAAGCAGCGAAGACGGCCGGAATTCAAGATATGTTTTCGCAGCAACGAAAGATGATACGTGAAGTTGTTGAAACGTGGAAAACCAGAGCCAGCGAACTGAAAGTTACACTCCCCGTTGAGCGTCCAAACTCAAAGATTCCCCACTACGCCGACGCCGAAATTAGGGACTTAGACATTCACCTAAAGGCAGGGACTTTGACAAGGCCCGATTTTGACTCCCAAATTGAAGAGGTTATTGAACGATTCAAAATAACCGCCACGGATTTGTCGGATTGGAAATCTTCGCAAGGCATTGACTTCTGATTTTTGACTCATTTGAAATTCGAAACGTGGCTACCCCTCTTTGCCATGAAGATGTTTTCTCGCGATTCCTAGGTGCTTGCCTATCGCCCGTCACGCCGCGACATGCTTCACGATTCGTGGGCGTTCCGTGGGCGTTAGTGGGCGTGTAACACCGGTCTTTCGTGGTGAGCCACGGTTCTCCGCAAGTAAGTCAAAATGCTTCAATATCTATTGCGCTGCTACAAACTCTTGGAGCGGGCGACGAGAATCGAACTCGCGTTCTCAGCTTGGGAAGCTGATGTTCTACCGCTGAACTACACCCGCGCGACTCCCATGGTACCTTTCTCGAACATTGGAGTGCGCTGGCCGTGTTCCAGCGTGACCCGACTGACTTCGCGATGTGCCACGATGATGGCCATGGGAAACTCAAGTTGGCAAAGCCATTGGAACAGTCATCCCGGCGTGCGCACCGGTAGCGAGCTCTCGTTCGGTGAGCGATCTGCGGACAGGATGCGTAACCTCATGGGGTCGTGGCCTTTCGTGTTCGGCTTCTTCGGGGTGCTGATCTTGTGGGCACTTGTCAACACGCTGTTGATCCAGCACGTGCTGCACCACAAGGCTTTTGACCCTTATCCCTACATCCTCCTCAACCTTTTCCTTTCCATGATGGCGGGCGTTCAGGCGGCGGCCCTGCTGATCGCCGCGAAGCGCGCGGACTCCATCTCCTCAGAAGTCGCCCTGCACACTGCGAACAACACCGATGACATCAAGTTGCTTCTCAAGGAGAACACGGACCTGACGACTCAGGTCAAGGCCAATACCGACCTTCTCGAGGAAATTCACTTGCACGTCACCAGTATCGGAAAGAAGATTGGCGCGGATTTCGGCCGTTTCGCCCCTGGGGAGACCCCGCCAGCGCAGTAGGAGACCGAACGCTCCCATGGAATCGAGAATTCCAACGCCATTCTTGGGGCGCTCTTAGGTAGCTTCATTACTCTCGTTGCGTGTCTCCAACCCGACAACTGCACCGAACTGATCGTCCTACGTGGGCGAATCATTCGATGACGACGCGCCGTCGACGCGGGCACGCGCCCAAGCCGTGGGTGGCGGACCTTCTCGCCGTTGTCGCCGGAGTGGGCTTGGGTATTGTCATCGCCCTCGTGGTCATTGGCGAAGCCGGCAGCGCGCTCACTGCGCCGGGGGGTTACTTCAACGCCGTGGGCCGCTTGACCGGATTCGTCGGCACCTACCTCTTGATCATCATGATCATCCTGATGTCGCGCATACCGTGGCTCGAGCGCACGGTGGGTCAGGATCGATTGGTCCGTTGGCATCGACGGGTGGGACCCTACCCGGTCGTGCTCATCGCGCTGCACGTGGTGACCATCACGATTGGCTACGCGCAGATGGACAAGGTCGGGATTCTTCACCAACTGTGGAGCTTCCTCGTGAACTACCGCGACATGCTCATGGCCATGGTCGCCTTCGTCCTCTTGGTCGCTGCCGGTGTCACCTCCGCGCAGATCGCTCGACGGAAGATGAACTACGAGACCTGGTGGGTCGTCCATCTCTACACCTACCTCGCGCTCGCGCTGGCTTTCGCCCACCAGATCACCACGGGCGTCGTATTCCTCAACACGCCACTGGCCAAGGAGTTCTGGATCGCCATCTGGGCGACAACCGCTGGGCTCGTCGTGGTCTACCGATTCCTCTGGCCGCTCCTCAGGAACCTGCGCTACCAATTGCGCATCGCCGACATCGTCGAGGAGGCGCCGGGCATCGTCTCGGTCACCGTCGCGGGCAAGCACCTCTCGCGTCTGGCCGTCTCGGGGGGGCAGTTCTTCCAATGGCGCTTCCTGGCCCGGGGCCTCTTCTGGCACAGCCATCCCTATTCGCTCTCCGCGCTCCCGCGCCCACCCTTCCTGCGGGTCACGATCAAGGGCCTGGGCGAACAGTCCAAGGCCGTTGCGCACCTGAAGATCGGGACCCGGGTGTTCATCGAGGGGCCGTACGGCACCTTCACGGACCACGCCCGTACGCAGGACGCCGTGACGCTCATCGGTGCCGGGGTCGGCATCACGCCACTGCGAGCGCTGCTGGAGGACCTGCCTCTGGACGTCGCGGTCACCGTCGTGATCCGTGCCTCCAGTACCAGGGACATCGCGCACCGTGACGAGGTCGAAGAACTGGTGCGCCAGCGCAACGGTACGTTCCACGAGTTAGTGGGGGATCGCAAGAAGTTCTCCTTCGACCCGGGCACCATGCGGCGCCTGGTGCCCAACATCGCCCAGAGCGACGTGTACGTGTGCGGCCCCGACGGTTTTAGCGAGCGGGTCGTCGCGGCGGCGCTGCGATCTGGATGCGACCCGAAGAAGATTCACCATGAAGCGTTCAGTTTCTAGGACACGAGGAAGATCGATGACGATGACCCCACGCACCGAGCGAGCAACATGAGACGATCACCACTCGTCATCGCGGGGACCTTGGCCGGACTGGTGGGTGTGCTGAGCTTCCACACCACACCGGCGAAATTGACGCTCGGGACGGTGGGGACGACGTCGACGTCGACGACCCCTCCCACAACGACCCCTCCCACAACCACATCGGGTCCGCCCCCGACCACATCGACACCTTCGAAGAAGCGTCGCTCGACGACGACTCCAACGACGACGACGGTTCGCTCACCTACGACCACCGTGGCGACGACCACCACGACGACGGTCACCCCGACCACGACCACGAGCTCGTCGAGCGCTCCTCGAACGGTGACGGGGCCGCTCGTCAACTACAACTTCGGGGTCTTGTCGGTGTCGGTGACGGCCACCGGCAAGAAGATCACCAAGGTGTCCATCGGCTCCATCAACGATGGGGGGAACTTCCGCTCCCAGTCAATCGACCAGATGTCGATACCAGTGCTGGAGCAGGAAGCGATGCAGGCCCAGAGCGCAAATATTCAGAGTGTCTCGGGCGCCAGCTACACCAGTGCGGGATTCCAACTCTCGCTCCAGGACGCGTTGAAGACGCTGGGTATCTGATGACCAATGGCGGAGTGCGCGTGGGTCGCCCGCTGACGGTGCATCATCGCGAAGAGGTGATGGGGACGATCGTCACCATCGATGCCTACGACGAGGACGGCATCGAACCCGACGAGTTCTTGCCATTCCTCAAGAGAGCGGTCGCGACGCTGCACCATGTGGACAAGGTGTTCAGCACCTGGAAGGCCGACAGTCCACTGAGTCGCCTGCGTCGCGGTGAGATCGTGCTGGGCGAGGCGCCGCTGGAGATCACCGACGTACTCGAGCGCTGCAAGGCTGTCAAAGAACTCACCGGTGGCTGGTTCGACCCGTGGGCGCTTACGGGCGGTGTCGATCCCACGGGCTTCGTGAAGGGTTGGGCCGCGCAGTGTGCGGTTGACGAGTTGGTCGGATCGGGCGTCAACGGCGCGATCGTGAATGCGGCGGGGGATATCGCGACGTTTGGAGGGCCCACGGTCAATACAGCGTTTCGCGTGGGCATCGTGAATCCATCGTCGCCAACGACGCTCGCCTGCACGGTCGAGCTACGAGGGGGCATCGCGACGTCGGGGACCTACGAGCGGGGCGAGCATCTGCTCGACCCGTTCTCGGGACGCTTCGAGACCAGGTTCGAGTCGGCGAGCGTGACCGGACCCGATTTGGGGCTGGCCGACGCGCTGGCGACCGCGCTGGTGGTCGGAGGCGAGGAGGTTCTCGCGCTCATCGAACAGGTCGGTGGGTACGAGGCGATGGCCATCAACCTTGACGGCGGCATGCTCTGGACCACGAAGTTCCCGTTCGTAGACTGAGCGGCAGTTCATCGCGGGGATGATGAGCCACGACGTCGTGAGAACTTCGGAGTATCGTTGCCATGGTTATGGTGCTCTCCGATCGTTCAATCAAAGAGGCTCTCGAACAGGGCCGTATCATCATCGAGCCGCTCGGCGACGACTGCATTCAGCCTTCCTCGGTGGATCTGCACATCGACCAGCTCTTTCGCGTCTTCCGCAATCACTCCCAGCGGGTGATCGACGTCCGTGAGGCGCAAGAAGATCTCACCGAGTTGATCGACGTCGGCCCCACCGAGCCGATGATCCTGCACCCCGGTGAGTTCCTCCTCGGTTCGACCATCGAGCGCGTGGCGCTGCCCGACGACCTCGTCGCTCGACTCGAGGGCAAGAGCTCACTCGGACGCCTCGGGCTGCTCATCCACTCGACCGCCGGCTTCGTCGACGCTGGCTGGGACGGACATCTCACCCTGGAGTTGTCGAACGTGGCGAATCTGCCCATCACGCTGTATCCCGGGATGAAGATCGGCCAGATCAGCTTCTTCGAGATGACGACGCCCGCGGATCGTCCCTACGGCGCCTCGGGCCTCGGTTCGAAGTACCGCGGTCAGCGCGGTCCAACCGCGAGCCGCTATTCGGAAAATTTCAAGAAGTCGTAGCGTCCGACAGATGGAGGGACCGCGGTGTTAGCTCGAATCATTCTCGGACTTGGTATTACGGCGATCTGTTTCGCGATCGCGGGCAAGCGCTTCTACTGGTTATCGCGACTCATTCGCAGCGGTCAGCGAGCCCCCCGACGCTGGCAGGGCTTTCGCAAGGTCGGTGAGGCCGAGGTCGTGGAGGTCGCCGGTCAGCGCAAGATCCTCCGTTGGACGGTGCCGGGTCTGGCGCACTTCTTCACCATGTGGGGTTTCACGGTCCTGATGACGACGATCATCGAGGCCTACGGTTCGTTGTTCCAGCGCAGTTTCCACATCCCCCTGATTGGTCAAAGCAACTGGCTCGCCTTCGTGGAGGACTTCTTCGCGACCGCGGTGCTGGTGTCGCTCGTGGTCTTTTCCATCATCCGCGTGAAGAACGCCCCTTCACGCAAGGACCGTTCGAGCCGTTTCTACGGCAGCCATCTGGGCGCCGCCTGGTTGGTGCTCTTCATGATCTCCATGGTGATCGTCACGCTCCTGGTCTACCGGGGCGCCCAGATCAACACCGGACACTTCCCGTTCGGCGAATCGAAGTGGGCGTTCGCCAGTCACGTCGTGGCCACCTGGCTTCACCCGCTCGGCGCCGGCGTCAACAGCGTGCTCGAGGCGGTCTTCCTGCTCGCCAACATCGCCGTGATCACGGGATTCCTGGTCTTCGTCTCGTACTCCAAGCACCTGCACATCTTCCTCGCGCCCATCAACATCGGCGTCTCGCGTCGTCCCCGCGCACTCGGCGGGCTCGACAAGACCCCCGACATGGACATGGACAACGTGACCGAGGACACCGTCTTCGGTGTCGGCAAGGTCGACGACTTCACCTGGAAGCAGATGCTCGACTTCGCGACCTGCACCGAGTGCGGGCGCTGTCAGTCGGTGTGTCCCGCGTGGAACACCGGCAAGCCGCTGAGCCCCAAACTCCTCATCATGGGGCTGCGCGACAACATGTTCGCCTCGGCCGACCGCCTCTTGTCCGGTGAGGGTTCGGGCGACGTCGCGACGTTGGTGCCCACCGTCATCGACCCTGACGTGCTGTGGTCGTGCACGACGTGCGGCTCGTGCGTCGAGCAGTGCCCCGTTGACATCGAGCACGTGGACGCCATCATCGACATGCGCCGCTACGAGGTCCTCATGGAGTCGCGCTTCCCCTCCGAGGCGAGTCTGCTGCTGCGCAACCTCGAGAATCAGGGCGACCCGTGGGGGCTCGGATCGTCCAAGCGCACCGAATGGCTGTCGGCGCTCGACTTCGAGGTGCCCATCATCGACGGACCGATCCCCGACGACATCGAGTATCTGTACTGGGTCGGCTGCGCCGGTTCGCTCGACGAGCGCGGGCGCAAGCAGGTCGAATCCACCGCGAGGATGCTGCACCGCGCCGGGGTGAGCTTCGGGATCCTCGGACCGCGCGAGTCCTGCACCGGTGACCCGGCTCGTCGCATGGGCAACGAGTACCTCTTCCAGGAGATGGCCAAGGCCAACATCGCCACCCTGCACGAGGTGCAGGCGAAGAAGATCGTGGCCAGCTGCCCGCACTGCTTCAACACCATGAAGAACGAGTACCCGGGCCTCGGCGGCGAGTTCGAGATGATCCACCACGCCGAACTGCTGAGCCACCTCGTGGCGGTCGGTCGTTTGGTGCCCGGCGTCAACTACACCGGCACCGTCACGTATCACGACCCCTGTTACCTCGGACGCCACAACCGCGTCTTCGACGAGCCGCGCAACGTGCTCGACGCGATACCCGGCGTCAAGCAGGTCGAGATGGGGCGTTGTCGCGAGAAGGGGTTCTGCTGCGGCGCCGGAGGCGCGCGCATGTGGCTCGAGGAGAACATCGGCACCCGGGTCAACATGGACCGCACCAACGAGGCCCTCGGCACCGGCGCGGACATCGTGTCGACCGCCTGCCCGTTCTGCATGATCATGCTCGACGACGCGGTCAAGGCGAACGGCAAGGGCGACGAGGTCTCGGTCATGGACATCTCGCAGGTGGTGGAGCGTTCGCTGATGGCGCCCACACCGTCACCGTCCTAGTTAATCTCACCGAAACACTTCGCTAACGAGAACGAAACTCTTGCTTGGAAAACTGGCGCTAACAACCTGAGGTCAGCGTCGCCCTCTCCTAGTTAGCAAAGGAGTGGATGTGTTAACCGCTGCGACCAACATCCCGTATCCCACTTGGCTGAATCCAGCTGACAATACCTGGCAACTCGTCTCGGCGACCCTGGTCGGCCTGATGAGTCTGCCGGGCCTCGCCGTGCTCTACGGAGGGCTCGTGCGCAAGAAGTGGATCGTCAACACCATGCTCATGGTGTTCTCGGGCTTCTCGCTGACGCTCGTCGTGTGGATGCTCTGGGGTTACAACCTGGCCTTCGGGCCGATATCGCACTTCGGCGCGACCGGTTCGTTCTGGAGCGGCTTCATCGGGCACTTCACGCCGCTCTCGACCGCTGGGGCGGAGCAGGGTCAAGCCGTCTCGGGGGCGAACACGCTGATCCCCTTCCACTACTCGACGGCGACGCTGGCGTACTTCCAGTTCGTCTTCGCCGCGATCACCCCATTGCTCTTCCTGGGCGGACTCGTGGGGCGTTTGAAGTTCAAGGCCTGGCTCTTGATCGTGCCGTTGTGGATCACGATGATCTACTGCGTGAACGCCTGCCTGCTCTGGGGCGGCGGATTCTTCGCGCAGAAGGGTGCGGTCGACTACTCGGGCGGCTACGTCATCCACCTGAGTGCGGGAGTCGCCGCGTTCGTGGGCGCCGCGATCGTCGGTCCGCGTCGTTGGCAGGACCGTGAGAACGCGTTCCCGAGCAACCTGATGATGGTCGCGGTCGGCGCCGGAATCCTCTGGCTGGGCTGGAACGGCTTCAACGGTGGTGACCCCTTCTACGCGGGCGCCGACGCCGCGAGCGCGGTGTTGAACACCAACGTCGCGACGGCGGTCGGGGTGCTCACCTGGCTCTGCATGGACATGTTCTTCTCTCGTCAGAAGAAGCCCACGTTCCTCGGGGCCATCAACGGGATGCTCTGCGGACTCGTCGCCATCACGCCGAGTGCCGGTTGGGTCAACGGAACGGGCGCGATCTGCGTCGGTCTCATCGCATCCTCGGTGGTCTGGGTCTCGTGGAACTACCTTTCCAAGGTTCGCCCCTTCTCCAAGGTCGACGACGCTCTCGGCGTCATCTACACCCACGGCATCGCCGGTCTCATCGGCGGTCTGCTGGTCGGCGTGCTCGCCGACCCGGGTATGACCGAATACGGTGTCGCCGGCGCCCACTACAAGGGCACCGGTGGCTTCTCGGTCGGTGGATGGTTCTACACCCACTCGTTCCACCAGCTGTGGGAGCAGTTCCTCGCGGCGTTGTGGATCATTGGCTACACCGCGGTCGGCACGACCGTCGTGTTCTACCTCGTGAAGTTCCTCGTCGGCGGTCTACGCGAGAGCGATGAAGTGCTGGCTCAGGGCGACATCGCGATCCACGAGGAAGAAGCCTTCCCCGAGCCCACCTTCGGTGAGCCAGTATTGAGTCCTAGCCACTTGCACCGCGACAACTTCTAAGGAGTAGATGATGAAACTAGTTACCGCAGTAGTGAAGCCCTTCAAACTCGACGAGGTCAAGGTCGCCGTGAAGGAGGTCGGGGTCACGGGAATGACCGTGGGCCAGGTTCGAGGGTTCGGACGCACCGGAGGTCACATCGAGATCTACCGGGGCAAGGAGTACGAGTTCGACTTCATCGACAAGATCCAGATCGAGATCGTCGTGACTGACGAACAGGTCGAGGCCGTCCTGGACGCGATCGTGAACGCCGCCCGCACCGACACGGTGGGTGACGGAAAAGTATGGGTGACCGAGGTCGAGCGCGTGGTGCGAATCCGCACCAACGAACGCGGACCCGAGGCGGTCTAGCCGGCCTGGCCGGATGCGGGACTTCTCGCGTCCGGCGGCCGGCCCCTCGTCACGACGGGAACGGGTGACCTCGTCGCCCGACCCTACGACGAGCCCTCACGAGAGGGTGGGCCTGCGAGGTGGTGGTTGCTAGCCGGCTTGGCGCGCAACGGCGTCAGCCGCGGCCGCGGCCGCCGACGGGTCGCCCAGGTAGCCAGCCTCGAGCACCGTCAGTTCGTTGTCCAGCCTGACCCGGTAGGGGATTCCCGTCGGGATCTCGAGCTCGGCGATCTCGTCATCGGGGATGTTCTCGAGCACCTTGCGAAGCGCGCGTAGCGAGTTGCCGTGCGCGACCACGAGCACCGCACCGCCTCGCACCGCCTCGCGTCGCAGGTCCTCGACGATGACACCGCTGAAGTAGGGCGTGACCCGAGCCACCACGTCCTTCAGACACTCCGTGGCGGGAATCGCCTCGGCCGGGACGTCGCGGTAGCGAGGGTCGTGCAGATTGCTTCGAGGGTCGCCATCGGGCAGTGGTGGTGGCGGGACGTCGTATGAACGTCGCCAGAGCTTGACCTGGTCGACGCCGAACTGCTCGGCGGTCTCCTTCTTGTTCTTGCCCGTGAGGTCGCCGTAGTGGCGTTCGTTCAGTCGCCAGCTCCGGTGCACCGGCAACCATGATCGGCCGGCCGCGTGCAGCGAGATCTCGGCGGTGCGGATGGCACGGGTCAGTAGCGACGTGTGCAGGATCCTCAGGTCGAGGTCCTTCTCGGCGGCGAGCAACTCGCCCGCAACCTTCGCCTCGGCTTCGCCGGCGGGCGAAAGGTCGACGTCCTCCCACCCGGTGAAGAGGTTGAGGTCGTTCCAGGCGGAACGGCCGTGACGTAGGAGGATCAGATCTGGCACGAAACCAGCGTACCCACTTGGAGAACCGGCACAATTTGGGCTCAGCACGGGGCGCGACTCCTTCGCCGCCGACTGACGAGGTGCCGTTCGAACCCGGGAGCATGCGTCGAGCCCGGGTGGCGGCGACAACGGGTGCGCCGGGACGGCCCACGTGCCCATGCGTTCAACGGGATATCCTTAAAAACCGATTTCGAATCATTTATTGTAAGTTGCATAAAGGTCTATACGTTTTCTTGACAAGAAGAGACTCAACTATGTATACTTCTCTCTGTAGGTTCTCACCCACTGGATAGCCGGGTGAGTCAGAGACGAAGAAATAGTAGAGGAGCAGTTCATGGCAAAGGCAGTCGGTATCGACCTGGGAACCACCAACTCGGTGGTGAGCGTGCTGGAGGCGGGCGAGCCCGTCGTAATCCCGAACGCGGAGGGTGGCCGGACCACCCCGTCCGTCGTCGGCTTCTCCAAGACCGGTGAGGTGCTGGTCGGTGAGGTCGCGAAGCGTCAGGCCATCACGAACCCTGACCGCACCATCCGATCGGTGAAGCGTCACATGGGTGAGAACTGGTCCGTCGACATCGACGGGACCAAGTACACCGCGCAGGAGATCTCCGCTCGAATCCTGCAGAAGTTGAAGCGAGACGCCGAGGCGTACCTGGGCGATACGGTGACCCAGGCCGTCATCACGGTCCCCGCGTACTTCAACGACGCCCAGCGCACCGCGACCAAGGAGGCCGGTCAGATCGCCGGCCTTGAGGTGCTGCGCATCGTCAACGAGCCCACCGCCGCCGCGCTCGCGTACGGCCTCGACAAGGCCGGCCAGGAAGAGACCGTGCTGGTCTTCGACCTCGGTGGCGGGACGTTCGACGTGTCCGTACTGGACATCGCCGACGGCGTGTTCGAGGTGAAGTCGACCCACGGTGACACCCACCTGGGTGGCGACGACTGGGACGACGCCGTCATGCACTGGCTGGTGAAGACCTTCAAGGACACCGAGGGTGTCGACTTGTCGGCGGACAAGATGGCCGTGCAGCGCCTCAAGGAGGCCTCGGAGAAGGCGAAGATCGAGCTCTCCACGGTTCAGGAGACTCAGGTGAACCTTCCGTTCATCACCGCCACCGCCGAGGGACCCAAGCACCTCGATCTGAAGCTCAGCCGTTCGAAGTTCAACGAGTTGACGGCTGACCTCGTCGAGCGCTGCCGCAAGCCGTTCGAACAGGCCATCAAGGACGCGGGACTCACCATTGACCAGATCCACCACGTGATCATGGTCGGTGGTTCGACCCGTATCCCCGCCGTCCAGGAGCTCGTCACCAAGGTCACGGGCAAGGAGCCCAACAAGACGGTGAACCCCGACGAGGTGGTCGCCATCGGTGCCGCGGTCCAGGCTGGCGTGCTCAAGGGCGACGTCAAGGACATTCTGCTCCTCGACGTAACGCCGTTGTCACTGGGCATCGAGACCAAGGGCGGCATCATGACCAAGATCATCGAGCGCAACACCACGATCCCCACCAAGAAGTCCCAGACGTTCACCACCGCCGATGACAACCAGCCGTCGGTCGAGGTGCACGTGTTGCAGGGCGAGCGCGAGATGGCGTCGTACAACCAGACGCTGGGCAAGTTCCAGTTGGTCGGCATTCCGCCGGCGCCGCGCGGCATGCCCCAGATCGAGGTCACGTTCGACATCGACGCCAACGGCATCGTGCACGTCTCGGCGAAGGACACCGCGACCGGGGCCACGCAGTCGATGACGATCACCGGCGGCTCGTCGCTGTCCAAGGACGAGATCGACCGCATGGTGCGCGACGCCGAGGCGCACGCCGAGGATGACCGCAAGCGTCGCGAAGAGGCGGAGGTCCGAAACAACGCCGACGGCCTGGTCTACCAGACCGAGAAGTTGCTGAAGGACCAGGCGGAGTCGTTCCAGGGGACCGAGCGTGAGGACGTCGAGGGTGCGCTCAGCGCCTTGAAGGAGTCGCTGAACGGCACGGATCTGGAATCGATCAAGAACGCCACGGAGAAGTTGCTCACCACGAGCCAGGGCTTCAGCCAGCGTCTCTACGAAGAGGCGGCCAAGGCGAACGCCAACGGTCCGGCGGCTCCGGCGGGCAACGACGACGACATCGTCGACGCGGAGATCGTTGACTGATGACGTCCGAGATCTTTGGAGATGACGACCAGCCGGTGACGTTGGAGGACGTCATTGGCGAGGTCGAGGATTCGCGCAGCGACATCGAGCGCCAGCGTGACGAGTACCTCGACTCGCTGCAGCGGCTCCAGGCGGATTTCGAGAACTACCGCAAGCGGGTCGCCCGTTCCTCAGAGGACGCGGCCACGCGAGCGGCGGGCGATATCGTCGCCAAGTTGCTGCCGGTGATCGACGCGTTCGACATGGCCCAAGCCCACTTCTCGGACACCGAGTCCGACGAAGCCACCGCGCTCGCCCAGTCGAGGGGCTTGTTGCTCGACACGTTGTCGCGCGAAGGCCTCGAACGCATCGACGCCGTCGGTGGCGCGTTCGACCCCCGGGTGCACGACGCGGTCGCGCATATCGAGGGCGAGGGCGACGAGCAGGTGGTGGACGGAGTGCTGCGCGCGGGCTACCTCTGGAAGGGTGCTGTCCTGCGTCCGGCGATGGTGAGAGTGAAGGGCTAAATGGCCGAGCGTGAGTGGTTCGATACGGACTACTACAAGGTGTTGGGACTCACGTCGAGTGCGACGGAGAAGGAGATCACCCGCGCCTACCGCAAGTTGGCCAAGGAACTCCACCCCGACACGAACCCTGGTTCCGAGGAGAAGTTCAAGGAGATCTCGGTCGCCTACGACGTGCTCGGCGACGCCGAGAAACGCAAGGAGTACGACGAGGTGCGCCGTCTCGGCGCATCCGGAGCGGGCTTCGCGGGTCGGGGAGCGCCGGGGGCCAGCGGCTTCAATTTCCAGTCGGGCGACTTCGGTGATCTGGGCGACATGTTCGGCGGCCTCTTCGGGGGCCAGCGCCGCCAGCGGGCTCAGCGTGGTGCCGACCTCGAGACCGCGTTGCATCTCAGTTTTCGCGACGCCGTCGTCGGTGTCACCACGACCGTCAGCCTGCCGAGCGGCGATGCCTGTCACACCTGTGGCGGGCGTGGCGCTGCGCCCGGCAGTGGTTTCGCCACGTGCGATCGCTGCCAAGGTCGCGGCGTGTTGAACGATGATCAGGGGCCCTTCGCGATGTCGAGCGTCTGTCCGCTCTGTCAGGGTCGCGGTGGGCGAATCGTCACGCCGTGCGCGTCGTGTCACGGGACCGGCCGCGAGCCGTCGTCACGTCGTGTCAATGTTCGAGTGCCGGCTGGCGTCGTCGACGGGCAGCGGATCCGCTTGAAGGGCAAGGGAAACCCTGGCGCCCATGGTGGTCCGGCGGGCGACCTCTTCGTCGACGTGCACGTATCACCGGATGCGCGTTTCGATCGTCGCGGCCGTCACGTGACGACGACGGTCAGCGTGCCCGTGACCCAGGCCATCCTCGGCACCACCGTCGAGGTGGCGACGCTCGACGAACCGGTGACGCTGAAGATACCCGCCGGCACGCAGTCGGGGACGACGATGCGGGTACGCGGTCGCGGTGTCCCCGCGAGCGGCAAGCACCCAGCCGGTGACCTGCTCGTCACGGTCAACGTCAGTGTGCCGACGAAGCTGAACAAGGAGCAACGCACCCTGGTCGAGAAGCTCGCCAAGGCCCTGCACGAAGAGGTCGTGGAATGAACGAGCGCCACCACCACGCCGTCTACGTGATCTCGGTCTTCGCCGAACTCGCCGGCGTGCACCCCCAAACCCTTCGCAACTACGAGCGCAGTGGACTGTTGAGTCCCCAACGCACCAGCGGCGGCTCTCGCCGATTCTCCGAGGCGGACCTCGCGGCGATCCGTCGGATCCAGGACCTCACGAACGAGGGGGTCAATCTCGAGGGCGTCAAGAGGATCATGAGGCTCGAGGGCCAGTTGGCCGAGGCGAGAGAGCAACTCGCCGCCACCTCGGACGAGGCCCGCCACCACGTCGCCGAGGCGCACCGTCAGTACCGGCGCGACCTCGTACCCGTTCGTAACACCATCGCGCTGTTCCTGGACGCGCAGCGCCGCCAACGAGGAGGCATGTAATGACACTTGATCCGCAACGCTGGACTGTAAAGACCCGTGAAGCGTTTCAGGCAGCGAACACGCAGGCTGCCGCCGCGGGTAATCCCTACGTCACCCCGGCGCACCTACTGCTCGCACTTCTCAATCAAGCCGACGGCATCGCGCGACCGCTGCTGCTCGCGGCGGACGTCGACCCCATCGGAGTCGCCGCCAGCCTCAGCGAAAAGGTCGCGGCCGAACCGCGCACCGTCGGTGGCACGCAGCCCGGACTCTCCAACGAGGCCCGCAAGGGACTCGAAGAGGCCGATGAATTACGCGCCGACCTGGGCGACGAGTACCTCTCGGTCGACCACATCATCGTCGCGTGGGCGCAACTCCTCGGCACGACCCGCGAGACACTCCTGCAGGCGCTGCGCGGCATCCGCGGTTCGGCGAGGATCACCTCGGAGAACCCGGAGCAGACCTTCCAGTCACTGGAGAAATACGGTCGGGACCTGACCGCGCTCGCGAGGACGGGCAAGCTCGACCCGGTGATCGGCCGCGACGACGAGATCCGCCGGGTGATCCAGGTGCTCTCGCGCCGGACGAAGAACAACCCGGTGCTCATCGGCGAACCCGGCGTCGGCAAGACCGCCATCGTCGAGGGACTCGCCCTTCGTATCGTCGAGGGCGACGTTCCCGAGTCGTTGCGCGACCGTCGTGTGATCGCGCTCGACTTGGCGTCGATGGTCGCGGGCTCGAAGTACCGCGGCGAGTTCGAGGAGCGACTCCAGGCCGTGCTGAAGGAGATTCAGGACGCCGAAGGCGGGGTCATCACCTTCATCGATGAACTCCACACGATCGTCGGCGCCGGCGCCAGCGAGGGTTCGATGGACGCGGGCAACATGATCAAGCCGTTGCTCGCGCGCGGTGAGTTGCGACTCATCGGCGCGACGACGTTGGACGAGTACCGCCAGTACATCGAGAAGGACGCCGCGCTCGAACGCCGTTTCCAGCAGGTGTTCGTGGGCGAACCCTCCATCGAGGACACCGTGGCGATCCTTCGAGGCCTGAAGGAGCGCTACGAGGTGCACCACGGTGTGCGCATCCAGGACGCCGCGCTGGTCGCGGCGGCCTCGCTGTCACAGCGTTACGTGCCCAACCGCAACCTGCCCGACAAGGCCATTGACCTGATGGACGAGGCCGCCGCGAAGCTGCGCATCGAGATCGATTCGATGCCCACCGAACTCGACGTCGTCATCCGGCGTATCCGCCAACTCGAGATCGAGCACGTCGCCCTCGAAAACGAGACCGACGACCGCTCGCGCGAGCGACTCGCGAAGTTGGAAGAGGAACTAGCTGATCTGCGTGAGAAGTTCGACGGCCTGGCGGCTGGTTGGCAGGCCGAGAAGCAGGCCATCGAGAAGATCCGGACCGCGAAGCAGGAATTCGAGGACCGCAGGGCCGAGGCCGACCGCCTCGAACGCGACGGGGACCTGAACGGCGCGGCAGCCCTGCGCTACGGCACCATCCCCGAGACCGAGCGCACCATCGCCGAGGCGACGCGTGAACTCAGTGAACTGCAGGCGAATGGCGCGTTTCTGAAGGAGGAGGTCGACGCCGAGGACATCGCGGAGGTGATCAGTCGCTGGACCGGCGTTCCCGTCTCCAAGTTGCTCGAGGGCGAGGTCAACAAGTTGATCAGGATGGAGGAGTTGCTGCATTCGCGCATCGTCGGCCAGGATGATGCCGTGGTCGCGGTGGCCAACGCCATTCGGCGTTCACGCGCCGGGCTCTCGGACCCCAATCGACCCATTGGCTCCTTCTTGTTCATGGGTCCGACCGGCGTGGGCAAGACCGAGCTGGCGCGCGCGCTCGCGGAGTTCCTCTTCGACGACGACAAGGCCATGATTCGCCTCGACATGAGCGAGTACATGGAGAAGTTCGCAGTCAGTCGTCTCATCGGAGCCCCTCCGGGCTACGTGGGCTACGAAGAGGGCGGCCAACTCACCGAGGCCGTGCGGCGCCGTCCCTACTCCGTGGTGTTGCTCGACGAGATCGAGAAGGCCCACCCCGACGTCTACAACCTGCTACTGCAGGTGCTCGACGACGGTCGTCTGACCGACGGTCAGGGTCGCACGGTCAACTTCACGAACGTGGTCTTGATCATGACGAGCAATATTCCCGGTGACCCGCTGGAGTTCTTCCGGCCGGAGTTCGTGAACCGGATCGACGACATCATTCGCTTCCGCTCACTCGACGAGGATGACCTGGCGATCATCGTGGGCATCCAACTCGGTCGCCTGCGCCGCCGCCTCGCCGAACGTCGTCTGGTCCTCAACGTGACGCCCGCCGCGTCAAAGGAATTGGCGCACCAGGGCTACGAGCCGGCCTTCGGCGCACGGCCCTTGAAGCGCGTCATCCAACGCCGACTTGAGGACCCGCTCGCTCTGGCGGTGCTCGAGGGCACGTATCACGACGGCGACACGATCACCGTTGACGCGGTCGACGGCGTGCTCACGTTCAAGTAGTCGGCCCGGCCCGTCCGGACGTGAAGGGGCGAAGGGTGGATTTTCCGTACGGTAGGCTTGGTCTGCAACGATGCCGTTTCGAGGAGCCAAGTGCCCGCAACCGTGGTAGTCGGTACCCAATGGGGTGACGAAGGCAAAGGGAAGTTAACCGACCTTTTGGCTCGTGACATGGATATGGTGGTGCGCTATCAGGGCGGCCACAACGCCGGACATCGCATCGTCGTCGAGGGCGAAGCCTTCGCGTTGCAACTCGTGCCGTCGGGCGTCCTGTACCCGCACATCACGCCGGTGATCGGCAATGGCGTCGTGGTGGACCCGGCCGTGCTGCTCGCCGAACTCGACACCTTGAGCGCGAAGAACGTCGACGTCGCACGGGTGGTCGTCTCGGGCAACGCGCACCTGATCATGCCCTATCACCAGGAGCTGGACCGCTTGACGGAACGGTTTCTCGGCAAGAACGCCCTCGGCACCACCAAGCGGGGTATCGGTCCGGCCTACGCCGACAAGTCGTCACGAGTTGGTCTTCGGGTCCAGGACCTCCTCGACGCGAAGATCTTTCGCGAGAAGCTCGAAGTCGTGCTGCACGAGAAGAACCTCGTGTTGAACAAGATCTACAACCGACCGGCGATGAACGCGGCGGACATCGCGGCCAAGTACCTCGACGAGTTGGCCCCGCGCGTGGCGCCCATGATCGGCGACACCGTCGGAATCGTGCACGACGCCCTCGCCAGGGGCGAGCGGATCCTGCTCGAAGGGGCCCAGGCCACCTTCCTCGACCTCGACCACGGCACCTACCCCTTCGTCACCTCGTCAAATCCCGTGGCGGGTGGTGCCTGCACCGGATCGGGGCTCGGACCTCGTGACCTCACGGACATCGTCGGCATCGCCAAGGCCTACGTCACGCGCGTCGGCGCGGGACCATTCCCGACCGAACTCGACGGCGACATGGCCGAGCTCCTGGTCGACCGGGGACACGAATACGGCACCAACACGGGACGTCGTCGTCGCGTGGGCTGGTTCGACGCGGTCATGGCCCGCCAGGCGGCGCGATTGAACTCACTGACCGAGATCGCCCTCACCAAACTCGACGTGCTCGACACCCTCGACGAGATCAAGGTCTGCGTGGGTTACGAGGCCGACGGCGTCCGCTACGAGTTCCCTCCCTACCACCAGTCGGTCCTGCACGACGTGCAGCCGATCTACGAGGTGCTGCCGGGCTGGAAGAGCGATATCACCTCGTTCACCAGTTACGAGCAGTTGCCCGAGAGGGCGAAGAGTTACGTGAAGTTCCTGGAGAAGACCATCGGCGTGACGATTTCTGTCGTGGGCGTGGGGCCAGGCCGAGAGCAGTTCGTTCGTCCCTCGTGAGTCGTTGTGTCGTGGTCGGCGCGGGAGCTCGAGAGCACGCGTTGGCCTGGGCGCTGTCACGAAGCGCCGACGTCGTCGTGACCCCGGGCAACGCGGGTATTGCGGCGCACGGCATCACGTGCGTCTCGACGCCGGCCCAGGACCTCGACGCCGATCTGTTCGTCATCGGTCCCGAGCAACCGCTGGTCGATGGGCTCGCCGATGAGTTGCGCGCGCAGGGCAAGACCGTGGTCGGGCCCGGCCGCGACGGGGCGCAGTTGGAGGGCTCCAAGGCGTTCATGAAGGAATTCCTCGACCGGGCCGGCGTGCCGACGGCACAGTTCGGTGTCTTTCGCGAGCCGCTCGACGCAATTCGCTTCCTCGCCGGCATGGACGCGCCGTACGTGGTCAAGACCGACGGCCTCGCCGCCGGCAAGGGTGTGCTCGTCACATCGGACTTCGACGAGGCCTGTGCCGATATCCACGAGAAGCTGAGCGGCGCGGCCTTCGGCGACGCCGGTACGACGGTGATCATCGAAGAGGGGCTCGATGGCGAGGAGTGTTCACTGCTCGTCCTGTGCGACGGTGAACGCGCCACGCCGCTCGTTCCCGCGCAGGATTTCAAGCGAGTGGGCGACGCCGACCGAGGGGCCAACACGGGCGGCATGGGGGCCTACGCACCGATGCTCGCCATGACCCCTGAACTCGTGGACCAGGTGATGAAGGAGATCGTGGCGCCGACGATCCTGGAACTACGCCGGCGGGGCATCGATTTTCGCGGCGTCCTCTACGCGGGCGTGATGCTGACGTCCAAGGGACCGAAACTGCTGGAGTACAACGTCCGCTTCGGCGACCCCGAGACCGAGGCGATCGCCCCGCTCTATGGTGACGCCCTCTACGAGATGCTGCTGCGTGTCGGCGAGGGTCGCCTCGACGAGACACCGGTGACGACCAAGGACTTCGCCGTGACGGTCGTGCTCGCGTCGCACGGCTACCCCCAGCATCCGCGCGCCGGCGACCGCATCGAGGGCCTCGGCCCGGACGGACAATTGTCGACCCACGTCGAAGGTGTCACCGTGTTCCACGCCGGCACCGCGCGCGGCGAGGACGGCGGGTTTGTCACGGCCGGCGGGAGGGTGCTCGCCGTGACGGGTGTCGGAGCGAGCATCGCCCGCGCCCGCGAACGAGCCTACGAGGGCGCCGCGCTCGTAACCTTCGAGGGACGGGTCCTGCGCACCGACATCGCCCTCGCCGCGGTTTAAAGGAGACACATGATTCCGAGGTATTCACCCCACGACGTGGCGGCGCTCTTCAGCGACGAGAACCGTTTCGACACGATGCTCGAGGTTGAGATCCTCGCCGCCGAGGCCCTCGCCGAGCAGGGCGTCGTGCCCGCGAACGACGCGTCGCAACTCCGCGTGCGCCGTCCGGTGATCGACGCGGCGTTCGTCGCCGAGGTCGATGAACGAGAGCAGATCACGAACCACGACACCGCGGCCTTCGTGGACATCGTGCAGGCGAAGATCGGCATGCCCGAAGCGGCGTGGATCCACTACGGGCTCACCTCGTCTGACGTGGTGGACACGGCGTTGTGCCACACCCTTACCCGGGCCATGGACATCGTGATCACCGAGGCGACGGCGCTGCGCGACGCGCTGAGCGCCCGAGCCGTGGCGTCGATCGACATGCCGATCACCGGCCGCACCCACGGAATGCACGCCGAGCCCACGACCTACGGCGTGAAGTTCTCTTTGTTCGCGTTGCAGGTCAATCGTGACCTCGAACGCGCCAAACGGGCCCGTGATTCCATCGCGGTCGGTAAATTGTCGGGCGCCGTGGGAACCTACTCGAACATCGATCCCGCGGTCGAGGAGTTCGTCTGTCACGCGCTCGGTCTCGTGCCGGTTCCCGCGACGCAGGTGATCGCGCGAGACCGCCACGCCGAACTGCTCTACGCCTGCGCCTCACTCGGCACCTCCATGGAACAGTTCGCCCTCGAGGTCCGTCACCTGGCCCGCAGCGAAGTCGGCGAGGCGGAGGAGCCGTTCGCCAAGGGACAGAAGGGGTCGTCGGCGATGCCCCACAAGCGCAACCCGATCCTGTCCGAACGACTCTGCGGACTGGCCAGGGTGCTGCGCGGTTATCTACAGGCCGGACTCGAGGATGTCGCGCTCTGGCACGAGCGCGACATCTCGCACTCGAGCGTCGAGCGCGTGGTCCTGCCTGACGCGTTGCAGCTCACCGTCTACATGCTGCGAAAGGCCACCGGACTCGCCGAGGGCCTCGTGCTGCACCCCGAGCGGGCTCTCGAGAATCTCACCGTGGGGTCGCTCGGATTGGTCTTCTCCCAGTCGGTGCTCCTGGCGCTCATCGAGTCAGGCATGTCGCGCGACGAGGCGTACCGCATCGTGCAGTCCTGCGCCCGTACCGCGGTCGAAGAACGTCGCAACTTCCGCGAACTCGTCGAGAGCGACGAGGCGGTCACGCTGGACGCGGACGTGCTCGCGCGCGCCTTCGACGCCGAACGGATGCTCGCGCACCGGGGTCGATTCCTCGAAGCACTGACGTGGCGGCCATGACGAATCTCGACATCCACCACATCTACTCCGGCAAGGTCCGCGACCTCTACGAGGTCGACCACGAGCATCTCCTGATGGTGGCGTCGGACCGGCTGAGTGCCTTTGACGTGGTGATGAACGAGACGATCCCCGAGAAGGGGCGCGTGCTCACCGGGTTGACGCACTACTGGGTCCGAGAGTTCGGCGACGACGTCCCCACGGCCCTGGTCGCGTGCGATCCTGCGGTCATCGACGAGTTCGTCGACGGATTCCTCGACGAGACCGCGTGGCACGGTCGAACGATGCTGGTTCGTCGCGCGACGATGCTTCCCCTCGAATGCATCGTGCGCGGCCGGCTCGCCGGTCAGGCGTACGAGGAGTACGTGCTGCACGGGACGGTGCACAACATGAAGGCCCCGAGCGGGCTACGACTCACGGACCCCTTCCCGACGCCGATGTTCACTCCGTCCACCAAGGCTGACGCGGGCCACGACATCAACATCGATCTCGCCACGGCGGCGGGCATCGTCGGCGTCGAGGCGCTGGCGCAGGCCGAGAGCATCTGTCTGGACCTCTTCACCAGGGCGCAGCAGGCCATGGCCCGTGTCGGGCTCGTGCTGGCCGATACCAAGTTCGAGTTGGGTTACGTGAACGGGCGACTCGTCGTGTGCGACGAGGTGCTCACGCCGGACTCGTCGCGAATCTGGCCGGTGGACCAGGTGCGAGCGGGTCACACACCGCCGTCGTTCGACAAGCAGCCCTTCCGGGACTGGCTGGCCGACCAGCCGTGGGATCGGACGCCGCCGCCTCCGACGGTCCCCGACGAGGTTATTCAGATAACGTCGCAGCGCTATATCGCCGCCTACGAACGGGTGACCGGGCGCGCCCTCAGTGACTGGTACGGTGCGTAGTCGTGAACTTCCCCGTTATCGTCACCGTCACGCTGCGTCCTGGAATCGCCGACCCCGAGGGAGCGACCATCGAGCGCGCCCTGCCGGCGCTCGGTTTCACCGGAGTCACGCACGTGCGCGCCGGCAAGTCATTCGCGATGCAGATCGATGCTCCCGACGAGGTGTCGGCCCTCGAGAAGGCCACGGCGCTCGCCGAACGTCTGCTCTCGAACCCAGTTATCGAAGACGCCAGCGCGCGTATCGCGGTCTCGCCAGGAGCCTCGACGTGATTCGAATCGGCGTCGTCGTCTTTCCCGGATCGAACTGTGAGTACGACGCCGCCGCCGCGGTGAGCGCGATGGGCGGCGAGGCTGATTTCATCTGGCACTCCGAAACGAGCATCACCGGCTTTGACGGGGTCATCCTTCCCGGTGGATTCGCCCACGGCGACTACCTGCGTCCCGGTGCGCTCGCGCGGTTCTCGCCGGTCATGGAGGCCGTCGCGGCGTTTGCGAACGAGGGCGGTCCGGTGCTGGGCATTTGCAATGGATTCCAGGTGCTGACCGAGGCGGGTCTGTTGCCCGGAGCACTGCAGAAGAACGCCGGCCTCACCTTCGTCTGCGAACCGACCACGCTCATTGTCGCCTCCACCAGGTCCGTCCTCACCCGCGCCGCGACGAAGGGTCAGGAACTCGTGATCCCGATCAACCACTTCTCCGGTGCCTATACGTGCGATGACGAGACCCTTCGCTCGCTCGAGGCGAACGATCAGATCGCGCTTCGCTACAAGAACAATCCCAACGGCTCGCGAGGCGATATCGCCGGCGTCTCGAACATCGCGGGCAACGTCGTGGGTCTCATGCCGCACCCCGAGCGCGCGATGACCACGCTGCTGGGCAGCGCTGACGGGCGCGTCCTGCTCGAGGGTTTTCTGCACTCGAGCGTCGCGGCGCACTGAACCCGCAGCGCCCCGACGGGCGCGGGCGGGCGGGGTGGCGCCGGCCAGTAAGTTGTTTGGGTGAGTAGCGTTCCTGAGCCCCTGCACCGCGCCCTCGGTCTGACCGATTCGGAGCTGGACGATATTCGTTCGGTGCTCGGTCGTGACCCCAACAACCTGGAACTTGCGCTCTACGGCGTGATGTGGAGCGAGCACTGCTCCTACAAGTCCTCACGCATCCACTTGAAGCGACTCCCCACCCAAGCCCCGCACGTGCTCGTGGGTCCCGGCGAGAATGCCGGTGTCATCGACGCCGGTGACGGCATCGCCGTGGCGATCCGCATCGAGAGTCATAACCACCCCTCGGCGATCGAGCCCTACCAGGGCGCCGCGACCGGTGTCGGGGGCATCTTGCGCGACGTCTTCACCATGGGGGCTCGTCCCCTGGCCTTGATGGACCCGCTCTTCTTTGGCGAGCTCACCGACGCCCGACAGCGATGGCTCGTCGAGGGGGTCGTGTCGGGCATCTCGGGTTACGGCAACTCGGTCGGCGTGCCGACCATCGGCGGCGAACTGACCTTCGACGAGTGCTACTCCTCGAATCCACTGGTGAACGTCCTGTGCGCCGGAGCCCTCCCGACCGACCGACTGGTGCTCGGTATCGCCTCGGGCGTCGGCAATCTGGCGGTACTGCTCGGTTCGTCGACCGGTCGCGACGGCATCGGCGGCGTCTCGGTGCTCGCCTCCGCGGGTTTCAGTGGCGAGGACGGTGCCGAGTCACTCGACGACGCGAAGCGACCCAGCGTGCAGGTGGGCGACCCCTACGAGGAGAAGCGCCTTATCGAGGCCTGCCTCGAGTTGCTCGACCGTCGCCTGGTCGTCGGTATCCAGGATCTGGGCGGCGCGGGCCTCGTCTGTGCCACGAGCGAGACCGCCGCACGCGGCGGAGTGGGCATGGACGTCGACATCACGTCGGTGCCGCTGCGCGAAGAGGGCATGCAGCCGTTCGAGATCATGACCTCGGAGAGCCAGGAGCGCATGCTCGCGATCATCACGCCCGAGAACTGGCCGATCGTCGCCCAGTTGTGCGCCAAGTGGGAGGTGCGAGCGAACATCGTGGGCCACGTGGTCGAGCCCTCCCTCGACGCCGAGGGTAAGCCCTTCGGGATGTTGCGTATTCGTCGGGGTTTCGAGGGCGAGATCCTCGCCGAAGTCCCCGCCTCATCGCTCGCCGACGAGGCCCCCCTGTACGACCGGCCTCGGGCCCGTCCGGCCTCGCTCGACGCAGTGCACGCCGACGACCCGACCGCAGACGAGCCGGTCGGCTCGCCCAACGACGATCTCCTCGGACTGCTCATCGACCCCGCGTGGGTCTATCGCCAGTACGACTCGCAGCTCTTCTTGAACACCGTCGTTGGCCCCGGACGCGATGCGGCGCTGTTGCGACTCGCGGGTCCCGGACTGCCCCCCTCGGAGCGTGGCTTCGCGATGTCAACGGACTCGAACCCGCGTTGGTGCGCGCTCGAGCCCCGCGTCGGCACGGCCCTCACGGTCGCCGAGGGTGTCGCCAACCTGGCGTGCGTCGGCGCGACGGCGAAGGCCGTCGTGAACTGTCTCAACTTCGGCAATCCCGAACACCCCGAGGTCATGTGGCAACTCTCTGAATCGATTGACGGCATGGCCGACGCGTGCAACGGGCTCGGTCTGCCGGTCATCGGCGGCAACGTCTCGCTCTACAACGAGAGTGGTGGCAACGACATCGACCCGACCCCGGTGATCGGCCTCCTGGGTGTCGTCGACTCCCTGTTCGCGCCGCCCCCGGGTTGGGCCTGGCGTGAAGGTGATGCAGTGGTGCTGGTGGGCGAACGTGCGGCCGCCGGACCGCTGCCGTTCCCTCTCGGAGGAACTCGATGGGCGACCAGGCGTGGTCGCCGCGGCGGGGTGCTGCCCCTCTTTGACGCCTCGCGACTCGTACCCACCTTCACCTTCGTCACCAGCGAGATCGCGTCGATCTGCGCCGGTTCGACGAGTGACGTGACCGCAGTCCACGACGTGGGAGCGGGCGGCCTCGCCGGCGCGCTGGCCGAAATGGCCGCCTCCAACGGCGTCGGTGCCGACATCATCGAACTATCGGGCCACGGTGAACTCTTCGCCGAGTTTCCCGGACGCTTCGTGATGGCAACCAGCGACCTCGACACATTCTGTGCGCGCGCGAAGCTGGCGGGAGTACCCGTGACGCCGCTCGGCACCGCCGGCGGACCGACATTGCGTATCGGTTCCTCGATCGATCTTGCGGTCGAGGCGATTGCCGCGCGTCGCGCCAACGCCCTCGAGGACGCTCTCAGCTCGGTCGGCTAGCGCTGCGCCTTGAGTTCATCGAGGATCTCGTCGGGAACGCGCAGGTCACCCGACCGACCGGATCCGAGTTTGACGTCGGTCTTGTAGGCGCCGTGATAATCCGAGCCGCCGGTCGGGATCATGCCGGCATCGCGGGTCAATTTCACCATCAGCGAGCGCGTGGCCTCGTTGGTGCCGCCGTAGTAAGCCTCGATACCCTTGAATCCCCGTTCGCGAAGCGAGGCCATGATGCGCGGCATCTGAGCCTCGATGGTCGGCGCGTCCATGGCGTCGAGGTAGTTCACCAACGGGTGGGCCACCGAGAAGACCGTCGACGAGCCACGGGCGGCGTCGACGAACTGCTCGATGGCCATATCGGTCTTGGGGATATACGCCTGGCCGTCGCTGCCCAGCCACTCCGCGAAGAGACGGCCCCAGGACTCGTCGGTGCGTTCGCCGACGATCTCGGGGTGCAGCTCGAACATCGCGCTCGCGAAGTGGGGCCGACCGATCGAGTCGACGTTGCCGGCGAGACCTGTCAGGTGCTCGAGGGTGATCCGTTCGAATCCTTTCTCGTTGAGCAGTGTCACGAGGGCCCGGTTGCGCACGTCGCGGTCCACGCGCAGTTCGCTGAGTCGTTGCTGAACCGGGTGAGTCGCCTCGAGGGGCAGGAAGTACGCGAGCACGTGGACGCTTCGGTGGCTGGTCGTGCCGTCGGCAAGGTGTCGAGGGAATTCGTTGTCGCGAAGCGAGATCTCGACCCCGGGGATCAGTTCGACTCCCAACGACGAACAGGCCAGCGCCATCTCGTCGTGACTGGCGGTGGTGTCGTGGTCGGTGAGGGCTACGGCACGAATACCCAGATCGTGGGCGTTTTGGGCCAATTGCGTCGGCGTGTCGGATCCGTCCGAGAAGTTCGAGTGCATGTGCAGGTCAATCACGACTCCAGCGTATCGAGAGGGTGTCGACGTACCCTTCGACTGTGCGAGAATGGAGCAGTGCCTTTCGTCGACGACGCCTACAGTGGTTAAGGCATGAAGGAAGCTTGCGGCGTCGTTGGGATAGTTGCTCCGGGCCGTGACGTCGCACATCTTTGCTACGACGCCCTCTACGCGCTCCAGCACCGCGGCCAGGAATCGGCCGGTATGGCCACCTTCAACAACGAGCAGATCACGGTCGTGAAGGACAACGGACTGGTCAGTCACGTTTTCGCCGACACCACCCTTCGTGCCCTCGCCGGTTCGATCGTCATCGGGCACACCCGGTATTCGACGTCGGGCTCGGCGAACTGGACCGCCGCCCAACCGGTCTACCGCTCGGCCGGCACGTCCGGATTCGCCATCGCGCACAACGGCAACCTGACCAACACCGGATCGCTGGCCGACGTGGCCGGTATCCAGGTGACCTCGATGTTGTCCGACTCGGACCTCGTCGCTGAGCTCCTTTCGCGCTCGGTCGATCGTGGCAACACGTTGAGCCAGGCGCTCGGCGAGGTCCTGGCGCACGCGCAAGGTGCATTCTCCATGGTGATCCTCGAGGCGAACATGGTGCACGCCGTGCGCGACCCGTACGGGTTTCGGCCTCTCTGTCTCGGTCGACTGGGCAGCGCGGACGCTCCCGAAGGTTGGATCGTCGCCTCTGAATCACCGGCGCTCGACGTACTCGGGGCGACGTTCGTGCGAGAGATCGGCCCCGGTGAGATGGTCACCATCACCAACGAGGGAGTCCACTCGGTGCAACTGCTCGAGCCCGCGGGCGACAAGCAGATGCTCTGCATCTTCGAATTCGTCTATTTCGCGCGTCCCGACACCTACCTGATGGGCCACCAGGTTCACACCACGCGCCGACGAATGGGCGAGTTGCTGGCGGGCCAGTCCGAGGTCGAGGCCGACATCGTCATGGGCGTCCCCGACTCGGGGATCCCGGCTGCGGAAGGCTACGCCAAGGCATCAGGGATCCCTTTCGGATACGGACTCGTCAAGAACCGCTACATCGGTCGCACGTTCATCTCGCCGGACCAGAAGAAACGAGCGGACAGCGTGCGGCGCAAGTTGAACCCCCTTCGTGAGAACATCGAAGGCCAACGCCTCATCGTCGTTGACGACTCCATCGTTCGCGGCACGACGACCCGGGCACTCGTGCGGATGCTGCGCGACGCGGGAGCGAAAGAAGTGCACCTGCGTATCTCCTCGCCCCCCTTCATGTGGCCCTGCTACTTCGGGATCGACACCCCCACGCGCGACGACCTGCTCGCGGCGAACCACTCCATCGCCGAGATGAACGACTACATCGGCTCGGACACGCTGGAGTTCATAACGTTGGAGAACCTGCGAACGGCGATCCGATTGGACGGCGAGTGCTGCGACGCGTGCCTGACCGGTAACTACCCCGCACCCACGCCGGTCGCGATCGGCGCCGCGAGGGGCCGCTGGTGAGCCGCCTCCTCGATCAACCAACGGGCGGGATGACGTACGCCTCGGCGGGCGTGTCCATTGAAACGGGCGACGACGCGGTGGAGCGGATCAAAGAGGCCGTGAACAGCACGAAGCGACCCGAGGTGCTTGGCGGTATCGGCGGTTTCGCGGGACTCTTCGCTCTCAATACGAAAGGCTTCAAGGAGCCCGTACTCGTTGCGTCAGCTGATGGCGTGGGTACCAAGCTCGAGGTCGCTCGTCAGGTCGGGCGCTACGACACCGTGGGCATCGACCTCGTCGCGATGCTGGTGGACGACCTGGCCTGCGTCGGCGCCGAGCCGCTCTTTCTGCTTGATTACGTGGCGGTCGGGGCACTGGACCCCGCCCGACTCGAAGAACTCGTCGGCGGCATCGCCGCCGGATGTCGGCTCGCGAACACCGCGTTGCTCGGCGGCGAGACCGCGGAGCACGGTGGCGTCATGGGCCCCGACGACCTCGACGTTGCGGGCTTCGCCGTCGGCGTCGTGGAGAAGGGCAAGGAACTCGGTCCCCACCGGGTCCGCAAGGGTGACGTGCTGCTCGGTTTCGCCTCGCCGGGCCTACGTTCGAACGGGTATTCGTTGGCCCGCAAGGTCCTGATCACGTCGTCGACGTCCCTCGACGAGCCGGCCTACGAGGGGGCGACACGCACGCTGGGCGACGAACTGCTGGTCCCCTCGGTGATCTACGCGCCCGCAGTGACGGCCCTGCGCGAAGCGCTCGGCACGGGACTGCACGCCGCCGCCCACATCACCGGAGGTGGCATCATCGGCAACGTCGCACGTATCGTGCCGGCGACGCGTGACGCGGTCATCCACATGGATAGCTTCGAGACGCCCGAGATCTTCTACGAGATCCAACGCCGGGGTCAGGTGGGTGCGCACGAGATGGTCCGGGTCTTCAACTGTGGGCTGGGTATGGTCGTGGCGATCGACGCCGACGATGTTGACGCGGCCCTGGAAGTGGCGCGCGCGGCCGGCGTCGACGTGACGGTCATCGGTCACGTGCGAAGCGGTACCGGATCCGTGGTCCTGTCGTGAGTGAAGCCCGGCGTCGCGTGCTCGAGCACCTGCTCGAACACTCGGTTCGCCGCGGTGACTTCATCCTGAAGTCTGGACGGACATCGTCGTGGTTCATCGATTCGAAGCAGACGATCTGCGCGCCCGAGGTCATGGTCGACGTCGCAACGTTGCTGCTGGAGAGGATCCCCGCTGACGCCACGGCGATTGGTGGGCTCACCATGGGCGCCGACGGGGCTTCATTCATCACCGCCGGCGTGGCGGCGACGCGAGGCCGGATGCTGAGGGCCTTCAGCGTGCGAAAAGAAGTGAAGGACCATGGCGCGGGAGGGCGAATCGCCGGCGTCCTGCAACCGGGTGATCGGGTCGTCATCACCGAGGATACGGTCACCCGCGGGACGAGCCTTCTGGAGGCGGCGCGAGTCGTGCGCGACTACGGCGCCGAGGTCATCCTGCTCCTGGCGGTCGTCGACCGGGGTGGAACCGCCGCGGCCATGGCCCTCGCGGAAGGTTGGGATTTTGACGCGTTGTTCAGTGCCGCCGACCTCGGCTTCTCCTACGAGGGCGCTTAGGACTCTCTCGCGAGCACGTCGAGCACGCGCGTTCGCCACGCCTGGAGCCCGGGGTAGCCGTCCTCGGGCGTGTGTCCGAAGCGTACGACCAGCGCGTCGAGTGCCGGCACCACGCTGATCATCTGTCCTTCGAACCCGTTGGCCCAGTACGTGCCGTACCGGTCCCCGGTGACCCACCACTGCCACGAGTAGAACGAGTCGCTCTCCTCGTCCAGGCTCAAGGGGACCTGAGCGGTCGCCGCCCACGAGCGCGAAATGAGCTGCTGATCCTCCCACTGGCCGCCGCGCAGGTACAGCAACCCGAATTTCGCGAAGTCGAGGGCGGTGGCGTGCACGTAACTCGACGCCACGAAGACACCCGTTGGGTCGAAGGTCGCCTCCGCGCTGGTCATGCCGATCGCGTCGAAGAGATTCCGTTGGAGATAGTCGCGGTACTGGTCGCCGTAGCCGACCTGATCAGCGACGATTCGACTCAGCACGTTGGTGGTGCCACTGGAGTAACTGAAATAGGTGCCGGGTTCGTGGGCGAGCGGTAGGCGCGCCGTGAAGCCAGCCATGTCGGTCTTGCCCTCGCCGAAGAGCATCTCGATGACGTGGCTCGTCTGGCCGATCTCGTAGTTCTCGACGAACGCGAGCCCGTCGCGCATCGCGAGCAGGTCACCGAGTCGGATCTGGTGGCGAGGATCAGACTCGTCACTCCACTCGGGAACCGGCGCCAACTGGTCGGGGTCGAGCACGCCACGGTCGACCAGGCCTCCAACGATCATGTGCAACATCGACTTGGCCATGGACCACGAGAGCAACGTGCTGTGCTGATCGATCGGTTCGGGGTCGCGGTCGAAGAACTCCCGGACTCCGCCGTAGCGCTCGTACAGCACCTTGCCGCCCTGGATGACGACGACGGCGTTCGTCACGCCGACGACGTCGATGAGGTCGAAGACCTCATCGGCCACCTTCTCGAGTTCGACCGACGCGTGCGCGCGCGGCCACTCATTCGTTGGCCAGGCCACCTGCGAAGGTTGCTCAACGAAGCTCGGCGTCACTCTCGGCAGTTCACTCACGGTCATCTCCCCCTGAGTATTGTGTCACGGCCTGACGTCACAGTCCGTCGGTACGTTTCGTCCATGACTCGAACCACCAACGACGGAATCGATCGCTACATCTACCGAGCCGCGACGACCTCGCGTCGTCATCGCCATCTCGTCAGCGTGTACTTCGTCGAGCGCTGTCGCGACTCGACGATCGTCGCGCGGATCGTTCCGCTCGGCCTCGTCAGTCAGAGAACGGGTTCGCACGAGATCGCCCTGCGAGGACTTGGGCGCAACGTGGTGCTCGCGGGGACGTGGGAGCCCACGGCGAGTTCACGTCACGACCGGGTGCGGGTTCGATCACTCGAAGAATGAAAGAGAAGATGGTCGTCCCATGGAAATGAATTTCCAAGAGACGACCAGGTTGGTGGTCGAGACCGGCGTCGATCCGGTGACCTCACGCTTTTCAGGCGCGCGCTCTACCAACTGAGCTACTCGACCTAACCTCTTCACCCTTTCGGGTGTCGAGCGGACCTGACGGGATTTGAACCCGCGACCTCCGCCTTGACAGGGCGGCGTGCACTCCGAGCTGCACCACAGGTCCTCGGTGTTCTCGAAGTGGGTACCTCGAGACGCGAAGTGTAAGTCTATCCGTTGTGACGGTGCCGCCTCGAGAGCGGTGATTTATGGACAATTTAGCCACTCGTAGGATGGACGACGTGCCCCGCGTGATTCGATCCTGCTTCGAGCAGGGGGAGGAGTCGTGAGCGCCACCGTCGTGCTCATCGTCCTCGGGGCTGGCCTGGTGCACGCGGTGTGGAACGCCATGGCGAAGAGCATCCACGACCAGTTCGCGAGCTTCGCCCTGCTCAACCTCGGTATCGGAGTTGTCTGCTGGGTGGCGTGGCCATTCGTGGGTTTACCGCGCACCGGTGCGCTCGGCTACCTCGTGGCGTCGGTGGGATGTCACGCGGGCTACGAGTTGTTCCTGATGGGGGCGTACCGTCGTTCTGACTTCTCCCAGTCCTATCCAATCGCGCGGGGCGTCGCTCCGCTACTCGTGTCGGTGGCGGGCTGGTGGTTCGCGAACGAACACCTCGGCATACGGGGCCTCCTTGGCATCCTCGGTGTCGTCATAGGGATCATCAGTCTCGCGCTGCGCCGAGGCGTCGCCGGGCATCGTCACGGCGTGTGGTGGGCGCTCGCCACCGGCGTCGCCATCGCTGTCTATACCGTGGTCGACGGGCTCGGCGTGCGCGCGAGCCACACCGCGTTGCGCTACGGCACGACCTTGTTCGCGTTGGAGTCGGCGTTGTGGCTGATCGGCGTCGTCGCCCGCCCCCGCCGTCGATGGTGGCCCGGCACGCGCGTAGCTGTCATCGGTATGGGCGCCGGCGTGCTGTCGATGGCGGGTTACCTCGCGGTGCTCTGGGCCCAACTGCGCGCTCCGCTGGGCGTGGTGAGCGCGTTGCGCGAGACCGGCGTGCTGTGGGCCGCCCTGATCGGCGTGGTCATCTTCCACGAGGGAAGACTGCGTCGAATCATCGTGCCGGCGGGACTCGTGGTAGCCGGCATCGCCCTGCTCAGCATCGCGTAGCGGGCGCAGCGCCGATCGATCAATCGCGCAGCACGAAACAGAACGGATGCCCGACCGGATCGAGATAGACCCGAAAGGAGTCGCCCGGCTGAAAGTCGGGCTTGGTGGCACCGCACGAGAGCGCGTGGATCTCGCCAGCCTCGAGGTCACCCACGGCAAAGTCCAGATGCAACTGCTGGGGGATGTCGCCATCGGGCCAGGTCGGCGCGATGTAGCCGTCGATCTTCTGGAACCCGAGGGTGGGCATCCCGGGGTTCTCCAGCTCAATCCACGTGACGTTCTGCGCGGTGAATTCGCCGAGCGGCTCGACGTCGAGTCCGGTGAGTCGCGAGTAGAAGTCGGCCAGGGCGAGCGGGTCCGGACAGTCGAGCGCGGTCAGCTGAAGTCGAGGAAGGGTCATTCGCCAAACGTAGCGCCGGTCGGTCGGCACCTCACGTTGAGGTCGTCGGCGCCACCGGCGAGCAACGTAGCGAGGCTGTCGGGAGCGCATCGATGGACGTTGGGCAGTCGACCACTGCGATACGGTGAACCGATGAGTGATGTCTCGCCCGGCGCCGTGACCCAGCCCCGCAATGTCGTCGTCGTTCTGCTCGACTCGCTCAACCGACACCTTCTCGAGGCGTACGGAGCGACCGAGTTCGCCACGCCCAATCTGAAGCGCTTCGCCGCCCGAGCCCAGCGCTTCACGAACCACCACACCGGATCATTGCCCTGCATGCCGGCGCGCCACGACGTGCTCTGCGGCGCGCTGGACTTCCTCTGGCGTCCGTGGGGGTCGGTCGAGATATGGGAAGACGCGATCACCTACGAACTGCGAAAGAAGGGCGTCGTCACGCAACTGATCACCGACCATCCCCACCTCTTCGAGGCGGGCGGCGAGAACTATCACACCGACTTCTCGGCGTGGTCCTACGTGCGCGGCCATGAGGATGATCCGTGGAAGACGAGGCTCGATCCTTCGTGGTTCGGCGCGCCCGCGCTGCCCGCGATGCCGGCCTCCATCGCGCGCGGCTACGACACGTCGCGAACGTATTTCCGCTCCGAAGAGGACTTCCCCGGGCCCCAGACGATGACCGCGGCCGCGGCGTGGTTGCGTGAGAATGCGGGTTCGCACGATCGTTTCTTCCTCTTCGTCGATGAGTTCGACCCCCACGAGCCGTTCGACACCCCCGAGCCGTGGGCCTCGATGTACGACGATCAGTGGGAGGGACCGAAGGTCATCTGGCCCCCCTACACCGATGCGGGCGGACCCACGGTGCCCGACGAGCGGACCGGACGACAGATTCGCGCCAACTACGGGGCGAAGTTGTCGATGATCGACCACTACTTCGGTCGCGTGCTCGACGCCCTCGACGATCAGGATCTGTGGGGCGACACCGCCGTCATCGTCATGACCGACCACGGCCACTACCTCGGAGAGCGCGGTGGCATCTGGGGAAAACCGGGTGTCCCCATCTACGCCGAGATGGGTCACATTCCGTTGATGGTCGCCTGGCCCGGTCGAGCCCCCTGTGACGTCGAGAGCCTCAGCACCACGGTCGACGTCCACGCCACGTTGTGCGAGATATTCGCGGTCGAGCCCGAGCACCGGACGCACGGACACTCGTTGGTGCCCGTGCTGTCGGGCGCCGGACCGTCGTCGCGCTCGCACGTCCTCACCGGCATCTGGGGCCGCGAGGTCGTCTACATCGACGACGACATGAAATTCGTTCGCGCGCCGGTGGCGGGCAATCGACCACTCGAGATGTACTCGAATCGCTGGTCCACGATGCCCATTCACGCCTATCCCCAGATCAGACTTCCCCGCCCTGATCGTCGCGCGACACTCGACTACATGCCCGGATCGGACGTGCCCGTCATCCGACAGCCCTTCGACGAGGGCGACGCGGTCCCCTTCTGGGCGCAGATATCGTCGTTCCACGGTGACGTGCAGTTCGACCGTCGCAACGATCCACGTGAGGAGGAGAACGTTCTCCGTGGCGGACCGGCCGCGCGAGGTTCCGGTCCGGTCGAGGCGCTTCGTGAAGCCCTGCGCGCCGTCGACGCGCCCGCGGCGCAACTCGAACGTCTACTGCTTCGTTAGAGGATGCTGTCGGGGAATCCCTTGACGGCGTCGGCGTACCACTGGGCTGAGGCCTTGGGCGTGCGCTCGAGCGTGTCACGATCAACCGCCACGATGCCGAACTTCGGTCCGTATCCGAGGATCCACTCGAAGTTGTCGAGCAGGGACCACTGGAAGTAGCCCCGCACGTCAAGACCGTCGGCCAACACGTTGTTGAGTCCTCGTAGGGCCTCGGCGAGGTAGCGGATACGCTGCCCGTCGTCGTTGGTCCCGATACCGTTCTCGGTGACGATGACGGGGATGCCGGTGAGAGCGGCCGCACGTCGAACCGTGTACTCGACACATTGCGGCCAGTAGAGATAGCCCATCTCGGTGGTCTCGCCCTCGGGATCGAGGATCCAGCCACTGGGACCGATGAGCATCTTCGTGTAGCACTGGACGCCGACGTAGTCGTCGTCCTTGACCGACTCGAGGTACTTGTCCTCCATCTCGGCGCGCAACGAGGCCAGTCGTTCCTCACCCCCCTCGACGGCTTCGTACTCCTGCATTGAGAGCGGCAGACCGATCGGAAAGGTGCCGGGTCCGGCGCGCAGGGCGTCGCGCATGGCCACGTGCGATGCGCGCATGGTCTCATTGACCGCCACGAATCGCTGCCAGCTCGTCACGAGCGGGGGGAACACGCCGGCGAGGTAGCCCATCATCGCGACGATGTTGGGCTCGTTGATGGTGCAGGCGATGCCGATGAGGTCGCCGAGCGCCTCGCCGACGACGTGCGCGTAGCGTCCCATCCACGCGGCGATCGCCGGGTTCTCGAAGCCGCCCGCGTCAGCGACCCACAGCGGGAGTGTGAAGTGGTGCAACGTCACGACCGGAACTATGGAGCGCGCGTGGCACGCTTCGAGCACGTGGCGATAGTGCCGCAACGCCTCGTCGTCGATCACGCCTTGTTCGGGCTCGATACGAGCCCACTCGATCGAGAGCCGGAAGGAGTTGAGTCCGAACTCCACCAGGAGGTCGAGGTCGTGTTCGTAGCGGTTCCACGAATCGCAGGCGTCGCCGCAGAGTTCTACGGCCAGCGTGTCATCGGCACGTTCGAAGCGCCACCAGTCGGTGTTGGTGCCGCCACCTTCGATTTGGTAGGCCGAGGTTGAGGTGCCCCAGGAGAACGACGTCGGAAAATGGACATCTCGTGTGGTCATACAGAGAAACTAGGGCCCCGGCACGTCATCGCGTGGTATTGCCGCCACGGATTCGACGACGGCCTACTTGTGGACGATGAGGTAGAAGCCCCAGTACACGGAGCCGGCGATGATCAGGGTCATGAGCGCGACGACCGCGGCATTGGCGCTTCGCACGACGGTCGTGGCGTTGGGCCGACGATAGAGCGAGAGCGAGAACACGCCCACGGAGAAGATGACGACGAGACCGATGCCGAACGCCACGCTGGTCCCGAGGACCTGCCCGAGCGCGTGCCAGTTGATGAGGGGGGTGGGGGGAGTTGGCGTGGTCATGTTCATACTCCCGTGGTGAGGGTCTCGGTGGACTTCTCGAACGCCTCATCGTGCTCGCCCCACTTGTCGTTCACGTTCGCAGCGGTGATCTTGTTCTTGCGCGACAGGCGGAAGATGAAGCCGCAGTACGCCACGAGCAGGAGCGACATGATCACGGCTCCCGGCGAAGCCCCGAAGAGGCGCTGTCCGTAGAAGGCCAAGGCGCCACAGATGCCGGCGGCGGGCAAGGTGATCACCCAGGCCATCGCGACGTCACGGGCCAACTTCCAACGAACGGTGCGCTTCTTGGTTCCGACGCCCGAGCCGAGGATCGACCCGGTGGCGACGTGGGTCGTGGAAAGGGGCATGCCGAAGTGACTGGCCGAGAGGATGACCACCGAGGAGGTCATCTGGGCGGCGAATCCTTGCGTCGGGCTCAGCTTCGTGAATCCCTGACCCATGGTGCGGATGATGCGCCACCCACCGATGAGGGTCCCCGCCGCGATCGAGACAGCGCAGACGACGACGACCCACTTGGGCGTCGCACCGTCGGCGTTCAACGTGCCATTGGCGATGAGCGCGAGGGTGATCACGCCCATGGTCTTCTGTGCGTCATTGGTGCCGTGCGCAATTGAAAGCAGTGACGTCGATCCGATCTGACCGATGCGCATGGCGAATGACTTGGTGGCTGGATCGGTTCTGGCCGTCAGGTGGCGAGCCAGCGTCGTCGCGACGGCCGCGACGCTGAGCGCGATGATGGGAGCGGCGATGGCGGGCGACAGGACCTTGCCGACTATTCCACTCCAGAGCACGGCGCTGCCTCCCGCATGGGCCATCATCGCGCCGACCACGCCTCCGATCAACGCGTGACTCGAGGATGAGGGAATCCCGAAATACCACGTGGTGACGTTCCACGCGATCGCGCCGATGAGGCCACCGACGATGACGGGCAGGATGATGCTGGTCTGGCTCACGATGCCGCTCGCGATGGTGGCGGCGACCTTCAGCGAGAGGAACGCTCCGACGAGGTTCAAGACGCTGGCGAGGATCACGGCCGTGCGAGGCTTCAGTGCTCCGGTGGCCACGGTCGGTGCGACGGCGTTCGCCGTGTCGTGGAAACCGTTGGTGAAGTCGAATCCGATGGCAATGAGGACGACAAAGGTCAGGACAAAGGAATTGTGCACCTCTCACTTTTAGCAAGGGGCGAAGCGGATTCCAATGAGAAGCCGTCTTTTTAGCCAATATTTGTCGCAGAGTTCACCTTCGCGTTACTTTCACCGCGCCGGTGCGCGGCGCCAGCCGTCCAACTGTTGTGGGTAGAGTTGCCCTCACCGAGTCAGGTGCACCGAGGGGGTACGGCCGTGTCCGAATTGACGCCAGAACGAAAAGGTGCGAGCGAGGCGACGAAGTCCCTTCAGGAGGCGACTCGTCGACGCATAGCGGCCGGTTCGAACGAGGACTTCGAACTCGCCGAACGAGGACGGCTCGCCCCGGGCTCACCGCGCCAGGTGTTGGGACGGTTCGGGCACGCGGTGTGGGACCTCGACAGTTACGCCTTCCTGGACGAGCCCGCCCACCGAGACGTCCCGCCCACGACGGTGAACCCCAGCCTGTGGCGCCAGGGTCGCCTGAACAACATCGCGGGGCTCTTCGAGGTCGCCCCATCGATCTACCAGGTACGCGGCATGGACATCTCGAATGTGACCTTCATCGCGGGTGCTTCGGGGTGGATCGTGATCGACCCGCTCACCGCCGAGGAGACTGCGCGCGCGGCACTCGCGCTGGTCGACGAGCACGTGGGCGCACGGCCCGTGCACGCGGTGATATTCACGCACAGCCACACGGACCACTTCGGTGGTATCCACGGTCTGCTCAGCGAGGAGGAGATCGCCAGGGGTGACGTGCAGTTGATCGCCCCCGCAGGATTTCTCGAGGCGGCGATCAGTGAGAATGTGCTGGCGGGAACCGCGATGCTGCGTCGCGCCATGTACATGTACGGCGTACTGCTGCCCCATGACGCGATGGGTCACGTCGACACCGGTCTGGGCAAGAGCCTTCCGGCACTGCCCACCGTCGGTCTCGCCGCCCCCAACAGGGAGATCGAGTCGACGGGGACCGAGTTGGTCGTCGACGGCGTGCGGATGGTGTTTCAGATCACACCGGGCACCGAGGCGCCCGCCGAGATGAACGTCTTCTTTCCCGACCTGCGGGCGCTCTGCATGGCGGAGAACTGCACGTCGAACCAGCACAACGTCTACACGCTGCGTGGCGCGCAGGTTCGCGACGCACTGCTGTGGAGCAAGTACATCGACCAGTCGCTCGAGCTGTACGCCCCTGACGCCGACGTCGTGTTCGCGAGTCACCACTGGCCCCGCTGGGGGCAGGAGGCGATCACCCGATTCCTCGCGAGTCAGCGCGATGCCTATCGCTACGTGCACGACCAGACGCTTCGGTTGGCCAATCTGGGCTTCACCGCCAACGAGATCGCCGAACAGTTGTCGCTGCCGTCGGGACTCGAGGACGAGTTCTTCAATCACGGGTACTACGGCACGGTCTCGCATAACGCCAAGGCCGTCTACCAGCGCTACCTCGGCTGGTTCGACGCGAACCCCGCGCATCTCTGGCCCCATCCCCCGGTCGAGGCGGCGAGGCGCTACGTCGAGTTCATGGGCGGCGCGGCGGCGGTGCTCGAGAAGGCCCAGGAGTATTTCGATGCCGGTGACTACCGCTGGGTCGTCGAAGTGGTGAACCACGTGGTCTTCGCCGAACCGGGCAACGAGGCGGCGCGACTCTTCCAGGCTGACGCCCTCGAGCAACTGGGCTACCAGAGTGAATCGGGCCCCTGGCGCGACTTCTACCTCACGGGCGCCCTCGAACTGCGAGCCAACGGCAGCCCATTGAAGGGAATTCGCGGCAACGCCCTCGGACCCGGCCTGGTGAAGTCAATGACCGTCGACCTGCTGCTCGACCTGCTCGGTGTGCGACTGAACGGTCCGCTCGCGGCGCAACTCGACGTTGACGTGAACGTGGTGGTGAGTGACCGCGAGGACGACCTTTGGACGTTCGGTGCGCGACACGGGGTCCTGCACGCGCGCCACGGCGCGAGGAGCGAGCGAGCGACGATCGACATCTCGACCACGATCGAACTGTTCAGTGCCTTCGCATCGGGATCGAGGAGTCTGCCCGAGTTGCTCGAGAGCGAAGGGTTTCAGGTGCGCGGTGACGCCGCGCTGTTGGGCCGCTTCGTCGAGTGTCTCGAGGTCTTCGAATTCGGCTTCGAAATCGTGCTGCCCTAGGACTTCAGTCGGGCGATGACGTCATCGACGACGCCACTGGTCGTCGCTTCGCCGCCGAGGTCGAAGGTTCTGATCCCCGCGGCGGCGCCCGCGAGCGTCGCTGAGCGAAGGCGCTCGCCAGCCACGCGATACGCCGGGTAGTCGAGGTGCAGTGCCGCCTGGTCGAGCAGTGCCGCCTGGGCGAGCAGCATCGCCATCGGATTGGCAACGTTCTTGCCCTCGAGGGTCGGTGCCGTGCCGTGTGGCGCCTCCGCCATGGCGACCTGCGGGTGGAGGTTCTCGTCGAGCGACATCAGGACTGACTCGGCGCCGGCGATCGATCCGAACATGGCGAGCACGAAGTCGCTCAGGCAGTCGCCGTCGCGGTTGAGCGCCGGGATGACCAAGGTCTGCTCGTGCACGTCGGTGAGCAGACCAGCGTAGGTCGCGTCGATCAGCGTCGGGCGGTAGGCCACGCCCGGGTAGCGAAGCGACGCGGAGTCCATCTCCTCTTTGAGCATTCCCTCGTAGGTGGGCGAGACGGTCCACTTCGGCCCTCCGTAGACCATGCCGTCGACCTGGGACGCCGCCTTGAATGCGTACTCCGAGACGAACCGGCAAACGGACCGTTCGATGCGCTCGGTTCGCCACGCGACTTCGTTGAACTCGCCGGCGATCCCGTCGCGGCCTTCGTCGGCGCCATAGGCGTCGCCGACCGCCATCCGGATGACGATGATGGGCTTGTTGGTGGCGACCACGGGCGCGACACCAGGGATTCGTCGACCGGTTCGAACGATGACCGAACCGCCGATTCCCTCCCGCAGCAGGCGGTTGGGTGAGCCGACGCCACCCATCTCGGGTGGTGTGACGGTGGCCGCCTTCAGCCCGAGCCCGGTCTCGACCATGGCCGCCGCCGCTTCGCGCACGATCTCGTTCTTGGTGGCACGCCGCTTCTCGAGCGAGAGGTCGTAGTGCACGAACTCGAGCGGTACTCCGAGCAGTTCGGGGGTCATGGCGCGAAGGGCCTCGGTCAACAGCTCCTGACCCGTCTGGTCGCCGTCACACACGATTATCTTGGCGGTTGAAGTGGTCACGGTTGACTCCTGGCGGGTAGGTCGAATGGTGTCTAGGGCGACGCCCGTCCTCAGGCAGCGACCCGACTCAACGTTAATGCAGGTAATCGTGGGATTCGAAGGTGCGGTCGAGGACCACGGCCAGGTCGGGAAGGATGCGGCGAGACGCCGGCGAGGCAATCAGTTCTCAGCAGGTCGAACGCGTGGCTCCTCGTGGCGTAGCGCGAAGCGCCCGGGCGACGTGCGCCGCACCGCGGTCCGACGCCCGGTGGACTGGCTGGCGACGTGATGGGCCCCAGCGTCTCGCGAGTCGAGTGTCACGCGCAGGGCTTTTCGAAGATGCCGACCGTGAAATAGGACCATGGTTTCGGTCCACGGGCGTAACGCTGTTTGCTCCAGACCGTGGTGAGGCCAGTTCGAGCCACCAGGGCCAGCGGATCACGCGTGAGGTGACATCCATCTGCCAGACGTTGCTCGAGCCCGTCGAGCCGACGCTGCCAGGTGGCGACGCGCACGTCGGGTGATATCCCGTGTTCGAGGAGGTGGAGCCGTCCTCCCGGGCGCAAGATTCGCAGGATCTCGCTGAGCACGCGGTCGGGATTCTCCACCGTGCAGAGCGTGAACGTGCAGAGAGCGCTATCGCAACTTTCGTCAGGCAGGTCGATGGACTGACCGTCGAGTCCCGCGTGGATCAACGTGACGTTGGAGTCCTGGTTTCGCTTGTCGGCGATCCTCCTCGCCAACCTCGATGGTTCGACGACGTACACCTGTCGGACGGACGATGGGTAGTGCGCGACGTTGGGGCCCGAGCCGAATCCAATTTCGACCACCGAGCCGGCAAGGCCTTCGCACACCTGCACGCGCCACCGCTCCATGCCCGGACTCGAGCACGCCCAATCGACGAGTCGAGGGACTATGTGTTCTCGATAGAAGCCCATCCAGGAAAACTATTCGACTTCGTCGCGCCGTCGACCTCGGCGCCGACGGCGCGAAGCCGCGGTGTGAGGAATCGGGAAATTACACTCAGCCCATGAGGACCTGGGCGCCGAGCGACGTGACCCGGGGTCAGTTGTCATTGGCGGTCTGCTCGGTGATCTGTGTCGCGTTGCATCCGGGTTTCGTGCTCAAGTGGGACGAGGGGGGATTCTCCAATTACGGCATCCATGCCAAGACCGTGGTTCCGTATAGCCTCGGGTTCCTCCTCGCGGCGTTCTACTCGTGGAAGGCCGCCCGTGAACTTGGCTCGGGCGTCGGACCGGTTCGCGTGGTCTCGATCCTCCTCGACGCCAACAGCGTGCTCATGGTCCTCGCCCTGCTCAGCACCTATTGGTATTCGCGCTCAGTGGCGTTGAAGGAGGCCCACGGGGTAATCGGAATCGCCACGATGCTCTTCGAGCCGCTCGTGGCGCTTTGGTGCTTCGTGCAGTTGCGTGGTTCGACGTGGGACCTCACGTTGCTGGCGATCGCGGCGACGGGACTGGTACTCGCGGCGATTGACTTCCTGGGAGTGCTGCACGTCTTGTTCCTGGCCCAGGTCCTGACGGCGGGAGCGTTTGGATTCCTCCTCGTGCACGCGGTCACCCGACTCAGCCGACCTCGTGATCCGCACCCGGAGTCGTCGCCGTGGTGAGAACTGGTCACGCGGTGAGAGGCTCTACGCCTGCGTGGTGAGCAAGGTCCCGGCGGGCAGTTCCTCGCGGCCGTTCTTGGTGAGCAACCACGCTGATTGACGACCCTCGACCCTCCAGTCGCTGGGCCCACCCACCAGGGCGGTGTCCTCATCGATACCGACCACGGTGACGAGCGGATCGTGGGGGAGCAGGAACCGAGTCACCAGGTCGGGCATCCTCGCGGCGAAGGCGTCAAAATGGGGGATGACGCGCATGTGGGGCAAGAGCGCGAGCCCTTCGACGCCGCCGCTGCGAGGGTGGCGAAGTGACGGCACCCACGACGTGAGCGCCATGGCACCCGCGCTGCAGCCCGCGAGCGCGGCCCCCCCGCGCCAGGCATCGACGATCGCGTCCCAGACGAGCGTTGAACGCAGGGTGTCGGCGAGGAAGCCGGGGTTGCCGCCCGAGAGGTAGATGAGGCCAGCTCCCGCCACCATGGCGGCCATCGCTGGGTCGTCGGCGTCACTTCTGTCCTCGACCGGGATGATGACCGCTTCGACGCCCAGACGCTGAGCCTGAGCCCGGCCGAGGTCATGCCAGTAGTCGACCACCGATGGACCGTCGGGCACGGCGGCGGTGGCGAGTTGGACGTAGCGTGCGGGTCGACCCTCGAGGAGGCTCCCTTCGAGCTCGGCCATGTGGGGCAGGTATTCCCCGGACCCGACGAGGGCGAGTGGCCCCGGTACGGTGGTGGCAGTCATCGCGTTCTCCGCCTCAATGGACGCGGTTGCGGTCCACTACGAGATTAACGAGTCCGCCGCGAAATCATGCTGCGAGTGTGGCGAACAGCGATGCAGACGACGGCTCGCGTACGCGAGCTGTCGTCTGCATCGGTCAGGAGCGACGGTCCTCAGCTCTCCAGCGCGACGCGCGGGTTGAGGAGTGTCACATTGAGCAGTCGTTTCACCCGTGGTGTCGTGTCGATCAACTGCACGATCAACTGCACGAGCAGTGCGACACCGAAGGCCCCGGTGAACGCCACCCAGACACCGCTCGACGCGAGCAGCATGGTGAAGGTGAAGATGGACGCGACGTAGGAGAACGACCCCTTGGCGACGCCCTGGAGGAAGCTCATCGACGCGCTCGCGCCGTGTTCTTGATGCGTCACGAAAGCCATGACCATGGACATGATCGGAAATGCCGCGGCGAGTCCCGCGAGTCCTGGTCCCACGGCTCCCGCTGTCGAGATCAGCGCGAAGGTGAAGCCGCCCGACAGAGCCACTCGGAGCACGAGTCGTTGACGCCCTTCTTCGACTGGCGCAACAGCTCGACGCGGCCAGTAGCGGAGTGCGACGGAGAACGCCGCAATCGCGAGCACGCCCGCCAGGAGCGTTGAGAATGAGAACTGGTTCAGGACCCCGGCGACGGCGACGAAGACGCCCACGGCGCTCACGAGGGTGACAGCGGGCGAGCATCGCGATGCAAGGATGACGTACGCCATCATGACCGCCACTTCAGCCAGTGATCCGATGAGGTCGGCGTTGGACATCGAGACCGCGAAGCTGGTGCCGTGCTGGAGGTCGACCAGGGCCAGCATGGGAAGACTGGTGAGGGGTAGTCCAATAATGAGACCACTCACCGCGTGTCCGAATCGGCGTTGTGCAATGGTGCCGGCAATGACGGCGAGTGGGGCGATTGTGAGACGAATTAGTAGGAAAAGCATGACTCCATAATAAGGCACCTAGCGCCTCAAATGACTCTGAACAAGGCTAAGAACAAGGTAAACGACCGCAATATTGATGTAGTAAAGTACTAAATGCCTCGATAATCGAGGTTTCAAGGGAGGCAGAATCTATATGGACGACATCGACCGCCAACTTCTCGAAGCGCTGATCGATGATGGTCGTCAGAGCTATCAGCAGCTGGCCGCCAAAGTACATCTGAGTTCCAACAGCACCGCTGATCGGGTTCGACGCCTTCGCAGCACCGGCATCATCGAAGGAGTCCACGCCGAGCTCAACCTGGCGGCGCTCGGGCGGACCCTGCACTCGCTCACCGACATCAAGTTGAAGGAATCTATCGACCGCCACGAGTTCGAGCGCAACCTGAACGGCGTGCCTCAGGTGCTGAGCGCCATCCACACGACGGGCGAACTGGACTACCAACTCTGGATAGTGAGCCGCAACACCGACGAATTGCAGTCGGTCGTCGACACGGTGCGCCAGTTGGGAGCCCGTGACGTGCAGAGTCGGATCGTGCTCGGTGAGATCAAGTACAACCCCGCGAGGCTGCTCGAGCGCCCCTTCAATCAGTGACGTGCGGCCCTCGAAATGGGTTTGGCGAACGGGAGGTCTATGGTGGAACTGAAAGGGGTTTTATGACGACATCGCCAGTCCCATCAGGGCTTAATCACCATCATCGTGACACGCTGGAGGCGATATTCGCGCACCCGACCAGCCATAACATCGAGTGGCGCACGGTCGTGGCGCTTCTCGAGGCGATCGGTGACGTTGGCGAGCTTCGCGAGGGCCGGATACGTTTTGAGTTCGCCGGTCAGGTCGCCTACCTCGAGCGTCCCAAGCACAAGGAAATCAGCACCGAGCAGGTGATCAACCTTCGACATATCCTGACGGCGGCCGGCTACGCGCCCGACGCCAAGGCCGGCGAGGTGAAGCCCACCGAGTCATAGCCGTTGCGCCCCACGGTCGGGTCTGGATCCCCACCGACCTCGCCGCCGCGGGGTTCGAGCGCAAGGACGAATCGGCCTCGTAGTATCGGCTGTAGGAATTCGAAAGCGACGAGGCAGAACGATGACTGACCGGCCACAGAGAATCAGTTATTTCCCGTTGTCACAGATGGATGAACCGATGATGGCCGTCATGGATCGTTGCGCCACCGAAGGCACCCCCCGGCCAGAGAGTTCCGCCGTCCGCGCGCATTCGCAGGGCGCCTTCTGGGCGTTCAACGACGCCTGGGAGAAGTTGTTCCGTACCGGCGTGGTGGATCACTCCGTCAAGGAACTGTGCCGGGTCTACGTGTCACGTTCGATCAAGTGTGAGTACTGCGGCAACCAACGAAGCCAAGCAGCGAGTGGCGCCGGGCTCTCGGAGGCGAAGTTGGACGAGCTCATCAACTTCGAGTCATCAGAGGCGTACTCGCCACGCGAGAAGGCGGCGCTCTCCTACGCCGAGGCGATTACGTGGCGCATCGATACGGATGACGCGTTCTGGCAACGTCTGCATTCGTACTTCAGCGAGGAGGAGCTCGTCGAACTCGCGTGCTTCATCGCTCTCACCATGGGCCAACAGAGTTGGATCCGGATGCTCAACATCGATCACCACCAGGTCATGGCGGGTACGTCCGCGTCATTGGCTCCGGGATTCGAGGACGAACAATCACTCGCGTCATCCAAGCGTGATGCGGGCTACTGGGCAGCGGCGAAGGGCTGATCGCCTACGCGAACCCGCGTGCCATCACCTACCAGCGTTGCCGGGCCTCTTCGGCGAAGCCCTGGAGACCGTCGAATTCGAGCTCGAGACCCTCATCGGTCACCACTCGGCCCGCCCACGTGCCGAAGACCTGATGAGTCTCGCTCCCCAGTTCGGGGCTGACGTCCATCTTCGAATGCTTGTCGAACCGTGGGGTCAACGTGACGTCGAGTTGCCCGTGGGGATCAGTGACGCGCCAGGGGCGCATGGGGTGGTTCCAGTCGTAGTCCCACTCGAGCTCCGCTCCGATCTTGCTGAGCCGTCCGTCGACGATGATGCCGTTTTCAGTGAAGCCCGAACCCTCGGTCCACTTCGCGCCGAACTGCAGGCCCAGTACGTGCGCGCCGCTTCTTCCGCCACCGCCTCCCCAGTTCCAGTTCAACTGCGAGGGCCAGCGTCCGCGGCCCACGTCGAGCACTCCCCACGCCTCGTGTCCGTCGGGTCCACCGATGTTCCAGGAACGATTCCCGACGATCAACTCACCGTGCACGCGACGAGCCTGCTGCTTGGAGGTGAAGTTGAACAATTCGTCGGTCCACGCAATGACGACGTTCACCGATTCGTGCCCCGCCGCCAGCTCGACCAGGGCATCCAGTCGGGCGGGCGTGCCATCGGCTTCATTCCAACTCGCGACGAGTCGGGTCCCGCGGGCGTCGTCGTCGATGCGAAGATCCAGCGACTCGTGCACGATGGTGAGCGGTCTGCTGGCGGGCACGTCGGGTAACGAGATCCCCTCGCCGGCGCCGACCACGATGCCCTGGCCCCCGGTTTCGCTGGTGGCCAAATCGGCCCAGTAGACGTCGGCCAGACCGAGGTGGTCGATGTCGGCGTAGGTGATCGAGACGATCAGGTCACCCGCGAGTATCGCCCAGTAGTCCCAACGTTTGTTGTCGCCGAAGCGGCCCAGTAGGTTCGCACGGTGCAGGGGCTGGCGAGACCAGCCCCTGGCGTCAGGGTTCAAGCGGAGGCCGTCAGGAGTGCACAGGTCCACCGGTGCGGTCAGTTCACGCTCGTGTGTCGTCATGGCTACTTTCTACCTCACGGACCTGGTCACGAAGTCATTGGCGCGTCTCGATGAAGTCACGTCGTTCGAGAGCGAGTGCTCCGGTGTCGGTCGATCCTGCGTCCCCGCCGGTTGTCGTGCCCCGTTAGGACCAGTCCGCGTGACTGGGCGAGCAGTTCGTGCTCACGTTGTCCTGCGTACAGGTGTCACAGAGCAGGATGAGTCGTCGGCACGCGAGATTCGCACAGTTGTAGAACTTGCTCGTCGGCGCGCCACAACGTTCGCACTCGCCGATCACCTTGGACTCGTCACTGAACTCGTGGTTCATTCGCGAGTCGAAGATGTAGAGCGACCCCTCCCAGAGGCCCTTGTCGCCGAAAGCCTCACCGTAACGAACGATGCCGCCGTCGATTTGGTAGACCTCGTTGAAACCGCGCTGCTTCATCACTGATGAAAGCACCTCACATCGGATGCCCCCGGTGCAATAGGTCACGATGGGTCGGTCCTTCAGGTGGTCGTATTTTCCACTCTCGAATTCGCCGACGAAGTCACGCGTGGTCTTGACGTCGGGCACGATGGCGTTCTTGAACTTGCCGATCTTCGCCTCGAAGGCGTTGCGACCGTCGAAGAAGACGACCTCGTCGCCGCGATCGAGGACGAGCTGGTTCACTTCGGCGGGTTGGAGATGGATGCCACCACCGATGACGCCCTCGTGATTGACCTTGAGTTCACCGGGCGCGCCGAAGGAGACGATCTCGTCGCGTACGCGAACGCTCAATCGAGGGAAGTCCGCACCCGTACCGTCGGACCATTTGAAATCGATGTGCTTGAAACCCGCGTACTGCTTGGTCTGCTTCACGTACTTCTTCAGGGCGGACATGTCGCCGCCGAGCGTCCCGTTGATGCCGTGCGGAGAGAGCAGGATGCGACCCTTCAGGTCGAGGCTCTCGCACAGCGTGCGCTGCCACCGGTGGATGGCCTCCGGGTCGGGCAGTGGCGTGAACCCGTAGTACAGAATGACTTTCTGGAGTTCCACCGGTCCATTTTATCGGCTCGGGCGTCCGCCCTCGTGGTGATGCGTCGCCATCCACGAGTGCAACACCGAGGGGATCATGACGCCCTCTAGCCTCGGACCATGAACCTGGAACTGGTGACGATGGTCGTGCACGACTACGACGTGGCTATTCATTTCTTCGTGGAGGTCCTTGGCATGGAGTTGGTGGAGGATTCCCCATCGCTCACGCGAGACGGTGAGGCGAAACGCTGGGTCGTCGTGCGGCCGCGCGGCGCCTCCACCGGTATTCTCATCGCGCGCGCCCAAGGTGAGCGCCAGTCGGCGAGGGTCGGCGATCAGGCGGGGGACCGTGTCGGTTTCTTTCTCCGGGTCGACGACTTTGCCGCGACGATCCAGCAGTTGACGTCGGCGGGCATTGAGTTTCTCGGTGAGCCCCGTCGCGAGTCCTACGGCGACGTGGTCGTCTTTCGCGACATCTTCGGCAACCGATGGGATCTGCTCGGCCCGCCGCCGGACCCGGCCGGGTCCACCACCTTGTAGGGTGTGCACGTTGCGCTGGAAGGGGGACTCGTGATCATCACCTTGCTGGGGACCGGCTCCCCTCTGCCCAATCCTGATCGAGCGGGACCCGCCACACTGGTGACGACGAGCTCGGCGAACATCCTCTTCGACTGCGGACGAGGTGTCGTTATGCGCCTCGCGGGTGCCCAGATGCTGCCGATCATGCTCTCGGGAGTAGTGCTCACCCACCTGCACAGTGATCACGTCTGCGATCTCAACGACGTGATCACCACCCATTGGGTGATGAGCGGCGCACCGACACCCCTGCGAATCGTCGGACCGATCGGCACGACCGCGTTTGTCGAAGCGACGTTGGCCGCGATGGCGCTCGACATCCGCTACCGCCTCGCACACCATGAGGATCTCGCCGAGGGTCCCGTGCTCGACGTGCACGAAGTGGTGCCGGGTGACGTCTTCACGGTGGGCGCGCAGACATTGCGTGCGGGGGCGACGGACCACCGCCCGGTCGAGCCAACGCTCGCGTACCGGATTGAGGACGGTGGGCATAGCGTGGTCATCGCCGGCGACGGCGTGCCGTGCGACGAACTCGACGAGTTGCTGCGCGGCGCCGACGCCTACGTCCAGACCGTCATCCGCGACGACGTCGTGAAGCTCGTGCCGAGTGCGCGGCTCCAGGACATCCTGGACTACCACTCAACGGTCGCCCAGGCGGCGTCCACCGCTCGGCGAGCCGGGGTGAAGGCCCTGGTGATGACGCACTACGTGCCGGCGCCGACCGTGAACGGCGAACAGGAGTGGCGTGACCTCGCGGGCGACTTCGACGGGCTGGTGGTCGTCGGCGACGACCTGACGTCGCTGGACCTGGCAACTATGACGGTTCGCTGAGTTGAAACGACGCGACGAGCAAACACCCAGGATCGGCTCCGAGGGGGCGACCCGATGTCGCGTACGCCCTCGCCCTGGAGCCACCGCATAACTGCGCGAACTCGCACGAGCCACAGGGTTCGTCGAAGCTGGCGGCGCGAATATCCTTCAGGAGCGCGTTGTCGCGGTACACCTCCATCAAGCGCTGCTCGCGCACGTTTCCCAGGCGGTACGGCATGAAGCCCGACGGAAAGATGTCACCGTTGGTCGCGACGAAGATGATGCCCTTGCCGTCGCGGGTCGCCGCGCTGGGCGCGCGGACCGGGGCCGTCGCCGGACCCAGTTTCTGGACCAGCCGGTCGTGCAACTCCTCGTACAGGGCACCGTGCACGCGAACACTGTCGGGAGCCGACTTTCGCTCGGCGGCGATCCGGCGAAAGAAGGGCGCCTCAACGGTGCGCACGGTGAAGCCGTAGCGCGACGCGTCGACGAGGAAGTTGCAGACGTCCTCGTTCTCGCTCGCCGTCGATTCCAGGATCTCGGTACCGCGGCCCATGGTGATGAGGAAGAACACTTCCCACACGTCCACGCCGAGTTCGCGCATGGTCACCGCGATGTCGGCGAGCTCGTGGAGGTTGCTCGACATGACGGTGGTGTTGATCTGGGCGGTGAATCCGTGGGCCTTGAGCAGTTTGATGGCCTCGAGCGTGGCCTCGTAGTGGCCGGGGATCCCCCGCAACGTGTCGTGGGTCGCGGCGCTCGAGCCGTCGAGGCTGAGCGAAGCGCTGTGGACCCCGCACTGCATGAGCTCGTCGAGCAATGACCCGGTCAGTTCTGGCGTCACGGAGGGAGAGATGGCGACGGGAACGCCCTGCTGCTCGGCGTAGCGGGCGATGGTGACGACATCACGGCGGCGAAGGCAGTCGCCGCCGGTGAGAATCAGGATCGGACGAGGTCGACCGATGGACGCCAACTCGTCGATCAGCGCGAACCCCTCCTCGGTGGTGAGTTCGTCGGGTCCGGGTTCGAATTGCGCGCAAGCGCGACAATGCGCGCACGCCAAGGCGCACGCCTTGGTGGTCTCCCAGAAGACGAGCAGAGGGCGCGAATCGAACTGTCCCCGCCTGGTCGAGGAGTCCGACTCTGGGGAATCGACGACACCAGATGGGTGGTGGCGCACCGCTTCTTGCTGGGACATGCGCCCTCGTTCTAGTTGGAGCCTTGAGTTTCGACAACGCGCACGGATGTAGTGCTTCGAGTATCCACCAGTTCAGAATCGCGTTCGTAGGGTACAAAGTCCATGGTTGAGCAGCGATGGCGCAGTGCCGTCCGGCGCTGCGAGAATGGCCGCATGCTTCGCCGTCTCGGGTTCGCTGGTCTCGTGTCCCTGGTCCTGGTGGGGGGTCTCGCGACGCCCGCCGCACCCGCCGCTGCGACGATTCCAGCCAGCGCCCCGTGCGGCGCCGGTGGTGTCGCCCACTACGACCACGTCGTGTGGATCGTCCTCGAGAACGTCGGCTACTCGCTCGTCGGTTCCCCAAGCGCTCCGTACCTCAACGGCTTACGCGCGGCGTGCGCATTGGCCACCAACGATCATGCGGTATCGCATCCGAGCCTTCCCAACTACCTGGCGCTCACGTCGGGATCGACCCAGGGGGTGACCGACGATGGGGAGCCGAGCACGCACCCACTTGCCGTGGCGAGCGTCTTCTCCCAACTGGGCGACGACTGGAGGGCCCTGGTCGAGTCGATGCCGACTCGATGCGATCACGTGACGAGTGGACAGTACGCAGCGCGGCACAATCCGGCGGTGTATTTCACGACGCTCGGCGCATCGTGCGCCCGCAACGACGTGCCGCCCGCCCGCCCGCTGTCACTCGGCGCGAGGTTCACCTTCATCGCCCCCAATATCTGCGACGACATGCACAGCTGTCCGATCGCGACCGGTGACGCCTGGTTGCGAAGCATCGTGCCGACCATCATCCGCAGCTCTCTCTACCAATCACGCTCGCTCGCCCTGTTCATCACGGTGGACGAGAGCGATTCGCAGGCTTCGAACCAAGTACCGACCTTCGTCATCGCTCCGACGGTGACGCGCGGCGAGCAGAGCGCCGTCGCGTTCACGCACTACTCGTTGCTGCGCACGACTGAGGAACTGCTGAGGGTGCCGCTGCTGGGACAGGCGCGATCGGCGAGGTCGATGGTCGGGCCCTTTCACCTCTAGCCGTCGGCCCCGCAACTCGAGCGCGGGGCGAGCCATTCGTGCGCGCGGACGCGGCGCCGCAAGGGAGAAGTAGATTCTGCTCATGCTCTCCCACTACCACTCGGCAATAGACCCCGACGTCGAGAACGACTCACACTCGAGCATGCTGCGCATGGTGGGGTACAACAAGCGGGTGCTGGAGGCGGGGTGCGCATCGGGTCACATGAGCCAGAAGCTGCACGAGCGCGCGAACAGCGTCGTCGGCGTCGAGATCGACGGGGATGTGGCCCAGGCCGCTGCGCCGTGGGTCGAACGCGTCGTTGTGGGCAACTTCGACGATGACGTGCTCTGGGGCGAACTCGAGGACGAGGACTTCGACGTGGTCCTCTTCGGTGACGTGCTCGAGCATCTCCATGATCCGTTGAAGACCCTTCGTGAGGCGGTGCGTCACCTCGTACCGTCGGGCATGGTCGTGATCTCGGTCCCCAATATCGCCCACGTCGATATCAAGATCGCGCTCTTGAACGGATCCTTCCCCTACCGCGACAGCGGCCTGCTCGATCGCACGCATATTCACTTCTTCACGAAGGAGAGCGTGTTCGCACTGGTCGAGGAGGCCGGCCTCGTCGTGACGGAATTCGTGCGGGTCACCGTACCCGCGTTCGCCACCGAAATCGGCGTCGAGCGTGATGACGTCGATGACGTCGTCCTCGCCGCGATGCTGAAAGACCCCGAGGCTGAGACCTACCAGTTCGTCGTGAAGGCGGTACTGGACAATGGCGCGACGTCGCTCGAACACCTTGCTGATGAACTCGTGGCGCTCAGTGACCGCTTGCACGGCGAGACGAGGCAACTCAATGCGTTGCGCGAGCAGTTCGCGGTGCTGCAGGCCCAACGCGCCGCGGACCAGCAGGAGTTGGAGCGCTTGCGTCACCAGATGTACACCGTGAAGAAGTTCCTCCCCATGCCCGTCATCAGGCTGGGGCGACGACTCGTCGGACGGCGCTAGAGGCCCCACACCGTGGTGGCCACGCGCACGACGCCGATGCCGCGACGATCACGTCGCGCCTGAGCGCTCCTACAGTTGGGTCATGAACGATCCGCATTCTTCGAGCGTCCCCGTCGCGTATCTCTCGGCCCTCGAAATGGTCCGCGCCCTGGAACTGGGCGAGGTCACGTCGCTCCAAGTCGTCGACACGTTGCTCGAGCGCATCGGGGCTCTCGATGGCGACGGCACCGACGTCGCGCTTCGTTCTATCGCCGCGCTCGATCCCACGGCCCGAGCCACGGCGCAGGAGCGCGATGATGAGCGCGCCCGTGGTGTCTCTCGAGGACCGCTGCACGGGGTGCCGGTCGTCATCAAGGACAACATCGAGGCGCTAGGACTTCCGGGCCTCGCGGGTTCCACCGCCCTGCGCGGACGACCGAGTCGCGATGCTCCGTTGGTTTCGCGGTTGCGCGACGCTGGCGCCATTGTGCTCGCGAGCACGAATCTGAGTCAATGGGCCAATATCCGTTCGCCACGCTCGACCAGCGGCTACTCGGCCAGTGGTGGACTCGTCGGGAATCCGTGGGCGCTCGACCGCTCAGCCGGCGGGTCATCCTCTGGATCGGGTGCCGCAGTGGCGGCGGGGTTCGCGCCCCTGGCCGTCGGAACCGAGACGGATGGTTCGATCATCTGTCCCGCATCGGTCAACGGCATCGTCGGACTGAAGCCAACCGTGGGAGTGGTGCCGACCACGTACGTGGTGCCGATCAGCGCGAGCCAGGACAGCCCTGGACCGATGGCGCGGACGGTCGACGACGTGGCACTTCTCTACAGCGTGCTGGCGGCGGATCGCGCGCCGACCACGGTTCGGGTCCCCACGATGGGGGTGGCGACGAACTGGCGGACGGGACATCCCCAGACCGACACCCTCTTTGACGAGGTGCTCGCGACACTTCGCAGCGCGGGATTGGTCTTCAGCGAGCGCGAACTGGCAATCCCGGGAATGAACGAGACCAATGACGAGGGAACGGTCATGTTCGCCGAGTTGCTCGACGATCTCGGTGCGTACCTCGACGATCGACCGGGCAGTGGTGTTCGCTCGCTCGAAGAGGTCATCGCGTACGAGGACGAGCACCGCGACGTCGAGGAGGTCTTCTTCGGTCACGAGTACTTCATCACGGCGGTCGAGACGGGCGGACGATCGGGCCCCGTCTACGCCGACGCCCGCCGGAGAAACCTCGCGTGGGCGCTCGACACCTGCCTGGTCCCGGGGCTCGATGGCGTCGACGTCGTCATCGCCCCCGCCTACGGACCAAGTTGGAAGAGCGATCTCGTCGTGGGCGTGCACCCCGGACCCGCGAGCCCGGTGACGCAGGCGTCGGCCATCGCCGGCTGGCCCATCATGTGTCTACCCATCGGTCTCATCCATGGGCTGCCCATCGGTCTTGGCATCATCGGTCGAGCGAACAGCGAGTGGATGATCATCGAGGCCGCTCGACGGATTGAAAGCGTCATCCGAGAACACGATCCACTTCCCCGGCCTCTCTGGCGCGCTCCGTCGCGAGGTTGACGGCCGCGTCGGTCAGGCGTCAGGGCTGGGGCGGCGCTTCGCTCTCGGGCGCATCATCGTCGAGTGGACCATGCTCCTTCTCATGCTGGGTCAACTCTTGAACGAGGCGTTCGATCTCGTCGTCAGCAGCGGGTGCCGCCCTCCCAGTTCGTTGTGCGTAGTAGGCGGCGCCCAGTTCACGGAGCAGCGCATCCGCACGACGACGCGCCTGCACGTCCTCGAGCTTCGACTGTCCCGCCTTCCCCGCCTCCTGTGCCATCTGGGCCAATTGGGAGGCCTGCGCCTTCATCTTGTCTATGAGAGCCATGATTCTTCCTTCTTTCTCTCGAGGGCAACGCCTTCGCGTTGCGGGGCGAGTCCCCCGTTGTCGTGCAACGCTCTGAGGACACTGTCCATTGGCCTTGACAAAGCGCCACCGCGCTCGCGCCACCGACGACAATGGTTAGCGCCAGGCAGGGGCATGATGACCCTGCACCGCGTGGTCGGCGTGGTGTTCACAACCATTTGGACCCCTACGCCGGACATTAGCGCCTGTCGCCGGGGTCGCGCGAGGGACGAGCGACAACATTGATGGAGGTGTCGTGACCGGCATTCGGCGGCGTTCGGACGTCGTGGCCTCAGGTTCGCCCTGGACCGAATCTGGTTGTGCGCCGGCCCCAGTGGGTCGCGAGAGCGGCACCCGCGTCGATCGCCAATCGGCCGATGGAAGCGAAACCCCCACTCAATCGACGACGCCACGTCGCTCGTGCCCCCGGCCCGCCTCGGCGGCGTCCGGCCACTGTGGCCGCACTCGTCGTGACTCCGAGAGCCAGCGTTCGAACCTGTGCGACGCGAGTCTTGTCGTCAACGACAAGGAGTGACACTATGGTCAGGTATAGCCCCGCTAGTGAAAGGCCTTCTGTAGTGTCGTTCTCAGATGCAACGAAACAAGCAGTTCGCCAGCGTGCTCGGGGAATTTGTGAATGCTCTGCAAATACGTCGTGTCCGCACTACGGGCCTTGCAAGTCGCCCGGAACAGAATTCCACCAGAAGCAGGCCACCGTCGTGGTCGGTGAGGAAATGCGCGCCTGCCAACTGGTCTGCAAGGCGTGCCATGAAAGGATCCACAAGGACGCGAGCGTGCTCGGGCGAATGTAGGTCGTGGAGGTTCGATCGCTGACGACTGGGCCCGAGCCTTCGCCGGCGATGACGGCGGGACTTTGGCTAGTCGCGTGTCGTGCTGATCATCCAGCGGATCGAGAACCGGTCGAGACAGCAACCCCAGTAGGCGCCCCAGGGCATGTCGTTCATACCGGTCGCGTCGCTTGCTCCCTGTGAGAGCTCGTCGTAGAGGCGCTGCGCCTCGTCACGGCTGTCAAGTTCCAGGCTGATCGTGGTGTTGTTCCCGACGCGAATCTCGTGGCCTAGGGACGGCAACATGTCACTCGCCATCAGCACGTGTCCGTTGATGATCGGTAGTTCAATGTGCATGATCTTTTGAAGTTCGTCCGGGGTCACGTGCGGCCCATCGTCCCCGAAGGGCATGTCGGCGAAACGCACGATCGGCGAAACGTAGTCGCTATCGAAGACCCCTTTGTAGAAGGTGAACGCCTCTTCCGCGGTGCCCATGAAGTTGAGGTAGGTGTTGACTCTGCTCATCCAGAGAGAGTAACTGATTAGGGTGCTTTCTTCACAAGCGCCACGAACCAAGCCGACCCAGTGCGCGGCGTTGAAGTACTGGCCGACTGGGCAGTCGGTTACTAGCGCTCTCCGGCGTTCGTGAGTGACGTTCGGCCCTGTTCTCACCCTTCGAGCTTGTTTAGTCTCGACGCCGTGGGGTCAGCGCGAGCCGATGATCACCACGCGGAGCGAGAAGGAGCGAACGTGATGCGGATCGTGCAGCCTTGGAAAGCCTCGAAAGGACGTGACCACCCGCTCAAGGGTCGAGGTGTTGCGATCCGGTCATGCGTCAGCGTGGGTGCGGCGCTCACTGTGATCTTGGGCGGCGCGGTCTCATCGGGGGTGGTGGCCGACGCCTCTTCGTTGCCGCCCTGTCCCATATTCTCGAAGTTGCCAGTGAAGGCGGTGAGTGGCGACGTCCTTGCAGCTATCAAGAGCTACTACACGGCCCGACATCTCGCACCGGTGGCTGTCTACAAGAACCAGGAGACGGTCCTCAACGTCAAACAGAACTGGGCGGGCACGCACTACTGCAGGAACCTTGATGGCTCCACGAGTGGCTACGTCGGGACCATTCCGAAGACGGCGACCGCGGCGGTGATGGTGCACGTCAAGCACAAGCCGTATCCCGTGACGATGGCGGCGTCGACGTTCGTGACACTGGCGAAGATCCCCGGCAAGGGATGGAAGGTCACCTCGGACGACACGGCCCCGTAAGCAGTTCGCGCCATTCGTCGATATCAACTGCTCAATAGAGTGGTTTCATGCAGACACCGAGACTTCTGGTCAGCGTGCCCGATGATCGCCTACGCGATGCGCTGGGTGAACTCCCAGCGAGCGTCGAGGTCATCGTCTGGGACATGAAGAACGCCGCGCCACACGATGCAATCGACATCGTCGTCCCTCCCTACTTGTCACTGGTCAGTTCGCTTGCGCACTTGCGGGACGTGGCGACTCGTCTCGTCCAGAGCCAGTCGATTGGTTACGACGGCATCGCCGGAGTGCTGCCGCCTGGCCACGTGTTCGCGAACGCGGTGGGCGTCCACGAAACCTCGACCTCTGAATTGGCGCTCGCCTTGATACTCGCCTCGCAGCGAGCTATCCCCGGTTTCGTTCGCGCACAGGGGCGAGGGACGTGGTCGCCGGTGTGGACCGAGAGTCTGGCTGATCGTTCAATCCTTCTGGTGGGATGCGGAGGGGTCGGCGCAGCGATCGAGGCCCGACTCGCGCCCTTTGAGGTGATCGTGACTCGCGTCGCGAAGCACGCGCGCACCGACGAGCGAGGTTTCATCCACGACCTCTCGTCATTGCCCGCGTTGCTGGCGAACTCCGAGATCGTCGTCGTGGCGGTCCCGCTCACCGATGAGACCACCCATTTGATCGATGATTCCTTCCTCACGTCGATGCCGGACGGAAGTCTGCTCGTGAACGTGTCGCGAGGTCGGGTCGCCGATACGCAGGCGTTGATCGCCCACGCGTCGACCGGGCGGCTTCGACTGGCGCTCGACGTCACGGACCCCGAGCCCCTGCCCGACGGGCACCCGCTCTTCAACCTCGAGAACGTGCTGATCACGCCGCACGTTGGTGGCGCGTCGTCGGCGATGTTGCCGAGAATCGTCACGTTGGTCCGACGCCAGATCGAGCGGATGCAGAGTGGACTCGAGCCCCTGCACGTCGTGCTCCGCACCTGAGAGATCGTCGAGGCACAGCCCGTCCGCCCCGGTCTGCGTGGCTCGTTGGTTACCATGCCATACGGTGGTCCTTCGGGGAGCGCTGGTGAGGGGCGGAGAATGAAGATCGATGAGGAGATTTCGTTTGGCACCGGTGACTTGGCGGCGCGAGCGGGTGCGATCGAGGCGGAGGGCTACGCCGCCCTGTGGGCCGCCGAAGTCGGCCATGATCCGCTCCTGATGCTGGCCGGTGCCGCGACGAGCACGTCAAGGATCGAACTCGGTACCGGTATCGTCGTCGCCTTCGGGCGAAGCCCCATGATCACGGCGATGATGGCCAATGATGTCCAGCTGCTCTCGAAGGGTCGCTTGCTCTTGGGCCTCGGTTCTCAGATAAAGCCGCACATCGAGAAACGGTACTCAATGCCGTGGTCGCACCCCGCACCGCGAATGCGCGAGTACATCCTGGCGATGCGCGCGATCTGGGCGAGTTGGAACGAGGGAGCGCCCCTCAATTTTCGAGGTGAGTTCTACAAGCACACGTTGATGACGCCGTTCTTCAGTCCGACGCCGCACCACTACGGCCCCCCGAAGGTCTTCCTTGCTGCGGTCGGTGAACTCATGACCGAGGTTGCGGGCGAAGTGGCCGACGGGTTGCTGGTACACCCGTTCACGACCGAGCGCTACCTGCGCGAAGTGACGTTGCCCGCACTCCACCGGGGGCTGGACAAAGCCGGTCGATCGCCCTCCACCTTCCAGATCTCCTTGTCCGGCCTCATCGCAACGGGTCGAGACGCCGAGGAGCGCGAGGTTGCCGACGCCAAGGTGCGCGGGCAGATCGCGTTCTACGGCTCGACGCCCGCGTACCGAAGGGTCCTCGAACTTCACGGGTGGCCCGACCTGCAGGCGGAACTCAACGCGCTCTCGAGGGTGGGTAAGTGGGATGCGATGACGGAGCTGATCAGCGACGAGGTCCTCGAGGCGTTCAGTATCGTGTCGCCGCTGGACGAGGTCGGCGCGCGCGTGACGAGGCGGTTCGGCGACGTCGTCGATCGCTTCAGCGTGTACGCCCCCTACGCGCTTGACGGTGAATGCCGTCGCATGATCCGAACGCAACTCAGCGAGTAGCCACCGTCGCTCGAGATGCGTCGAGTCCTTTGGGCCCACGTGTGTCGTGGCTCGAATGAGAGGTAATTTCAAGAAATTGGTTAAGGGATTTCAAAAAGATTGATTGGTACTCTGGCGCCACAAGGCGTCCGACCGGCCGTTCCACTTCTTCTCTGGTGTGGCTCCGCGTCATGGTCGCTCACTATGAGGAAGACGCATGGTCGATGTCGTAATGAAGAGCGCCACGGGCGTCGCCAACAACCACCGCCGGGCAGAGATCCTTGACCAGGCCCTCCAACTCTTCGGTAGCCAGGGCTACGTGGACACCTCGATGTCCCAGATCGCCGCCAGGGTCGGTATCGCCAAGCCGACCCTCTATCACTACTTCGACGGCAAGGACACGATTCTCTTCGAGATCCTGAACGGGGGCTTGACCAAAGCGATGCGTCGCAGCGCGGAGCCTTTGCCACCGCTCGAGGAGTTGCATCGCGTCACGCGGAACCTGCTCGAGGTCGTTCGCGACTACAAGGACGTCACTCGAATCTTCTTCGATCTACCGAAGGGATTCCCCGAAGAGAGCGCTCGGGTGCTCAATGAGCGACGTGGGGCGTACGAGGCGTACATCGTGACGATCTTCCAGCGGCTGGTCGCCGATGGAACCTTCCGCGCCGCCAACTTCTCGATGATGGCCCGCGCGTTCTTCGGCGCGTGCACCTGGGCTTCGCAGTGGTACGACGACGACGGGCCGTGGTCCTGCGAGGAGGTCGCTGATTTCTTCTTCGACGCGGCGACCAAGGGTTTCATGGTTCGCGGCTAGCCCGTAGCCCGGCTAGGGCCGCACGGACGGCCCGGCGCAGGTCCGCAGGATCTACCCACGACGCCTACGTCGCGCCCGCATCCATCCGCGAGCGCCCGAGGCCCGTCCTCGAGGCTGTCTAAATTGGTGGGGTCCCGTTTCAGGGAATCACCAAACGAAGAGAGTTCAACCCATGAAGATTGCCAACTTGAACGGTCGCGCCACGATTGTCCGTGACGACGGCGTCCTCGACATCGCCAGAGCGTCGGGTAACGCGTTCTCCTCCAAGCCTGACGCGATCCTCGGGCTGGTGAAGGAGATCCGCGCGTGGTACGAGGCTCACGATTTCGAACTCGATAGGTGCGTCAACCTAGCCAGCCTCAGTGAGGACCAGTCGCGTCTCGGACCCCCGGTGCTCCGTCCAAGCCAGGTGTTCGCGGTCGGTATCAATTACCGTGACCACGGTGCCGAAATGGGCATCGCTACTCCCAGCGCGCCGATGATCTTCACAAAGTTCCCGTCGGCCATCGCGGGCCCGGACTCAACCATCGCTCTGCCCACCGCCACGTGTGACTGGGAGGTGGAGCTGGTGGTGGTCATCGGCAAGGGTGGACGCAACATTGCGACCTCGACGGCGCTCGAGCATGTCGCGGGCTTCTGCGTGGGACAGGACATCTCCGAGAGGACCAGCCAAATGGCTGGCAGTCCTCCTCAATTCAGCATTGCCAAGAGCCATCAAGGCTTCGCCCCGATCGGCCCGTGGCTGACGACAATCGACGAGTTGGCGAACCCGCTGGATCTCGCCATCGCGTGCGACGTCAACGGTGAAACGGTCCAGGACGGCAGGACGTCGGCGATGGTCTTCACGATTCCCGAAGTCATCAGCTACCTTTCGTCAGTCTGTGAACTGCGGGTCGGCGACCTCATCTTCACGGGCACCCCCTCGGGTGCCGGCTTCGCCCTGACCCCGCCACGATTCCTGCAACGCGGCGATCGCATCGAGTCGCGCATCGAAGGTCTCGGGATTCTTCGCAACACGTGCTCGTAGGCATCTGTCGTCGAGCGGACGGTTCGGCGCCAACGCAACCGGGAGTGAGGCGTCTGGTCCAGGTCGGGACGACTGCGTTTGTGAGCTGTCGTCTCGGTGTGTAAGGTCGGCGCAATGGAGGACTTCATCAAGGTCAAGGCAGCGAACGACTTCTATGACGACATCCACTACCGCCGCCACAGCAATCCGGCTTCCACACTGTGTGGTTTGAAGGTCGACGGCCGTCGCGCCGAGGGTGAGGCCACGTGCCTGCGGTGTCGTCAATTCGCCAGTGGTGATTTCTAGACGCCGTCACCACGTGCTTGGTTGACGAGACGAATCGACCGCGGGTGCCGTGCGTCATTTGACCCGAGTGGAGCTTCATCGTTGGTTCTGTCGTTTGCTCGAATGACGAATGCGCCCGTGGTGCTGCACCGATGTAGCGTGCGGAGCAGTGGACAAGGTTCGTAGCTTCTGGGGTTGGGGCTTTGATGACGAGGGACTCGGACCCGACGAAATGCGCTCACTCGCCGGGCGCGTCGGAACGTTCTTCAAGATTGACGAGGTCCCCCTCGATCCTCCGGTCGCTTCGCAACTGGAACTGCGCGCCTCGCGGATCGTTGCACCCGCGGCGCTGGCGCCTTGGTGCTCCACCAGTGACGTCACGCGCGCCGGCCATACCTACGGCAAGTCATTTCGCGACATCGTTCGCGGGCTCGAACGCGAGTGGCCGCGACCGCCGGACGTCGTCGCGTATCCACGCGATGAAGCAGATGTGGTCTCGGTACTCGACTGGGCCAATGAGATCGATGCGATCGTCATTCCCTATGGCGGGGGGTCGTCGGTCGCCGGCGGGGTGGAGAGTCCGCACGACGACGATCGACCGGTGATCTCCTGCGACATGAGCGGTCTCGATCGCGTGCTCGAGATCGATCGCGTGTCGAGGGCCGCGCTCATCCAGGGCGGCGCCTTCGGGCCGACGATAGAGGACCAGTTGCGCCCCCACGCCCTCACCCTTCGTCACTACCCCCAGAGTTTCGAGGTCTCGTCGCTCGGGGGGTGGATCGCAACCCGCTCGGGCGGTCATTTCGCCACCATGCAGACGCACATCGACGACTTCGTGGAGTCGCTGCGCGCGGTGACGCCTGCCGGTGTCGTCGAATCACGCCGACTGCCGGGTTCGGGCGCCGGACCGTCACCCGACCACCTGTTGTTGGGTTCCGAGGGGATCCTGGGCATCATCACCTCGGCGTGGATGCGCCTGCAGGATCGGCCTCGTCATCGAGCCTCAGGCGTGGCGCGTTTCGTCAGCTTCGAGGCCGGCGCCCGCGCGGCGAGGGCAATCGCCCAGTCGGGACTGTGGCCATCGAACTGCCGACTCCTTGACGCGGGCGAGGCCATGATGACCGGCGCGGGCTCCGGCGACGCCCATTTGCTGCTCATCGGTTTTGAATCCGCTGACCATCCGGTGGACGTCTCGATGCAGCGTGCTGCGGAGTTGGTCCACGACCACGGCGGCGCCGTGGATGTTCGAAGCGACCGGTCGCCTCACGGCGACGTTGACGCGACTGATCAGTGGCGCTCGGCGTTTCTTCGAGCTCCCTACACCCGCGACGGCCTCGTGCGGCTCGGGCTCATCAGCGAGACGTTCGAGTCCGCGATCACGTGGGACCGTTTCGATACCTTCGTCTTCGACGTCAAGGCGGCGGTCGAGAGTGCGTTGAAGTCGGTGGGGGCGTGGCCGGCCGTGGTGACGTGTCGCTTGACGCACGTCTATCCCGACGGCGCCGCACCGTATTTCACCATCCTCGCGCCCGGCGACAAGTCGCGACGGGTGGCGCAGTGGGACGAGGTAAAACATGCCGCCATGATGGCGATCAATGATGGTGGCGGTACGGTGACCCACCACCACTCGGTCGGGCGCGATCATCGTGCCGGTTACGACCTTGAGCGCCCCGACCTCTTCGCCGCGCAACTGCGCGCCGCCAAGCGTGTCGTGGACCCGCGCGCGATACTGAACCCGGGAGTTCTCATCGATCCCTGATCGGCGAACTAGCCGCGTACGGCGTCGAGTATGCGGGCACGCGTCTCGTCGCGGGGCCACCCTCCCAGGATCATCGTCGTGAGACACGTTGGGCGCCACTTGGATTCGATCTCCTCGACGATCTTGTCCGCGGGGCCAATGAGTGCCACGTCCTCGACCATGGCCGTCGGAATCAACGCGGTGGCCTTAGCCCGGTCGCCGGCGAGGTAGGCGTCCTGAATGGCTTCGCATTCCTCCGCCCAGCCCATGCGGACGAAGACGTCGTGGTGGAAGTTCGCACCCTTGGCACCCATCCCGCCGATGTAGAGGGCGAGTACCGGTTTGAGGAAGGAAGCGGCGACCTCGACATCGTCGTGTTCGAGCAACCACACCGTGCAGGCGACCTCGAACTGCGAAGGTGCCACACGAGCCCCTTCCCGGGCGAAGCCTTCGCCGAGGGCGCTTCGGTAGAAGTCGTCGGACTTCGGTGAGAACCAGAGCGGGAGCCATCCGTCACCGATCTCGGCGGCGAGCGCCACGTTCTTCGGGCCTTCGGCTGCGAGCAGGATGGGTATGGACGGGCGGAACGGATGAATGGTGGATTTCAAGGCCTTGCCCAACCGGGTGCCGCCATCGAAGGGCAATTGGTAGTGGCGTCCCTGGTAGTCAACGGGGGTTTCACGCGACATGACCTGACGCATGATGTCGACGTACTCGCGCGTGCGCTCCAGGGGTTTGGGATAGGGCTGCCCGTACCACCCTTCGACGACCTGAGGTCCCGACGCACCGATACCGAGCATCACCCGTCCGCCCGACAGGTGGTCGAGTGTCATGGCCGCCATGGCGAGTGCCGTCGGGGTGCGCGCCGCCATCTGGCAAATCGACGTGCCGAGCTTCATCGACGTCGTCCGTGCCCCCCACCAGGCGAGCGGGGTGAGCGCGTCAGATCCGTACGCCTCCGCTGTCCAGAAACTGTCGACGCCGAGTGACTCGGCTTGGGCCAACTGTTCGGGCACACCCTGGGGAGGCCCCGATCCCCAGTACCCTGCAGTGATTCCGATCTTCATGGTCCCCCTTGACTCTAAGTATGACGTGCGAGGTTGATGGCCGCTCTTTGTGTTGAGCGGTCCCTTGGGAACGGTAACGCGATGGCGCTCAATCGCCTGGTATTGCGGCGAGTTCGCCATCGCCAGGGACGCGGCGAGCCAGAGGTACCCGACGAAGACGGCCCCGTCCCAGGTGTCGTCGATCGGGCCCATCGGGAGTCCGGTCACCCGTCACGCACTCCTGATCTCGCCACCGAGGTCGCTCATCAACCGCTCGGCTTCGGCGTCGACGATTGATGGTTGGAGGTCCCAAGCGAATCGGGCAATCGGGGACGTCGGACATCGTGGTGGCTTCGCCACGCTTTTGCGCGAACGGGTACATTTGTGCGTGGACCCGAAACGGCCTCGTTGTGGCAATGCGGTTCGTGGCCGCAACGGTTGTTCCGGGACCCAGAAGCACGTTGGATTACCAGAGGGCACGTTGCCGAAATCACCAAGGGAGCATCACCGTGAGTATCTACAAAGTTGTCAATCCCGCCACGGGCGAGACTGAAAGCGAATTCCCGACCGCCACTGACGCCGCGGTCGCTGAAGCGTTGGGTCGGGTTGACGCCGGATTCCAATCGTGGAAGAACTCGTCCAAGCAGCAGCGGTCCGAAGTGCTCAATCGCGTGGCGGATCTCTACCGCGACCGCGCCGAGGCGCTCGCCCTGCTCATCACACGAGAAATGGGCAAGACGACGGCCGAGGCCCTAGGTGAGATTGAATTCGTGGTCGATATCTACCGCTACTACGCCGACCAGGGTCCCGCTCTGCTGGCCGACACCCCATTGCCTTCGAACACGGGTGGTACGGCGTGGGTGCGCAAGGCCCCGGTTGGAGCGCTCCTCGGGATCATGCCGTGGAACTACCCGTATTACCAGGTCGCTCGATTCGCCGCGCCCAACATCATGATCGGCAACACGATCCTGCTCAAGCATGCGCCACAATGTCCCGAGTCGGCTCTCGCGATGGAAGGCATCTTCCAGGACGCCGGTCTGCCGGCGGACGCGTACGTCAACATCTTCGCGACCAATGAACAGGTAGCCGACATCATCGCCGACCCCCGCATCGCGGGTGTGTCGGTCACCGGCAGCGAGCGCGCCGGCACCGCCGTTGCCGCTCTCGCCGGTCAGAACCTGAAGAAGGTCGTCCTCGAACTCGGCGGTTCGGACCCGTTCATCGTCCTCGACACCGACGACATGGCGAGGGTCATCGGCGAGGCGGTTGGGGCCCGGATGGAAAATGGGGGCCAGGCCTGCAACGCGGCCAAGCGATTCATCATCGCCGACGCGATCTACGACGAGTTCGTCGAAGGCTTCACGGCTGCGATGGCGGCTCAGAAGACGGGTGATCCGCTGGATCCCGAGACCTCCTACGGACCACTGTCCTCGGAGCAGGCGGCGTTGGGCCTCCTGGCCCAGATCCAGGACGCCGTCGACAAGGGTGCGACACTTCGCACCGGCGGACGACGAGTGGACCGACCAGGTGCGTTCATCGAAGCGGGCGTACTGACCGACGTGAAGCCCGGCATGCGGGCATTCCGCGAGGAGCTCTTCGGTCCGGTTGCGGTCGTCTACCGGGTGGCGGATGCGGAAGAAGCCGTCCGACTGGCCAACGACACCCCGTACGGATTGGGGGCGTGTGTCTACAGCCTTGACAACAAATTGGCCTTCGACGTCGCGGACCGATTGGACGCCGGAATGGTGTGGATCAACTCACCCGAAGGCGGAGGCGCTGAACTGCCCTTCGGCGGAACGAAGCGCTCGGGTGTCGGGCGCGAGCTTGGGCCACTCGGGATCGACGAGTTCGTCAATAAGAAGCTCATGCACGCCCCGAGCGCTGACTGATTGAGCGCCACAGCACGTCCTCTTGTCGCTTCTGAGGTGACGAGGGCCAGGGTCCGCCCTGGTCCTCGTCACTCTTGCGCCAGGAGTTGATCCTTCCAACGGATTGCTCGACGACCAGGTTCAGGTGGCCCGGTGGTTATCTCATTCTCGCCCGGAGGCGAGGTCCCAGCCGCGCCATGGCGCGAACGCTCAGGTGGATCGACGTAGCCGACGCGGTTGTCAACGAACATTGCGTGGAATCGCTGCTCGGTGAAAGACTTTTCGAGGAGGGGGCAACGACGGCGTCGCCGATGTGCTGGTGACTTCAATCGGACACGGAGGGGTCGAGCCAGTTGATGTGGCGCGCCGCTCGTGCGCGAGGATCAGGTGGTGTGCGGACGATGTGGAAACTTCCATTGCATTAACATCAACCGGACACTCACAAAGGATCCAATGAACATCGCACTCATCATCTTCGGCGCACTTCTGGCATTCGCCGCGATCGGCTCGGCGGTTTCGAAGTTCAAGAAGGTTCCCGACGTCATGACGGCGATGGCCTCGGTCGGCGTGAAACCACACCAGGTCCCCCTCCTGGGCGCCTTGGAAGTGGCGGGAGGACTGGGTATCGTCCTTGGAATCTGGATCAAGCCGCTCGGAATCGTCACCGCAATCGCCCTCGCCCTCTACTTCGTGGGAGCGTTCGCGTCGCACATGCGCAAGGGCCACAAGGTCAAGGATTTTGGGGCGTCACTGGGCATCTTGGTGATTGCCCTGGTGACGACGATCCTTGAACTGAAACGCTGATTCTCCAGGGCCACGACACGCGCTGACCGGAGGGCGACCGTCGGGCTAGAACGTGCGACCACTGGTGCCTCGTGTACCTTGAAGTCCATGAGGGACACCGACGTCGCCAAGGACGCTTCTCCATCGCAACGCATTGACGCGAGAATCGCCGAATTCGGCGACTGGCGAGGCGAGATGCTCTCTCGAATTCGAACACTCATACGACAGGCTGACCCGGAGGTCGTCGAGGAGTGGAAGTGGAATGTTCCAGTGTGGTCGCACGGTGGGATTGTCTGCACCGGTGAGGTGTACAAGAACGCAGTGAAGACGACCTTCGCCAAAGGTGCCGCGTTGGAGGACCCGTCGGGCCTTTTCAATTCCAGCCTCGACGGTAAGGTGCGACGTGCCATCGACTTCCACCCCGATCACCAGATCGACGCCCGGGCGTTCAAGGCGCTCATTCGCGCGGCCGTGAGATTGAACACGACTTCGCGCTGAGCGGATCCTTCGACGCTCAGAACACCGTGCAAGCAGCACGTCGTCCTATGAGAGAACCTCCCGAGGAGCGTGTCAGGTACTCGTTGAGTTCTGGAGACGACGCTGAACTCACCGGCAACGTTTAGTGGGTGGGATGCGGGCCTGCCACGGCGACGTCTCGAACTGGTCGAGTTCAAGGTGATACCGCGCTTCGTGATGCTCGTCCGATCGGTGACATCCCCAGAGAATGGTGAGGGGCACCGTAGCTCGGTATCGGAAGAAGATCCGGCCATCAGGGCTAGCCTTGGGTGATGGCTAATCATGATGATGATACTGAGACGAAGGTTCTCGCTTCGAGATCAGATCGACAGCAATGGACGAGGTCCGGATCGCATCGCCCGTACAAACTCTCCGAAACCGTCGCTCGAGAGATCGTCGAAGACATCCTGGCCAATTCACGTGTCGAAGGTGACATGCTGCCCCCGGAGAGCGCCATGCTCGAGCAGTACCGAGTGGGAAGGGCATCGCTGCGCGAGGCGCTTCGCCTCATCGAGGCCCAGGGTCTGATCACGCTGAAGCCGGGACCCGGTGGCGGGCCAGTCGTCGGTGACATCCATGCCGCCAATCTCGGACGTACGGCGTCGCTCTACTTCCGCTTCTCGGGTGCGACATATCGACAGTTGATAGAAGCCATGGTGACCATGGATCCGTGGCTGGCCGAACTCGCCGCTCTCCGGGCGGATCGAGACATGGCCAATGAACTCGTCGCGCTGTGCATCGCCGAAACCAAGGCAGTGCGAGGCGACTCCGAGGGGGCAGTCCGGTTCGCTCCCGGCTTTCATCAAGCGGTTTACGAGTTGAGTGGCAACCCCGTTCTCAGCACGATGACCGCCGCCATCGATGCGGTGTTCATTGAGCAGATCCTGCGGACCGTTGACCTCAGCTCTCATCAGGGACAATTCCTCGATGACCACCAGGCGATCGCCCAGGCGATCGCCAACGCGGATGCCGAGTTGGCCAAGACGTTGGCCACCGCGCACATGCAGAATGTGGCTGCGTGTTGTTACGAGCAGGCGGGTGCACAGCTCGATCGACGGATTGAATGGCGCTGAGCAAGTTGCACGAGCTCGTCGGTGCCGAACCAGGAACGACAACTCTTCTCGGTGGCGTTCAGCGCACCGTTCCTTGCGGGCAGGACTGCCAATGATCCCTGAGGGCACTTCGGACACAGCGTCCGCGCGAGGAGCGATGAAGCCGTCGGATCCGCGACGGGTGATCAAGACCTCGGACACGGTCGCCCTTCAGATCGTTCGTGACATCAAGGCTCGGGGGCTCGTCAAGGGAGACCGCCTCCCTTCGGAGACGAGCATGCTCCAGGAGTACGGGGTCAGTCGCGGCTCATTGCGCGAGGCGTTTCGTCTCCTGGAGGTCCAGGGGTTCATCCGATTCAAGCCGGGACCAGGCGGCGGGCCAATCGTGGGTAGCGTGGAACCGGAGAACCTCGCTCGAACCAGCACGCTCTACTTCCACCTCGGCGGCATGACCTACGGCGATCTCTTCTCAACGCAGGAACTCTTCGAACCACTCTGCGCTCGTCTCGCGTGTGCCAATCCTGATCGCCACGAGCGAATGGCGTCATTCCTTCATGGTGACGCGCTCCTCGGCTCCGCCGATCGCGCAGACGCCGCACGTTTCCATGATGAAGTCCATCAGCTCGCTGGCAATAGGGTTCTCGCGCTCTACACGGCCGCGGTGACGCACTTGATTTCAACGGACATCATGGCGACGATGGATCTCGCCGAGTTGTCCGCATCCATGCTCGAAGAACACCGCCAACTGGCTCAAGTTATCGCCGACGGTGAGGCGGCAGAAGCTGAGCGATTGATGTCTCAACACTTCAAGGCACAACACGGATACTGCCGTCAGCGCTGGCCCTCGCGACTCAACGAACTCATCGAATGGCGCTGAAGTAGGCCCGGTGGGTTCGGTAACGTCGACTGACGTTGATTCTGTTTAGGCCTGCGTCTTCAAGATGCCGTGAAGGATGTCATCGCCGGAGTTCCCGATAGCAAAGAGGACGACTGGACTTGATCGATAACTGAACGCCGCGCTGACGACGACTGACGAGGTCAATGGGGACCCTCGCGTTGGTCGTACAGCGTAGGCCGACCTGCCGGAGGAGTGGCGACCCACGAGTGCTGTGGTGACGCGTCTCGTAGTGGCGGACGCGGGGGAACTTTATGAATCAGTTCGATATATTGATTTGATGAGTGGACCCCTGCAAGGAATGAAGGTTGTTGAACTCGCCGGAATCGGGCCCGGGCCCCATGCGTGCATGTTGCTGGCTGATCTCGGCGCTGACGTGTTGCGCATCGACCGCGGCAATCCCGACGCTGCCGGTCCCAACCATGATTTCCTCGTTCGATCACGACCGTCGGTCGCGGTGGACCTGAAGAGTGACGCCGGCCGCGAACTGGTGCTGGAATTGACCGATCAGGCTGATGTCCTCATCGAGGGCTACCGTCCCGGCGTGACTGAGCGACTCGGACTGGGCCCGGACGTGGTCCGAGGACGCAACCCGCGCCTCGTCTACGCACGCATGACGGGCTGGGGTCAAGAAGGACCACTGTCGAGTCGGGCTGGTCACGACATCAACTACATCGCCATCTCGGGTGCCCTCTGGAGCATTGGCCGTGAGGGTGAGCGCCCGGTGCCGCCGCTCAACCTCGTGGGCGACTTCGGTGGGGGTTCGCTCTACCTCGTGTTCGGCGTGCTCGCCGCGGTGCTCTCGGCCCGCGAGACGGGCGAGGGCCAGGTCGTCGACGTCGCGATGGTCGACGGCGTGGCGTCGCTACTGGCGTCGACGCACGCGTTCTTGAACATGGACTTCTGGACCGAAGAACGGGGCGTCAATATTCTCGACTCGGGCGCGCACTTCTACGAGGTCTACGAGACCAGCGACCACCGCTACCTGGCGGTCGGCGCCATCGAAGGTAAGTTCTACGACTTGCTGTTGGCCGGCCTCGGGCTGTCGGGCGAGGAACTGCCCGCTCAGCACGATCGCAGCCAGTGGCCCGCGATGAAGGAGCGCTTTGCCGCGATCTTCGCTCGCAAGAGTCGCGACGAATGGACCGCGATCTTCGCCGACGTCGACGCCTGCGTGACGCCGGTCTTGAGTCCGCGCGAAGCGGCGCACCACCCCTACAACGCCGAGCGCGACGTCTTCACGACCGAGGGCGACCTGCAGCCCCAGCCGATGCCACGCTTCTCGTCCACGCCGGGTGCGATTCGTTCGGCACCAGGACAGCCCGGCTCGGGTACCCGCACCGGACTCAACAGTTGGGGATTCAACGACGAACGCGTTGACGCGTTGCGACGCGCCGGCGCGTTCGGCTAAGGCTCGTCGAGCAACCGCTGCGAGCGATTGGAGTGCACATGAATGAAGTGGTAATTGTTGAGGCCGTTCGCACACCGACCGGACGACGCAATGGCGCCTTGTCATCGCTGCACTCCCTGGACCTGCTCGGCACCACGCTGAGCTCGCTCTTCACCCGCTCGGGATTCGACCCGGCGCTCGTCGGACAGGTCATCGGCGGTTGCGTCAATCAGGTGGGTATGCAGACCTTCAACGTGACTCGTGGTGCCTGGCTGGCGGCTGGGTTGCCGCTCGAGGTCGCCGCGACCACGATCGACACCCAATGTGGTTCCTCACAGCAGTCGGCGGGTCTCGCGTACGCGATGATCGCGGCGGGCGTTCTCGACTCGGCCGTGGCCTGCGGCGTGGAGATGATGAGCCGGGTGCCCATGGGCTCGGCCATCCCGTCGGCGCCGGACCTTGGCACGCCGTACAGTCAGTCGTACCTGGACCACTACGAGGCCACCTCGCAATTCGAGGGCGCCGAGCGCATCGCGGACAAGTACGGGATCACTCGCGCCGACTGCGACGCGTTGGGCAAGACCTCCCAGGACCGAGCCGGGCTCGCCTGGTCGCAGGACCGGTTCGCGGACCAGATCATCACAGTCGACGTGCCAGACCTCGACGCCGATGGACGCGCCACGGGAAGCGTGACGATGGTGTCGCGTGACGGTGGCATGCGCGAGACGACCCTTGAGGCACTGGCCCAATTGAAGCCGGTCGGCCGTCCCAACGGTGTCCACACGGCGGGTAGCACCTCCCAGGTCGCCGACGGCGCGTCGGCGGTCTTGATGATGAGCGCCGAGCGGGCGCGCCAACTCGGCCTCACGCCGCTGGCGACGATCGTCGACACCTGCCTGGTGGGCATCGACCCGGTGCTGATGCTCGAAGGTCCGATTCCTGCGACCAAGAAGATCCTCGCGGACAATTCGTTGCGCATCGACGACATTGACGTCGTCGAGATCAATGAGGCGTTCGCGTCAGTGGTCCTCGCGTGGCAGAAGTCGCTTGAGGCGGACATGACCAAGGTGAACCCCAACGGTGGGGCAATCGCACTGGGCCACCCGCTGGGTGCCACCGGGACGCTGCTCATCACGAAGGCCGTGCACGAACTCGCGCGCACCGACGGCACGTACGGCTTGGTCACGATGTGCTGCGGCGGAGGGCTCGGCACGGGCACCCTGCTGCGCCGAGGCTGACGCAACGCCCCCCGATCGCTTCGACGCCGGACACAGTCACAACGGTTCTGAGCGAATCGTGAACCCTAGCGCTATCCGGTGTGTATCGACGATCGACAGACCGTCGGCCTCCGAAAGGACCGTCCTCGGGCGAACATTCGATTTCCACAACCAGGTTGTTCTCGTCACCGGTGCGACGGTGGCGACGGGCGTGCGTCACGACGATCGATAACGCCCTGGCACGTCATTGTCGTATCGACGTCCTCGCCGAGAGCAGCGGTATCGCCGCCGCCGGTCGTATCAGGGTCGAATCGATAGATGAGCTCACGACGGTCACTGGTTGGACGTCAGGTGTCGACGGGCCTGAACCCGTCGACGCGATGAGGTCACGTTGCGATCGCTCGTGGGCCACGCGTCCGATGAGCGACTTCCTAGATCGATTGGGCGATCGAAATGTGTGACACGCCGATGACACGCCGCCTTCATCATCTCTGCGCATTTCGGAATCGCCACGAAGGCGCGTGCCGACTCCACGGAGTCGAAGGTCTGCAGCATCAGTATCGACGTCATGTCCTCAGGCGAGCGGTAGACCTCGTCGTGCAGCACGCCATTCTCGCGGCGAAAGTGGACCGCATCCTCGTACGAGTTGCGACAGTGGTCATAACTCGCCACGTTGGCCTTGATAACCAGAACGACCGACACTGGTCCTCCACGTCGTGAGTGTCGTGCGATTCCTAGGAGCGAGGTGAGCTTCTGTAACGCTCTCGTGCCCGACGGGACTACAACGTGGACGCTCACTGGAGCGTTCCTCGAAACTCAACCACACCCTCTGGAGGGATATCCGCATGAAAAAGACACTAGGAACCGCAGTCGCATCGCTGGCATTGATCGCGAGTGGCGCGACACTCGGGTCTGTATCGCTGGTCACACCCGCTTTCGCAGCCTCTACGAGTCACACCATGATGGCCCACAAGTGGCACGGCACCATCGGCATGGTTCACGCGATGATGGGCGGCCACGGGTCGTTCACCCTCGAAGTGGGCTCCAAGAGCTACACCGTGGACTACACGACGATGACGAAGTTCGCCATGGGTTCGTCAAAGGACATCAAGGCGGGCGGGATGATCGGCGTCACTGGGACCCTCTCCAAGAACATCATCAGCGCGACGAGCCTCAGCATCTAGGTCCGACGCAGGGGCCGGCACCACCAACGTGGTGTCGGCCCCTTCAGTCGTCGTTGACTCCGCGCTCCTCGGCGAGCCACGCGGGGGCGTGTCGCACCGCCCACTCCTCGGTCACCGTACCCGTGAACATCGAGCGAAGTGAGGTGGGGTGGGTCAGCGCCATGAACACGTGTCCGATGATGGCGGCCACGATGGCGAAGGCGAAGAGGTCATGGGTCACCGTCGCGCCGTCGCGCCACGAGACCGGGAAGAAGCGGAACCACTGCAGCACGAAGCCACTTGCGAGCAGCACGACGATTGTGGCTCCCACGAATATGGCGTTGGCTTTCTGGCCGGGGTTGAACTTGTCCGCCACCAGCTTCGCCCGACCAAGCGTGCGCAACCACTTGATCTCCGCGCGCGTCCAGTCACTCCATCGATGGAGATCCGCCCGCATGCGCCGACCCCACGGCCCAAGCATCGACACCAGAACCGGCACGGGCAAGGCTAGGCCCGAGTAGAGATGGACCATCTGAATGGTGTGACGGGCGAAGACGATTCCGAAGAAGGATCCGAAGTAGAGGGCGCTGCCGGTGACGATGAGGGCACCGAAGAGCAGGGCGTTTATCCAATGCACACTCCGCTGGACCACGTCAAAACGCAACAACGTGGCCAGAGAGGGGCGTTGTTGGGTCATGGTCGTCATGCGAGGCTCGGGTTCGGGTTGGTCGCGCCGGTCGTGCCGTCAAGCCATCCATTGGTGGGGTAGCCGTTCTGCTCCCAGTAGCCCGGCTCGACGCGGTCCACGAGGCGGATGCCCGACAGCCACTTCAGTGACTTGTAGCCGTACATCTGGGGTACGACCAGGCGCACCGGGCCACCGTGCTCACGCGACACGGGCTCGCCGTACATCTCGTAGGCGACCAGTACGTCGGACAGGTGCGCCTGGTCGATGGTCAGGCTTTCGCTGTCCATCCCGTCGTAGGAGTCGAAACTCACCGCCGCCGCCCCGGTCTGAACACCGGCGTTGGTCAACAGGTCCGAGAGCCGCACACCCTTCCACGGGACGTCCGGCACACGCCAGCCGGTCACGCACTGGAAGCCCTTGACCATCTCGGTCGCGGGCATCGCCTTCAGGTCACCGAGCGTGAAGGTCGCGGGATGCTCGACCAAGCCATGGACCTTCAGGCGGTACCGACGGTTGCTGATCGCCGGATAACTCCCGGTGATCGAGTAGATGCGGAAGCGGTCGCCGCCGGGCAGAAGATTGCCGATCCCTGAGCCCAACTTGCTGCCGACCGTCTTTTGGGCCTCGGCGCCGAACGCAATGCCCGCCGCGCCGAGGGCGACGAGCGTCACGAAAGCACGCCGCCCGACGTGCACCTTGGCGTTCTCGGGTTTCGCTGAACTCACCATTGACATCCCTCCTTGAAAGTTCGTCTCGCCAGTACGGGTTTGCGTTACAGCCTGACCCGATTCCCGCCCGGGCTCACCAACGGATGTCCCCAACCTATTAGGGATCAGCGACGATTGGGCCGCGAGGGCCAGCTACCCTACGCTGGGAGCATGGCGCTACTCGCGAAGGTCCTCGTCGTTTCGGACTCCGTGCACGATGGTCGATCAGTGGACCGCAGCGGCCCCGACCTGGCCGCGCGCCTGGAGGACGCCGGTTTCGAGGTGGTCGCAGTTCGTACAGTGGCCGACGGCGTCGAACCCGTGGCGGCCGCCCTTTCGGACATGGCTACGGGTTTCGCCGGTCTCGTACTCACCACGGGTGGGACCGGCTTCTCACCACGTGACCTGACCCCCGAGGCGACGCTCGCCGTGATCGATCGCGAGGCGCCCGGTCTCGCCGAGGCCATGCGCGCGGTCAACCCGCTCGGGTCCCTCTCACGCGCACGCGCGGGCACCCTGGGTCGAGCGCTCATCATCAACACGCCCGGTTCGCCTCGCGGCGCGCTCGAATGCCTTGACGCGGTGCTCGACGTCCTGCCCCACGCGCTGCGACTCCTCGAGCACAGCGTCGACGATCACCCGCCGGACACGGGCGGGAGTATCGCCACTTCGTCCTGATCCGCCACCGGTGTCGAGGGATCGACCGCCTCGCCGTTCAGCCACGTCTGGCTGACGAGTATCAGGTCGGCGAGTGGCGCACCGTGGCGCGCGACGCAACGCTGCAGAACCTCGGCTACGGTGACGCCCTCGATGACCTCGCTCCTAACGCCGGTCACGTCACGTGCGGGTCCCAGGAAAAGGACGGTCGCCACCCCTAGATCTCGCCTCTCACCGCGGTGGCGAGATCGTCGCGCAGGAGTATGCCGAGGGCGTCGTCACCACTCGCCAGCCCTGTGCCGTCGGGCACCACCAACAGCACGTCGGCGTCGGCCACCGAGTTGAGGAGATGCGAGCCCTCGCGCAGCACCTTCGTGACGTGGAGGCGGCCGTCGGTGCCCCAGCGGGATTTGGCGTGGACCATGTGGACCTTCCCGTCGATCGATCTCGTCAAGGGCTCGTCGAGCACCATCGCCACGGTGGGGCGGTCAAGGCTGCGGTGCCCGCCGAGCAACCTCAGGGCGGGGCGGACGAAGACCTCGAAACCCACGAGTGTCGAGACCGGGTTGCCCGCGAGACCGAACAGCGCGATCCCCCGATCGGGCGTCGTCGCAAACGTGAAGGGTTTGCCCGGCCGCATCGCCACCTGCATCGAGCGGGCCCGCGGTCCACAGAGATCGGCGATCGCCGTCTTCACGAAGTCGACGTCACCCACGCTCACCCCTCCCGTCGAGATCACCGCGTCGCACGATGCGATGCCACGCGCGAGCCCCTCGCGCACCCCGTCGAGGTCGTCACCGACCACGCCCAGGTCCACCGCCTCGAATCCCGACGTCGCGAGCAGCGCGAGCAGCATCGGTCCGTTCATGTTGCGGATCTTCCCGGTCACCAACGCGCCCGCGCCGTCCACCAGTTCGTCGCCGGTCGAGAGGACCCCCACCCGAGGTCGACGGTGTACCCGCACGGAGGTGAGACCTTGGCCCGCGAGGACCCCGACGTGCGCCGGTACCAATGGCTGGCCCGCCTCGACGAGGACCTGGCCGGGTACGACGTCGTCGCCCTCTCGACGAATGAATTCCCCCACCGCGATGGCTCGCCCGATCCGGACCGACCGACCATCGTCATCGGCTTCGGTGTGCTCCACCATGCACACGCAGTCGGCACCTGCAGGAATGGGCGCGCCGGTCATGATCCGGACCGCCTCGCCCGGACCGACACGCAACGTGGGGGCGTCGCCGGCGAGGATCGAACCTATGACTTTCAGTTGAACCCCACCCTCCGCGGCGTCCTCGGCACGAAGCGCGTACCCGTCCATCGAGGAGTTGGCGAAGGATGGCGACGGCTCTCGCGCGATCACTGGCTCGGACAGCACGCAACCCACCGCATCGGCCAGCGCCACGGGGACCGGCGGCAGCGCTTCGATCGTTGAACGCACGAAGGCCTGTACTTCCTCGAGGGGGATCACGTCGACTCCCGGGAATGATGTCGAAGGGTCACCGGACTCAACTCTTCGCGACGTCGCGCAACGGGTGCACGTCGCGACTCCACGCGCTGCCACCGGCCCACACGTCGCGCTTCCACATTGGCACGGACGACTTCAGTTGGTCGATGCAGTACTGCGCGCCGGCAAAGGCGTCACCCCGGTGCGCACTCGACACCGCGACGACGACGGCCGGTTCACCGAGTTCCACCCGACCGATCCGGTGGTGCACACCGATCGCCTCGAGCGCCGGCCACCGGGACCTGGCCTCGGCCACGATTCGAGCGATGCCCGACGTGGCGAACCGGACCTCGGTCTCGTACTCCAGCGCCACGATTCCGTCGCGGTCGTCCGAGGAGTCGCGAACCATCCCACAGAACGTCACGAGCGCACCACAACTCGGTCGCGTCGCCCACGCCGAGAGTGCGTCCACGGACAGCGCTGAGGCCGTGACCTCGATCCAGTCCCGCGTCGAGGTAGTCTCCACGCCGGTCATCCTACCGGCGACCCGCGAACGCCAACTGTCGTGCCCGCTTCGAATCGTCCGAATCGTAGACCTCGCAACTGCAAGCACTCTGACCAGTTCGTACTCTTAAATTTTCAATTATCGCTAGTCTGTGGCCGTACATGCGATTGGGGATGACATGACGACAGTGGCGATACGGCAACGGTCCGGTGTCGATCGGTTACGCCGGTGCTCGGCGGCGGCTCTCGTGATCGCGACCATCGCGATCGCTGGAGTGCCGCCATTAGCGGGCGCGGCCTCACCGGCGCGAAACGTGGACGTCCTCTTCGCTGGTTCGCTGCTCAACCTCATGGACGGGTCGATCGCACCCGCCTTCCACAAGGCGACGGGATACACCGTCGAGGGCCTCTCGGGTGGTTCGAGCACGCTCGCCAACGAGATCAAGGGCCGGACCGAGGTCGCCGACGTCTTCATCAGTGCCTCGCCCAAGGTCTCGGCCACGCTCGTCGGCGCCACGAACGGCAGTTGGCTTTCCTCCTACGACGAGTTCGCGACGTCGTCGCTCGTCCTTGGCTACTACCCCGCCTCGAGGTTCGCGGCGACGCTCCGGACGACACCCTGGTACCTCGTGGTCGACCGTCCCGGGTTTCTGCTCGGTCGCACCGACCCGGCGTCGGACCCCAAGGGCGTGCTCGCTGTAGAGGCCCTCCAGCGAGCGGCGAGCGAATTCGACCAGCCCGCCCTCGCACGGCTCGCCACGACGAATTCCGAGATCTTCCCCGAGACGACGCTGGTGGGCCGACTGCAGTCGGGCCAACTCGACGCGGGCTTCTTCTATCGGGCCGAGGCCGTCGGGGCGACGATCCCCACCGTGGCGCTCACGGGCACGTCGCTGGCCGCGACGTACACGGTCGCGGTAGTGAATGGTGCGCCCCACGCAGCGGCCGCGCGGGCCTTCGTGAGCTTCCTGCTCGGACCCGCCGGGCGGGCCATCATGCTGCGAAGCGGCGTCACGCCGATCCACCCGGTCAAGGTCGTCACGACTCCGTGAACCACCGTGGCTCGGGCGCGGTCCTCGTCGACACCGCCCGCAACCCCCTTGCGTGGATGGGCGCCCTCGTCGCGCTCTACCTCGGTCTTCCGCTACTGGCCTTCGTCGTGCGACTCGCGGTCGGACCGGTGAGGGGCTTTCGCACACCGGGCCTGCTCCCAGCCCTGCGGGTCTCTCTCGAAGGGGCCACCATCGCCCTGGCCCTGGTGACGTTGTTCGGTGTCCCTCTCGCCTTCGTCCTCGCCCGCTCCCGGGGACGGATCGCCTCGGTCGTCTCGATGATCGTCCACGTCCCCTTGGCCCTGCCCCCGCTGATGAGCGGCATCCTGCTCGTCTACGTGGTCGGTCCCTACACGTTCCTCGGACGCCTGTTCGGTGGGCGACTCACCGACTCGTTGACCGGCGTCGTGCTGGCCATGGCGTTCTGTTGCGCTCCGTTCCTGATCGTCGCGGCGAAGGCCTCCTTCACGGCACTCGATCAGGGTCTGCTGGACGTCGCGACCACGCTCGGCCACGGCGACGTCTCGCGGTTCATGCGTGTTGCGGTGCCGGTCGCTGGTCCGGGGATCCGGGCCGGAATGTTGCTGGCGTGGCTACGGGCCTTCGGCGAGTACGGCGCGGTCATCGTCCTCGCGTACAACCCCGCCACCCTTCCCGTCTACACCTATAACCAGTTCGGGGGGATCGGACTCTCGACCACACTGGCTCCCACCGCGCTGGCCCTGGTGGTGGCGCTCGGCGTCGTGGCGCTGAGCCGGGTCTCGATACCGACGTCGCGCCCGTCGCGCCCGCCGACGCCTCGGCCCCCCGCCCCCACGGCCACCCAACCGATCGGCTTCGAACTCGACCATCGGCTTGGAGCGTTCCACCTGCAGCTCTCGCATCGGGTGTCGGCCGGCCACCTTGCGGTTGTCGGTCCCTCGGGTTCGGGTAAGTCGGTGCTGCTGCGGTGCCTGGCTGGATTGAACGGGGCTTCGCCCGGGCGAATCTGGTTCGCCGATGAGGAGGTGACCGCGACGCCGGTGCGCCAGCGACGTGTCGGGTACGTCCCGCAGAACTTCGCTCTCTTCCCCCATCTGACGGTCTGGCGCCATCTGCTCTTTCCCGTGAATGCCGATCCGGCGACCGCGTCGCACTGGCTCGATCGACTCCAACTCACCGACCTGGCCGACCGACTCCCGTCACAGCTCTCGGGGGGACAACGCCAACGCGTCGCGCTCGCCCAGGCTCTGTGCAACTCACCCGACGTGCTGTTGCTCGATGAGCCGTTCTCCGCCCTCGACGTCCCCGTGCGACTCGAACTGCGGCGCGAGCTTCGACGAACGCAACGCGAGACCGGCCTCGCCACGGTCCTCGTGACCCATGACCCCGAGGAGGCGGCGTTCCTGGCCGACGAACTCGAAGTGATCGCCGAGGGACGCGGGCTGCAGGCGGGGCCATCGCGCGAGCTCTTCACACGACCGGCGTCGCCCGAGGTGGCCCGACTCCTCGGCACCGCCAACGTCCACCGGGCGAAGGTTCTCGCCCCCGGCCTGCTCGACGCGGGTGGCCTCACCCTCCAGGTGAACGATGATGCCGCCGCGCCCGGCGCCGACGTTCTCTGGAGCGTCGAGCCGGCGGACGTGCGAGTGGGGACCGAGAGCCACAATGGCGACTCCCCGGTGGGCTTCGCGGCGACGCTGAGCGACGTGATCGACCTCGGCGCGACGACCGAGTACTTCGCCACGCTCGACAACGGGCTCGAGTTGCGGGCCCGATCACGCGACCGTCCGGTGCTCGATGGCGGTGATCGATGCCGCGTCGAGATACCGACGGACACTATCAGGGTCTGGTCGGTCGAGATCCGTCAGGACTGACGAGGGACCTCGACACCCACGTTCGTCGCCTTCACCACGGCGTCCACGGTCATGCCGGGGGCGAGCTGCAACTCATCGGCCGCCTCGCGCGTGATGATCGATACGAAGCGGTGGGGCCCAGCCTGGATCTCCACCTGGGCCACGACCTTGTCCTTGACGACCCGGGTCACGATACCCACGAAGCGGTTGCGGGCCGACTGGGCCCGGGGCTGGTCGGGTGCGCGAGGCTCGGCCGTGGCGGCCGCGAACCGGGCCAAGTCCTCACCGTCGAACCAGCGCCGCCCCGCGTCGTCCACCGTGGCCCTCAGCCGACCGGCGTCGGCCCAGCGGCGAACCGTGTCGCGGCTGACGCCCAGTAGTTCAGCGGCCTGACCGACCCGGTACTCCGTCACGGCCCCATGATACGAGGGTCGTTCGACGAAGTGCGGACCTCCTACCCGCCGATCATCGACATGGACCGGTGGGGGCGCAGGAACGACGGCTCATTGATCGCGTGTCCCGGGTACTTCGCCCACACCGCCCGGCGCAGCAGCCGGGCGATCTCGTCGTCGGTGCCCGCGCCGCGAACGATTTCACGCAGGGAGTTCTCGTCATTGGAGAACAGGCAGTTGACGACCGAGCCGTCCGCCGTCAATCGAAGCCGGTTGCACGTGCCGCAGAAGGGCTGGCTGATGCTCGAGATCACGCCGATCTCGCCGACCCCGTCGGCGAAGCGGAACCGCTCGGCGGGCGCAGCTCCCGAGTCGCCCACCGGCACGAGGGGCCACGATTGCCCGATGCGATCGAGGACCTCGGCGCCAGTGACCAGTGACGAGCGGCTCCAGCGGCCGGCGGCGTCGAGTGGCATGAATTCGATGAAGCGCACGGGCCGTCCGGTCGAGCGGGCGAAGGCCGCGAAGTCGAGGACCTCGTCCTCGTTCACGCCGCGCCGGAGCACGACGTTGACCTTGACGGGCCCGAGCCCCGCCGCTTCTGCGGCGTCCATCGCCGCGAGCACCGTCGCCAGGTCACCGCGCCGACGGATGGCGGCGAAACGGTCGGCGCGTAGCGAGTCGCAACTGATGTTCACGCGGGTGAGGCCGGCACTGGCCAACTCGACGGCAACGGGCGCGAGCATGGTGGCGTTGGTCGTCATCGACAGGTCGTCGAAACCCAGGTCGGCGAGGCGGCGGACCAATCGGACCACGCCGCGTCGCATCAGTGGCTCGCCGCCGGTCAGGCGCAGGGACGTGACCCCGAGGTCGTGGGCCACCGACGCCACCCGCACGATCTCGTCGAAGCTCAGCAACGACGCGTGGGGGAGGAACGACATGTCGTCGTCGGGGATGCAGTAGGCGCACCGGAGGTTGCACCGGTCGGTCACCGACACCCGAAGGTCGGTGTGGTGACGGCCGTAGCGATCGACCAGAGGGCCCTTGTCGGGTGTGGAGGTGTCGTTGCCCCCTGCGCGGTCGGCGGCGTCGGCGCGGTGGCGGCGCACCGAGACCGCAACGGGCGAGGATCCGGGCTCGGGCGCCAGACCGGTGACACCGACGTCGAGGTTCACGATCCAACACCTCGTCGCCGCCGCGTTGGATCCGGCGAGGACCTCATCGGGGATCGGGCGAAGGGGCGGCCACGGCACGTCCCCACGGTCCGGACTTACCACCGGTCTTGCTCATGACGCAGAGTCCACCCATCCACGCCATGGGGTCCACCTCCTTCAACGACCCGAGCAGGTTGAGCGCCGCAATCGCGCACGCACTCAACGCCTCCATCTCGACACCGGTGCGGTAGTTGGCACTGACCGTGGCGGTGATTTCGACGTGGTCGGCCCTTTCGACGAGTGACACGTCGATATCGCTGAGACTCAGGGGATGGCACAGCGGGATCAGGTCCGCGGTCTTCTTCGCGGCCTGGATACCCGCGAGTTGGGACGCCACCTGCACGTCGACGTCGAGCGGACTCGACAGCGTCGACAGGTCGGCGTTGGTGTGGACGACGCACGTCGCGGTGGAGGAACGACGGGTGACCCGCTTGGCCGAGATGTCGACCATCCGCAGTTTGCCATTCTTCGTGATGTGCGTGAACACGTTCTCCATGGCCGCTTCCCCCCGTCCCGGCGCACCCGGCGGGCGCGGCCCCGGCGCACTAGTTTTGCGTGTCGTCATGTTAGTGGTGACCTCGGCGAAACGACTGTGGCGCCGTCTGATCGCTGCGTATCCTCCATTGAGGATGGGTCCCTCGCCGCGCGAATTCGTTACACCGTCGTGGTGAGCCCGCCGGGACCGCAGCCCGACCTGTCAACGCGCATCGAAAATAGCCACACCTGTGCATCGAAAACAGCCACACGTGGTTATTGCCTTAAGTCTGCCTGAAGAATGTGGCTGACGCCAACT